>ERZ778018.1359-NODE-1359-length-20779-cov-5.074165_pt1 | contig 20779 bp, 19 predicted proteins | sample MGYA00375748_ERZ778018 | MGnify/ENA primary metagenome ERZ778018 (study PRJEB29350, sample SAMN05509839) | bioreactor metagenome | biome: bioreactor; material: wastewater | place: South Africa: University of Cape Town | collected 2014-04-22 ... | reverse complement strand
CTTCCGGGTGAACGTGAGGCGGACGGGCCTTCCTTGCTCCACCTCGACCCGGTCCGGGCTGTACGCCGCGCGGACCTCGATGTCGACCTCCTGCCCGCCGTCGCCGGTCTTGCGCGCCCGGGACGCCGTCCTGGGCCCGAAGAAGAACCACAGGATGAGCGCCACGAGCGCCGCGCCGCCGACGGTTACGATGATTGCTGCCGTGTCCATTTGCCTTATCTCCCCTCCTGCCGGACCGAAAATCCCCGGAGCCGGAGCGCGTTCGTGACCACGCTGACGCTCGAGAGCGCCATCGCGAGCGAGGCCAGGATCGGGCTCAAGAGCCAGCCCGTGAGCGGGTAGAGCGCCCCGGCGGCGACGGGGATGCCGACCACGTTGTAGGCGAACGCGAAGAACAGGTTCTGCCGCACCGTCCGCATCGTGGCCCGCGACAGCTCGATCGCGGCCGGCACCCCATGCAGATCCCCGCGGACGAGCGTCACGTCGGCCGCCTCGATGGCCACGTCGGTCCCGCCGCCCATGGCGATCCCGACGTCGGCCTGGGCCAGGGCCGGGGCGTCGTTGATCCCGTCCCCGACCATCGCCACCACGTGCCCCTCGCCCTGGAGGACCCGCACCGCGTCGGCTTTGCCGGCCGGCAGTACGTCGGCGATCACCCGTTCGATCCCCACCTCGCGGGCCACGGCGTGCGCGGTTCGGGCCGTGTCCCCCGTGAGCATGACGACCTTCAAACCCTGCTGGTGGAGCCGCTCGACGGCGGCCCTGGCCTCCGGCTTCACCCGGTCGGCCACGGCGATGACGCCGGCGAAGGCGCCGTCGACGGCGACGAACACGAGCGTCTTGCCGGCGTCGGTCATCTCTTGCGTCCCGGCGTCATCGGGTTTGATCCCCCGATCGCGGAGGAGCTTCGCGTTGCCGAGAAGGAGGCGACGGCCCTCGACGACGGCCTCGAGCCCGTGCCCGGCGATCGCTTCGAACTCGCTCGCCGTGGCGAGCGACAGTCCGCGCTCGGTCGCGGCCCGGGCGATGGCGGCCCCGAGCGGGTGCTCGGACCCGCGCTCGGCCGACGCCACGAGCCGGAGCAGCTCTGAGTCGGTGAACGGGCCGCTCGGCACGATGTCGGTGACGGTCGGCTTCCCTTCCGTCACCGTCCCGGTCTTGTCCAGGACGACGGCCGTGACGCGGTGGGCGAGCTCCAGGGCTTCGCCGCCCTTGATGAGGATTCCTCCCTGGGCCCCGCGACCGGTGCCGACCATGATGGCCGTGGGCGTGGCCAGCCCCAGGGCGCATGGGCAGGCGATGATGAGGACCGCGACGGCGGCGAGGGTCGCCTGCGACAGCCGGGTTTCGACGGGGGCGAAATTGAACCACGCGACGAAGGTCAGGACAGCAAGCGAGAGCACGACCGGGACGAACACGCCCGAGATGGTGTCCGCGAGCCGCTGGATCGGCGCCTTGGACCCCTGGGCCTGCTGCACCAGCCGGACGATCTGCTGGAGGACGGTGTCAGCCCCGACCTTGGTGGCCCGGAACCGGAACGAGCCGGTTGTGTTGAGCGTCCCGCCGATGACCGGATCGCCGGCCTTCTTCGCCACCGGCAACGGCTCGCCGGTCAGCATGCTCTCGTCCACGCCGGACGACCCTTCCTCGACCTCCCCATCCACCGGGATTTTCTCACCGGGCCGAACGAGGATGAGGTCGCCGACGAGCACACCGTCGATGGCGACGTCCTGCTCCCGACCGTCCCGGACGACCCGGGCCGTCTTGGGGCTGAGACCCATGAGCGCCTTGATGGCGCCGCGGGTCCGCGTCGTGGCCCTGGCCTGGAGCATGTTGCCCAGGAGGATGAGGGTCACGATCGACGCGGCCACCTCGTAGTAGACGCCGACCGACGAATGTCCCTCTTGAAGGGCGTGGGCGGTGGAGGCGAACCACTCCGGGAACACGGTCGCCGCCACGCTGTAGGCGTACGCCGACAGGGTCCCGAGGGCGACCAGCGTGTTCATGTCCGCCGCCCGATGCCGCGCGGCGCGGTAGGCCCCGGCGAGGAAATCCCACCCCGCCCAGAAGAGGACCGGCGTGGTGAGGAGAAGCTCAAGCCAGGGCCGGGCCGGGAAGTCGAGGACGGGTTCGAGCGACGGGATCACGTGGCCGGCCATCGCGACGACCACGACCGGCGCGGTGAGCAGGGCGGCGACGGCGAACCGGGCCCGCACGCGACGGTACTCGGCTTCTTGCGCCTCGCTGGCGGCGTCCTCGGCCGCCCCGTGACCTCCGTCGCTCTCCGGCAGGAGGGCGTCGTACCCCTGGTCCTGGACGGCGGTCTTGAGATCGTGTGGGGTCACGGCATCCGGGTCGAACGTCACGGTCGCTCGCGCGGCGGCGAAGTTGACCCCCGCCTGCTTCACGCCCGGCGTGTCCCCGAGCGCCCGCTCGATGCGGTTGGCGCACGCGGCGCAATGCATCCCGACGACCGGCATGTCGAGCGTCGTCTCGCCCGAGGCGTGTGCTTCGTCGTGAGTCTCATGCGCGGTCGTGTTCACGGGAGGGCCTCCAGAAGAAGAGCGGGCCCGTGATTGGGCCCGCGACAGGTTTACTTCGCGGGGAATCCGGCCTTGGTCAGGGCCTCGGCCAGCGCCTCCCGCGGGACGCTCGGGCCGTGCTTGACGGTCACGGCCTGGGCGGCGAGGTCCACCGAGGCGTCCTCGACGCCGGGGACCTTTCGCACCGCGGCCTTCGCGGTATTCGCACACCCATGGCACGTGATGCGGCTGGATTGGACGGTCGTGCTGATGGTTTCCATGACTCTTCTCCTGCGTATGCGGTTGCTTCAGGAAGCGCGACGGGGCGGCCCGGAGTTCTCCCTCTCGGCCGCCGCTTCCGTCGTCTCCCTTATATACCCCTGTAGGGTATGACCAATATATACCCCCCACGGGTATCGGTCAAGGGCCGATCGTCGGAGAGGCCCGAGCATCGTCGCTACCCTCAACCCACCAAGGGTTTCGCCGAAGCCATCGTCATGCGCCGTTGAACGGTATTGGGCCTAGAGGGGCTCGGGTGAATGATATCTCCGGTACGGTACGGTCCGTGGTGCGTCCGACTAGCCGCGGAAGACGACGGCCGGCTCCAACACGAGGACCTTGCGCAGGCTCACGACGCTGGCCAGCAGCACGATCACCACGACGGTCGCGGCCGTGCCGGCGGCGATCTCGGGCAGGAGGTGGAGCCCGCGGAGGTTCGGGTCCGATTGGGCCACGAACTGGAAGAAGGCCGACGTCATGCCGATCCCCAGGCAGTAGCCGAGCACGCCCACGATCATCGCCTGGAGCAGCACCATGCCGATGAGCCGCGTGTTCCGCAGCCCCATCGCCTTGAGGGCGCCGAACTGCTTCAGGTTTTCGAGCGTGAACAGTTCGTCGGGTCCGGACAGAGAATAGCCGTGTCGCTCGGACGCGACCGCGACGTCGCGCAATCCCGCTCCGTCCAGCAGCGAACGGCATGAGGAGGGGTCCGTCAGTCGTATCCGGGGGCGGCCACGCCGTACGCGTGCGCCGCAGCCTGCTTCCTAGCCCGAGAGGAGTCGTCGCCGAGGGAGCCGCCGAACATCCCGCATCCCCCCGCTGCTACTTGAGGAACCTCGAGAGCACGGTCTGGACTTCGGCGACCAGCTCGTCCTTCGACATCGGCTTGGCGTGCTCGTGCTCCGCGCCCGAGCCGTGCCCCAGCACGCACGTCTCCAGATGCCGCGTCAGCAATTCGACGCCCAACGCGTCGAGGGCCGAGCGGACCGCCGCGATCTGGTTCAGGACCTCCACGCAGTAGCGGCCCTCCTCGACCATCCGTTGAATCCCGGCCACCTGGCCCGCAATGCGGTTCACGCGGGCCTTCAGCTTCTTGTCCGGTTCGTGGCCCATGTCGAAACTCCCCAATATACCCCCAAGGGGTGTCTAGTCCACTTGCATTTTATACCCCCGGGGCGTATGAATCAAGCGAGTCGAATCGGCGTCTCGATGCTGCATCCGCACTCGTCCGAAGGCCGGACAGGCGCGCGGCGACCGATTTCCTCGCCGCGGCTCGGGGCGATGGCCGAGCCAATTGGAATTGAGGGAAAGGCTGATGGGCAAGGGCCATGATCATTGCGGGCACGAACACGGGGTGCGGGCCACGTCGCAGAATCAAAAGCGGCTGGCCGTCACGCTGGTCCTCTCCGGCGGCTACATGGCGGCCGAGGTCGTCGGCGGGCTCCTGTCCAACTCGCTCGCCCTGCTCGCCGACGCCGGGCACATGCTCTCCGACGTCGCCGCGTTGGGGCTGAGCCTCTTCGCCCTCTGGTTCGCGAGCCGCCCGGCCACGCCCCAACGGAGCTTCGGCTACTACCGGGCCGAGATCCTGGCGGCCCTCGTCAACGGGGCCACGCTGGTCGCGATCGCGATCTTCATCGTCGTCGAAGCCTGCGGACGGTTTCGCGAGCCGCCCGAGGTCCAGGGGGCCATGATGATGGGAATCGCCGCGGGCGGCCTGGCCGTGAACCTCGTCGGGCTCTGGATCCTCAACGCGGGGAAGTCCGAGAGCCTGAACGTCCGGGGGGCCTGGCTTCACGTGCTCACCGACGCCCTCGGGAGCGTCGGAGCGATCGCCGCGGGCCTGCTCATCTGGCTCCTCGGCTGGCGCTGGATCGACCCGGCGGTGAGCGTGCTCATCGCCCTCCTGGTCGTCTATTCCTCGTGGTCGCTCCTGAAGGAGTCGGTCGCGGTGCTGATGGAATGGGCCCCGCGGGGCATCGACGTCGACGGGGTTCACGACGTCATGCTGTCGGTCCCCGGCGTGGCGGCCGTCCACGACCTGCACGTCTGGACGATCGCCAGCGGCATGAACTCGCTCTCGGCCCACGTCGAGACGACGGAGGGCGCGAGCGGCCGGGAGTTGTTGAAGGCCCTGCAGGGGCGACTGCACGAGCGATTCGGCATCGAGCATGCGACGCTGCAAATCGAGCCGGAAGGGTTCGAGGAACTGAGACCGGGCTGGTGAGGGCTCGGCCGCTCCCGGCCCTTCTTTTACCCCGAGGGGCGTCATCCCCACTTGCAGAATGTACCCTATGGGGGTATAATCCGACGAGCGGCGAATCCGGCGTCTCGAACGATTCGAGGCGTCGGACGCGGAGACTTTCCGGAACAGCCGCTCGTCGGCCGTCCCCGCACACCCCCGAGTCGCCCGACCCAGGGCGAGCCCCAAAATGCCCAGCACTCCTCGACACTTCCGACGCACGCTGATCGCCCTCGCGGCGATCGTCGCGGCGTCGTTCGGGGCGAGCGAGGCGTCCGCCTGCTCCACGATGAAGCAGGGCCGGGGGGCGTGTGCGACCGCCTGTGGGTGTTGCACCGCCGAGGGGGGCGAAGCCCCGGGCGCTCGCGTCGAGACGGCCCCCTCGGTCGCCATGCCCCAAACACCCGGAGCGTGCCGACCGGGGCCCGCCGAGGCTTGCTCGTGCCGTTCCCAGGCCCCGACCGCTCCGTCGCCGAAGCCGGCCCGGAGCACGGCCGAGAACCGAACCGAGCCGGGCGCCGTCTCGGTCTTCGTGCAGCTCGGCGAGGCGTTCGCACGGACGGCCCTCGCCCCGCAGGTCCCGGCGACGCAAAGCCCGCCGAAGGCGCCGCTCTACCTCCGAAACGCTCGCCTCCTGTTCTAGCGCCTCCCCGTGGCGCGGCCCTTCGGCTTCGCCGACTCGCGGGCGTTTGCGTCCCCCCGTCCGTCCCGGCCGGGCCCGCGCCGCCGCGCAGTCGCCGAACCTCAAGAGAGCCTCGACGCCGGGGATGAGGACGACTCTCCGCCCATCGGGCGGGGCGTCCTCCCCCTCCCTGGAAACGGGGAAAGGGAGCGGTCCGCACCGGGCGGATCGCTATCGAAAGCTATTGAACAGGAGACGGACGGATGAATCGTCGTGGACTGATGGGAGCGGTGGCGGCATTGGCCCTGGCCGCGTTCGCGGGCGTCTCGGCCTATGCCCTGGACCTCAAGACGAAGGACAAGGCCGCGTGCGCCTGCTGCGGGCCCGCCTGCGAATGCACGGCCTGCACCTGCGACGCCAAGGCCGAGGCCGCGGGCCAGGCTTGCGAGTGCTGCGGCGGCGCCGCCTGCTGCCCGGCCGCCAAGGCGACCAAGGTCGAGAAGTCGGCCAAGGCCGAGAAGACCTGCTGCACGAAGCCGGCCGTCGAGAAGGGGGCCCAGACCGCGAAAGTCGCGAAGGCTGGCTGCGACTGCTGCGGCGAGCCCTGCACCTGCCCCGCCTGCTCGTGCGACGCCCCCGCCAAGGCCGGGGAGCCGTGCGACTGCTGCGGCGGGTCGTCCTGCTGCTCGACCACGGCCAAGAAGACCGTCGCGGCCGCCGTCGTCCTCTGACGCTCGGCACGGCCGCCCCCCGGTGCTAGCGAGGGGCGGCCGTAGTCACGCCCGAAGGACGGACCTTTCACGGGAGCGGCCCGCACCGGGCGAGGCCGCTCCATCTCTATTCTACCGCTTCGAAAGGAGCACCATCATGGATCGCCGCCAACTTCTGACGACCCTCGGGACCACCGCCGCCGGACTCGTCGCCGCCGGGGCCGCCGCCAGGGCCCAGCACGAGGGCCACGGCCACCGCGACCAGGTCCACGAGGACTGCCTCAAGGCGTGCGAGGCGTGCGAACGCTCGTGCAACGAGACGTTCCACCACTGTTACGAGGAGCTCGCCCAGGGCAAGAAGGAGCACGCCAAGGCCCTGCACCTCGTGGCCGACTGCGCGAAGTTCTGCGACCTCTCGGCCGACCTCATCGCCAACCAGAGCCCGCTCATGGCCCACGCCTGCGCCGCGTGCGCCGAGGCGTGCAAGGCGTGCGCGGCCGAGTGCGACAAGTTCGACTCGCCCGAGATGAAGGCGTGCGCCAAGGCCTGCCGCGAGTGCGAGAAGACGTGCCGCGAGATGGTCAAGGCGATGGGCGGGCATGAGCACGCCAACTGATTGATCGCGGACCCATTACCGAAGGCCCGCAAGTCCCCCCGGCCTCGCTTCCGGCCGGGGGGCGTCGCCGTTGACGAACGGCGCCTTCGTTTCACAATCGGCCAGGACACAACAGGTTTCCGAGGTGACGCCGTGAACGACATGAAGAAGCTGGCCGGGCTCAAGAATTCGGGCGAACTGGCCCCCGAGGCGTTCAACGAGGCGGCGTTCCGGGGAGGGGCGATACCGGTCAAGCACAAAGAACTGGGCTCATGTAGGGTTGGCGGTGACGAGAAGGCCGGTACAAGCCCGAAGCGCAAGCGAGGGTTCGGCTCGGGAGGTCCAGGGCCGATTCGACGTCCTGGACGATCAACCCTCGCTTGCGCTTCGGGCTTGTATTCCGGGCCTCACGACGCCAATTCCAGCAATCCGTGACAGTAGAGCCTCGGGCAGGACCGGAGTCACCGGATTGGCGGAATACAAGCCCGAAGCGCGAGCGAGGGTTCGGCTCGGGAGGTCCAGGGCCGATTCGACGTCCTGGACGATCAACCCTCGCTTGCGCTTCGGGCTTGTATTCCGGGCCTCACGACGCCAATTCCAGCAATCCGTGACAGTAGAGGTACCGGAGGGCCGCCGGGTCCGCACTGGATGCCCCTCATGAGCCAGGTTATTTGGCGAGCCTCCAAAGTCGAGGTAGGATGAGTTACACTCCGTCGTCATCGGGCTGCCTTCCTGCGGTGCCGTAGGTGGTTGTGGTAGATCAACCTATGACACAGAAGGCAGCCCGATTCCATTCCCTTGGTGAGAAATCCGGGCTAGGGATGGATCAAGCGACGGCGGTCAGGTCAGTCGGAACAGCCCGTTCGGCTTCTGGGTGCCGTCGGCTACGAAAGTCAGCGCGCCTTCCATCATGATCATGTAGCGCGGCCTGGAACTGCCGCCGCCGGCCGAGAGGTCGCCGTACATCGTGGTTCCGGCGGCCGTGCCGTCGGAGCTCCAGAGCTCATAGCCGAGCCCTGGCGCGGCGGCCGAGAAGTAGACCTGATTGCCGACGGCGTAGAGGTTTTGAGGCATCGAGCCGATGGCGCCGGGGTAGATGTCCGTGACCATGTTGGTCCCGGCGGAGGTGCCGTCGGACCTCCAAAGCTCGACGCCGTGGGTGCCGTCGTTCGCCGTGAAGAAGAGCGTATCGCCCGCGACCGTCAGGTTCTGGGGGGAAGAGCCGTCACCGCCCGGCCTGACGTCCGCGACCATCGAGACGTTCGCACCGTCGAAGCGCCAGAGCTCGAGGCCGCTCACGCCGTCGTTGGCCGCGAAGTACAGCGACGAGCCCATGACGGTGAGATCGGCCGGCATCGAGGAAGCCGCCCCCGGGGCGATGTCCGCCACCATGTAGGTGCCGGCCTCCGTCCCATCCGTCGTCCAGAGCTCGTAACCGTGATCGATGTCGATCGCCGTGAAGTAGACCTGGGATCCGAAGGACGTGAAATTGCCGGGGGCCGACGGCCGAACGCCGGGATTGACGTCCTTGACCATCCGGGTGCCGGCGGCCGTCCCGTCGCTCGCCCAGAGCTCGACGCCGTTCACGCCGTCGTTGGCGCCGAAGTAGAGGCTCGAGCCGATGGCCGTCAGCCTGCTGATCCCCGAGGAGTACGCTCCCGGATAGACGTCCTTGACCATGTAGGTTCCGGCGGCCGTGCCGTCGCTCCGGTACAGCTCCGTGCCGGTGGAAGCGTCGGTGGCGCTGAAGTAGAGGATCCCGTTCATCGCCGTCAACTGAGTCGGATTGGACCCTCGGGCGCCGGCGTAGACGTCCTTGACCTGCTGGGTCCCGGCGGCCGTGCCGTCGGTGCTCCAGAGCTCGGCGCCGCTGTCGGACGTGAACGCGTTGAAGTAGAGCTTCGAGCCGCAGACGGTCAGTTCCGTCGGGCTGGAGTTGCGCAGGCCGGGGGCGATGTCCGCGACCATGCTCATCGCGCCGGTCGCGCCGTCGCTCTTCCACAGTTCGATGCCGTGCGTGGAGTCCTTCGCGCTGAAGTAGAGGTCTCCGTTGAACAGGACCGGGGCCGACGTGATCTGCACCCCGTCGGGGGAGACGGCGGCGAGCGTCGCCATCAAGGCTCGGTCTTCGAGACCTTCCAGACGAGGTCGCGCGTTCAGCTTCCTTCTGAGGGTGCGTTGCGGGGAGCGAGACTTCGTCAAGGACGTGAACATCGAAATCATTGAGGTACCTCGCGAACAAGCTCGAACAACAAGGACTCAGCGCACGGCGCAGGGAATCTCCGCGGATCCGGAAAACGACTCCGAATCTCATGCATTCATCAGTCGACCAACCCACTCGTTGCAATCCGCGGGGCCGGAGAACCCGGCCCCCATGCTCGACCCGGGAAGCGCTCGCGAACCTGACGGTTGATGCGAGCGCCTCGGCGATCGTCGTCGAGCCGATTCAAACGTCCGGAACCGAACACGATTCCGGCGGGCGCGCCGTCGCCTGGGCGGCGCAGCCCTGGACTTCCTCGTCGAACGCGACGAACCAGCCCCCAGCCTGGAAGCCGGCACAGTCGAAACTCGGTTGATTGCTTCTTATTCTTTGATGCGACTTCGTGAAACGGCGGCCGCCTCACAAGCAAGTGGAACACAATATGCCGATCCGTTTAGACCATGTCAAGAACCCAGCGCTTCAAAGTTTGCGTCGGGAAAACATCTGCTTGGACGTTCCCGCCTTTATCTCTGTCATCACCGTCTGACTACTCGCATGCACGCCGTCCGACGTCGTCCGCGCCCCCTCGCGACGTTGCGCCTCCACCCCCCTGGACCGCATGAAATCGCGAAAGAAGGCTGCATTCATGCGATTCCTGTTCGGAACCGCGACTCCTAAATCGTTAGAACACAAGCCTCGCCTAATATATTAAGCGTTTCATATCTTCGATGCATTGAGAAGGATTTGATGCGGCGGGCGACCGCGCGCGGGGGCCGTCCGTCGCGGTCGCGCAGACTGCGCCGCCGCCGACTTCGGGGGTCGTCCCGTCGACGGCGCGGGTCGAAGGGCCTGGGGACGGTCGAAAGTTTTTTCATTTCGTGTCGGCGCCGCTCATGATTTCGGCGAACGGCCGTGCTACATTCGGCGTCCGGTCGCACCGGTTGCAAGGACCATAGGACTCGTTTCGACCGTATGCAAATTGAACCGGCCACGATTCTCGATAAGGAGGGCTTCTATGTCGTCGCCGTATCGACTCATCGATCCTGATTCGCTGCCGAGCCCCGCGTTGCTGGTCTTCCGCGACCTGGTCGAACGCAACCTGACGGAGATGATCCGGATCGCGGGGGGCGTCGAACGACTTCGGCCGCACGCCAAGACTCATAAAGCGTCGAAGCTCATCGTCATGGCGCGAGAAAAGGGAGTCGTCAAGCAGAAATGCGCGACCATCGCCGAGGCCGAGATGATCGCCAGGGCGGGCGTGAACGACGTCCTGCTGGCGTATCCGCTGGTCGGACCCAACCTGTCCCGGTTCGCGACCCTGATCCGGACCTACCCCGAGACCACGTTCCGAGCGATCGTCGACGCGCCCGAATCGGCCTCCGCCTTGTCGCGGGCGGCCCGAGGTCTGGGCCGACCGATCCCCGTGCTGATCGATCTGGAAGTCGGCATGGGGCGGACCGGCGTCGATCCGGGAGCGGCGGCGGTCGCGCTCTACGAGCAGATCGACGCGCTGCCCGACCTGACCCCGGACGGACTTCACGCCTACGACGGTCACATCAACGATCCCGACCTTGACGTCCGAACCCGGGGGGCGCGCGGGGTCGAGGAAGCAACCCTCGGGCTTCGCGATCGGCTGATCGCCAAGGGGCTGCCGGTCCCTCGAATCGTGCTGGGCGGGACGCCCGCGTTTGCGATCCACGCGGCCCTCGACGCGCCGGGACTGGAGTTTTCGCCGGGGACGACCCTGTTCCACGACTACAATTATCACACGAACTATCCCGACCTGCCGTTCACTCCGGCGGCGTTGTTGCTCACGCGGGTGGTCAGCCGCCCCCGGCCCGGCCGGCTCTGCCTCGACCTGGGACACAAGGCGGTCGCCGCCGACCCCGTCGGCCCCCGGGTGTTCCTGCCCGACGTCCCCGACGCGCGGTTCGTCGGCCAGAGCGAGGAACACCTGGTGATCGAGACCGACCAGGCCGACCGCTTCCCATTGGGAACGGCGCTGCTGGCCATTCCCGCCCACGTCTGCCCGACGTCGGCCCTGCATCGCCGGATGCTGGTCGTCTCCGATGGAAAACTCGTCGACGAGTGGGACGTCACCGCCCGCGATCGGTCGATCGGCGTCTGATCGTGGAGGCGAACTCTCAATTCAAAACTGGAAGCGCCCGCGCGTGAATCTCGCCGTCCGGGTCGTGAGAATGCGCTCGCGGTCGCTCCGAAGCTTGGATTTTCACCTGCTCCTCACCTGAAGGTTGCGACGACTGGCGGAAACCTCGTCGCTCACCCTCCTATGGGCCGCGACCGCGCGCGCCCTCGAAATGCACAATAGATGTTAAACTGAAGGGCTTTCGGCAATTTATGATAGGCTTGCGGAGGACGATAAGGGCTGAGCAGGGTCGTGTTGCCAGAAATCGGGTTTTGGTGCAAGGTAAGCCTCGCCATGGAGGGTGCCAATCTGGGAGCGCGGCCTCGGGAGCGAGAATCCGTGAACAGCCTCGTGAGACCAACATTGAGATTCTGGCTCCGCAACGGGACGTACGTCGTGGCGGCGGTCGGGTTGCTGTATGCGGGATACCTGTTCGCCATGCCGTCGTCGACGCGGATGGTCGAGACCCGTCGGCCGGTGTACGCCGACTCCGAGGCGCCCCCCCCCGCGCGGTTGGAACATCTGAAGGCGGGGTTGAGGTTCGACGAGCGACGGCCGCCGAACGGCTGGAGCCGGCTGGTGCTCAAATCGACGCCCCGACTGGTTTCGGGCGATCTGGACACGCTGTCGGAAGAGGCCTTAAGACGGCCGGACGGGTTCGGCTGGCCATCACCGCCCATGTCGCGCAGACGCCGGGCTCGTCGGGTCGCTACGCGCTCGACCGGGTGGGAGTGGGGCTGTCGGCGGCGGCCGACGACGACAAGGGGGACGTGATCGTCACCCCGCGGGTGGTGGGAGGCTCCAAGGGCCCCTGGACGACCAAGGAGCGGATCATTCTCGCGGCCGGCGCGTTTGAACTGTCGCACGCCGCGCTGGTGGCCGCGTCGTCGAGGTTCGCCCTGATCCGCATCCCCACCAAATATCTGCTTGCCGACGAACACCAGAACGCGAGCCTGGTTTACGCCTTCCTGGTCGAGGCCGACTCGGGGAGGCTCCGCACCTTCGTGTGGCGGGAAGACGCCGGCCGGGCCCCTGGGATCGTCAACGAGTTGGAGACCCCCGCGGTCATCGACGGCGCGCTCGACGTGAAGGCGAGCAAGTTCGCCGGCATCCCGCTCGCGTGGTCGTTCGCGCTGACGTCGATCCCCGGCGAGATCCAGCGCGCCGTCGCGCCGGAGCTCGCCGATCGGCTTGCGCCGGGACGGATCGACGCCGCGGCCCCGGCCGAACTGGAAGCGACGATCGCCGCCCTCGCCGAGGCGCCGGTCAAGGCGAAGGCGTCGCGGCCGGCATCTTCAAAAAGCCCTGCCCGCTGAGCCAGACCTCGCAGAGCCTGGGCCAGACCTGAAACGCCGGGTCGGGCGCGATGCCGTGCTCTTTCGAGCCGCTCCCCAGGCCCAGGCCGTGCCGGCCCTTCTCAAAGAGATGAAACTCGACCGGCACCTTGGCCTTTCGGAGCGCGAGCACGAACAGAATGCTGTTCTCGGCCGGAACGGCCGTGTCTTCATTGGTCTGGACGAGGAACGTCGGCGGGGTGTCGGCGGTCACCTGCGTCTCGTTGGACAGCGACTTGACCAACTCGGCCGGCGGATTCTCGCCGAGCAGATTCCGATTCGACCCCTGATGAGTGTACTCGGTCGCCATCGCGATCACCGGGTAGGCCAGGATCAGTCGATCGGGCCGCGAGCTGACGCGTTCGACGGGGTCTTCGGCGTCGGGCTTGCCGGCGTCGAAATGCGTCCCCCCCGTCGAGGCCAGGTGCCCCCCCGCCGAGAACCCCATGAGCGCGATCCGACCGGGGTCGAGGCCCCACTTCCTCGGTCCGGCGTGGCGGACGATCCGAATCGCCCGGTTCACGTCGTGGAGCATCGCCGGGTGGTGATAGCGCGGGCCGAGGCGATACTTGAGGACGAAGGCCGCCATGCCCAGCGAGTTGAGCCACTCGGCGACCTGCTTGCCCTCATGGTCGACGGCCAGGCCGCCGTAGCCGCCGCCAGGGCAGACGACGACGCCCGATCCCGTGGCCGCATCGGGCTTCGGGAGGAAGACCGAGAGCGTGGGGACGTCCTTGGCGGGGTCGTCCCCCTTGGCGTCGGGCGTGCCGTTGGGCCAAAGCTTGACGACCTCGCTCGCCGAGTCGAGCGCGTCCCCGCGCGCCGGGCCGTTGAGGACCGAAGCCCCCGCCAAAAGAAGGACGCCGAATACCGTCCGCGCCGTGCCTCGAATCACCGTGCCGCCTCCCGGCTGGTCGTTGTGTCGATTCGCCCCCGTCCCGTCGCTCCGATCGTAGACCATCGGTCGGACGTCCACAACCGAGCCGACGTCGGAAACCGGGGATCGAGGCAGCCGTCCGCGCACCGTGTCAGACTGCGGGCCGTCCTGTCAAAACGGCAGCCGAAGTGCCGAGCCGAGTCTTCACAAACCGCATCAACTTGTTTCTCCATATGAAGTTACACAATCAACGCATTCCCGGTACGCAAGTTGCAAATAGGGAGTGGGAATCATCATGGGGGTCGCATTTGGCACTCCCGCCGCGTCGCGCCGGGCCAGTCGCCCTCGGCCGACACGTTCGAATCGACGAAGGAGAACCAACGTGGCGAAGATCTTGGCATACGATGAAGAGGCCCGCCAAAAGCTGGCTAGCGGGGTCGGCAAGCTGGCCAAGGCGGTCCGCAGCACGCTGGGTCCGCGGGGGCGGAACGCCGTCATCGACAAGGGCTGGGGCAGCCCGACGGTGACCAAGGACGGCGTCTCGGTCGCCGAGGAGATCGAGCTGACCGATCCCTACGAGAACATGGGGGCGCAGCTCGTCAAGGAAGCGGCCTCGAAGACCTCCGACGCCGCCGGCGACGGCACGACCACGGCCACGGTTCTGGCCGAGGCGATCTTCAAGGAAGGGCTCAAGGCCCTGGCCGCCGGCGCCGATCCGATGGCGCTGAAGCGGGGGATCGAGAAGGCCGTCGCGGCCGTCGTCGAGAACGTCGTGTCGCAGGCCAAGAAGGTCAACGGCAAGAAGGAGATCGCCGAGGTCGCGGCGATCGCGGCCAACAACGACAAGTCGATCGGCGAGAAGCTGGCCGACGCGTTCGAGAAGGTCGGCACCGACGGCGTGATCACCGTCGAGGAGGCCAAGGGCTTTGAGACGACCGTCGACGTCGTCGAGGGCATGCAGTTCGACCGCGGCTACCTCAGCCCCCACTTCGTCACCGACCAGGACCGGATGGAAGTCGTCCTCGAAGACGTCTTCCTCCTGATCCACGAGGAGAAGATCAGCTCGCCGACCAAGCTGATCCCGCTGCTTGAGAAGATCGCCAAGGCCAACAAGCCGCTGCTGATCATCGCCGAGGACGTCGAGGGCGAGGCGCTGGCGACCCTGGTCGTCAACAAGCTCCGCGGCATCCTCAAGGTCGCCGCGGTCAAGGCGCCGGGTTACGGCGACCGCCGCAAGGCCATGCTCGAAGACATCGCCGTCCTGACCGGCGGCAAGGCCGTGTTCAAGGACCTGGGCATCGAGCTCGACGGCGTCGAGCTGGCCGACCTGGGCCGGGCCAAGAAGATCACGATCAGCAGCGAGAACACCACGATCGTCGAAGGCGCCGGCAAGTCCGAGGCCATCAAGGGCCGGGCCGACGCGATCCGCCGCGAGATCGGCACGACCGACAGCGAGTACGACAAGGAGAAGCTCCAGGAGCGGCTCGCCAAGCTCGCCGGCGGCATCGCCCAGATCAACGTCGGCGCCGCGACCGAGACCGAGATGAAAGAGCGCAAGGCGCTGGTCGAGGACGCGCTCCACGCCACCCGCGCGGCCATTGAGGAAGGCGTCGTCCCCGGCGGCGGCTCCGCCCTGATCCGCGCCTCCAAGGCCCTCGACGGCCTCAAGCTCGACGGCGACGAGCAGTTCGGCGTCGACATCATCCGCCGGGCCGTCGAGAAGCCCGCCCGCTACATCGCCGAGAACGCCGGCCTCGACGGCGCCGTCGTCGTCAACCGGATCAAGAAGAGCGACGACCCCAAGTTCGGCTACAACGCCGAGAACAACACCTGGGGCGACATGCTCGCCGCCGGCATCGTCGACCCCACCAAGGTCACCCGCACCGCGCTGCAGAACGCGGCCTCCGTCTCCGGCCTCCTGCTCACCACCGAAGCCATGATCGCCGAGCCCCCGAAGAAGAAGGAAGCCGGCGGCGGCCACGACGATCATCATGGCGGCGGCATGGAAGGCATGGGCGGAATGGGTGGCATGGGAGGAATGGGCGGTATGGGCGGCATGGGCATGATGTAACCCCGACCGCCGCTTGAGCAAGGGGCCGGTATCCCTTTGGAGTGCGGTGGCTTGCCCCCGCATGGGCCGCGTATGAGGCGCGGCGGCAAGCCGCCGCACTCCACAAGAGGACATGGGACCGACCTCACGAAATCTCGCGCCGCGCGTTCAAGCGCCGGCCTCTCGCATACGAACCAGGTTTTCAATACTTTCCACAGTCAGAAGAGAAGGACGATCGGCAATGGCCAAGCTCGCAATCAAGCCTTTGGAAGACCGCGTCGTGATTCAGCAGATCGAGGCCGAGGAGAAGACGGCCGGCGGCATCGTGCTCCCGGACACCGCCAAGGAGAAGCCGCAGCGCGGCAAGGTCCTCGCGGTGGGCCCCGGCAAGCTTTTGGATTCGGGCGAGCGGAGCCCGATCGGCGTGGTCGCGGGGGACGAGGTCCTCTTCGGCAAGTACTCCGGGACCGAGATCAAGGTCGACGGCGAGGAGATCAAGATCCTTCGCGAGTCCGACATCCTGGCCAAGATCGTCAAGTGAGCGGGCTGTTCCGTCGGTTTTGATCCATCCCTTCGTTCGAGGAGCCCAACTTCGTGGCTAAGCAACTGCTCTTCTCCGACGCCGCCCGCCGCAAAATGCTCGAGGGCGTCGACACTCTGGCCAAGGCCGTGGGTTCGACCCTCGGGCCGACCGGCCGGAACGTGATCCTCAGTAAGTCCTTCGGCGGTCCGCTCGTGACCAAGGACGGCGTCACGGTCTCCAAGGAGATCGAGCTCAAGGACCCGTTCGAGAACATGGGCGCCAAGCTCGTCAACGTGGTGGCCTCGAAGACCTCCGACGTGGCCGGCGACGGCACCACGACGGCGACCATCCTGGCCCGCGCGCTGTATCGCGAAGGTCTCAAGTACGTGACCTCCGGCGCCAGCCCGACGGCGATCCGCCGGGGCATCGAGAAGGCCGTCGAGGCGGCCGTCGCCGAGCTTCAGGACAAGCTCTCGCGCCCGGTCTCGAAGAAGGAAGAGATCGCCCAGGTGGGCGCGATCTCGGCCAACAACGACTCCGAGGTCGGCGCCATGCTGGCCGACGCGGTCGAGAAGGTCGGCCGCGACGGCGTGATCACCGTCGAGGAAGGCAAGACCGCCTCGACCTCCCTCGAATTCGTCGAGGGCATGCAGTTCGACAAGGGCTACCTGAGCCCCTACTTCGTGACCTCGCCGACCACGATGGAGGTCGTCTTCGAGGACGCGCTGATCCTGCTTCACGAGAAGAAGATCAGCGGCCTCCGCGAGATGATCCCGCTGCTTGAGAAGGTCGCGCAGTCGGGCAAGCCGCTGTTGATCATCGCCGAGGACGTCGACGGCGAGGCGCTCGCCGCGCTCGTGGTCAACAAGCTCCGGGGCGTGCTCAACATCGCCGCGGTCAAGGCGCCGGGGTTCGGCGACCGTCGCAAGGCGATGCTCGGCGACATGGCCGTGCTCACCGGCGGCACCGTGATCAGCGAGGACCTGGGCATCAAGCTGGAGAGCGTCGAGCTCGAACAGCTCGGCCGGGTCAAGCAGGTCAAGGTCGACAAGGACCACACCACGCTGATCCAGGGCGCGGGCAAGCGCGAGGAGATCCAGCGTCGGATCGACCAGCTCCGCCGCCAGATCGAGGAGACCGACAGCGAATACGACAAGGAGAAGTTCCAGGAGCGGCTCGCCAAGCTCTCCGGGGGCGTCGCCCTGATCCGCGTCGGCGCTCCGACCGAAGCCGACATGAAGCAGACCAAGGCCCGCATCGAGGACGCCCTCCACGCCACCCGCGCGGCGGCCGAGGAAGGGATCGTCCCCGGCGGCGGCACCGCGCTCATCCGCACCATCCCGGCCGTCGAGAAGCTCCTCGCCAAGCTCGAAGGCGACGAGAAGCTGGGCGCGGCCATCGTGCTCCGCGGCCTTGAGGAGCCCGCCCGCCACATCGCGTCCAACTCCGGACACGACGGCGGCGTGATCGCTGACGAGGTCAAGTCGAGCAAGGGCGCCGTCGGCTTCAACGCCAACACCGGCGAGTTCGTCGACATGTTCAAGGCCGGCGTCATCGACCCCACCAAGGTCACCCGCACCGCGCTGCAGAACGCCGCCTCGATCGCCGGCCTGATGCTCACGACCGAGGCCATGATCACCAACATCAAGGACGACGAGAAGGAAAACGCCCCCCGCGTCGAAGGCTCGATGCGCTGAGAAACCGTCGGACTCCGCCGGGGCTGGGGACGTCTGGTTCATCCGGCGTCCCCAGCCCCGGTTCGTTGTCCCGGCTCTCCAAGGTCGATCGGCTCTTCGGAGCGCGGCGGCTTGCCGCCGCCGTGATTCGACACGACCCGCGGCGGCGCCGGCGGCGAGCTTTCCCAGGCGGAACTCGACCCAAACATGAGAGCGAAACCCAAGCCGCCATCAACTCACCCAGGCGATTCGAGCGGCCGTTTTTCATAACTCGGCCGCCATGGGGTAAACTTAGGCTGGGGCGCCAGCTACGCGCCGCCCTCGTCGAAGGAAGCTGACAAACGAGCAGGTGTCGAATGCGAGCGCACGTCCCCCGCGCCACTGAGAATCCGCCCGAACGAACCCAACCGGCGACGGCGTCGCGGGCTTCGGGCAGGCCGCGAAACTGCGCAAACGAAGCCAATCCGCTGGGGACGGCACCGGTGACGTTCGGCGTGTTCGAGGATCGCTCGGGACCAGCCGGCGGCCGAGGACCCGAGCTTTCGGTGCGAACGAACCCAAACCGTGCCGCGAGCGCAAATCGTCTTTCTGAAATGCCTTGCGGCCGACGAACCGGCAGGCCCCGCGGCGCGAACGAACCCAATCGCGGCCGGCGGCTTGAGTGGTTGATCGACACAGGCCGGGGGCGTGGCCGTTGCGGCGGGGCCCCGAAAATGAGACGACCGAAGCCAATCGCGACGAAGACGCGGCCGTGCTTGGGTTCGGCGCGAACGAAGCCAATTTCCGCCGCCGGTTCGCATACGCGTACGCGGGAAATCGATTTTCGGTATCGTAGTGGAACGGCCGAATATTTCGAAAGCCAGGGCTTTCATCGACTGCGGGGACGCCGCCACCCCCTCGCCTCGGGAGAGAAAACGGCCTCGTTCGTGAGTTACGAGTTCGACCATCCGGTCCCCGCCGCTCCGTGACGACGCATCGCCCCGAGTCACGCGGTTTTTTCCGTCACTTGTTTCGTTGAACTGAGACGCCGTGCCGATGGCTACAACCAAGCGTGATCTTTACGAGGTGCTCGGCGTCGCTCGCGACGCCTCGGCCGACGACGTCAAAAAGGCCTACCGGCAGTTGGCGCTCAAGTACCATCCGGACCGGAATCCGGGGGACAAGGAGGCCGAGAAGAGGTTCCGCGAGGCCGCCGAGGCCTACGACGTCATCAGCGACGCCGCCAAGCGGCAGCGGTACGACCGCTACGGCCACGCCGGCATCGAGGGGTCGGCGTTCCACGACTTCCGGTCGACCGACGACATCATGTCGGCGTTCGGCGACATTTTCAGCGGCGGCCTGTTCGGCGACCTGTTCGGCGAGCGGCGGCGGGGCCCCAGGCCCGGCCCCGACCTGCTCATGCGGCTCGAAATCGAGCTGACCGAGGCCGCCCGAGGAACCAGCCGGTCCATCGAGGTCAACCGCCAGGAGTTCTGCGGCGAGTGCAAGGGCTCGGGCGCGAAGAAGGGGACCGTCGCGACCACCTGCAACTACTGCGGCGGTCGCGGCCAGGTAGTGCAGGCCCGCGGGTTCTTCCAGGTCGCGACGACCTGCCCGGCGTGCGGCGGCGAGGGGGTCCGGATCACCGACCCCTGCCCCGGCTGTCGGGGCGCGGGGCGCGTCCCCCAGACCGTCAAGCTTCAGGTCGACGTCCCCCCAGGCGTCGAGAGCGGCATGCGGCTCCAGCTTCGCGGGCAGGGCGAACTCGGCGACGTCGGCGCGTCCCGAGGCAACTTGCAGATCCAGGTCATGGTCCGCAAGCATCCGTTTTTCGAGCGACGGCGGAACGACCTGTTCTGCCAGGTCCCCATCAGCTTCGCGCAGGCCACCCTCGGCGCCGAGGTCGAAGTCCCCACCCTCGACGGCCCCGACCGGATGACCGTCCCGCGCGGCACCCAGAGCGGCGAGGTCGTCCGAATCAAGGGCCGCGGCATGCCCGACATCAGCGGCCGGGGGCGCGGCGACGAACTCGTCGAGGTCGTCGTCGAAACCCCGCGGAACCTGTCTCCCCGCCAGGAAGAGATCCTTCGCGAATTCGCGGAACTCGAACACGAACAAGTCAATCCTCGGCGCAAGAGTTTCTTCGAGAAGCTCCGCGACTACTTCACCGAGGAAGCCGAACCCGACGACGAAGCCGACGAGACCTGACGCGGTCCCTCGCGTACGCTCGTCGCCGCCGATCCCGATCCAGCCCCCCCCCAGGGCCGTAAGCCAGGAGACTAACTCAGCATGTCCGAATCGAAGAAGCACCACGACGAACACCATAAGAAGCATCACGGCCACGGCGATCCGCTCGCCGAACCGGGCGCCGGCGAAGCCGAGCCGGCCGCGGCGGCCAACCAAGAAACGATCGCCGACCTGGAGAAGGAACGGGACGACGCCCGCGACCAGCTTTTGCGCACCCGGGCCGAGTTCGTCAATTATCAGAAGCGATCCAAGCAACAGGCCGAGGTCGACCGGCTCTACGCCGTCGGCAATCTGGCCCACGACCTGCTCGACGTGATCGACAACCTCCATCGAGCCGCCGACGCGATGCGGACGACGGCCGGCGAGGCGATCGGGGAGGGCCTCGACATCGTCCACAAGCAGTTCCTCGCGACCCTGGCGAAGTACGGCGTCGAGCCGATCGAGGCGCTCGGCCAACCGTTCGACCCCAACCTTCACGACGCCCTGATGCAGCAGCCGTCGGCCGACCACCCCGAAGGGACCGTCGTCGCCGAGATCAACAAGGGATACAAGATCCACGACCGCGTGCTCAGGCCCAGCAAGGTCGGCGTCTCGACGAAACCCTGACGAAACGAAACCGCCGGCGCGCAAGCCGGCCGGCAAGGCAAGGCAAAGCAAGGCGAGACGATCCGGAAGAAGGAACCATCGATGCCGACGTACGACTACATCTGCGACGCCTGCGGACACGAGTTCGAGGCGTTTGAACCGAGATCGGAAGAGCGTCGTGTAGGGAAAGAG
>ERZ778018.1354-NODE-1354-length-20875-cov-10.325312_pt1 | contig 20875 bp, 13 predicted proteins | sample MGYA00375748_ERZ778018 | MGnify/ENA primary metagenome ERZ778018 (study PRJEB29350, sample SAMN05509839) | bioreactor metagenome | biome: bioreactor; material: wastewater | place: South Africa: University of Cape Town | collected 2014-04-22 ... | reverse complement strand
CCCCCCTCGCGGGGGAAGGTGGCCCGAAGGGCCGGATGAGGGGGAGGACGAGCAAAGGGGCCGTTGGAATCCCGAGCCGGTCGGGCGAGGCTTTCGCGAATTCCAACGGCCGTCCCGCGTGTCGTCCCCCTCATCTGACCGCTGCGCGGTCTGTCTTCCCCCGCGAGGGGGGAAGACCCTGTTCGAGCGCTCTCCGGGATCGAGGACTACACCCGCCTGGCGGTCTCGGCGTGGTGGGCGGCGATTCGGGCGGCGGCGTCCTCGCCGGCCTTGACGCAGGCGGGGACGCCCACCCCGGCCAGCCAGTTGCCGGTGACCTCCAATCCGGGGATCGCCGCGACCCGGTCGGCGATCGTCGCGATTCGGTCCAGGTGGCCGACCTCGTACTGGGGCATCGAGCCCCGCCATCGCGCGACGACCGCCACGTCGGGCTCGCCGCGGGCGCCCAGCAGCTCGGCCAACTCGGCCGACGCGATCCGGACCAGCTCGGCGTCGTCAAGCTCGACCAGCTCGGGGTGTTTGGCCCCTCCCATGAAGACGCGGATCAGGGCCGAGCCCTCCGGCGCGCGGCCGGCGAACTTCACGCTGGAGAAGCTGCCGGAGAGGATCCTCCGGTCCTCCACGAACGGGACCACGAACCCGAAGCCGTCCAGCGGGTGCGCGATCCGGTCGCGACGGTATCCCAGCGAGACGACCGCGCTGGTCGATCCGGGGATCCCCTCGATCAGCCTGGCGGCCGGGGCGTCAATCCCCCGCAGCAGCCCCGCGGCGGTCCCGGGAGGCGCGGCGATCAGCACGGAGCGGGCCTTGAGCGGCTCGCCGCCGACGGTCAGCCGCCAGCCGTCGTCGTCCCCCTCCAGGCGGTCGACCCTGGCGTGGAGCCGGATCGGGACGCGGGCGGCGAGGGCGTCGACCAACATCGACATGCCTTCACTCAATCCCGCGAACAACCCGTAGCGCGCGCCCGAGCCCTGGGTCGTCCCCCCTCCGGCCTCGCCGGCGGCGCGCATGGCCTTGATGAGGCTGCCGTGGTTTTGCTCCATCTCCAGGAACCTCGGCATGGTGGCCTTGACGCTCAGGCGCTCGGGGTCGCCGGTGTACATGCCGCCGACCAGGGGCTGGATCAGGCGGTCGTAGGCTTGCCGTCCGAAGCGGCGGCGGGCGAAGGAGGCGAGCGATTCGTCGGCGCCGTCGCCGCGGGGCAGGACGCGCTCAAGCGCCAGCCGGAGCTTGCCGCCGGCGCCGAGGATCCGCGTCTTGACCATCGGCCCGATCCTGGAGGGCGCCATGACGACCAGGCCGTCGGGGATCGGCTCCAGCCTGCCTTTGCGGACGACGAACGAGCGGCGATGGTTCGGGTCGGTGGCGACGAGGTCGTCGCCCAATCCCAACCGTCGGCAAAGGTCGATCGCCCAGGGGACGTTGGTGATGAAGCTGTCGGCGGATTGCTCGATCAGGAAGCCGTCGCGGCGAACCGTCCCCAGCACGCCCCCCGGCCGCGGGCCGGCCTCCAGCACCGCGACCGACAGCCCCAGGGCGACCTCGCGGAGCTTGTTGGCCGCGGCCAGCCCGGAGATCCCGCCCCCCACCACCGCCACGTCCACGGTCCCGTCCATCGTCGCCTCGTCGCCAGGGGCCGCGCGGGGCGCGCCGGCTTGAAGCGGCGGGCCGAGTTCGGCTATTATTTCAGTTCGTACCGTAAGGACTTCCATTCTAACGAGGCCCGCGCCGGACGTCAGCGACGCCCCGCCCCACCGCCATGAGCCACACCCACCCAGCCGTTCCCGCCCCGCGGCCGGCCGCGGGCGCTCGCCCCGGCGGCCCTCGCCGTCGGAACTTCGACCAGTCGCCGTTGATCGTCTTCTACGAGATCACCAAGGCCTGCGATCTGGTCTGCCTCCACTGCCGGGCCCGAGCCCAGCCCAGGGCCCACCCCGACGAGATGACGACGGTCGACTCGATCAAGCTGATCGACCAACTCACGCGGTTCCCAGAGCCCCCCCTGCTCGTCTTCACCGGTGGCGACCCCCTGAAGCGGGCCGACCTCTTCGAGTTGATCCGCCACGCCAGGGCCGTCGGGATCGAGCCGGCGATCACCCCCTCGCCCACCCCGCTGGTGACGGCCGAGGCGCTCGCCAAATTGAAGGAGGCGGGGATCGGCCGCATGGCCGTCTCGATCGACGGCGCCGACGCGGCGACCCACGACAAGCTCCGCGGCGTCGCCGGCTCGTTCGCCATGACCCACCGGATCATGGACGACGCCCGCGCGCTGGGGATCCCGATCCAGGTCAACACCACGCTCACCCCCGACACCTACGACCAGCTCGAAGCCATCGCCGACATGCTGGAGCCGCATGGGATCGCGCTTTGGTCGCTGTTCCTCATCATCCCCGTCGGCCGGGCCTCGAAGAAGCTCCGCCTGGACGCCGAGCGCTACGAGAGGGCGTTCGAGCGCCTGTGGAGGATCTCGCGCGAGCATTCGTTCATGGTCAAGACGACCGAGGGGATGCACTACCGTCGATACGTCTTGCAGATGAGGAAGGCGCTGGGCAAGTCGGAGCCGATGAAGACCTCGGCGCGGGGCTGGGAGGGGGCGGGGGTCAACGACGGTCGTGGGATCCTCTTCATCAGCCACGCCGGGCTGATCCACCCCAGCGGATTCCTGCCGATGACCTGCGGGATGGTCCCGTTCAACGACGTGGTGGAGGTGTACCAGAAGTCGCCGATCTTCCGACGGCTCCGCGACGCCGACTCGTTCGGCGGCAAGTGCGGCGTCTGCGAATATCGTCATATCTGCGGCGGCAGCCGCGCCCGCGCCGCCGCCGTCGACGGCGACCCCTTCGGCTCCGACCCCGACTGCGTCTACGTCCCCCACGCCTGGGATGAGGCCGCCAAGACCGCGGGCGCGTGAGTGTTCGCGTGGGCTGGGTCTGGACCCAGCCCACGCGAGCCGAGGCTTCTCCAAGCTGGGTCACGACCCAGCCTACAAAGGAACCTTAAATATTAATGTGACGACGCGGCGGCCGAATCGGCTCACATGGTCCGGTCGACGGCCTCGGCGACGCGGCGACAGTCGGTCATGAGCTTGCCGAAGGCGTCGGGGGTGATGGTCTGGGCGCCGTCGCTGGCGGCCCGCTTGGGATCCTCGTGGACCTCGATGATCAAGGCGTCGGCCCCCGCGGCCACCGACGCCCTGGACATCGACGCGACCAGACTCGCCTTGCCCGTGCCGTGCGACGGGTCCACCACCACCGGCAAGTGCGACTTCTCGTGCAGGTAGGCGACCGTCGCCAGGGGGAGGGTGAAGCGGGTGTGGTCCTCGAACGTCCGAATCCCGCGCTCGCAGAGCATGACGTTGGGGTTGCCGCGGTCGAGGATGTACTCGGCGGCCAAAAGGAACTCCTCCACCGTCGCGCTCATCCCGCGCTTCAGAAGCGTCGGCTTGCCGGAATCGCCGACGGCTTGAAGAAGCTGGTAGTTCTGCATGTTGCGGGCGCCGATCTGGAGGACGTCGGCGTACTCGGCGAGCATCGGGACGTGCTCCGGCGCCATCACCTCGGTGACGATCGCCAGCCCGGTCGCCTCCCGCGCCGCGGCGAGCATTTTGAGGCCGTTCTCCTTGTGCCCCTGGAAGCTGTACGGGCTGGTCCGGGGTTTGAACGCCCCGCCGCGAAGCCCGGTGGCGCCCAGGTCCTTGAGCTTCCCGGCGATCGCGACGATCTGTTCCTCGCTCTCCACCGAGCACGGCCCGGCGATCGCCGCGACCTTCACCCCGCCGACCTCCAGCCCCAGCGCCTTGACGACGGTTCGGTCCTTCTTGATCTCCGACGAGGCCCGCTTGTAAGGGGCCATGATCGGCAGGACCTTCTCGACCCCCCCGCCGACCTCGAGCGCCTCGACCATTCCGGACAGTTCCTGTCCGAGGGCCGCGACGACCGTCTGATGCTCGCCCTTGATGACCTGCGGGGTCAGCCCCATTTCGGCGATTTGTTGCGACATGGCCTCGATCTGCGCCCCGCTCGCGTCCGGCTTCATCACGACGATCACGGTCGACGCCCTCTCTTCGTTGGTTCGGCCGGCCCCTTGATCCGCCCCCTCCTCGCGAACGCCGCGAGCAAGGCTTTCGGATCATAGGCCGGCCGCGGTCGGTATCAAGAAACGCTCGGTCGGGAAACGAAAAAGGCCCCGCGCCTGAAGTCAGGTCGCGGGGCCTTGAATGGCTGCTTCGTATGAGGGGGATCCTAACGGGAGCCTCCGCACGCGACCCGGCGACCTGACTCGGCGCTGGTAAAGAACCAGTACCGCCAGCCCAGATAGGAGCCGGTAAAGTAGGTCGCGAACAGGCCGTGAGTCACGCGAGGAATCCTCTGAATCCCAATGATCGAATCGAAAAGGGCGAATCCGATCGGGCCTGGGTGTAGACCGGGCCCGATCGAACCTGGCCCATGGTTGGGCCTTCGGAATATGCGGCTTGCCCGACGGGCAACCCGTCGGCTGCCGTTAGGCGAGCCGCCCCTGGTTGTCACTACACACGCGATCACCTCCTTTTCGTTAGGTCTTCCCGGTCCCGGTAGAGTCCAGCCTCGTCGCGGGAGCGGGCCCCAGTCCATCGCGCCACGGTCGCGCGAACCGAAAGCGTCGAGGGGCGCGTGTCGCCGGTCTCGACAGGGTCACTTTATCCAGCTCGCTCCGCCGGATCAATAACTCGTCCGCGAATTTCGCGCGAGGCGACGGCGGCCGCGGCGATCACCACGGCCGATGCGTCCCTTCGGCGTCGCGGACTTCGACCGACGATCCAGCGAGGCCGGCGGATCGCGTCGCGACGGGGCTCGGCTCGCGCGTCCGCCGCGCCTCGCCACGTTCGAGAGCCCTCTCGACGGGACTTCGGAGAGGACAAAAAGCCTCCGCCCGCGTCGGATAATCCTTCGCCCAGGGAAGCCGGGCCGCGAGCGATCGACGCGCAACCCGTTGTCTCACCATTCCTTGAGAGCGAGTGGTCGGAGGGCGCGCGGATTGCCTTTAGGGCGCGGTCGATCCAACGTCGCACGCGGGCGCCGCGCGCCCCGCCTCCGTTTGAAAGTCGGAAAGGCCCCAGCGTTTATGAAACGTCGCGGATTCACTCTGATCGAGTTGCTCGTCGTGATCGCGATCATCGCCGTGTTGATCGCCCTGCTCTTGCCCGCGGTCCAGGCCGCGCGCGAGGCCGCCCGCCGTATTCAGTGTACGAACAACCTCAAGCAGATCGGCCTGGCGTTCCACAACTACGAGCAGACCAACGGCGGCTTTCCGCCGGCTCGGTTCGTGGGCGGCGGGACGGGTGGCGGCTCGCCGAGCTTCGTCTATTCGGGATGGCCCGTCTGCCTGCTCCCCTTCATCGAGCAGGCGACGATCACGAGCGCCTACAACTTCACCGCGCCCCATTACAATCTCGCCAACCAGACGGCCGTCCTGACCCGGCTCAACGTCTTCGTCTGCCCGTCGTCGCCCAACTCCAGCCGAACCGTCCGGCTGTCGACCGGGCCGACGGTCGCCAGTTACGTCACGCCCGAGGTCCGCGGGGCGCCCGGCGACTACTACGTCCGCTTCGGCAACGTCACGAACTCGGCGGGCTTCGCCGCGCCCGCGGCCCTCGATTCGAACCTGCAAACCCCGCTCGCCAATTTCACCGACGGCCTGTCCAACACCGTGCTGGTCAGCGAGATCACCTCCCGCCCCGACCTGTACCGGCGCCGAAGCCTTCAGACCGACCCGGCCACCGGCGGGACCGCCCTCACGAACCAGCCCGGCTGGGCGTCGTGGTCCAGCCCCCAGGCGCTCAGGCTGATGGGCTACCTTCAGGACGGCGCCGGCGAGGGCGCGTTCGCCTGCATCGTCAACTGCGCCAACCAGCAGGGGCTCTACAGCTTCCACCCGTCGCTCGCCCTGGTCCTGCTCGGCGACGGCCACGCGCGCGCCATCTCGGAGACCGCCGCCGTCGACCTGGTCTTCGCCGTCCACACGCGAAGCGGCGGCGAGATCGTCTCCGGCGACTGGTGAGGACGGCTCGTCCCGCGAGCGACGACGACCCCGAGGAGAGAGACGATCGTCATGAGTTCCGAGCATCCTTTCATTCGAGCGATCTCCCGGACGACCGTCCGGTTCGCGGGCGTCGCGACGCCGTTCCTCCTCGCCGTCGGGGCGGGGGCGGCCGAAGGGGGCGGGGAACGGGCGCTTCGGCTGCCCGACCCGCCGGCGCGATACGTCGAGCCACCGCCCGCCTACTTCGCCGACGCCGGCGCCGCGGCGTTCGACACGACGCCCGACGACAACCCGACGACGGACGCGGGCGCGACGCTCGGCCGCGCCCTGTTCCACGACAAGCGGCTCTCGGGCAACGGGACGATCTCGTGCGCCTCCTGCCACGACCAGCGACACGCCTTCGCGGACCCGCGACGGTTCAGCGTCGGGTTCCAGGGCCAGGAGACCGACCGCAACGCCATGGCCCTCACCGACCTTCGCTACGGCCGCGCCGGCTTCTTCTGGGACGAGCGCGCCCCCTCGCTGGAACGGGCGGTGTTGCAGCCGCTGTTCAGCCACGTCGAGATGGGCCAGACCCCCGACGGCCTCGTCGCGGTCCTGACCGCCGACCCCCGCTATCCCGAACTATTCCGCGCGGCCTTCGGCTCGGAAAAGATCGACCAGGACCGGACGGCTCGCGCGCTGTCGCAATTCATCCGCGCCATCGTCTCGCGAAACTCCCGGTACGACCGAGAGGCGGCGAAGGCCGTCTCGGCCGGGGAGGATTTCGCCGGCTTCACCGCGAGCGAGAACCTGGGCAAGCGGCTGTTCTTCAAGCGATGCGCCGCCTGCCACCGCCTGGGGACGAACGACAAGGTCGCGATCTTCGCGATGTTCCGCTCCCTGAACAACGGCGTGGACCCGAACGCCGAGGCCCGCGACGGCGGTCGAGGGGACGTGACCTTCAACCCCAGCGACGTCGGCCTGTTCCGCCCCTCCTCGCTTCGCAACGTCGAGTTCACCGCGCCTTATATGCACGACGGTCGATTCGCGACTCTTGAAGACGTCGTCGAGCATTACAGCGCGGGGGTCCGGCGGCATCCGACCGTCGGGCCGGTCAATCGCATGCAACTTGACGCCGAGGAGAAGGCGGGCCTGGTGGCCTTCCTCAAGACGCTTGGCGACCACGACCTCGTCGTCGACGAGCGGTTCTCCGACCCCTGGTCCGACCCCTCCGACTCCGGAGCCGCCGCGACGCCGGCCGCGGCCGTCGCGCCTCCGGTCGCCGATCCGGCGCCCTCCGGCGATCGCGCGCTCGCCTGGCTCCGGGGCCTCGACGCCGACGGCGACGGCGCGCTCTCGGTCGACGAGTACGCGGACGTCGTTCGGAAGCTGGTCGATCTGGGCGTGTCGATCGTCCCCCGCGATCGGTCGCTGCCGTCGGCGCGGCGACGGCCTCGCGGGGAGGAGGACCGCCCGGACGCGCCCGCCGAGCCTCCCCCCGCGGCCGACTTCGACGGCGACGGGACCGTCTCCCCGGAGGAAGGCCGCCGATACCTGGCGATGAAGCGGCTCATCGAGCTGGAGGACGGCGGCCGGCTCGAGGTCTTCCTCGACCGCATCCTGGCCGGGCCCGGCTTCTCGCCGGACCAGTCCGCCCGCGCCCGAAGCTCGCTGCGAGCCGCGAAGCAGGCCCTCAACGCCCGGACGCGCGGCCTGGATCTCGACGTGGCCCGCGACCTGGAGGCCCTCCTCGGCCCGGATCGGTTCGACCGCTTCCGCGGCCTGGTCGTCGACTCGCGGGTGGTGAGGGACCGAAGCTCCAGGGACGACGACGGCCCCGCGCTCGAACTCGCCCGCGAGGAGGTCGCCGCGTACGACCGCGACGAGGACGGCCGATTGGACGAGGCCGAACTCCGCGCCCTGGCCCGCGCCCTGGACGCCGTCCCCGGCGGCTTCGGCCGGGAGCGGCCCGCGAACGTGGACATCCGCCTGTTCGCCGACCGCATCCTCAAATTCGACGCCGACGGCGACGGCCGCGTCGCGCCGGACGAGCTTCCCGAACGGCTCCGGATCTTCGCCGTCGAGGGCGACGCCGACGGCGACGGCCGACTCGACCGCGACGAGGCCGCCGCCCACTTCCGCCGGGCGGCGTTCGAACGGCTCCTGGAGACCGGAATCTACGTCGGCGGGGCCTTCGCCAACCTGCTGCCCCACGCGATCGGCCTGCTCGACGACCTGGACCTTCCCGCCGACACCCTGGCGCGCGCTCGATCGCTCATCCGCGATCACGAACGCAACCTGGCCGAGGCGTCGGCGCGCGTCGTCGAGGAGCAAACCCGGGCCTTCCAGGAAATCGCCCGCTCCCGCCGCTAAAAGTCCATCCCATAAGTGTGTGAACGACGACCGTCCCGGCCTTCCCCCCTCGCGGGGGAAGACAGACGCCGAAGGCGTCAGATGAGGGGGACGGCGCGACCGGAAGCCGTCGAAACGTCGAAAGCCGGCCCAGGCGGCTCGGGATCCCGACGGCTTCTGGCTCGCCCCCCCTCATCAACAAATTCCCGGAATGGAACCACGGAGTCACGGAGGACACGGAGAGGGAATTGAGAATTGAAATTCAATGGATTAGTAATTCTAATGATTGAAGACGGCCGGGTCGCTCCTCGTCCTCCCTCTCCGTGTCCTCGGTGACTCCGTGGTTCCCCTATCTTCGTCACATGGATTCGACAAGTTGTTTCGGCGGCGTTCCTCGGGCCACCTCCGCGAGGGCGGAAGGCCGTTATTTCGCCCGCGACGACCTTATGAGACACACATTAACGATCGGGGGGCGTCAGGGCGAACTGGAGGGCCCGGCTGAGGGCCGCGGGGACGACCGATCCGTGGTTCTCCCCCTCGAATTCCCGGACGTCGACCCGCAGCCCGCGATCGGCCAGCGCGCCCAGTCGGTCGACCATTTCGCGGGCGTTGCCCGACATGCGGTTCTTCTTGCGCGCCTCGGAGCGCTCGGCGGGCTCGCCGGGGACCGCCGACTCCTCAAGGCCGCCGAACGTCACCAGGAGGGCCGTCCCGGACGACCCGCGCCAGGTCTTCGCGAACTCCCGCTCCTCGGCCTCGATCGATCGGTCGTCCCACCAGATCGACGGGCTCGCCGCGACGTAGGTTTGGAAGGCCGCGGGCCTGGTGAAAAGGACGTGCAACGTGAACAGCCCTCCGAGCGAGTGGCCGATCAGCGTTTGCCGCGAGCGGTCGACCTTGTAATCGCGCTCGATCCGCGGCTTCAACTCGTCCTCCAGGAAGGCGAGGAAGGCGTCCCGACCGCCGGTCTTCGGAGGCGGCCCGCCGCCGGGAAGGGCCCTGACGCGATCCTCGGGCGTCGGCGGAGTGAAATCCAGATAGCGCCTCGGGGTGTCGAGATGCGAGTCGGTCGGATACCCCACGCCGACGATGATCGCCGGCCCGATCAACCGGCGTTGCATGCGCGAGGCGTCGACCAGCGTGCCGAAGACCGCGTTCCCGTCCAGCGCGTAGATCACCGGAAAGCCCCCCGCCGGCGCCTCCCCGTCCGGGACGGCCACGAAGACGCGGTAGACGAGGCCGGCCTTGCTCGTCAAATCGAACCGCGCGGTCGCGGGGATCGCGACCGCCGACGGGCTCGCCGGCTCCTCGGCCCGAGGAGCGTTGCGGATCGACAGGACGAGGAGGAGTCCGAGCCATCCCCCGGCGACGCGCTTCATGACCATTCACCCTTCGAGGAGGAGCGACGGAGGCCCCGCGGGGGTCGGTGGACGCGAGGGCGACGACAACCGTATCAGAGGTCGCGCCACGATTCTAGCGGCTCCCGAGCCGTGGGGGAACGGGTGGCCTGGGGCCCGTGGACGAGCGGCCGGCGCGACGGCGCGAACGGTCTCGGACCTGAAGGCGAGGGCGCCGGGGATGGAAAGCTCGGGGCGCGGACGGATCGTCTCTGGGGGGGCGCGCGACATGGACGCCGACCGGGTCGAGACGCGCGATCCGACCGCGGGCCGCGCCGACGGCGTCGCCCGGCTCGCCCGCGCCTGGGGCGAACGGGCGATCCGCGGCCGCGCGCGCCGGATTCCTCGGCGGCTCCGTCCTTGGATCGGGCGACGCGAAATGATATGCTTAGGAGACGGCGTCGAAGCATGCCCACCGGCCTGTCCGCCGTTCCGGATGCACACGAAATCGAGCAAGGAGCGACGATGGATCAAACACGTCGGCGAATGATGATCGTCAGCGCCGCGGCCGGTCTGGCCGCGAGCTGGGGCTGCGGCGAGGGGCCGCCGTCGGTGGAGACCTCGGAAGAAGAGGCGGAGGTCAAGGGGAGCGTCAAACTCGACGGCAAGCTGGTCACCAAGGGCGAGGTGATCTTCGACCCGTCGAACTACAAGCGGAAGAGCGCGGCGAGCCGGACGGCCCCCATCGGGGAGGACGGCTCCTACTCGATCAAGACGCTGGTCGGCACGAACCAGATCTTCGTCAACATCCAGCCGGCGGGGAAGAAGAAGGCGGCGCGCACCGACTTCCCGCCGATGACCTTCGAGGTCAAGTCGGGCGACAACCTTTACGAGATCGACCTGTCGACGACCTCGAACTCCAATTAAGCCGCCTGGGCCGCGCTCGGCGCGCGACGGGGGCCGCGCCCTGAGGCGCGGCCCTCCGGTTCGACCTTCGGTCGGGTCAGAAGCTGTCGGCGGAGACAACCTCGCTGCCGGCGCGGGTGGCGACGGCCCACCAGGTCGGCAGGCTCACGCTGTCCTTGACGAACTTCACGCTGCCGTCGCCGAAGAGGACGTTGACGCCGCCGGAGTGGCGGCTCGACGCCCCATAGGCGCCGATGGTGTTGTTGAGCGTGTCGGTCGACGAGCTGCAACTCCACTTGTTCGGCGCCATCACGTGGTTGTACGAACCGTTGTGGGGCTGGCCGAGCTGCCAGTACGTCCCGCGCGAGTAACCGCCGAACATCGTCGCCCCGGGCTGGTTGGGGCTGGCCGCGTTGCAAAGGACCTCGAAGGGGTTCGGCACGTTGTACGCCGAGGGCGCCGAGACCAGGGTGATCGTGGCGCTGGGCTTGCGGATGTCGAGCGACGAGTTGTTCGTCGTGCCGATCCCCTTGACGAACTCGCTCATGAACGCCGTCATGCTCAGGCCGTCGGAGATGCTGGCGAACGTGGTGATCTTCTGACCGACCCCGCCGCGATCGGTGATCGGCACGAACGCGCCGTTGGCGGAAACCGCCACGCCGCCGAGCGTCGCCGCGTAGATGACCGGCAGACTGCCGACGTTCACCGCGTAGTTGTGATGCCCCTCGGCGCTGGTCAGTCGGTCGTCGTCGGACGGACAGAGGAAGGCGGGCACCTGCGTGCGGATCGCCGTCGAGTTGATCGGACTGCCGGGCAGGGCCGGGTTGAGGGCCACGCCGCCGGCGCCGTAGACGCCGAAGTTGATCGCGTTGAACAGCGTCGCCTGCTCCAGATGGGGCAGGATCATGCTGAACGCCGACCAATCCGTCCAGGGGCCGATCGGGCCCTGCGCCCAGGGGAGCGAGCCGATGGACGACTCGTAGTTGTGGATCGCCAGCCCCATCTGCTTGAGGTTGTTGACGCACTGGGCCCGACGGGCCGCCTCGCGCGCCGCCTGCACGGCCGGCAACAATAGCGCGATCAAGACCGCGATGATGGCTATCACCACCAGCAATTCGATCAGGGTGAACCCCGACCCCCGACGTCTCGCCGTAATCATGTCGAAGCGAACCTCCAGAATCCGTGGGATGAAGTCGGTCGACGGAATGTCGACCGATCTAGGCGTGCCTCGTCGCGGTCCCTCGTCCTCCTCGCCGATCCGATCGTCCCTGGAACGAGCGGCGGCGATCATCGACTCCCTGGCGGGCGTCGCGGATTCGCGCCCGTCGATCCATTGGAGAGACGGCGCGCAAAGGAAGGATGTTTGGCGGCTTGGGACAACTCGGCCACGACCGCCGGTGGGGATGCGAGATCACTCCATGTCGAGGATAATGACCTAACCCCTAAGTTTCAAGAAGATCGTGGTCGAATCCGCGGGACTCGCCTTCTCTTTCGCGCGCGACGCGGGCGCGCCGGCATGGTGGCGGCGTCACGTCCAGGATCGAGCGCGGGTCGTCCGCTCTCGCATCGAGCGGGGAAAAAGAAAACCTCCCGTCCCGCCGGGGCCGAAGCCGGCGAGAGGGAGGCTTTCCGAGGATGACTTGGGTGGTTCGAGACGAGAAGCCCCCCCGCCGGGGCCGAATCCGGCGAGGGGAGGCGTTCCCGAGGATGATTCGGGTGATCCCGGTCAAGAAGCTCCACCCCCGCCGGGGCCGAATCCGACGGGGGGGAGACTCCCTGAGGATGATCCGTCAAACGTGGGTCTTGACCCGCTCCAGGTGGGCCTGGACCTGGGCGGCCATGGCGTCGGCGTGGGTGATGAAGGCGACGTGGCCGGCGCCCTCGATCGACTCGAAGCGGGCGCCGGAGATCTCCTGGGCCAGCCGCTTCTGTCGCGAGGCCGGAATGATCGCGTCCTTGGCGCCGGCGACGACCAGGGTGGGCGCCTCCAACCGCCAGAGCCGATCCGTCACGTCGAACTGCTCCAACTGCGCCAGGCGGTGGGCCGTCACGATCCGCGGCGTCCGCCAGATCCGATCGACGATCAGGTCGTGGGCCGGGCCGGGCTCGGGCTTTTTGGCGTACAGCAGGTTCAAGAACTGGTTGATGAACGGGCTGTCCGGCGGCGGGGCGTACCGCTCCAGGACGTGACGGACGATCGCCGAGGCCGTCGTCGCCCGGAACTTCGGCTCCATTCCCTGCACGATCAAGGCGTCCAGGGCGCGAGGGTGCTCGACCGCCAACTCCAGGGCGATCGCGCCGCCGAACGAGACGCCCAGGACCGTCGGTCGCTCCAACCCCAGCCGCTCGATCAAGGCGGCGAGGTCCGCGGCGTGGCGGCCGATCTCGACGTAAGGCGTCCGGGTCGCCCCCAGCGGCCCGGCCCCGAACGGTCGTTCGCCGCGCAAGTCGTAGGAGAAGACCTGGAACCGTCGCGCCAGGGCCCGCAGCAGGGGCGTCGTCAGCCGCCAGCCGCCGGCCAGGCCGGGAACGACCACCAACGGGTCGCCGCGACCCATCCGGACCACGTCGAAGTCCTCGCCCTCGACGGTCACGCGCCGCGACGGCCGCGCCCCGGCGTCCGGGACGAGCCTCGCGTCATGACCCCGCCACTTCCTGGAAAGCCTCATTCCGCCCCCCGCCCACTCAAAACGCCCGCCGCCGTCGTCCAAGGCGCCGATTCCTGGAGTCGACCCGCGGCCAGCCGCCTCGACCGGACCTCCGTCCGACGTCGCGACGCTCGACCGGCCCGCGGAATCGCCGACCCACCATCGCACTTGACGTGCCCGGCGCTTCGCCGACGCGATTTTCCCGAATCCGCGGGGGCGGAGACTTGACTTTGAGGGTTCGACCCATCGACGCCATGTCGAGATTTCGGCGCCGAAATTCGACGGCGAACCCCGCGATTGAGCGCCGACAAACAGACTATTCTTCGTAAATTAACTAGATTTCCCAAAATCTAGGTGTACATGGTTGATTGGCGAAAATTTCTTGGGTTCGACCGCTCCAGAATCCCGGTTTTGCGTCTCCCTCGTGGTTGCCCATCGACTTGGCGTTCGACAGTTGACGGTGTTGAGAATTCGACACCCTTCGGCTTGCACTTCAGCGCCGAAATGAGAAGATGGCGCTGTCGGCGCGCGCCGGTGATGGTAAGGTGGGTTGGGACCGGGGGACTAGGTCGTTCGGGCCGGCGCGGGCGGGTTGGTCGAAGGGAGGGACGAGATGCCGCTCGACGGTTCATCGCGAGGGTGGGGCGGGGCGCGATACGGCCAGGGGCCGAGGGGATCCGCGGCGACGTCGTGGTTGAGCGAGCGATGGGTCGGGGTTCGGCTGTTTTACATCGGCTTCTCGGCGATCGTGCTGGCGTATTCGGCGTTGGTGCTGGTCCATATCGCCTGGATGGGGACCATCGGCACGCGCTGCATGTTCGGCACGGAGATCGAGGTCAGCGTCTCGTCGGACTATCGCTGGGTGGACGCGGAGGGGAACGACGCGCGGCCGCGGCGGGGAGACGCGTTGCTTTCGGTTGGCGACGTCGATCTAAGTCGTGGCGATTACTCGGCCTACATCGCGGCGATGCGGGATTTGGGTGGCCGGGTGGGGGATTCGGTCAAGGTTCGTTGGCTGGATCGAAAGACGGGGGACGTTCGCGAGGCCGCGGCCCTGGTCCGCTACACCCCCCAGAGTTCCTACATTTGGACGTTTCTGTGGTTCCTTCAGGAGATGGGGATCTTCGCCATCGGGGCGTGGGTCTTTTGGAAGCGTCCCAATGATAGTTCCGCCCGGTGTTTCTTCGCCCTCTGCAACGTGACGGTGGGGGCGTTCATGGGGGGATATCACTGGACGGAGATCGTGGGTCAGCCGTGGTTGATCTATCCGTTCGTGGCCTTCGCCCTGTTCGTGCCGGCGGTGAACCTTCACTTCTACCTGGTGTTCCCTCGGCCGAACCCGCTTTTGCTGGTGCATCGCTGGCGGGTCCTGGGGGCGTTGTACGGTCTGCCGGCGGTCTTCCTGGCGGGGTTGTGGGGGAGCATGTACGCCTCGTTGTGGCTCCGGCTCAGCGCCGCGCCGTCGCGAAGCTCGACGGCCGTGGCGTGGATTCGGACGTTGGCGTTGACTTACGTCTGGGTGGCGGTGGTGATGTTCGGGCTCTGCCTGGTCTGCCTGGTGGTGAGCCACCGACGGGCGCGGCACCGGCAGGAGCGTAACCAGGTGCAGTGGATCCTGCTGGCGACGGTGGCGTCGTCGGTGTTGATCGGCTACCTGATGGTGGAGACGGCGATCGATCCGTCGAACCTGGGCCGCGACAGCGCGACCTGGCCGATGTTCACCGTCTCGCTTTTGTACACGATCGCCCACGCCTTCAGCATCACCCGCTACAAGTTGTTGCAGGTCGACGGGATCGTCAATCGGGGGGTGGCGTACTTCATCTTCAGCGCGACGGCCGGGTTGATCTACTCGGGGCTTCTCCTGGTGAGCGGCAAGTTGATCGGCGATCGGCTGGCGAGCCTGGGGACGTCGTGGGGGGCGACGGTGGCGACGGTCTCGGTGATCGTGGTCTTGCTGGTCTCCGAGTTGGTGCGGGGGCGGTTCCAGCGGGTGTTGGATCGGCGGTTCTTCCGCGAGAAGTACAAGTTCGATCAGGCGATGCAGAAGATGCGTCAGGCCGTCGGCAGTTTGGTCGATCGTCAGACGCTGGGCAGGAGGCTGCTGGAGGGGACCGCGGAGGTGTTGCGGCTGGAGTGGGGCGCGCTTTACCTGGCGTCGCCGGAGGGGGGGCGGTTCGAGCTGGCCGCCAGCCACGGGCCGACGCCCGACGACGCGGTGCTGGAGGCCGACGATCCCCTGATCGAGCGGCTTCGGACCTTCCCGACGGTGCGGGCGTCGCAGGCCGCCGGCTCGGCCGGTTCGGATCCGGCGACCGACGCGATGATCCGCCTGGGGGGGGACGCCGCCTGTGGCGTCGGGGCCGACGGCAAGCTCGCCGGGATCCTGGTCCTGGGCCCCAAGCGCAACGGGCTGGCGTACGAGGACGAGGAGATGGCGTTTTTGGGCGCCCTCAGCTCGGTCTCGGCGATGGCGTTGCATTCGGCGGACATCCAGGAGACGTTGGAGTCGCTCAACCACGAGCTGCGCGACAAGGTGGACAAGATCGCCGAGCAGCAGCGGCGGATCTTGATCCTCCAGGACCAGCTTCGCGACCGCGCCGAGCGCGAGGCGGCGGGAATGCCGGCGTCGGCGACGGCCGCGGAGGCGTCGGGGCTGGCCTCGGCTTTCGAGCGGATCCGAGGGTCGAGCCCCTCGGCGCGTCGGATGATGGAGATGGCCCGCAAGGTCGCGGCCAGTCCCTCGGCGGTCTTGATCCGCGGCGAGAGCGGCACCGGCAAGGAGCTTCTGGCCGAGGCCGTCCACGCCGCCAGCCCCAGGGCGGGAATGCCGTTCGTCAGGGTCCACTGCGCGGCCTTGTCGAAGGGCCTTTTGGAGAGCGAGTTGTTCGGCCACGTCAAGGGGGCGTTCACCGGGGCCGACCGCGACCGGGTCGGCCGCTTCGAGCAGGCCGACGGCGGCACCCTGTTCCTCGACGAGATCGGCGACATCGACCTGGAGGTGCAGACCAAGCTCCTGCGGGTGCTTCAGGAGATGTCGTTCGAGCGGGTCGGCAGTTCGCAGTCGATCCGGGTCGACGTCCGGATCGTGGCCGCGACCCATCAAGACCTGGAGGCCCTGATCCGGGAGGGGAGGTTTCGCGAGGACCTGTTCTATCGGCTCAACGTCATCCGCCTGACCACGCCGCCGTTGCGGGAGCGTCGCGAGGACGTCCTCGAGTTGGCGATGCACTTCCTGGACGCGTACGCGGCGCGGATGGGGAAGGCGCTGACGTACATCGAGCCGGAGGCCGTCGAGGTCCTGCTCGCCCACGACTGGCCGGGGAACGTCCGCGAGTTGGAGAACGCGATCGAGCGCGGGGTGGTCCTGGCCGACGGGCCGTCGCTGACCGCGGCCGACCTCCCCGCGGAGGTCCGCCAGCCGTTGCGCCGGCGCTACCGGCCCAGGGCCGCGGCCGAGCCCGCGCCGCCGTCGCGGTCGGTCGCCGCGGCGCGCCGAGCCGTTCCGGAGGTCCACGCGGCCGGGGCGGGCGCGGAGGAGGACGAATGGGGCGCCGACTTCGCCTCCTACGAGCGCCGACGGCTGGTCGAGGCGATGGAGGAGGCCGAGGGGAACAAGAGCGTCGCCGCCCGCATCCTGGGGATGCCCCGCAGCACGTTCTTCAGCAAGCTGAAGAAGCACGGCCTGGCCTGAACGGGACCGGATCGGGCGTCGGGTTCACGGCGACGGCGCGGGGTCGGGCAGGAGCTTCAGCTCCAACCGGGTGGACGACTTCTGCACGACCTGGCAGCCCTCGGAGCATCGGAAGCGGATCGTCAGCGCGTCCTCGAGCCGGCCGGACTCGACCAGGCCGCGACGGACGTCGAAGGCGAACGCGCCCGCGCCGGACTGTTTCTCGATCGTCGTCTCCATCAGGCGGCCGGGCGTCGGTCGGAGGGAGAAGCGGGTCTCGACGTCGACGTCGTGGATATCCGGACGGTTCGGTCGCGGGCCGCGGTCGGTGTAGGTCTTGTCCAGGACCAGGGAGCCCAGGTTCGGCATCGGGGCGATGCTTTGGCGGGTCCAGACCGTGCCCGCTTCCGACGGTCCCTCGGGGAGGAACGGGATCGACGTGGCGATGAGGCCCCAAAGCGCGTCCTCCGACGCCGGCGCGCCGTCCCAGAAGGCGGCGGGGCCGCGCGGCGCGTCCGACGACTCGCGCGGGAACTTGACGTCCCGCGGTTCGCCCCGGGGGGTCATCCGAAATTCGAGGCGGGTGCCGACGACTCCTTTCAACACCGCGCCCAGGCGGGCCGCGTGGGAGTTCCCCGCCGGTACGACGTCGGACGCCGTATCGAATGCGAAGCCGCCGGGAGACAGGCCGTCACGCTCGACGCGGGCGCGGACCCGATCGACGATCAAGACGACCCTGGCCGAGTCCCCCTCGACCTCGCCGACGATCCAGCGCAGGTACACCTCCTGCCGCCACTCGGCGCGGATGGTCCGGCCCCCCCGCGGCGTGCTGTCCAGGACGGTCGTCTGGGCCAGGACGTAGTAACGCTCGGTCCCGGGCTCCAACCTCCAGCGCGGCGGTGGGGGCCCGTCGTCATCGACCGCCGTCGCGCCGGCCGCCAGAGTCAAGACCCCGACGACCCAGACGAACCCCGCCGCCGCGATCGCCGCGCGTCGCATGGTTCCATCCCCTCCCCTTCCCCATGCCGCGATCCGCCCGTCCGCGCCGACCCCGGTCGCGGCCCCGCGATCCTCAAGGTCCGTCGTGATCGTCGATGGAATGCTCGGCGTCGATGACGTCGATCGGGTTGCGCATCGGCCGGTTGGGGTCGTTCACCCGCAAAAGCCGGGCCAAAAGCAGGAAGAGGTAGGTCCCGTGGCACGTCATCGTCGTCAGCAGGTTTTCCGAGAGGGCCCGAAGCGTCCCCAGGTAGAACCCCAGCGCGAACATGACGTGGAAGTAGGGGATCGAGATCGGGTGCAGGGCCGCGAAAAGGACGCTTGAGAGGACCACGCCGCTCCACGTCCCCAGCACGTCCATCAGGATCGACTGAAACAGACCGCGGAAGAGCATCTCCTCGCCGACCCCCGCGGCGATCGCGATGAGGACCAGGTCCTCCCATCGGCTGTTGTTCAACAGGGGGAGCAACTCGTCCTCGAAGAACCGCTTGACCGGGACGAACCGGCCGAAGGGGTGTCGCAGCAGCGTCAGCATCGCCGCCAGGGGAGGCAGGGCCGCGGCCATTCCCAGCAAGGCCGCGCCCGGATCCCAGGAGAACTCTTGCAACGGCGACCGCGACAGGAACCAACCGAGCAGCACCGCCAGCGGCGCCATGCCCCCCTCCGCGAACACCCCCAGGATGATCACCAGGTCGTGGCCCGGCGAATCCCCCTCGGGGTCGGGAGGCGTCTCGGAATCACCGATCTCGTCGCGATCGCGCATTCGGAGATTCCGAGACGGTTGGCCGGGCGGGCTCTTCCAGGACGCGGCCGGACGCGCCCTTCGGAGTCGACCTCACGATATCCGACTGAACACTCGGTGTCGATCCTCAATCAGTTGTGGCCACTTGCGGGTGTGGGTGCGAAAAAAGGCGTGATGCGTTCGGGAAACGCCGCGGCCCCGCGCGTCGCGTCGGGGGGACGCGGGCGCGGGGCTCGGCGGGAGCGATGCGGATCGATCCGAGGCCGGGGCCGGGGCGGTTACTGGGCGATGAAGTTCCGGACGCGCGGGTCGGCCAGGCTGATGCGACGCTGCTGGAGGCTGTTGCGACGGATGACGTACAAGAGGGCGGAATCGGTCTGGACGGCCTCGGGCTGGGTCAGGACGTGGATGATGTGGTCGGGCCGGATGGTCTCCCAGTTGCGGTCGCCGACGTTCATCCCCACCAGGATGTCGCCGGGTTGCAGCGCCGCGGCCGCGGCCGGGCTTCCCGGCGAGACGGCCTGGACCAGAAGCCCGCCGCGGAGCTTGGGGTTGACGCCCACGACGTCCTCGCTGGGGACGGCCGCGGTCTTGATCCCCAGCGAGTCCCAGACCGGGTCGTCCGGACCCGGCGCCGCGACGTTGACGCCGCGGGGCAAGGGGCGGACGTCCAGGGCGACGGTCGTCTCGGCGCCGCCGCGGCGGACGACCACCTGGGAGGGGACGCCGGGGCGGGCGTCCAGGAACGCCCGTTCCACGTCCAGGGCGTTGGCGACCGGCATCCCGCCGATCCGGATCAACTCGTCGCCGGGCCGGAGTCCCGCCGCCTCGCCGGGACCGCCGCGCTGGACGTCGGCGGCGACCACCATGTGCTGGTCGCCCCGCACGGTCTCGGCGGCGACCAGGCCGTGCCAGGTGGCGGCGAGCCTCCGGGTGCTGAGCATGTCGGCGGCCGCCCGCTTGACCTCGTCGACGGGAAGCGCGAAGCCGATCCCCTGCGCTCCGGCTCGGACGGCCACGTTGATGCCGATCATCTCGCCATCGATGTTCAAGAGCGGGCCGCCGGAGTTCCCCGGGTTGATCGAGGCGTCGGTCTGGATCAGGTTGCGGTAGACCTGGTCGTCGGAGAGGGTCACGTCGCGGTGCAACGCGCCGACGATCCCGACGGAGACCGTGTTCTCATAGCCGAAGGCGTTGCCGATCGCGATGACCGGCTCGCCGACCATCAGGTCGGAGGAGGCGCCGATCGTGATCGCCGGCAGGGTGGAGGCCGGCTCGATCTTGATGAGGGCCAGGTCCAGGACCTGATCGACCTGGAGCACCCGCGCCGGGTAGGTCGCGCCGTCGAGGAGTTGGACCTGGATTCCCTGGACCTTGTCGACGACGTGGTGGTTGGTCAGGATGTAGCCGCGGCCGTCGACGATGACGCCGGTCCCCATGCCGTTGACCCGCGGGCGTTGGTTCTCCTCCGGCGAGAACGGCCAGCGGCTGCTGGAGGCGGCCTTCTTCTCGCTGGAGATGTTGACCACCGCCGGCTGGGCCTTCTCCACCGCCTCGACCACCGCCGTGCGCCGGGCGCCGATCGCCGCGGGGTTCGACGCCCGCGCCGGGGCGGTCGTCGCCGCGACCGCCAGCGCCCCCGCGACCAACCCGACGCCCAGCCGGGGGATCGTCAGGCCGGCGCGTCGCCCTTTCCCCCCTCGGCTTCTCCAAGGTTTTGACACGTCGTCTTCCCCACTGCCAAGAGCGTCGGCTTACCGTCCCTGAGACCCCGAGCCGGCGAATCCCTCCGCCACCCTCGCGGTTGCCTCCGACGCCTCTTGAATCGGCCCTCCCCGCGTGCGGCCTTGCCGCGATTCGCCCCGTTCCGAACCCTCCGCGCCGACGCTCCGCGACGATCCCAAGAATCCCCACAACCCTCCCAGCCGGCCGCCGTCGCGACCGGAACGACCCGCCGGGTCGCGCTCGATCTCGTCGGGATTTTCTGAAGCCGCGACCACGACTCCGCGGCTTCGACCTTGGGTTCGTTCGCGCTTGGCCGAACCGTTGCGGTTCGATGGTGGTGATGTCGCAAGTCGTTTACTAAAAATGTCTTGCGACCTTACAGCGCGGCCGGGAAATTGGGTTCGGTCGTCGAGTTCGAATATGGTTTTCGTCTTTTCGCGAGCCGCGGCGATCATCGCCTTCTCCCCTTGAGGGAGAAGGTGGCCGAAGGCCGGAT
>ERZ778018.1352-NODE-1352-length-20905-cov-5.082158_pt1 | contig 20905 bp, 13 predicted proteins | sample MGYA00375748_ERZ778018 | MGnify/ENA primary metagenome ERZ778018 (study PRJEB29350, sample SAMN05509839) | bioreactor metagenome | biome: bioreactor; material: wastewater | place: South Africa: University of Cape Town | collected 2014-04-22 ... | reverse complement strand
GGGTGAGAGAAGCGCCGATCACCTGCATACCCGGCGCGACATCGGCCAAAACAGAGGCCGGGTCGTTCGCGTCGATCACCCGCACGGTCGATGTATGACGTTCCGGAACGGAAACCGCGATCGTGCGGAGATTCGTCCAGGGCAACAGCGTGTTGGCGTTCACCATTATCCTCCGATTCAAACCCGCGCCACGGGGCGCGATTCGTCTCGAGGTTCAATGCAATTCACGTGCCATCTGCCGCCGGGTTATCCGCCGCGGCTTGCCAGCCCCACCACGCCGGTCTACGATCATCCGGCGATGCGGATCGCGTCGCCAGAATCGCCGAACTATGGACGAGGGAGAAGCTGATGAGTGTTGATCTGGCCCAACTGCTGAAGATGGTCGACGACGCGCGCGATGAAGTGATCGAACTCACGCAGGGCCTCGTTCGCCTGGAAACGGTCAATTTCGGCACGCCGGAGAGCGGCAACGAATTGATCGCCGCCGAGTTCCTGCGCGACAAGCTCGCGGCTGCCGGCATCGATTCCGAGATCTATAAGTCACGCGAGAACCGCGGCAACATCGTCGCGTCGCTCACCAATGGCGACGGACCGTCGCTACTGCTCATGTCGCACACCGATGTCGTACCGGTCGAAGACGCCGGTCAGTGGACGCATCCGCCGTTTGGTGGTGACCTGGACGAAGGGCGTATCTGGGGGCGTGGCTCGTCTGATATGAAATCGACCGTCGCGGCGCATGCGATGGCGATGCTGATCCTCAAACGAGCGGGGGTCGAGCTGAACGGCCGGCTCACGTTCGCCAGCTGTGCCGATGAGGAAGCGGGTGGCGCCTATGGGTTCGGCTGGATGGCTGAGCATCATCCGGACACGCTCCGCGCCGATTACGCCGTCAACGAAGGCGGCGGCGGCCCGGTCCGCGCCAAGGGCGGCATTATCTACCCGATCAGCACCGGCGAAAAGGGGCGCCTCGAAGCGCATTTCAAGATCGTCGGCCGCGGGTTTCATGCCTCACAACCGTGGCGTGCCGACAACGCGATCTACAAGGCAGAAGAAGTCGTGCGCCGCATTCGCACCTACGTCCCCGAAGAGTCGGCTGATTCCGAACTGTTCAAGCACCTCGACACGCTGGCCGGCATCACGCATCCCGTGAAGACCGAGAACCTGGAGCAGACGCTGAAAGAAGTCGAGGCGGTCAATCCGAGCCTCGCCTCGATGCTGCGCGCCGCGTCACGCATGACGATCGTCGCCTCGATGATCAACGCCGGTGTCAAGTCGAACAGCGTCGCCGAAAACTGCACCATCGTCTGCGACATCCGCTCGATGCCGTGGCAGGACAAGGCCTATGTGCAGCGGCAGGTCGAAGGAATGATCGAAGGGATGGACGGCGTCACGGTCGAGGTGATCGAGACGGCGATCTCGAACAATTCGCCGTATGACTCGCCGTTCAGATCCTACGTCGAACAGGCGACGAAGGACGCGACCGGCCTCGACGATCTGCGTTTCGTTCCCGGCCTGACTGTCGGCTTCACCGATTCGCGCTTCGTCCGGCCGCTCGGGAACGTCACCTACGGCTTCATCCCCGCCCATCCGGACGACGATCCGGCCAAGAGCGGTGCGCACAATATCAATGAGTCGACCGGCGTCGATAGTTTGCTCAATGCCACGCGCTTCACCGTTGCGCTTGCCTGGCACATCCTGGCGGTGAAGAGCTGAACCACGCGGCCGGACGATCTGCTGCTAGCGCTCCGATGAAACGGGCTGCAGCAGAATCACCGGCACGCGTTCACCCGCTTCGTAGGCGGCCTCGCGCGGTTGAATGACCAGGAAGGCGTTCGCGCCGACCAGCGACATCAACCGCGCCGACGCTTGCGAGCCGGTGTTCCGCGCGCGGAGCTGTCCCGCTTCGTCGACCGAGACGATCCCGCGCTGGTATTCGATCCGATCCGTGCCGGCCACCCAATGTTCGAGGATGGCGCTGGCCGTCGCCGGTTCCGGATGCTGCTGTCCGGTCATCGCGCGCAGCGCAGTCCGTATGAAGATCTCGAACTCGACCAGCGCCGAGACGGGATTCCCCGGCAGTCCGAAGACGAGCGTCCCATCACCGGCCGTGGCGAAGTTGAGCGGCTTGCCTGGTTTCATGAAAAGGCGCCGGAAATGGACGGTGGCGATCTCGTTCAGAATCGCCTTGACGAAGTCCTTGTCGCCCATCGAGACGCCGCCCGACGTGATTACCACGTCGCTCTCGGCGATCCGCTTGAGAATCAGCTCGCGGAGCGCCGTCTCGTCGTCCGGCGCGTGTCCCGACCAGACGACTTCGGCACCGGCCGCCTCCGCCGCGACGGTCAGCGAGAAGCGGTTCGAATCGCGAATCTGACCCGGCCCCGGTACTTGATCCGGCTCGACCAATTCATCGCCGGTCGACAAAATGCTGAAGCGCGGCCGGCGATAGACCTCAACCTCGGCATGTCCGAGGCTTGCCAGCAGCCCGATCTCGGCTGGACCGATGCGGGAACCGGCAGACACCAGCACATCGCCCTTGCGCAAGTCGGAGCCGACCGGCCGTAGATTCTCGCCTTCGGCGACGATCTCCTGATGAATGACGACGTGATCTTCGCGCAGCTCGGTGTGTTCGACCTGCACGACCGCGTCGGCTCCATGCGGCAACGGGGCACCGGTCATGATCCGAGCCGTCGTGCCGGGCGTAATCTCGATCCCTTCCATCGTGCCGGCAAATTGATCGCCGATGATCTCGCGCCAGGGCGATACGTCGGAAGCGATCACCGCGAATCCATCCATCGTCGCCGCCGGAAAGGGCGGAAGATCCTGATCGGCAATGAGATCAGCGGCCAGGATTCGCCCACCGGCCTCCGCCAGCGGCACCGTCTCAACCGGTAACCTTCGGACCTGGCTCAAGACGATCTTAAGCGCTTCGTCCGGGTGCAACAGACGCTCATCAGCAGGCATCGACTTCACTCCTCAGCATGGAAGATCACCGGCAACGGCGCTCAACATCTTAGCACAGGGCCGGGCTACGCCTTGCGCCTCCAGGGACGGGGACACATGCGCACAAAACGCCCAGACGGCAAGTGGTTCCTACGACGTTCAACGAACCAGATTAGTGAGTGAACCCGCTGTCGCTCGAGCGGGCGAACCGGGCGACAGGTTGACCGGCGCTCTCACACTTCTTTCTCATTGCCCGCCATCTCTCGACCGGGGTATCATCATGGTGGAGTTGTCGTCGGTTGTGCATCGCGAACGTTGTCGCAATTGTTGCTTCCACGCGATGCTCTCACAGCCGGTTGGCGCGGGGTTCTCGTTATGGAAATCTTCTTCCTCTTTTGCTTCCTGTTTGGTGCGATTTTCACCGTCGTCTCGGTGCTGTTCGGCTTCGCCGGTTCGATCGCGGCCCATGTTCCCGGTGGTCATGGCGATGCTCCGGCGATCGGTCATGGGCATACCGATGCCAGCGCCATGGGCCACGTACTCGGACATACAGATGGTGGAGCACACGGGCATGGCGCGGATCATGGCGGGCACGCGATCGATCACGGCGACCATCCATCGGCGTTGCCGCTTCTCACGCGCCTGCCGCTCTTCAATCCGTCCGCGCTCCTCGCCTTCATCACCTGTTTCGGTGCGGCAGGTTATATCCTCACGCACTTCGCCGGCTGGCCCTCCGTGCTGGCCTTTGTCGTCGCGCTCATTCCCGGATTGATGGGTGACGTCATCATCGCCGCGGTGATCGCGAAGATCATCGCCAGTGAAACGGTCATGCGCTCAAGCGACTACGAGCTTGAGGGCACGCTCGGTCGCGTCACGATCAGCATTCCGGTCAACGGCGTCGGCGAGGTGATCTTCTCCAAAGGGGGTACCCGGCGGAGCGAGGCGGCCCGTAGCCTCAACGCAACCGCAGTTCCCTACGATACCGAGGTCGTCATTGTCGAATACGAACGTGGTGTCGCCTTCGTCGTGCCGTACGACGAGTTCGTCCGCCGCCGTGAGCCGAGCGCACCGTCGCTCGAAGAACGTTTGCCATCCTGACCCGCTTGCGCAGATCGCGACACGATGAACCGGCGTGGTTCGTCGGACGTATGAAGGGGAGATGTCGATGACGGGAGCGATTATTATCGCCGTGATTGCCGTTCTGGTAATTCTGGCGATCATGGCGTTGCTCGGCAGCATGTACCGGCGCGTGAGTCCGAACCGGGCGCTGATCGTCTACGGCTCGGGCGGCACGAGCATCATCACCGGCGGCGGCAAGCTCGTCTGGCCGCTCTTTCAGAGCTATCGCGAACTCTCGTTGGAACTGATGTCGTTCGATGTGGCGCCCTCGCAGGATCTCTTCACCGGCCAGGGCGTTGCTGTAACGGTCGAAGCAGTCGCCCAGATCAAGGTCAAGTCCGATCCGGAAAGCATTCGTACATCGGCCGAACAGTTTCTCACCAAGGAGCAGAACGAGCGGGAGGCGTTGATCCGGCTGGTGATGGAAGGTCACCTGCGCGGTATCGTCGGTCTCCTCACCGTTGAACAACTCGTCAAAGAACCGGAGATGGTCGCCGGACGCGTCCGCCAGACCGTTGCTGATGATATGAGCAAGATGGGCCTCGAAGTCGTCTCATTCACCATCAAGAAGGTGATGGACGACAAGGACTACATCAGCAACATGGGCCGGCCGGATGTCGCACGCATCAAGCGTGAAGCGGATATCGCTCAGGCCGAGGCCGAACGCGATACGGCGATCAAGCGGGCCATGGCGCTGCGCGAATCATCGATCGCTCAGGCGCAGGCCGATCAGGAGCGGGTCATCGCGCAGACCGCATCCGAAACACGGCAGGCCGAGGCGCAGCGCGACCTCGAGATCAAGAAGGCGGAATACGACGCAGGGGTGCGGCGTGAGCGCGCCCTAGCCGAAAAGGCGTACGACATTGCCGCCAATCAGGCGCAGCAACAGGTCATCGCCGAGCAGATCAAGATCGAACAGGTCAATCGCGAAGGTCAGATCCAGGTCCAGGCGCTCGAAGTCCAACGGCGCGAGCGCGAACTGGAATCGACGGTCGTCAAGCAGGCCGAGGCGGAGCAACGCAAGATCGAACTGCTGGCGGATGCCGAGCGCGAGCGCTCGATCCGCGAAGCGGCCGGTCGCGCAGAGGCCGCCCGCCTGCAAGGCCAGGCGGCCGCCGAGGTCGAGCGGCTCACCGGTCAGGCGGAGGCCGACGTTGTGCGCGCGAAAGGGCAAGCGGAGGCCGGCGCGATGCAGGTGCGCGCCGAAGCTTATAGCCACTACAACCAGGCGGCCATGCTCGACAAACTGCTCACCGCGATGCCGGAGATGGCCCAGGCGATGTCGCAGTCGCTGGCAGCGGTCGATCGGATCACCATCGTTTCAACCGGCGACGGCGCGAAAGGCGCCAGCAGCCTGACCAACGAAATCGCCCGCATGGTCGCCCAGGTTCCCGAAATCTTCGAGACGATCACCGGCATGAAGGTTGGCGATATCATGGACCGCCTGCAGTCGATCCAGCAGGCGCCCCCCACCGCACCGAACGGCCATGTCGTCAACACGACTGGCGTTGTCGTTCCGGCCGAGGTGCGTACGGAAGAGTCGTCGCAATCGCAGCCACCGGCAGACGACGCCAAGCCCGAAGAATAACCCCCGGTCATCAAACGAGAGGCGATCCGCGCAGGCGGATCGCCACCCCTACGCGCCATACCCGTCCACGGATCGACCGATGGTTGATCAAATCGCGCTCGTGTACCACCCAAAGGCGTCAAGACGAACGGGCTAGCGCCTAAGTGCGCTCGGGCTATTGTCCGTACAAGCGGGGGATGCTATTTTCGAATTGGTTTCATGTGCATGACTTGTTTGTGTTCCAAGTACGGATCAAGGACGGCTCACATTCAGTGGGGCGTTTCGCGATTTAAAGGAACAGAGAAGGAGGTGCCAGTCGCGCGATGGAGAAGGCGATGGGCATGCGCCATCGTGCATGTTCGATCACAAAGGTGAGGAGATTGGTATTGTTTCGTAAAGAATTACGTCGAATACGGAGGCGTTGGCTCGCGATTCCGTTGGCGGCGGTGCTGGCATTGAGCGGCGGCGTGCTGATCGCCGAAGCCCAGCCGAGCAACCCGCCGACAATTTATGGTTGCGTGAGCTTCGTCGGCACAATTCGAATCGTGTCCGGTCCAAACCAATGCAGCCCGCGCGAGACTCCGGTACAGTGGGACACCGCAGGTGGCATCACCGGTCCAACCGGCGCAACCGGTGCAGTTGGGCCATCTGGCCCGGCCGGTGACACCGGACCAACCGGCGCAACCGGAGCGACCGGTCTGCAGGGTATCCAGGGTCTAACCGGTGAAACCGGCCCGTCCGGTCCGACCGGACTGCAAGGTTTTCAGGGGATTCAGGGGGTTCAAGGGATTCAAGGCCTCACCGGTGAAACCGGCCCGTCCGGTCCGACCGGCGAGACCGGGGCATCCGGACCAATTGGCCCGCAAGGAATTCCGGGCTTGCCGGGCGCGCAGGGCGATTCGGGACCGTCCGGCCCAACTGGCCCACAGGGTCTTATGGGTGAGCCGGGCACACCGGGCACTCAAGGGTTAACAGGGCCTCAGGGGCCTCCTGGAATCCCGGGAATCCCGGGAGCACCGGGAGCACCGGGCCCAATCGGCCCACAAGGTTTGACCGGCCCGAGTGGCCCCACTGGTGTGACCGGTGCGGAGGGACCTCAGGGTGTTATCGGCCCGACCGGTGAGACTGGTCCATCCGGCCCAACCGGCGATACCGGCCCATCTGGCGCGACCGGTCCAGCCGGCCCGCTCGGCACGGTTGAGATCAACACCTACGTGGTGATGGCTCAGGCGAGCGGCCATGGATTCGCCACGACGCAGGCGATGTGCGATGCGGGCGATGTCGCCACCGGCGGTGGCGTGTCAACCAGCCAGATACCGTTCCCAAGCTGGGTTTCTTCCAGCTTCCCGGTGACCGACGGCAAAACGTCAGTCGGCTGGCAAGGCTCCGCCAATGCACCATTCAGCGTCTATGCCGTCTGCCAGAGCGCGACGACCCAGGAGACGGTGAATTAGTCTGACCGCAGGTCGTTCAAAACGCGAAGCGGCCGGTGGCTGGTGTCACCGGCCGCTTTATGTCCTCGCGATTACACCATCACGGCGCCGCCACCGGCGTCGCGCTGCCAGCCGGCGTGCCACTCGGCGCGGCCGGGATTGCGGTGGGAGACGCGAGCGACGGATCGAGCGCGATCGCCTTATCGATGTTCATCGTCGCTTCTTCGTCCCGTCCGGTTGATCTGAGCGCGTAGCCGAGATTCAGATAGGCGGCGGCGAACTGTGGATCAGCCGCGATCGCCTGCCGGTAGAGATCGATCGCCTCTTGCGCCGAGCCTGCCTGGGAACGGATGAGCGCGACATTATACAGCGCTTGCGGGAAGGTCGGGTCTTTTTGTAGCGCGATGCGATAGGCAAATTCGGCATCGCCCATCTTCCCCTGCTGCTGGTAGACGACGCCCAGGTTATAAAAGGCGAATTTGTTCTTACTGTCCTGTTTGGTCGCTTCGAGGAAGTCGGCGGCCGCGTCATCGAGATTGCCGCCCGATTGCGCCGCGATCCCCTGATTGATGAGATCGGCCGCTTTTTCCTGGCCCGACTTGCCACAACCGCCGGTCAACAGCACGACGGCACAGAGTCCTGACACCAGAACCAGGCGCGGCAAACGTCTCCTCATCCCCACATTCCTTCCGCGTAATCGTTTAATCGGTCTCGAGCAGCGCCGGATCGTCCGCTGGCATCGTTTTCGCGTCCTCACGTGCCGTCTCCAGATCATCGGCAATCAGCGCCAGGCCGACCGTCAGCAACGCCAGCCCGATCGCTACGATTCCGAGCAGACCGGCGAAACCGGATTGGTGATAGACCCAGAGCAGCCACATGTCGGCATGTTTCCCGGCCAGCAGATCCTTGAACGATGTTGGGATGGCCGAAATACCCGGCTCGAAGAGATATGCCGTCGGTGGAACCAGATGCATGTTGATCCAGTCCCAGTAGACATAGCTGTAGTTGATAATGCTGCCAAGCAACTGGATCCCGGCGCCGATGACGCCGAGGACGAACGCCACGGCAACACGCCAGCGACTGGTCAGCGCATACCCCACCGGCAGCATCAGGAACGGTACGAGTGCGAGCAGATAACGCGGTCCCCACGACCAGCCGCCATCCCAATCGACCGGAATCGAGTAGAGCATCAGATAGCTGAACGCGATCCACGCGATGAGCAGCGCCTCTTCGCGATAGCGGCGCGCGAACGAGCGGAAACCGATCAGGCCGAGAATCAGCGGAGGCGAATAGAGAAAGATGCTCCGCCCTGGACTGAGCAGATTCCCATACAAACCGATGAAGATGTCGGCGGAGCCGCCCAGGATATTGTGAACCGCCGGATCACGCACCGTCCCGAAGCGGTACTCGTTCAAGGTGAGGTAGAGAAATATCGCAAGTACCGGCATCACGAGGAACGACACCAGAACGCGCAACGCGACGACCGACCACCATTCCTCAATCGGCTTGCCGGCGAACGGCCGCGCAAGGCGCCGCTTGAGCCGGTCGAACAACCCATCCGCCGTTGAAACATTAGGCGCATCATCCAGCCGAGTTATCAGCAGGACGACATAGAGGGCGAAAAACGGCAGCACGATCGCGATGTTCAGGCGCGTCAGAACCGCCAGCCCGAAGGAAAGCCCCGCCCAGAACGCAGCCTTTGGCGTCAATCGATCTCGATGCGTGAAGAGCAGGTACGCGCAGAGGAAGAGGAAGAGTGTTTCCAGCGGATGCTGGAACGAATCGCGTGCATAGGTCCAGGTGAGCGTCGAAAAACCGAAGAGAAGCGTTACCCCGAAGGCAACCGGCCGGCCAAATCCGAGGCGCAACGCGAAGAGAAACAACAGCAAACATGTAAGGGGCGTGACGAACGCGTTGAGCAGCGAAACGAAAAAGATCGGCACGGTGCCGCCCCAATCACTGAGGTTGGGACCGGCCAGCACCGTCCGCATGTGCGACGAGACGTTCGCATCGGCGGCTGTGCCGATCATGTACAGCGGTATCGAGACGACCGACTGGAGCAATCCGTAACGTCCGTAGGCCTTCCCATCGGGACCGACGACCGTCCGCGCGATCGGCTTGATCGCCAGCGAGTGATCTTCGACCATGCTCTGCGTCGTCAGGTAGACCGCGACGTGATCGGTCGAATAGAAGTGGCCGGGGCCGGTCATGAGGTAGACCGACAGGAAGAGCAGATAGATCCCCAGCTTCAGGCGCAGGCTGACTCGTGACCCGGCCTCCGACGTTTGGATCTCCAAACCGGGGGCCGCATCCGGTTCCGGTGAAGGTTCTGGCACGATGGGGATTGGTGCGGCAGCCACCGGCTCCCGATCATCGACGGCGTCAAGTCCATCCTCATTATCCACGGACGCGATATCAGGCGGCGGTCGATCGGCATCGTGGTCTTCTTGGGCTGCCACAACTCCGGGCCACCAACGGCCTCTGGCGGATTCGTAAAAACGATCCACGCCCATCCGCGGAGCCAGTCCAACCAGGATCAGCAGCGCCAATGCGAGGAGCGACAGGAGTGTGCTCCGGGCCTGCAAGCTGGTCATCTTGAACGCGAGCGATACCTGATGGTTCCCCGGCCCCAGCGAGAAGAGCATTTCGCCGGTAGCGCGATCGTAGCTCAGCGGCTGGTGTTCACCATCGACGGTCAGTGTCCAGCCAGGAAAGTAGAAGGTGTGGACTCGAAGCTGCGCCGCTTCGTCGATCGTCAGGTCGTACGCCTGCGACGTCTCACTGCCGGAGATCGTCTCGAATTTGCCTGAGCCGGTAACGAACGAGAGGGGAGATTCTGCCGGACGCGTCGGGCGTTGCTGGACCCAGATCGGCTCGTATTCCCGTGTCGTCGTCACCGCGAGGTTCTGCGAGCGAATCCGTTCAGGCGTGAAATCGGCATCGGTCTGCGGCAGATAGCTCGATGGCCTGGCGTGCGGTAAGCCGAAGAGAATCAGCAACCCGATCAGCCCAACCGCCACCCAGGATGCGAGCCGGCGTTGATCTTTGAGCAGGAGGAGGGGGAATCCGGCCAGGAACGCCGTGGCGAAGGCAACTAGGGACAGGAACCGCCACGGAAATTCCAGATATTGTAGGAGCGAAATATGATCCCAGATCGGCCAGGTCAAGTTGGTGGCCAATAACGCCGCGCCGAGTGCGACGGCGGCCATCGTGCCGGCCATCCATGACGCCCGCGCCGATGACGCGCGAAGGCGTGCGAAGAGTGTCAGCGCCGCCACGAGCAGGAGGATGTGGACCGGTCCGATCTGGAAGCTCATGCCGTCATTCGTGCCCGGAACCGAGGGGCCGAAGCCCCAGGGCGAATAAATGAGCTGCCGCAAGTAGACGTAGTTGTTGGAATATTTCAAGCCGCCCTGCAGCAGACGTTCGACGTGAACATCGCCGCGTTGCAACACCGCCGGTAGCCAGAAGAATGCCGAGAGGCCCATGCCAAGCGCGCAGGCGAGCAGTCCACGAAGCAGCACCAACCAGCGCTTACCGAGATAAGCGGGAACCACGACCAGGAGTCCAAGGAAGGGGAAGAACATCAGCGCGACCGGATTGCTACTGAGCATGAGCAATGCGAGTCCGAGCGAACCGACCAGCAGGTAGCGATAGCGGCTGGATTCGCCGTAGCGATAGACACCCCAGAAGATGAATGGCATGAAGGCGAAGGCAGCGAAATCGGACAATGAATGCCGGACGTAAAGAACGACGAGAAAATAGGGAGCGAACAGATAGGCGGCGGTGGCAACCAGTCCGCCTTTCGGCCCAAAGAACGACTGCGCCAGCAGGTACATGCCGTAGGCGGCAAGTACGATGAGCGTGAAGCTCGTCAAATTACCTGCCGCGACGAAGGTGAAGCCGAACCAATGAAAGGCTGCCGTCAGATAGTAGACGAGTGGCGGGTTGAAGACGAAGAACGGCTGTCCGTAGCCGGCCGACAGATCAGGCGCCCAGTGCGGCACGAGAGTGCCGGCCGAGAGGAGTTTGTAAAACTCTTCGCTGCGCGGCAGATACTCCAGGGCGTCATGGCCCCACATCAGCTTGAGTCGGAAGAGCGGCAGTCCGGCCAGCAGCGCGAGCGCACCGGTACCAACGAGATATGGGAGCTGACGGCCGAGCGAGGCAACGAACGCGCTGCCGCGGAGATCTTCGGTCCAGATATCGACGCGGTCGCGCGTCGCCACAAGCGGTGCTCGTCCAGCCAGCGAACCGCCCCAGCGTCCAAGCGTCTCGCGCTTTCGCTCGACGACAACGGTGCCGGCCAGCGTCAGCACCCCGAGCAGTTGCAGCCAGAGTCGGAGCGATCCCGGTGCGTAGCTCACCACCACCTGGTGAGTGCCGGATGATACCGGTACGCCCACGAAGCTCGGCAGCAGCATGATCGGCTCGACGCGCGTCCCATCGACGGTGACGCGGAGGCCCGGATCGTAGGTGATCTTGACCATGACCGTCGCCGCCTGATCGGCCCGGATTGTCGCCGCATAGCGCCCATCCAGATCGATCTGTCCGGACACGATCTCGCCTCGCGGCGGGCTCGGTGTGCCGATCGGCTGCGCGACGATCGAGGCAGCGGTCGAGAGCGGCAGCGGCTGCGTTCCGCTGGCTGCATGTCCATTGAGGATGAGGCGCGGGTGCTGCTTGAGCGCCGGTTCGGCCCCCTTGAGCCAACTCGACCCGGCCGCGTACAGCTCATCGGGGCTGCCGCTAAGCGTCAGCGGCGTCTGCACCAGGTCGAAGTACCCGGTCGTGTCGACCTGATAGAGCACATTCCGGCCGAAGGTCTCGATTGGTTTGACGAAACTCGGGAAGGTCTGCCCGATTGGCGCAACCACGTAGCGAACATTGAAGAGGTTGTACTGGTCTGCTTTCGTGTCGTCGAACCACGCTTCGATGTCCGAATTGAGTGAGAGTGAATGGTAGAGGTAGCCGACCATATCGAAGCCGGCCATCTGCAATTCGGAGAACATCGGTATCGAGCCGACGCGGTAGTCGTTGCCCCATCCGCCCGCGAATCCTGCATACACGCGACCGGGTGGCAGCGAATGCAACGTCGCGATGAGCGCGTTCAGATCGGGTTGCGCGACGGCTTCGGCCACCCGCTGCTGACGCATATAGTCGGCGTTGACACGCAGATAGACCGACCGCTCATGGAACGCCGGGAGGAGAATGGCGACGAGAACCAGTCCGGCGACGAGCGCCGGCCAGATCTTCTGGCGGCGCAGCAGCCAGGGCCAGGGGGCCGCCAGTGCCACCCCGATAAGCAGCAGCCCGGCCATGTGTACCCCGCCGATCAAGCGGTGGAACTGCATATCGTGGCTGAGGGGCAGTAGGTTAAGCAGCGATCCCCAGGTTGGCTTGCCGAAATAGAGCGCCAGCCAGACGCCGAAGAGGATCGGTGGTAGCCGATACAGCGGTTCGCGCCAACGGACGACGCAGACGATCAACCCAACCACGACGAGCAGCGTCAGAACCGGCAGGCGACCATAGTCGAAGAGATCGCCGTGGCAGAACCAGCTCATGATCTTATCGGCGCCGAACGAGTCGTATTTGTAGGAGAACTCCCAAACGCTGCGGTTCATGTAGGTGCCGTCGAGCATAAATGGCACGAGGAAATACGAGCCGGCTAAGCCAGTCAGCCCGAAGAGCAGCGCCAGCCGTCGAACGACCGTCCAGAAGCGCTTCCAACCATTCGCGATCAGGTTGCCGTCGAAGAGCAGTACGAGCGCGACCACACCGAGCGCAAGGACGGCCAGATAGCCGTATACGGTGTGGCAGAGGAGCGTCAAGACGAGGAAGAGCGTCGCCGGGAAATAACCGCGGCCCTCACGTAGCAGCCGGTAGCCGAAAGCCAGCGCCAGCGGCAGCAGGAACATCCCCCAGAGCTGGGTGTAGAGCCCGTAGCCACGCCAGACGTAACTGGCAAAGTCGAAGCCATAGAGACCGTTCGTTGCCAGCAGTGGGGCCGCCAGGCCGCCAAACGCACCGGCCAGCGGGCCGAAGCCAAAGCGTCGCATCGACCAGAAGACCGAGAGCGGGAAGAGGCTGAGCAGCAGAACGGTCGACCAGTCGATCAGCGTCTGAATCGAGATCGCGCGATTGGTCAGCACATTGATGACGGCCAGCGGGACGTATTCCAGATGCTGATAATGCCGGAAGAGCGAGTAACCAAGCCCGATTTGGGCGTACCAGGGATCGGTCGGCTCGTGACCGCTCGCCAGGGCCGCGGCCGAATGCTGGGCCGCACCAATGTGCAGGATGTGATCGTTGAGCGGCTGCACCCGAATCATTGCCTCGGGCGCCAGGAAGAAGGCGCTGAAGCCGATCGCGACCAGAAGCACGACGTAGACGATCAGTTGCTCTATGTCGCGGTCGGGCATCCCGTGCGAGGTCGAACTCGCCGGCTCCTCAACTTCGACCGTGGGAAGCGCCGCCATCTGATCCCTTCGCCAGACAAACCGTACGAACGCATTGCCGATCGGGCACTGCAGAGTTTAGCCGAATTCCGCTGTCTCTTGCCCGGGACACTCGTAACGACTATCGGCGGCGGGTATGGAACTTTGATACCTCCGCAACGGTGCTGCTCTGCCCACCGGCGATCGAGGACCGGGGAAGAACGCTCACAGCCCGAGCGAGTCGGTGAAGAACCGGGTCACACGCTGTTTGTAGTTCTCCGGATCGACGTCGAACGAACGAACGTGCTCGGCACCCGGCACCCACCAGATTGTTTTCGGCTCGCCCGCCGCCGCGAAATTACGCTCGCTATTGTCCGGCGGCACGGCCGTGTCGTCTTTCCCATGGATGATGAATATCGGCCGGGGACTGATCGCGCCGATCCGGGCGACCGGTCGCACGTCGTTCATGTTGGCGCCCATACGCCACTGCGCGAAGCGGATCGTCACCGGTGCGAACGGAAACGCAGGGATGTGCAAAAACGTCTGAAAGCTCGTCGAAACAACGTTGGCGGCATCGCTGAAGCCGCTGTCATCGACCAGCGCGGCGATGCGCCGATCTTGCGCTGCGGCCAGAATCGAGACGGAGCCGCCGAGCGACACCCCGAGTGCACCGATTTTCGTGATGTCGACATCGGACCTCGTGGCGAGATAGTCGACGGTGGATACGAGGTCCGCCTGCTCACGCGCGCCGAGCGTGACGGCGTTTCCGCCGCTCTCTCCCCGCCCGCGCATGTCATAGGTGAAGATGCTGAAGCCAGCCGCGTGGAGAAAGGCTGCCCAGGGGAGCATCTGATTCTGATTGTCACCATAGCCATGCGACAGAATGATCGTCGCGCGGCTCGTGCCGGGGAAGAAGCGGCCGGACAGGGTGATGCCGTCGCCCGTCTTGAAGCGCACACTCGTTGCGTCGAGCGCCGGATAGTCGCTCAGCGTCCAGTCGTAGGTATTCTGCCCCGGGTGAATTGCCCGGCCGGAGGCGTACCAGCCGACTCCGCCCAACAACGCGACCAGCAGCACCAGAACAATCACGATCATCGCACCATCCAATCGGGTACTGGTGCGAGATCATAGCACTCACGGCCGAGGTCCGTTAGCATCCAGCAGCGAAGGAGTCCGTAGAGATGTCCGGCGTCGCACGGCAAAACATCGAAATCAAGGTGCGCCTGAGCGCGGCCGGTCCGCAGCTCGTACAAGAACGGCTGGACGGCTTCGTCGCAGCAGTGGGTCATCCGTCGGTCGATGTCGACACCTATTTCCAGGTGCCATACGGTCGGCTCAAGCTACGCGTCTCCGGCGATCAGCCATCCGGCACGCTGATCTCCTACGCACGGCCGAACGAGGCAATGAGTCGCCTGTCTCACTACCGGCTGGTCGAGATCGCGGACGCTCAGACGCTGCGCGAGGCGCTCTCCACGACGCTCGGTGTGCTGGTGACGGTTACGAAACGCCGCACGGTCTACATCTACGGATCAACCCGCATTCACCTCGATCAGGTCGAAGACCTCGGCTGGTTCGTCGAACTCGAAACCGTCATCGGAACCCAGAGCCACGCCGCCGCGCTCGCCGAGCACCGCGACGTCTTCGACTCGCTTCGGCTCGAAAACGGCGTCATCGTGCCCGAGAGCTACAGTGATCTGCTGCTGAAAATGCCGCATATCCCCACTCCATAGGACTGTTCTGTTACACGCAGAAGATCGCTCAACGGTGGGCTTGCCGGTCAACCTGAGGCGGGGCGAGGGATACCCGCAAGCGGTCGTCGCTTGACTTGCTCCGGCAACCGGTCGCAAGGACAGAGGGAGGAGATGCTTCGCTGCGGCTCCGGATGACAAGGCGATGTCTGATCATCATCTAAGAGATAAAGAGGTTGTGGCTAGAACGATTCGCCTGTTTGGAGTTCGAGCCACCAGAGGAAGGCTGCCCAGCCGCGCCAGCCGGTCCAGGCTTCGGCGATGGCCCGCACCTCCGCCTCGCTCGCCGTATGGTCGAGTCCGTAGGCGCGCCCGATGATCTTGCGCAGGCCGAGATCGCCGGCCGGGATACTGTCCGGCACACCGAGCCCGCGCATCAGGACGTATTCCGCCGTCCAGCGGCCGATGCCCTTGTGACGGGTCATCTCAACCACCGCGTCTTCGAGCGGCAGCCGGCCGAGCGCATCCAGGTCGAGATCGCCATCCACGATCGCCTGCGACAGGCCGACCGTATAGCTCGCTTTCTGACGGCTGAACTGAAGTGCGAGCAAATCAGCGGGTTCAAGTGTCGCGATTTGCGCTGGCGACGGTAGGAGGAGGCGTTCGTGGCCGGCGATGATCGCGTGGCGACCAAACCGCTCCAGCCAGGCAAGCTTCATCTTGCGGGCAAAGGCGATGTTCACTTGCTGCCCAACGATGGCGAAGATCAGCGCCTCATACGGATCGGCAACCAGCATCGGCCGGATGCCTGGTCGATCATCGACCAGACGCCCGAGAACTGGATCGCGCGCGGCGATTTCGAGAAACGGCGTGGGATCGACATCGAACAGGAAGATCCTGTCAACGCGCGACCGCGCCCGCTCGATCAGATCCGGAGTCAAGCGATCACCGGTCACCCGGAACTGGAGTCTGGGATCGTCGAGGCCGCCCGTCGCGCGCAGTTCCAGGAGGAGGTCGACGCCGTCGATGCGCAGCGCACGCGTGAAACTGCGCGTTTCCCGGTCGACAACTTCCAGCACAGAGGAGGGTGATGTTGCCAGATAGTCGAGCGCCAGATCGAACGAATACGGCGGACAGGGACGTAACTCAAGCGTCGCCTGCTCCGCCTCACTGGAATCACGCGTGATCACCCGATATCTCGTCCTTCGCTCGATCTTAGCGTTGACCCGGCAGAATCTCTTCGGCCGATTCGCCGTGCGGGTCGAAGTAGAGCCGTGGCAGCACCATCGTGTTCGCGCCGAAAAGCACATATTCGTAGGTGGGCTTGCCATCGTGACCGCGCTGCGCGTGGATGTCCTGTGGTGGTGGCGGCAAAATGACCGCCTCGCCCGGCTCCAAAATCCGTTCCTCGACCAACTCGACCTTCGCCTCACCGGCTCCGGTGCCGTCATCCAGGCGGCGCCAGATCTGGTACTGGTCGCGACCCTTATACACACCGATGACACCCCAGCTGCCATGACTGTGAATTGGCGTCATCTGCTCCGGGCCGAACATGGCACGCACCAGGATCAGGCCGGAATCATCCTGATAAAGCGGTCGTGACTGACTGCCGGTGTGAATATTGCCTGAGGGTTCCTCACCCGCGAGTTCCGGATGCTGAGCTAGCACACGCATCTCTTCAGCGATACGCCGCAAGCCCTGTTCGGTCGGGCCATCCTGCGCCAGAATGCCCTTCACCTCACCGATGAACGAATCGATTGTATATGCCGTGCTCATACTGCGCTCCTTTCCCTGGAATGAGCTTACCCTACCGGCCGCACCGTCACGGCGCCTTCACCGGCCAGTCGCGCGATCTCATCATCGGCGTAACCGAGTTCGTGAAGGATTTCCGATGTGTGCTGGGCGAGAAGCGGCGGCGGGCGACGAATGACCGTCGGTGTCAGCGACATCTCGATAGCTGGACCGATCAGCGGGATACTGCCGGCTAAGTCGTGCTGCACCTGCTGAATGATGCCCAGCTCGGCGACGACATCGCTCTGCAACGACTCGCCGATCGACCAGATCGGACCGCAGGCGACACCCGCTTCGTTCAGCAGGTCGACCCATTCGTTCGTTGTCCTGGCTGAGAGCGCATCGCTCACGAGCGCGTTGATCTCCGGTCGGTTCGAAACGCGATCGGCGTTCGTCAGGAAGCGCGGATCATCCACCCATTCGGCATGCCCGAGGGTCTCTGCCAGTCGCTGCCAGACCGGCTCGCTGGCGACCGAGATGTTGATCATGCCGTCGGCCGTCTTGAAGGCGCCATACGGCGAGGCGACCGGATGATCGTTGCCGGCCAATCCGGGACTGACACCATCGGCCAGAAAGCTGCCGGTCTGGTAGGTCAAGATGCCGACGATCGCGCCGAGCAGCGAGGTATCGACTCGCTGGCCCTGGCCGCTCTTGAGCCGCCCGATATAGGCACCGAGTATCCCGTACGCGGCGAACATCGAGGCGAGCACATCGCCGATGGCGACGCCGACGCGCACCGGGCCGCCCTCCGGCGTGCCGGTGACACTCATCAAACCACTCATCCCCTGCGCGACCTGGTCGTACGACGCCTGCGTGGCGTACTTGCCGTGCGGACCGTAGCCGGATACCTGGCAGAAGACAAGGCCGGGGTTCACCGCTCGCAGCGATTGCTCGCCGAGGCTCAGCCGATCCATCACGCCCGGCCGGAAGTTGGTCACGATGATGTCGGCTTCCTCGGCCATCCGTCGGACGATGGCGGCGCCTTCGGGATGCTTCAGATTGATGACGGCGCTGCGCTTATTGCGATTGACCGAGAGGAAATAGGGGCTTTCACCGGCGACGAAAGGCGGACCGTAGCCGCGCGCCGCGTCGCCGTGTGGCGGCTCGATCTTGACGACGTCGGCACCGAGGTCACCAAGCAGCATCGTACACATCGGACTCGAGACCGCCTGGCCGAATTCGAGCACACGCACGCCCGCCAGCGGCTGCGCGCTCTGTTCCTGTGATTCCTGAGTCATCCCTATCCTCTCATGCGTTTTCGATCTGAATGAGTGGCAAGACAATGTGCGATGGATGCTCGACGTCATGGTGGATCGTGTTGAGCGCGATCCGGGTGTAGGTGTTTCGCCCGAGCGGTTCGCCGGTGTTCGGATTGACATCGAAGCGTGGGAAGTTGCTGCTGGAAATATCGAGCCGAATCCGGTGACCGCGGTTGAAGACGTTGCTCGTACCGTACATCTCGATCGTGATCGGATAGACCTCGCCCGGCTCCATGAACTCAGCGTGCTCACGACTGTTCCGATAGCGCAGCCGCAGGATCGAGTCGGAGACGTTCATAGCGTAGCCGTCCGGATAATCCGCGTTCGGCGGATAGACGTCGATCAGCTTGACCGTGATGTCAGTGTCCGGCACATCCGAAGAGACCCAAAGGTGTGCGGTCAGCGGCCCGGTCACTTCGAGCGGCTCGGTCAACGGCGTCGTCTGGAAGACAAGGACATCTTGACGACTGGCGAGCGGCAAGTAGGGCGGCTTCGCGCCGAAGGTCGTCGCGTCCGGAACCTGATTTTGCGGTCCGACGCTGGTGATGTTGCCGATGCGATCTTCCATCGCGACCTTATCGGCAAGAGTCGGTTCGACCTCCAGCACATCGGTCAGCGACGAGATGTTGCCGCCGATCGTCGGCACCGGATCGTTTGGATCGAAGCGGAACGAGGTCGATCGCGTCGCGATCTCCGGTGTTGCCGTCGTCAGCTCGCCACGTTCGCCGAGGTAGAAATTGGTGAATTCCGTCCGTGCCAGCGGCCATTCCTGCTCCTCGCGCCAGTGCCCGCCATGGAAGAGCCGGCCCTCCGGCGTGCGGTGGCCGTCACCGCCGCCCATGACGAAAATTCGCACCGGCGGCTCATTCTCGATGCCGTTGGCGATCCCTTTCAGCCAATGGTCGAAGTAACGGAGATGATGATCGCGGACATTGAAGGCCAGATTGCCGGCGATCGACGCCTCCGGGCCAAACTCAACATCGCCCGACCAGGTCAGATCGACCTTCTCACCGCCGTGTGTCCATGGTCCCATCAGCAGCCGGATCGGCCCACGCTTGAGCTGCGAATAGCGCACGAAGTTTTCGCAGGTTGAGCGGGTGTATGAGTCGTACCAGGCGCCGGAGAAGAGGATTGGTACGTCGGCGTGGTTTTCGGCGTACTTTTCGAAATCGAAGCCGGGTTGCTGCCAGTACTCGTCGTAGTCGCCGTGCGTCCAGATATCGAAGACCCAGCGTTCGTGCATCGGCACCAACGCCAACGGATTCTGCCCCTCTTTCAAAGGCATCCGCCGCAGCCAGTCACGAAAGCGCACCTGGGCGAGTGCGGCGCTCGTCGCCGGGTCATCGAGCGGTGTTCCGGTCACGAGAGCCCGAAAGCCCCAGGCCATGAAGCGGAGCTCCAGCGCGCCGTTCTGTCGCACCGAACTGGTATGCGCATTGGCCCCGCCCTCGTTCGGATACATCGCCGCCAGGTACGGCGGGTTGAGCGCGGCCAGGGCGCTCTGCGTCCAGGCGAGATACGACGTGCCGAGCGTGCCGACCTTACCGCTGCACCCCTGCTGCTCGCCAACCCAGACGATCGTGTCGTAGCCGTCCTCGGCCTCTTGCGCCAGGAAATAGAACTCGCCCTCGGATGCGTAGCGGCCGCGACAATCCTGAATGACGACCGCGTAGCCGCGCCGAGCATAGAACAGACCCTGGTTTTCGACATTCGCCTGGCTGCTCTTGTTGTACGGCGTCCGAATCAGGAGTGTCGGAAACGGGCCGTCGAGCGGAGCGCTGCCGTTCGCCGGGAGATAGAGATCGGTCGCCAGCCGCACGCCATCGCGCATCGGCACCCGCACATCGCGCACGATCACCGCATCATTGGTCGGCTCGGATCGCTCGGTCAGTCCGCTCATCGCGTTGTCCTCTCACGTGCTTCGCTGGCCCTGGTGGTTTTGGGGCATTCTAGCAGCAGAACGAGTTTACGGCGCACGGTTTCCGTTCTGTCGCACGGCTGATACACTCACCGGATATGAGCGCCCGAACTCCGTTCACTGACGACACAATCGATACCCACCTTTCCGACGCCGCACGTCGCAACGTACTCGTTGGCCTGATGCTCACGATGGCGCTCGTCGCCATGGATACGACCGTCGTGGCGACGGCCGTTCCGTCGATCGTGCAGGATCTCGGCGGGTTCTCGCAATTTACCTGGGTCTTCTCAATCTACGTCCTGGCGCAGACGGTCACGATCCCGATCTACGGCAAGCTGGCCGACCTTTATGGTCGAAAGCCGATCTTGCTGACCGGCATCGGCATCTTCATTCTCGGCTCGGTTCTATCCGGCGTTGCCTGGAACATGTTCGCACTGATCGCCTTTCGTGGATTGCAAGGGATCGGAGCCGGAGCGATTCAGCCGGTCGTGACGACCGTCGCCGGTGACCTGTATACCGTCAAGGAACGGGCGCGCATTCAGGGATGGCTCTCCAGCGTCTGGGGCATCGCCGGTGTCGTCGGCCCGGCCTTCGGCGGTTTCTTCGCCCAGTACTTGACCTGGCGTTGGATCTTCTACATCAACGTCCCGCTCGGTGCGCTGGCCGTCATCATGATCTGGAAATTTCTCCAGGAGTCTGTTGAGCGGAAACAGCACAAGATCGATTACGGCGGCTCGATGTTGCTGGCGT
>ERZ778018.1350-NODE-1350-length-20993-cov-11.431655_pt1 | contig 20993 bp, 18 predicted proteins | sample MGYA00375748_ERZ778018 | MGnify/ENA primary metagenome ERZ778018 (study PRJEB29350, sample SAMN05509839) | bioreactor metagenome | biome: bioreactor; material: wastewater | place: South Africa: University of Cape Town | collected 2014-04-22 ... | reverse complement strand
CCTTGAGGGAGAAGGTGGCCCGAAGGGCCGGATGAGGGGTCGACCGGCGTCGCGTCTCGGGGAAGACCCTGGATTCCAAAGGCTCCCGGTTTCGCCACCCCTCATCCGGCCTTCGGCCACCTTCTCCCTCAAGGGGAGAAGGCCGTTCGGCGTCGGCTCGCGTGAGTGTCGCATGCGAGATCCGATAAGTGTCGGGTCGTCAGCTCCCGGTGGGGGAGGGGACGGAATAGGCGATCTGCATCGACATTGAGCTTGCCTATGCTCTCCAAATTCCTAATCGAAAAGTTGTGGTCATGCCTATGCCCGCCGGGAGAGGGAACGCCGGACGCCTCCCCATCCTTCCCCAAAATCGGTGACGGTCAGAAAAAAACCCACCGCCGGAGAACTATTTCACTCGCCACAAACTCTTATTCTCATTCGCACTACGCCATATCCAAGGTCTCGTTCCTTAAAAAACCGCCGGCCCGCGTTTTCAACGACCGCTTTATGTGGCACTGCATGGTGGGAAAGCTCGATTCCCACGTCTTTGACAATTCGATCGATGGCGACAGGCATGGGGAAGCGCATGCGCCGCGCGGCCCAGGAAATGCAATCACCCGCTTGATCGACAAGGCGGTCGAAGGGCTGCGGGCGCGATCGAGAAACGCATTCGAAAACGACGAACGAACCCACGAGGTTTCGAGTCGTAAACTAATTGTAATCAACGATTTATAGCGACACCGCGAAGCCCGGTCCGGCGTCGAACGAAGCCATCCGCCGGGCTTCCGGCTTCGGAACGTCGGGGGCGACGGTCGTTCTCGACGGCGGGGAGGCGTTCTCGGGGGGACGGTCGGTTACAATGGCGGCCGACGGGGGCCGCGCTTGCGGCGCGGTCGGGGGTCGCGACGGCGAACCGGGAGGAAGGCGGGTCATGACGTTCGGGGACGGATCGAAACGGCAAGGGGCGTTCGCGCTGGCGTCCAGGGGATTGACGCCGGGCAAGCTCCGAGGGTTGCAGCGGATCGGCAACCCGACGGGGACGCTCACCATGCTGGCCTTGGACCAGAACAACTCCGTGGTCGACATGGCCGGCAACGCGCTCAAACGCGCCGGCGAGGACCGCGCCCCGACCTATGAGGAGGTGGTCGAGGTCAAGCTCGCGCTGACTCGGGGGCTGGCGACGGCCGCCTCGGCGGTGTTGCTCGACCCCTACTACGGCGCGTGGTCGGCGGTGGCCTCCGGCGCGGTCCCGCCCCAGACCGGGCTTTTGGTCCGGCTGGAGCGCACCAGGTACCAGATGAGCGCCAAGGGCGCGCCCCTGGCGACGATGGAGCCGGGCTTCGGCGTCGAGAAGGCCAAACTCATGGGCGCCGACGGCGTCAAGCTGTTGGTCCAGTTCGAGCCCTCCGAGCCGGAGTCGGCCGACGCCAACTTCGCGCTCGTGCAACAGGTGTACGAGGAGTGCCGCCGGCGCGACCTGCTCTTGCTGCTGGAGACCCTGGGCTTCCCGCTTCCCGGCGAGACCAAGAAGGACGAATCGTACCTCGACCGCAAGGCCGAGACGGTCGTCGAGACGGCCCGGATCCTCAGCCGCTACTGCGACGTCTACAAGGCCGAGTTCCCCGGAACGCTCGACCGCCACTCCGACCAGAGCCTGGAGGACGCCCTCCACGCCCTCGACGGCGTCTCCGAGCGGCCCTGGGTGTTGCTCTCCGCGGGCGTGGACTTCGAACACTACCTGGCGCAGGTGGAGATGGCCCTGGCCGCGGGGGCCTCCGGCGTCCTGGGGGGCCGGGCCTTCTGGAAGGAGTACTTCGACCAGGACGACGCCGACTCCCGCGCCCGGTTCCTGGAGGAGGTCGGCCGCAAGCGGATCGAACGGGTCGATGAACTGGTCCGCTCCGAGGGCTCCCCCTGGTTCGCCCGCTACGGCTTCTCCGCCGAGGAGCTGGCCGGCACGCGGGCGGTCGAGGGCTGGCACCACCGCTATCCGACCGCGTAAGCGGACGGGTCGGATCGCGGCGCCAAGTCAGCGGCCGGAGCCGGAGAAGCCGCGACGCTCGACCGGGTTGGTCGGGGGTCGGAACGGCTTCTTCTTCTCCTTGGGCTTCTCCTCGCCGCCGGGAGGGGTGGGCTTGACGGCCTTCGGCCGCGTGCCGGTGCGCTCGTCGATCAGCCGCCAGACGCCGGGGTTCTTGACTTCCAGGCCGCCGGTCCTGGGGTTGAGCTGCACCACGTCGGCCGTGCCCGGGGAGCCGGGCTGGCCGACGCCGCGCTGCTGGATCACCCGCACGGCGCGGCCGTCGGTCCCCTTGGCCAGCGCCAGGTCGTTGAGCGAGTCGTAGGTCACGACGTCGGCCTGCAAGGCCGAGTCGCGGGCGCGGATGTTGACGTCGTCCCAGGCCTTCAGGAAGGTCCGGCCGTTGGAGGTCCTCGCCGCGCCCGGCGGGGGAGGCTCGTTGATGACCCGGAGCATGTCGGAGGTCAACATGGTGGCGCCGGCGGGGGGACGGTCGGGGTCGAAGTGGTCGCGCTCGGTCTGGACCACGTCGCGGAGGGTCTCGACGCCGCCGTAGAACTCGGCCCAGCGTTGGTCGAGGACGTCCCGGTCCTTGCCGGAGCCGAACCGGCCGCGCATCTCGGTCTGGAACCGGATCTGGGTGAGGGTCAACGGGGCGAGGGCGGGAGGACCGCCGAGGCCGCGGCCGCGGGCGGCGGGGTTGGCGGCGACCTGGTCGGCCGGCTCGTCGTCCTCGCCGGGACGGTAGGCGACGGGGCGGACGCCGGGCCCTTCGGCGAAGGTGGCGTTGTCGAGGCCGTTGTTCGGGCCGGACGGGTCGTTGCGGTCGTAGAGCCGGACCTCGCCGGGACCCTCCGCCTTGAACGTCCCGGAGGGCCGGTCGTAGACGATCGAGAGCGCCTCGATGCGTTGGGCGTTGACGACGGTCTTGAGTTCGGGATGGACCTTGCGGGAGACGACCAGGGCGGCCTGTTTCGGCGAGCCCTTGATCTGGACCATCGCCAGGTCGGGCTTGGGCGCGGGGGCGTCGGCGGTTTCGGCAAGATCGGCGACGGGCTTGGGATCGGGAGCGAGCTTGCCGGCGTCGGCCAGGGGGATGGGGCGGTCGGTGTAGAAGGTGAGGTACTCGTCACCGTAGAGCAGGGCGTCCTCCATCTCCGCGCGGGCCTTGCCGAAGAACTGGATCTTGGCGGCGGGCCGCTTGAGCGGGTCTTGGGAGGCGCCCTCGAAGACCATCCGGTCGACCCAGGTGATGTTCAAGGGGACCTTGGGGGAGAGATCCTTGCCGTTGCGACGCTTGGGCTTCACGTCGACGACCTCGCGGACCTCGCCGGGGTCGGCGGCGCCCTCGGCGCGGTCGGTGAAGGTGGCGCGGTCGACGAGCATGGTCAGCTTGCCGCGGCGACCGTAGGCCCGGATCAGGTCGAGATCCTGGTCGACCTGGATTTTCTCGGCGACGACGGTCAGTTGGTCGTTGCGGACGACGGCCGGCGGGGCGGTGGCGGGGTCGACGTCGCGGGCCTTCTCCGAGTAGGGGTCGTGGTGATACAGGTCGAACGTCGCCTTCCCCTTGGACGCGGCGTGCATCTCCAGCAACTCGCCCTTGGCGTCGGTGCCGACCTTCTTGCCCGGGCCTGGATCCTGATGAATCCGGACCGAACCCCGCATCACGACGCGGCGCGCCTCGTAACCCGACTCGCCCTCGGCCTTCGCGTCGCCCTCGGCGGTGGGCTTGGGCCCGACCGCGACGGTGGCCTCGGCGGTATCGGCCGTGGTGGTCGTCCGGGGCGCGGCGGGCTTGGCGGCGGCGGCTTGCTCGGGGTTGGGGCTTGCGGCGGGCGCGGGTTGGGCTTCGGCCGTCGGGTCGGGGACGGGGGCGTCGGCGGTCGCGGCGGGCTTCGACGCGGCGGGCGCGGGCTTGGCGGGGCTGGCGCTGATCGCGCCGGAGACGAAGTCGACGTCCAGGCGGTCGCGGAAGCCGTAGTCGTGGTCGGCGTCGATCAGGTGGACGTTCTTGAGGGCGGTCAGCTTTCGGATGTTGGGGACCTCCTGCTTCGGCGCGGATGCCGCGGCCGGATCGGGCTGGAGGTAGGCGGCGGGGACGACGTCGCGGCCGTCGGTGGTTCGTCCGGGCTTCTTCTCCGACGGGTTGAGGTGGGCGATGATGAAGTCGTCGGCGGCCAGCGACGACTTGCCGACGCGGTCCTCGACCTTCGGAGCGCCCTTGAGGACGAGGAGTCGGCCGGGCTCGACGCCCTCGGCGGCGGGCTCGTCCTGGAGCCAGAGTTGGTCGCGCCAGACGGCCGTCCGGGAGGGGGGGACGTCGCGGGGGGGGGCGTCGGCGGCGGCGCCGGGGCGGCTCTCCAGCAGGCCGGGGCCGTTGGCGACGAGCGCGATCTTACCCCCCTGGTCGGTGACGGTGGCGTCGTTGCACCAGACATGGGTGATCGCGCGGACCTGGCCGGCGTCGGGCTGGCCGGCCGCGGCGACGTCGCGCTTCTCCACCCAGAGCTTCTTGGGGCCGCCGCCGTTGAGGACGGTGGTCTTCTTGCCGGCGGCGGGATCCTCGTAATGCAAGAGCTCGACGCAGCGGATCTTGATCCCCTGGGAAGGCGACTGCACCCAGACGGCGTGGCCGCTGAACTGCGCCCGGCGCAGTTGCAGCCCGCCGGGGGCGGTCGACTCGGCCTCGGTTTCGGCCGGGGGCTCGGCCTCGGCGACGACCGTCGTCTCGACGGGGGCCTTGGACTCGGCGGGGAGGAGGGTCAGATGGAGGGTGTCGCAGTCGATCTGGTCGGGGAGTTCGTCGAGCTTGCCGCGGCGGACGACGACGTTGGCCCGGAACTCGACGGCGGTCGGCCGCGGCGGCTCGGGGGGGCCCACCCGGGGCGTCTCCGGCTTGCGCGGCAGTTCGACGACGAGCGGCCCCTGGCACTGGACGTCCAGCGGGACCGGATCCCCCTTGGCGTTCTTGCCGCCGTCGGGCTTCACGCCGCCGCCGATGTCCGGCAGCACGTTGCCGCCGCCGACGTCCAGGAAGGTGGCGCGGACGTTCTTGAACAGGGTGATCCGCGACGCCCCCTCGATCCCCGGCCCCCCCTTCGCGCCCGGGTCGGAGGGCTTGGTGGAGAGCTGGATCTCAAGGCCGGTCCCGGTGACGCGCAGCCCGCGGTCGACCAGGACGACGTCGGATTCGCTTCGGATCACCTGCTTGACGCCGTCGTATTCGACCCGATTGATGGGTCCGACCACCAGGTCGTCGGAGGGGTCGTCGGGGGTGCCGCGGTCGTCGCGGACCAGGACGTCGCGCTCCAGGACGGCGCGGACGACGCTCAGGGGCTCGGAGTCCCCCTTCAGGTCGATGCCGAACGGCTTGTTGAAGTCGATGACGGCCTTCTTGCTGGTGAGGGTCCGGCGGTCGCCCCCCTTGGGGGACTGGAGGATGACCGCGGCGGGGTCGACCTCCAGCCGCTTGCCGTCGAACTTGACCCCGTCGCGCTCGATGACGCGCTCCAGCCGCGCGGCGAAGAGGACCAGGCCCTTGGAGGGGACCAGGTAGTTGTAGACGTCGTCGGATCCGGTCCAGTGGTCGGGGCCGAACGACTCGGCGGCGAGCCGCTTGACCTTGGCCTTGCTCGCCGAGTCGTGGACGGCGAACTCCACCGCGCCGACGGCGCGGGCGGCCCGCAGCCGCGCGACCAGTCGGTCGAAGCCCTGGGCGTAGACCAGGTGCGCGAGCGCCAGCAGGCCCAGGACCATCGCCATCTTGGAGAGTTTCTTGAGCACGAATCGACTCGATGTTCCGGTACGTCGCGGCTGGTCCCCCGTGGATCCTCCGCCCGTCGCGCTCCGTCTACGTCGTCGGCGCCAGGTAGTGACCGCAAGCCTCGTGCCACAGGCCCTTCGCCTTCAGGACCGACTCGACGACCTCGCGGATCACGCCGGTCCCGCCGGTCGCGCGGGCGCGCAGATGGACGACGGCCCTCACCTCCGGAACCGCGTCGGCGGGGCAGCAGGCCAGGCCCACGAGCCGCAAGGCCGGCAGGTCGTTCAGGTCGTCGCCGACGTAGCAGACCTGGTCCGCCGTCGCGCCGGTCTCGGCCAGAAGCGCCCGCAACGCCTCGCCCTTGTCCGCGACCCCCTGGACCACGAGGCCGATCCCAAGCTCGGCGGCCCGGCGCTCGACGGCCGGGGTGGAGCGGCCCGAGATGATCGCCGACGCCTTGCCCGCCTTGTGCCAAAGCGCGAAGGCCATGCCGTCGCGGACGTGGAAGTTCTTGGTCTCCACGCCGCGGTCGTCGACGATGATGCGGCCGTCGGTCAGCACGCCGTCGACGTCGACCGCCAGGACCTCGATCGCGGCGCAACGCGCCTGGATCCCGGCCGCGAGGGCGGTCGGGCCGTTCGCCTCGTTCGCCATCGGCCCTTACTCCTCGAAGTCCTCGGGGGACGCCCCGATCAGGTCGGTGACATCGACGAGCCCCAGCAGCCGACCCTCCGAATCGACCACCGGCAACTCGCTGATCTTGCGCGACTTCATCAGCTCCACCGCGTCCCCCAGCATCGCGCCGACTTCGGCTCGGAGCGGGTTCGCGGTCATGACCTCGGCGATCGGCCGGTCCAGCCCGTCCTCCCGGCGCTTCTCGAAAAGGCGGGCGAGGTCGCTGTCGGTGAAGATGCCCAGCAGGACGCCGCGGTCGTCGCGGACCAGCACGGCGCCGGAGCGTCGGCGAGGGCCGGCAAGACGGACGATCGCCTGACGGACGGTCTCGCCGGGCGCGGCGGTTCGGACGTCCCGGCCGGTCCGCATCACGTCCTCGACCCGCGTCAATTTACGGCCGAGGTTCCCCGCCGGATGGTAGCGGGCGAAGTCCTCGGCGGTGAACTCGCGCATTCGGGCGACCAGAAGCGCCAGGGCGTCGCCGACGGCCATCATGGCGGTGGTGCTGGCGGAGGGCGCCAGGCCCAGGGGACACGCCTCGGGGATCGGGCCCAGCGCGACGCAGACGTCGGCGGCTCGGCCCAGCGAACTATCGGCGCGAGCGGTGACGGCCACCAGGGCCGCGCCGAGCCGACGCGCCGAGGGCAGAATCCGCAGCAGTTCCTCGGTCTCGCCGCTTTGCGAGAAGGCCAGGACGACGTCGCCGGCGCGAACCTGCCCCAGATCGCCGTGAACGGCCTCGCCGGGGTGGAGCGGGAAGGCGCGGGTGCCGGTGGAGGCCAGCGTCGCGGCCGTCTTGCGACCCACCAGCCCGGCCTTCCCCATGCCGGTGACGATCACGCCCCCCCGGCAGTCGTGAACGAGCCTCGCCGCGCGGACGATCGAGCCGTCCAGCCGCTCCCGCACCGCGTCGAGCGCCCGCGCCTCGTCGCGGAGCACGCGACGGGCGAACGCCAATGCCTCGGCCTCCGTCGCCGGGGCCGACGTCGCTTCCAAGGTCGTCGCCATCCTGGGCCTCCCTGCCCGCCCTCCGTTCCGTTCCCGACGTCGCATCGGGCCGGACCTTCGAGCGGCCGAACCTTAGCCCATCCCTTGCCGACCGTCAACGGCGGACTCCAGGGCCGACGAACCCCGATCCTCCCCGCTTTCCCCATCGTTCCCCTTCATCGTCGCGCCGCCACCTTGAACTTGGGCCGATTGAGGAAAAGGAGACGGATTCAAGGAAGCTCGAAGGATGGGCTGACGTGGACGATTTCAACGACATATCCGATTTCAAGGAACGCGAGAGGCCGATTGCGCCGACGAATTGTAAAATCGACAAGCCGCCACTGCATTTTTTGCTCAAGTCGGACGAGGCGGGTACGCTGAAATCGTGAGGGACGGGCTGGCCGGGAGAGTTTGATGATGGGGAAGATCCTGGGGGCGACGTTCGCGACGGCGCTGGTGGTGGTCGCGGTGGCGGCCTGGTCCTCGGGCGGCGCGTTGGTCGTCGCGTCGGGGCCCGACGCCGTCCCGGCGGTCGTCGCCCCCGAACGGTCGATCCTGCTGGAGGACGTCGCCGCGACGCACGTCCTGGATCGCGACGGCCTGGCCCGCGAGCGTCGGTTGGTCGCCGCCGCCCAGGACCACGCCAACGCCCGGCTCAACTGCGTCATCGACGCCGCGTCCCCAGACTGGACCGTCAGCCTCTGGCGCGCCGGGGACGGCGGCTGGCGCGTCGCCTTCCGAACCGTCTCCACCCTGTTCCCGGCCGACCCCCACGTCTATTTGATCGTCGTGGATCTCGACGACGACGGCGAGCCGACGGGGGCGGACGTCCTGTTTCGCTGATCGGGAGGGGCCATGAAGCGGCTTGCAAGGTGGCTGACGGTCCTGGACCGCGGCGCCGCATGGGCCGTGAAGTGGGGCTTCCGGACCTTCGCGTTGCTTGGCGTGATCGGCGTACTCTCGGTGGTCGGAATGGTCCTCCTGGTCCTCTCGCCGTGGTGGGAGACCGTCGGCGTCGGCGTTTCCCCGGCCGAGGCGAACGCGACGATCCATCAACGGTTCGCTATCCCGGCGTCGGCGTGGGACGTCAGCTTCAGCACCACGCCGCGGGATTCGATGGTGACGTTCCGCGTCGAGCCGGCCGATTTCAACGCCTGGACGCGGTCGCGAGGTCTCCGCGCGACCGCGGTCGAGCGCGGACTCCCGGCATACGTTTTCGCCATTCACTCCTGGGGGGAGGTGGAATACGGCGTCGAACTCCTCCCCGACGGCGGCGTCAGGTTCGACGAACCCGGCGGGTGCTTCGTCTCGGGCACCTACGTCCCCAGCCGCCGGCGCTGCTACGCGAGGTTCTCGTGCAAGTAGTCGGGCGTCCTCGGATCGAGCGCGTGAAACGGGCGCGGATCCAGATTGGAAACGTCGGCGATCGCGGCGACAATGGAGGCGTCGGGCGCCGGATCGCGGCCCGTCCCGCCACACGTTCCAAGGAGTCGATACGCATGAACACGCTTCAATGGGCCCTGGGGATCGGGCTGGCCTTCACGCTGGCGTCGTTCGCGGCGGACCTCGCGCGCGGGCAGGAGGCGGAGGCGAAGCCCAAGGACGAGAAGCCGAGCCAGCCGAAGCTGGAGGAGGCGACCTTCGGCGGCGGCTGCTTCTGGTGTACCGAGGCGTTCTTCGAGCGGCTGCCGGGGGTCAAGTCGGTGGTCTCGGGCTACTCCGGCGGCGGCGTGCCGAACCCGACCTACCAGATGGTCTCCACCGGGCTGACCGGCCACGCCGAGGTCATCCAGATCACCTTCGACCCCGCCGTCATCCCGTTCGCGACCCTGCTGGACTACTTCTGGGCCGCCCACGACCCCACCACCGTCAACGCCCAGGGCCCCGACCACGGCACCCAGTACCGCTCGATCATCCTCTACCACTCCGACGCCCAGAAGGAGGCCGCCGAGAAGGCCAAGCACGCCCTGAACGCCAGGCGCGTCCACAAGTCGCCCGTCGTCACCCAGATCGAGCCCTTCGAGACCTTCTACCCCGCCGAGGGCTACCACCAGGACTTCGCCCGCTCCAACCCCGGCCACCCCTACGTCCAGACCTACATCGTCCCCAAGATGCACAAGCTCAAGAAGATCATGAAGGCCGAGGCCCAGAAGGAAGCCGAGGCCCAGGCGGGCGAGGAAGCCGAATCGAAGTGACCGCCCGCGCTCACGCCTCGAACTCGATCCGGGAGCCGACGGGAACGTCGGCCCCGGTCAGGTTCTGGAAGAAAAAGCTGATGGTCGCGCCGTGGTCGCGAACCGCGCCGACCCGCGCGTACCGCGGCTCGCCGCCGGCCGTCCGAATGACCACCGGACGGTCGACGTACTTTTGAGGCTCGGGTGACGGAAAGCCGTCGAGGACCGCCACGACCCCCGGCGCGTGACCCAGCCCGAGCGACGGCTCCATCTCGATCACGTCGAGCACCGCGACGCCCTCGCGCGGATCAATCGCTCCGCGGCTTGGATTTTGGCGTGATGCGAGTGCCATCGGGGGATCCTCCTATCTCATAGATCAACGACGCGTCTTGCTTCAAAATTGCCAGGGCTTCCAGATCCCCGTCCGACGGGCCGGTCACCTGCGGGTGGGTGTGCCAGAGAATCCGATCGACCTGGAATTCCCCACCCGCGATCTCCAGTTGGAGCGTTCGTCGGTCGCCCTCGCCCCGGACGATGAATTGTATCCCGTCACGGCCCCCTCGGACGAGGGCCATCTTCCCGTTCGCCAGCCTCAAGAGCGCATGTTCTGCCTCGTCGCTCCAAGTCCGCGCCTTGGCATCGTTTACAAGTTTTGCTTTTTCATGATTTTCTTCAATGAACTTTACAAATTCAGCAGGTTCAACGTTCATGATTTTCGCCATCCAATTCTAATTCATAGACTCCGACCTCAATTAACCGCCTTACCATACCAATACATCGGACAAAATCAAGTCTTAAATCTAACTTTTTTCAAATGCCACTCTCTGGCCTCTCCAGCGGGTTGGAAGCCTCTTCGGCTTCAAGGAGTCACGTGATAGCAAACAATCCTGACCTCGCCGTCGAATTCGACGGCCGACAGTTCGTCGTGCATGAGCTCCAGGACCTTGGCGGGGTCTCCGCCGCCGGAGCCGGCGCCGATGAGCGGGAAGGCGAGGGAGCGATGGCCCCTCGCCCCGGCGAGCGCCAGGGCGTTGCGGGTCGAGTCGCGGATCGAGCGCTCCGACGAGCGCCAGAGCAAGTTGATTCCGGCGACGTGGATGATGGCCCGAAACGGCAACCGCCCCGCGCCGGTTTCGACGGCGCCGCCCAGCGGGATCGGCCCCATGCGGCCGAGTTCGCGAAAGGGTTCGAGCCCCCCGCGCCTCTTGATCGCGCCCGAGACCCCCTGGGGCAGCAAAAGCCACCAGGGGATGACGTTGCGATTCCAGGCGTTGACGATCACCTCGACGTCCTGGTCGAGCAAATCGCCGTGGACGATCCGCGGCTCCATCGGCGCCTCCCTCCTCACTCCGTCGGCGGGCCCGTGCGGAACGAATGCTCGCGCGAGAATGGCGTCGGGGCGACGCGGGTGGCGCGGAGCCAGGAGCGGTAGCGGGAGCCGTCGGCGCCGGCGGAGGCGAAGTCGCACAGCTTGACCTTGCCGCCGTCGGCGGTCTCGGCCTCGGCAAGCACGATCGGCCGGAACCCGCCCCCCGCCTCCGAGGGCGGCGGGACGCGGATCGAGTGGGCGTCGATCGGCTCGGGGTCGTCGGGGCCGTTCCCGTTGAGGCTGGCGTCGTAGGCCAGCAGGATCGGGCCGACGTAGAGCGCCGAGCGGCCGGCGAGTTCGCGCTCGCCCACCCAGACGCGCGGGGCGACGTCCAGTTCCAACTCGACCGCGTCGCCCGGTTTCCATTCGCGATCGATCACATGATAGGTCGCCGGCTTGACGTCCGATTCGAGCGCGCCGGCGACGGTCAGCTTCGTATCGGTCGACCACTGCGGGACGCGGAGGGCCAGCGGGAACTTCAACGGCCGGTCGACGCCCACCTTGACGACGACGTGGCCGGAGCGTGGGTAGTCGGTCTCGACGTCGAGCCGGACCAGCGCGCCCCCCTTGAGCCGGGCGGCAAGCCTTCCCGGGCCGTACCAGTTGAGCACGAGCGCGCCGGTCGCCTCGTCGGCCAGAAGCGCCCACTTGGAGACCAGGCCGATCCCCCGCGCGGCGTTGACGGAGCAGCAGTTCAACTCGGGCGAGCCGGGGCGCGACTGGAAGACGATCTCGTGGAAGTTCGCCCGGCGGACGCCGTCCATCGGCGTGTCGTAGGTGCTCCATCGGCCCGACGGCGACCACATCCCCAGCGCCGAGTTGAACGTGGAGAGTTCCAACTCGTCGGCGACGACCGGGTCGCCGGACTGCCTGAGCATGTCGACCGAAAGCGCCATCCAGGCGACGGTGCAGCAGGTCTCGATGGCGCCGGGGTGGTACGGGTCGCCCTGGGCCTGCTCGCCGGAGGAGAAGCCGCCGTTGTCGTGGCGGTCGAGCCTGGCGATGCTCCACCAGAGGTTCGCGAACGCCCGTCGGCGCTCGGCGTCGTCCTCCACGCGGCCCAACGCGGCGAGGGCCTGGATCGGATGAAGGCTCTCCCACCGCGGTTTGGGAGTCTGGAAGAACTCCACGCCCGCGCGGCCGAGGCGGTCGTAGTCGCCCGCCAGAGGCTTGCCGTCGGGGCCGGTCGCGGCGAATTCCCCGACGATCTGCTTCGCCAAGGCCAGGTACTTCGCGCGGCCGGTCTTCTCATAAAGCAATACCAGCGCGTGGGCCGGGGCGAGGTTCATCTCGGTGGAGCCGGTATCGACCAGCCGCGGCGATTCCTCGCCCAGGAACCTGTCGCAAAGGAGGTCGGCGATCTTGACGGCCGCGGCCAGGGCGTCGGGGTCGCCGACGGCCTCGTCCCAGGTCAAAAGGCCGAGCATCATGTGATAATGTCCCCAGGCGTCCCAGGTGGGTCCGGGCTTCCCCTGAATATTGGGCGCCTCGCCGGTGAGGCGGTGGTTCCTGGGGAACGGGCCGAGGTAGCCGTCGGCGTCCTGGAGCGGCAGGAGCGCCTTGACGAACTCCTGGAGCGACTTGCGCAAGGCGGGGTCGCGGGTGGCCTGATAGACGGTCGTCGCGCCGGTGAGGAACTTGCCGGCGAACTCGCCGGACCAGGGGAGCAGGTCGCGATACGGCGGACGGTCGCGATCGGCGAACATCGCCAGGATCGCGGGATCGGCCCGAGGGACTTGCAACAGCCAGTTCGACGTCACCGCGTCCAGATAGTCCCGAAGCGGCCCCGCCGGTTCGACGCGCAGGCCGGCCGGCTCGCGCAAGGGGCGTTCCGGCGGCGTCTCGGGAGGCCCGGCGTTCGCGATGACGGTCGTCGCGGACAGTGAAAGCGCGAGGAGTGCGAGGCGGCTCGACCGCGTCGTCATGGCGTCGTCTCCCGTCGGGGTTCGCGGCGGCGGGCGTTCGAGCCCGGTTCGTTACGACAGGATAGGCCCGACGCGCGGCGGGGGCCAGACTCGACCGCCGCGAAGACGACGCCCCCTCGACGCGGCGGCCGCGCGGAGGTAACGTCGAGATCTCCGCCCGATCCTCCCACCACCGAGGCCCGCCATGAAGCGCATGCTCCTCGCGACGATGCTCGTCGCGCTCGTCCCGTCGGCGATCGCCGCCCCGCCCGTCGAGGGGTTCGTCACGGCCGACGGCCCGGATTTGGCGCTCGACGGCCGCGAGTATCGGGCCGTCGGCGTGAACGTGCCACACCTGCACCAGATCCATCTGGGGACGTGGTTCCACCTGAAGCAACTGTACGGAACGCCCGAGAAGGCCAGGGCCGCGGCCGTCGCGGCGGTCGAGGACGCATCCAAAAGCGGCTTCGCGTTCATCCGGTTCTTCGCCGGGCCGGGCTACCCGATCGAGGCGTCGCGGCTCTACGAGAAAGACCCCGACGCCTACTGGCGCGGCATGGACGAGTTGTTCGCCCTCTGCCGACGCGCGGGGATCCGGCTCGTCCCCTCCCTGAACGTCACGTCCCAGAACTCCCGGTTCGGCGAGTACCGACAGGCGATCCTCGATCCGTCCTCGAAGACGTGGAGGGGGGTCCGCCAGTACGTCCAGGCGTTCGTCTCCCGCTACAAAGACGATCCGACCGTCCTCATGTGGGAGCTTGAAAACGAGTTGATGCTCGCCGCCGACGTCGACATGAAGGGGAGGCCGGCGCTCCCCGCGGGCGTCTTCCCCGAGGGGGCCGTCGTCCCGAAGGCCGGCGCGCGCGAGGACTCGCTGACGTGGGAGATGAGCCAGAGGATCTACCGCGAGCAGACGGCGTTCATCAAGTCGATCGATCCGAACCATCTGGTCACCAGCGGCGACGCCGGCGTCCGCCCCGAGGCGACCAGCCGCCGCGAGACCTTCCCCGATTTCCGCTTTCGTCAAGACTCCTGGCGCGAACACCTGGCCAACGAACTGACCGCCCAGCCGGAACCGCTGGACGTCTACAGCCTGCATCACTACGTCCCCGGCGACACCGGCCCCAAGGACGTGAAACTCGACGCCATGGAGCGCGCGCGACTGACCGCCCGCGCGATCCGCGCGGCGCGCGTGCCGTTGTTCATCGGCGAGATGGGCCAGATCGAGCCGAGCTTCAAGGCCGACCCCGAGGCCGCCTGGGCCCGCGCCTACATCGACATGGCCGAGGAGGAGGGGATCTCCCTGATCGCCGTCTGGGTCTGGCACTTCCCCTGGCAGCCGGAGTTGACCATCGACGGCCGCTCCCACCCCAAGTTGGCCGAGCGCGCCCGCGCGTTCAACCGCCGCCACGCGGGGTTCGAATAAGGGGCCGCGATCGGTTAGAATCGGTCGAGGAGGATCTTTCTCCCAAGCCGATCCGGAACCCAGGACCATGGACGCCTCGACGATCCCCGTCATCAGCGAGTACATCGCGATCCGCCCCGGCCATTGCGGCGGCAAGCCGCACGTCGCCGGACATCGGATCAAGGTGCAGCACGTCGCCGTCTGGCATGAGCGGATGGGAATGTCGCCCGAGGAGATCGTGGCGACGTACCCGACGCTTTCGCTCCCCGCAGTCTACGCCGCCTTGGCGTATTACCATTCCCACCGCGAAGCCATCGACGCCGATATCGAGGCCGACGAGCGGTTCGTCGCCGAGCAACGGGAGGCGGCCGGGCCGTCGCTCGTCGCCGAGAAGTTGAGGCGACTCCATGCCCAGGACGATCCTCTTCCACCTGGATGAGAATTGCGATCCTCGAATCGCCCGCGGGCTTCGCCGACACGGGGTCGATGTCACGACGACCCGCGAGGCCGGATTGCGAACCGCATCCGACGACGCGCAACACGCCTTCGCGATGACGCAGGCGCGCGTCATCATCACCCAGGACGCGGATTTCCTCCGGCTACATGCGACGGGGGCCGACCACGCGGGGATCGTCTATTATCCCTCCCAGGGTCGCTCGATCGGACAGATGGTGAGGTCCCTCGTGCAAATCTGGGAATTGCTCGAACCCGACGAAATGCGGCGCAGGGTCGAGTATGTGTGAGCGTTCGAAGCGTCAGGCGACCGATTTCCTGTTGGGTTCGGGGCCGTCAAAATGGCGGCATGAAGGCCGATACTGGGGTTTTCCTCCGATACCGAATCCTATTATCTAATCATGTTTAAGCGGATTCCAATTCATTAACGCCATGTGCCGAATGAATTCCGCCGGAAGCCGCAAGTGGTATTTCTCGACGTAGTACGCCAGATACGACTCCCAGTAATAGACCGTGTCGGTATATGTAAAGACGGCCAAAGGGATGCGCGAGGTGGGATCAAGGACATCAAATTCGACGCGACTTCTCGCACCAAGGGTGGAAGCGCTCTGAAGATAGGCCACCGCGCGACTCTCGCTCTCCTGGGGAGTGTCGTAGATATACTCGCGGATGCTGGGCCGCAGCCGCTGCTCAACCGGGTCATCGGTGAACTCGCGGAAGTGACCGACCCAGATCGGGACTCGATTCGGCTCCTGGCTCATGGATTGGCCTCCACCGATATTCCCGGCCTTCGACAGGACAACCGTTCGAAACGCCGAACGTCCCGACGGCTGAAACCGTCGGGGCGTTCGGGATGAACCGATGGATATGCGGAACCGGGGCCGTCCCTGGCCCCTCGGCCGTCGGGTCGCTTCCGTCCCTGGGGCGACCGCCGAGCGAGGACCTTGGCTTCCGATCGTCCTTGACCGGGCCGGCGTCCCAGCCGACACCGTTGTTATCGGCCTCGGGCCTGGGACGCTTGACTTATTCCGGGACGTCAGGCGACGGTGACGTCCTTGTCGAGGTAGACGTTCTGGATCGCGTGCAGGAGCTTGACGCCGTCGGCCATCGGCCGCTGGAACGCCTTGCGGCCGGAGATCAAGCCCATGCCGCCGGCCCGCTTGTTGATCACGGCCGTCTTGACCGCCTCGGCGAAGTCGTTCTTGCCGCTGGCGCCGCCGGAGTTGATCAGGCCCGCGCGGCCCATGTAGCAGTTGGCGACCTGGTAGCGGCAGAGGTCGATCGGGTGGTCGGAGCAAAGCTCCGTGTACATCCGTTCGTCGAGCTTGCCGTAGCTGGAGCCGCCCATGTTGAGGGCCTTGAAGCCGCCGTTGTTTTCCGGGAGCTTCTGCTTGATGATGTCGGCCTCGATGGTGACGCCCAGGTGGTTGGCCTGGCCGGTGAGGTCGGCGGCGAGGTGGTAGTCCTTGTCCTTCTTGAAGGCGCTGTTGCGGAGGTAGCACCAAAGGACGGTGGCCATGCCCAGTTCGTGGGCCTGGTGGAACGCCTGGGCGATCTCGACGATCTGGCGGCCGGAGTTCTCGGAGCCGAAGTAGATGGTCGCGCCGATCGCGGCGCAGCCCATGTCGTAAGCTTCCTTGACGTTGCCGAAGAGGATCTGATCGGCCTTGTTGGGGTAGGTCAAGAGTTCGTTGTGGTTGATCTTGGCCAGGAACGGGATCTTGTGGGCGTACTTGCGGGCGGTCATGCCGAGCACGCCGAAGGTGCTGGCGACGGCGTTGCAGCCGCCGTCGATGGCGAGCTTGACGATGTTCTCGGGGTCGAAGTAGGCCGGGTTGGGGGCGAAGCTGGCGCCGGCGGAGTGTTCGATCCCCTGGTCGACCGGCAGGATCGAGAGGTAGCCGGTGCCGGCGAGGCGGCCGGCGTTGAACATCCAGGAGAGGTTCCCCAGCACGCGCTGGTTGCGGTCGCTGGGGACGAAGATTCGATCGACGAAGTCGGGGCCCGGCAGGTGGAGCGACTCCTTGGGGATCGCCTTGCAGGTGTAGCTTAGGAGGCCCTCGGCCTCGTTCCCGAGGTACTCGCTGATCGCGGACGCCATGGTCACGGCACTCCGAAAGCGCGGGCGTCGCGGCGATCCCTCGTGGGGGCGGAAGCCGGCGGCGCTCCGCGTCCTTACTTGGATTGGGGTTTCGGTCGCGGCGACGGAGGTCGTCCGTCGCGCCCGGGGCGCCCGCGGCGGAGCCACGGGACGCGACCGGGGGGAGGACTTCATGATAGGGTCGCGGGGGTCGGCTTGCAACGCTCGATTCCGGCCCGCGGCCGCGATTCGACGGCCGCGGGGGCGGACGGCCGGCTCACTTCGAGGAGTTCAGCAGGCCCTCGGGGTGGTCGAGCACCAGGTAGTGGCCGTGGTCGGAGGAGACCAAGAGGGCCGAGTCGTCCCAGTTGCTATGGGTCTCGACCCAGTCGATGATCCGCTTGATCGCATCCTCGCCGGCGTAGACGGCGCCGACGGCGACGTCCAGGTTGTTGGCGTGCAGGCCGTGGTCGACGTCGCCGGCCTCGACGAAGAGGATGAACTTCTCGTCGGGCCTGGCCAGCACCGTGAGCGCCGCGTCGGTCATCTGGGCGAGCGTCGGCTGGGAGTCGAGTTGTTCCCGGGTGTAGGCGATCGCCTTGGGCTTCTCGCCGGAGCTGGTCGGACTGGGGGCGGGGTCGTAGTGGCCGTTGGCGGTGCGGTAGGGGAGGTCGTCCATGCCGGTGTCGCCGAAGAAGCCGAAGAGCCTGGTCCCCTTGGCGGCGGCCTCGGCGGCGGCCTTCTTGACCGCCTCGCCGCCGTTGACGCCCTTTTCGGTCGTGACGACGGTGTACTTGCCGCCGTTCTTCACGTCGACGGCCTCGCGGTCGGCGTCGGTGATGTAGACGTTGCCGCGGACCCAGTTCCCGCCCTGGCCCTTGACCTCGCGGTTCTCGACCTTCACGCCGTGGCCGGTCCCCATCACCACGTCGAGGCCCGGCCGAACCGGCGCGCCGCGCTTCTCGTTGATGACCGCGGGGATGCCGAGCATGGTCCGGCCGAGGTCCTGGTAGTCGTTGCGGCTGACGTTCTGGGCGTACATCCCCGCCGGCGAGGCGTGGGGGAACGGGCCGTTGGTGACCGTGCCGGTCCTCCAGCCCTTCTCCTGAAGCGCGTGGAAGACCGTCGCCACCGGCCGGCCCTCGACGTCCACGTTGACGCTGTTGTTGTACGACTTGACGCCGCTTACGAACTCCGCGGCGCTCTGGGACGAGTCGGTGTAGGCGTGCAACTCGCGGCCGGCCGACTCGACCCCCTGCTTGTCCCTGGCGCTTGCCGACTGACCCTTCAAGTAGCCCGGCGCCTGGCTCGCCAGGGGGCCGGGGGTCCAGGGGTTGGGGCCGGCGATGGCGACGTCGTAGCCCCCCTTCAGGCTGGACTCGGGGATCTTGACGGTCTGCTCGTCGACGTTCACGTCGGCCTTGTCGTACCGCGGGCTGGTGACCAGCCAGCCGTACTGGGGGTTGGACCCCGGCGCGGCGTAGTCCTGGAAGATCAGGCCGGAGCCCTTCCCCTCGGCGTGGACCTTCTGATTCTTGACGATGGAGGCCGCCTGGGTGGGGACCCAGTCCATGCCGTCGAACCAGACGATGAAGATGTGCTTGGCCCCCTTGGCGACGGCCGACTCGATCACCTTGCGGGCCTCGCTCTGGTCGCCGTACTCGGCCTCGGGGTTGACGGTGTTCTCCGGGACGAAGCCGAAGATCCCGCGGAGCTTCTCCGGGTCGCGGTAGCTGCTGTTCGCGCCGGTGATCTGGCCGAGGTCGGCCTTGGTCCCCCAGACGTAGATGGGGACCTGGCGGTTGGAGTGGCTGCGGTGGTTGGAGAAGACGTCGCCGGCGCCCTGGGATCCGAAGTGGTAGACGCGGTCGAGCTTCTCCTGGGCGTTGTTGGAGTACTCGGTTTGAAGTTCCTTGAGACGGTCCTCGGCATGGACCTTGCCGTGGAGACTCCAGGCGGCCAGCGCCGCCGCCGACAGGACGACGGCCGCGCGGGCGTGTCGGGGAGCGAGTCGAATCATCGCGTGGGGCACCTTTCGATCGATCGGGTCGGGGGTGGGCCGCGGGCGAGCGGCGTCGATCCGCTCCGCGGGGTCGTGGGGAAGCCGTCGCGGCCCGCGCGTCCGCGAGGGAGCTTGCCGCGTCGCGAGGGGGCCGTCGTCGCGGCCCGCGTTTTCAAGTGTAACGGGACGGCGCGGCCGACACGACACCCCGGCGGGAAGGGGGCGGCCGGTTGGCTCGGACGGGCCGATCGGTCAGAATGAGGGGCCGGGCGCGGCCGAGAGTCGGCGGCCCCGGCGGGGAGACGAGACCTTGTATCGCGACGTCCTGGCGATCGTCCTGGCCGGCGGCCGGGGAACCCGGCTCGATCCGCTCACGCGCGACCGCGCCAAACCCGCGGTCCCGTTCGGCGGCATCTACCGGATCATCGATTTCACGTTGTCGAACTGCATCAATTCGGAGCTGCGCCGGATCCTGGTCCTGACGCAGTACAAGGCCACCAGCCTCAACCGCCATCTCAACCAGGGCTGGAACTTCCTCTGCCGCGAGCTGGACGAGTACGTGGAGGTGATCCCGCCGCAACAGCGGATCGCCGAGACGTGGTATCAAGGGACCGCCGACGCGATCTATCAGAACGTCTACACCATCGAGAAGGCCGCCCCGCGCGACACGATCATCCTGGCCGGCGACCACATCTACAAGATGAACTACGCCCGAATGATCGACTTCCACCGCGAGCGCGGGGCCGACCTCACCGTCGCCTGCCAGCCCGTCCCGCTGGCCGGGGCCCACGAGTTCGGCGTGATGGGGGTCGACGACGACGGCCGCGTCACCAGCTTCATCGAGAAGTCCCCCGACCCGCCCGCCATGCCCGGCCACCCCGATTTGGCGCTGGCCTCCATGGGCGTCTACGTCTTCAACACCGACGTGATGTACGAGTTGCTCTTCCAGGACGCCGCGCGCGCCGAGGCCAGCCGCCACGACTTCGGCAAGGACGTCATCCCCCGGTTGATCGCCGAGGGGGTCCGGATCTTCGCCTACCCGTTCCGCGACGAGAACCGCAAGACGGCCGCCTACTGGCGCGACGTCGGCACGCTCGACGCCTACTTCCAGGCCACCATGGAACTGGTGGCCGTCGATCCGATCCTCAACCTCTACGACCGCGACTGGCCGATCCACACCTACCTCCCCCCCGAGCCGCCGCCGAAGTTCGTCCACGCCGCCGCCGACCGCCGCGGCGCGGCCTACGACTCGATCGTCTGCCACGGCGCGATCGTCTCCGGCGGCGAGGTCTTCCGCGGCGTCCTCTCCCCGGGCGTCCGCGTCCACAGCTACTCGCTGGTGGAGGACGCGATCCTCTTCGAGGGGGTCGACGTCGGCCGCGGCGCGCGGATCCGCCGGGCGATCGTCGACAAGCACGTCCACGTCCCCCCCGGCTTCACGATCGGCCACGACCGCGAGCAAGACCTCGCCCGCGGCTTCACCGTCTCCCCCGAGGGCGTCACCGTCGTCTCCAAGGACGAAGACCTGGAACGCTTCGTCTGACCGACCGCGGGCGGGCGGACGGCTTCGTTCGTCGCCGGACTTCGCTCCGCGATGAAGACGCAAAGCGTTTGCGGACAAGATCTTAACCATCCGCGGCCGCTGGCTTCGTTCGTCGCTTTCGAATGCGTCGCGACGAAACGCCCCGCCGCGCCCGCCCGACCGCCGCGACCTCGCGACTCGATCTCCGCGATCGCGTCGAGCGACCGAGCCTTCCCGCCCCGTTCCTGATTCATTCAGCTTCCGACTTGCCAAGGAACGTCCCGTCCCAGGCATGATCCGCGGTTCGGTCGGCCGGATTTCAGGAATCCCTTGAGAAAATCCCGACCGTCACGGATTTTGGGGGCCTGAACGAGTCTTCCCCCCTCGCGGGGGAAGACGGACGCCGAAGGCGTCGGATGAGGGGGACGACGCGCGAGACGACCGTTGGGATTCGCGGAAGCCCGTCCGGAAAGTCTCGGACGTCGATGGCGTTCTGGCCCGCCCCCCCTCATCCGGCCCTTCGGGCCACCTTCCCCCGCGAGGCATAGGTATGGCCACAACTTTTCGACTCGGAATCTGGGAAGGATAGGCAAGCGTCCGATGTCCCCTCTCCCACCGGGCTGACGACCCGACACTTATCGGATCTCGCATGCGACA
>ERZ778018.1349-NODE-1349-length-21019-cov-6.409655_pt1 | contig 21019 bp, 14 predicted proteins | sample MGYA00375748_ERZ778018 | MGnify/ENA primary metagenome ERZ778018 (study PRJEB29350, sample SAMN05509839) | bioreactor metagenome | biome: bioreactor; material: wastewater | place: South Africa: University of Cape Town | collected 2014-04-22 ... | reverse complement strand
CAATGGCTTGGCCATCGCTGGACTTACGGTGTCACGTCCTCCCCTTCGTTTCGGCCGTGACACCGTTCGGAAAGGATTCAGGCCGAATCGTATGCCACCCAGCATGGTTAGCTCACGCTTCTTTGGTCGGTCACCGATTCAGCGTGCTGATCTACAGCGAATCGATCCGTCTTGGATACATGGCCGAGACCAAGACCCTCGAGCCGGCAGACTACGAGAAAAAACAGCCCTCATCTTGGGATGTGGCTCTGTCGGGGGCCCCATAGCAATTTCTCTCGCCCAGGCGGGTGTAGGTAACCTTGTTCTGGTAGATCCCGACATCCTCAAGCCAGCCAATCTCAGCAGACATCCGTTGGGAGCTCCATATCTAGGCCTCTCCAAAGCCTCATGCCTAGCTGGACGCATCCAACAGGATCTTCCGCATGTCTCTGTGAGAGCGATAGTCGCCAGATCCGAAGATGTGCTCCTGAGCGAGGATGGTGTTTTAGCAGGTGCGGACGTGATCGTTTCGGCAATGGCCGACTGGGGTGCCGAAGCCATGCTCGACGAGTGGCACCAGAGCGAGGGCCGGAGGTGTCCAGTGATCTACGGTTGGACGGAGCCTCACGCGTGCGCGGGTCATGCGGTCGCGATCCTTCAACAGGGCAATCTGTTTACGGCAGGCTTCGATGCTGCTGGCCTCCCCCTGCTGAAGGTGACCGAATGGCCAGGTCCTACGGTATTCCAAGAGCCAGCCTGCGGAGCAGTCTTCCAGCCATATGGCCCGGTAGAACTGCAGGGCATTACAGCCCTCGTGACGGAGCTGTCTCTCGATTGTCTGCTTGGCGAAGTTTCCTCCTCTACGCATCGGATATGGGCGGGGCGGAAGCGAACACTCGACAAGGCAGGAGGACGGTGGTCGGACGATTGGAAGACACTCGCCCCCGGGCGATCGGAAGGCGGTTTCATTCTCGAACGGCCATGGGCAATCCCGCTTGACGTCAAGGTGCTGGCGGCGTGATCGTCTATCCTATTGGCATATCGGGGCAGAAACTCGTGTTCACGAAACGTGTCGTTGCGCATCTCGAGGCCCATAGGCAACTCAGGCTATGGAACAGGGAAGCGGGAGGGCAACTCTTCGCATGTATCTGTGACGGGGACATCATAGTGCAGGAAGCGACCGGACCTCGCCCCACGGATCAACGATCTCGCTGGAGCTACCTGCCTGACCGTCCCGCAGAGCAGCAGGAGATCGATGCCCTCCATGCAAGTGGTTACTTCTACGTCGGATCTTGGCACACCCATCCTCAGCGCCGCCCCACCCCTTCATCCGTCGACCTAGCCTCGCTCGCGGAGTCGGTGCGTCTCTCCGAGCACAGCCTAAATGGTTTCTTACTCGCGGTGATGGGGCAGGAACCCGCCCCGGATGGCCTGTACGTGGCTGTCGGTGACGGCACGGGAGTCTATCGACTTGAACCCGACTGCCGGCGGTCGAGCTTAATTTTCGGCAAAAGGACGGCATGATGAAGAACTATTTCGACCGATTCTATGAAGCCGCTCTCGCTTATATCTTCCGAATTCCAAAGCCTGCCCTGAAACTGATTGGCGGCGGCGTGATGCTGCTCTTGGCAGCGAGTGCGGGCTTCGTGTTCCAACTCTCAGGTACCACTAAATCCGGCCCCTTCTCGATCCGCGTCGATACTAGCTCCAGCACACCGATGTGCGTGACTATCATCCTGCTGTTGATGGGAGTGGTCATGATCGGCGCCGGAATTCGTTTGGCAATGCGACAACAGCGTCACGATGACGCTGTGAGATCTCGTAAGCGCGCCCTCGTGATTGAAACCCGAGGCCTTCGGGATGGTCCGGGGTCTCCCCTAGAACCCTCGGTACCTGCGAACATCATCGGGCAGCGGGAGTCGCGAATGCTGGATTTGCGCCAAATGTATGACGGGGAAATCATGTTCCCGGAACGTGGCCTCGAAAAGGTGGCAATGATTCCATCCATGATCGAGCAGGCCGCTGGAGACATGGATCGCAGGGACTTTTCCATCGTGTACGGCGGTTTGGCGCCCGTCCCTTATACCTTCCTAGCAGGAATACTGATTGATGATGAAGGCGGTTCCATCACGACGATGGATTGGGATCGCAACGCACTACGTTGGCGGGAATTGGACGAAGCAGACGACGGTAAGCGGTTCGTTGAAGAGGGGATTTCCGACCAAGCTCTCGGTAACGAGGTGGTTTTGGCGGTCTCGGTGTCATATCAAATCGTTCAGGCGAATCTCGACAGCAAATTTGGCGATCTGCCAAAGGTTAGGATGATGCTCCAGGACGGTCATCCCAACGCCCACTGGTCGGAAGCGAAGCAGGCAGCTCTCGCCGATCAGTTTTTCAAGATGTTGATCAAGCTGGAAGGACTCGGGATAAAGCGAATAAATCTTGTCCTAGCCGCGCAAGCCAGCCTAGTGTTCCGGTTCGGCAGAATCTATGACAAGAAGAACCTGCCGGCACTCACCGTCTGGCAGTTCGATCCCAAGTATGCCCCTCCTTACCCTTGGGGTATTGCGATGCCCGTACGAGGGCAAGAGAAAGCCAGCCTGGAGCGCGAATTGCATTCGGAGGCTGCATAGCAGTCCCGCCTCATTTCTTTCGATCAAGTCATCCTTTTGCCAACCGACTCTAAGCCGAACGGCTTTCCTATCTTGTTTTGCTATCATTGGCGCTGGCCAGTGCCAGCCGAGGTTGTCGTGCGATGACCTCCTTCAATTCTTCGGCCGACAGCCTCCCCCTGGCGAGCAACGCCTCCGCGACCCTTTCCACCTCCATCCGCTCCCGCGCGACGATCTGCTTCGCCCGCTGGAACTGCTTCACCAGCAGCTTGTCGATCCGCTCCTGCAGAAAACGGTCGAGCCGCAACACCGAGAACAGTTCCTCCTCGTCTTCGCCTGCCAAATAGGCGAAGCCGTCGCCCAAGCCGTAGGAGGCTTCAAAGGCCAGCGCCGACAGCGTCGCCGTATGGAGATCGGAACCCCGTCCGCCGCCACCGCCTGCGGACCGCTCCCCCAGGATTGCTTCCTCGGCCGCGATACCGCCCAGCCTGACGGCGATGTCGTCGAGCAACTGGCTGTGGGTGCGCTCCTTGATGCCTCTGTCCCTGAAGGAAACGCCGCCGCCGTTCTGGAGCGCGTCACTGTTGGGAACGATGGAGCTTTCGACGGACACGGAAACAATCTCACCGCACCGGAGCGCGAGCGCCACGATGGCATGCCCGGCCTCATGCACGGCCGCGCGACGCCGCATTTCCGGAGGGATAGGAACGGGCGTCGGCAGTTCCGTCGTCAGGTCATCCAGCACCATCTCGCGCCGTCCGCGCCGTGCCCGCCGCCTCGCCTGCCGGACAAGCTGCTCGATCGAGGCGCCGTTCCAGCCATCGGTCGCCGCGGCAATGCTGGAAAGATCCGCATCCGGAAGCTGCCCCTGAAGGTGCCAACGAAGGATGCCCTCGCGGCCTTTGCGGTCAGGTAACGGGAGGCGGACATGCCTGTCGAGACGGCCGGCACGGAGGAGCGCGGTATCCAGTTGCTCGGGATGGTTACAGGCGCCAACCACGATGACCCCTTCGCGCCCCTCGGCACCGTCGATGCACTCCAGCAGCGCGGCCACCACCTCGGTACTATAGCGCGCGTTGTCGCCCCGGAATTTCTCCCTGTCGCCTACGGCATCGATCTCGTCGATGAAAATGATCGAAGGCACATTCTTGCGGGCTTCGTCGAAGGCGGCGCGCATCGCCTTCAGGAGATCGCCGAGATGTCCTTTGGCCTGCCAGCGGCCCAGCGAGCCGAGAACGAGGTGAGCGTCGCAGGTGCGGGCGAGCGCTCCGGCGAACGTCGTCTTGCCAGTGCCAGGCGGCCCGCTCAACAGGATGCCACGATCGACGTCGGCCCAGGAGATTCGGCCTGCCTGCCAGTCTGCCAGATCTGTCGCCAGTTCGCGGCCCCATTCGCCCGCCTCGCCGAGGCCATGAAGCTCCGCCAAGGTCGGGGCCGACAGGTCCTTCGGCTTCGGGGCGGTCGCCTCCTTCATCAATTTGATGGCAGCGGCGACAGGCCTCCCCCGCCGAAGGGCGGCGACGACGATCGGGAGCGGAACCGTTGCGATGAACTCCGCCTGTTCCGGCGAAACCGTCAGGGATAGGCAAAGCTTCGCCGCGGCGATGATGTGACGGGGCACGAAGGGGCCGATCTGGACGATCCCATCGGCGGCAAGGCGGAACCGTTCCGGCACGCAGCCATCATTCTCGGCCACGAGGACGACGCGCCGTTTTCCGGCGAGCGCTTTCGAAAGCTCGATCTCGTCAGCGAGCTTCTTGCGGTCGGAGGTCCTGGCCGTGACCAGCGTGCCGTCGTCACCCACGTATGCGATCGCAGGCCCATACGTGGCGTAGCGAGCGGCATCCTCATAAATCTCGATGTCGGAACTGTCTGCGACCACCAGGGCGAGAACGACAGGCTTCCCAAGCCGGAACTGCGGAATGGAGCGGCATGCGCGCATGATCGAGCAATAGGCCAGAAAGCGCGGGAAAGACTTCCGGAGCTTACGCCGGAATTCGGCAAGGGCGCGGCTCTCGGTATCTTCGATAACTTGGTAGCGGATCATATCGACACCTCTGTCGACCGTGGCGGCAAGCCGGCACGGTGATGGAATTCGGAAAACTGACGGAGATGGCGCGGTCAGGCGCCAACGGCCGCGCATATGAGCGAGCGGCTGTCTGGTCTCGTCGTCGTTTCGGAATTCCAGGAGGTGCTGATCACGGCCTTGTCCTCGGTCATACGCAGTCGGTCACGGCCGTCGGAGAGCGGCGGCGGAAAAGCGTCAGCGTATGAGGTCGAGGTGCACGGGCGTATTCATGGGCGCGAACGTATAGGGAACAAACTTCGATTGGTCAAGCGTTCTCCATGACGGGTACATTCTCGTAGATTACACGAGCTTCAGACTGGGTGATAACCGTATCGTAGAGGCCTATGTCCTCGCCTTGGTGCTTGTTGATGCCAGCATAGTTGAGGCTGGAGTCCTCGTACCGCTTGAACTTGTATACCGCATCATTCATGAGAGCACTGTTAAAAAGTCCGAGGCTCACTAGTAGCTCGAATTCTTTAACATCAAGACCTGTTACACTCTTAAATAATCCCGGCTCCAAACGGCTGATAACATCTTTTAGAGTTCGTTCACGATGATCTGTGAGATACATAAATACAGGGATACGAGTAGCAAATTTCATTAGCTTTTTTTGTATCTGAGCACGAAGGGATTGATATTCTTTCTCCTCCTCGCTAAGATCACTCTTTTCCTTTTTGCTAAGCTCTCTGTCGTGCGCGTCCTTTTTTGCCTTCTTCACAGCATCTGATTTGTTGATAATTGTTTCAATTTCTTGGTTTAGGTTACGGAAACCTTCAATATTCATCAGGGCATTGAGAGCCTTGGTATCCGCCATCAGCCGACGCAATGTATCGTTATCAACATTCACCAGAAGGGCGCTTTCCCATCGACGTGCGAGCAACGTCGCGGTTGTGCCGCTCATCGCCATGTCAAGAACGCCTGCCGCATCAACTTGTTTCATCGAACTGCCGTCGTACGCCAATACGGGCAGGAAACCGATAAACTCCGCGACCTTATGCTCGGGACTCGCCTCATCGACGTTTAGTCGGCAACTGTAATCTGCGATCTGCCGCAACGCCCGGTCTGGCGCGAAGTCGAATACGTAGCACTCTTCCTTGATAATAGCCTCGTGATTGGGCGAGGTGCCATCCGGATTGCGAACCGTCCACGGAGATTGAACACGGAACGCTGCCTGAAAGTATGTTTCCGGGCTGGAGCAACTTCGCAACATCAAGATGCCACTCCACGGCTTGACGGTCACGCCCGTAGTAAGCTTGCCGCACGAGAGCGTGATCGTCTTGGACTTAAGCGGGTTTCCCATGGCTTTAAGCACGGGTGGCAATGCCGCGGCGCCAATCCCCGCTTCGCTTCCTGCCGCGAGAATAACCTCGTAGTCGTGATAGAAGCGGTTCTGCCGCATTTGGAGTAGGTTCCGCATCGCGTTGCACGACGCCACGCTTGGCAAAAACCAGAAGGTGTGAGAGAGAAGGTTCAGAAGCCGAGCGTCGGAAAATGGCATCGGGGGCTTTTGTGCACCGAGCACCAAGTTATCAACATTGGCCTCAGCGTAGCTGCCGCGGATTAGGTCAAGCCACTTCTGCACTTCGTTTTCGTATTTGAAACTGGCGTGACTGCCTTTTCCCGTCGCTGAGAAAAATTCGTTGAGATCAAACTCGTTGAACTCGCCCTGCATGGCGATTTCTCGGATTGCGTCTGGTAGCTGGTAGGTCAGCAGAACCATGCGCGGAAGCTGGGCATATGGGTTATGGCCAGATCCCGACCAACATTCCTTGACACGCTGTTCATCAGAGTAGGTCCAGTTGAATATCTGCTCCTCGATAAACTCTCCGGATGCTATGGCCCGAAAGGGAGTGCCGGACAGATAAAGATAATGGTCGGTCGTGATCGGCATGACCTCTTCATCGAAGTAGTCGATGCCTTCACCTTCGCCGAACGAGACCTCTTTTCCGTTTTCCGCCTCGAACAACTCTTTAGCGCTCTCCCGCCAAGCGCCATAATGATACTCGTCAAGTATTACGCAGTCCCAGTTTGTGGCATGAACCCATTCGTTGCGAGTTTTGATTCCGCCAGTACTGGTGTTCTTCCCAAGATAGTCCTGGAAGGAACCGAAACAGACGATCGGTCGCGATAAGTCCGCCTCCTCGTAGGTTAGACCGCCAGGGCGGATGAACTGCCATCCGACGAAATCCACGTGCCGCAGAAGGTCCTCTTCCCATGCGTTCTGGACAGCTGGTTTGAACGTCAGGATTAAGATGCGTTTCCAACCCATTTTCAATGCAAGTTGATAGGCTGTGAAAGTCTTCCCAAACCGCATCTTGGCATTCCAGAGAAAGTGAGGTGTCCTCCCTCTGTTCTTATCCTCATTTCGGAAGCTTACGAAATAGTCCGCAGTTTTCTCAATTGCGGCAGACTGTTCACGTCTGAGTACGAAATCCTGATCACGCTCTCTGTATAAATTGCTGCGGGTTCGAGCCGCTAGGATAGCTGCTCGAACATCGTCCGCCGAACATTCAAACCACTCTCCCTCCGGGTTTGAAATACCGCTGTCGCGTAAGAGCCGGTGGATATCACGATCAGTGAAAGCTGATCCGTCGTTTCGCATGGCGACTTCTTCTACGACTATTCGATACGGAAGTTTTCCAGGCCGCTTAGTGGGGTACTGTTGGGCCACCCGCACGCGAGCATCGCCAGCCGTGTAGCCAACCTTCAGAAGCCCTGCATACTGTGGATTGGAGTCCTCATATGCATAGATTACGGGGCGGAAGTCCGGACGGGCGGGAAAGAAGTCCTTTGCCATTTTTCTCACGCTTCCATCGGCTGGACCACCGACTCAATGAAGGCGACTTCGTCTGGCGTTAGCCCGTATCTTTCGTATAGGTTTTCGTCAGTCCACATGCGGTCCATCGGCAGGTCTGGAACGAACGCGTACACCTGCTTCGTGGCGTGCTGGGTCGCCTTGCGCAGAGAAATCATAAACCTTACAAACCTAGTACGTAGGTACGATGCATAATGCTCGGCCGACTCCTTCGATGAAAATCGACCAGCAATGAGATAGGTCTCTGTGCAGGCCTCCCCTGGCCCCGCTATGATGGGGTTGCTGAGAAACTTCGTTTCGACAGCGCCGCTTGTCCCCTGCACGGCAGTTGTGAGAACCTTCCAACCGTCAATCCAGAGCTTGTTCTGCGTGATACTTTCACGCTCTACCCACGACACCCGCTGCGAACCATGAAGCTTGATCGGATCGCTCAAGCCGGTGGGTGACTTTCGCCCATGGAAGTTCGTAGGAAAACCGAACGGCTTTCTGCTAGACACCCTGCTGTCCAGTTTGGACTCGGGATGACCATCGACACGAAATGCGAGAACCTTCTCCAAAACCGGCACGGCCTCATTTCGGCGGACGAGGACATCATATGCGTCCAAGTGGCGCACGGCCGCTTCCCCTAATGGCTTGCCATCCCACATAGTCTGCACCGTGCATGGACCAATATAGTCACGCTCCCAAAGGAAGTAGGAGACACCACCACGGATCTTTACACCTGGAAACGCATCAAAGAGCTTCGGGTAGTCGACAAGACTGCGAAGCTGTCGTTTCGTCAGCATCCTCTGACGAAACTCGTCTAACCCTTTACCGCCAGAAAACCATCGGGAAGGCGTGATCATGACGATGAATCGAGGGGCGAGCTTGATCGCTTGATCGACGAACTTGTGGTAGATTGGCGTCGAACTCTGTCCGTGCCCGCCGTCTTTCAGATGATAGGGTGGGTTCCCGATGATGACATCGAATTTCATGTCGAAAATCTCTTCCGGTGAATCGGTGTGAATAAACTCATACGCGTGGTTCTCCAGTTCGTCGGACCGCGCGTAGGTGGCTTCGCTTGCGCCGCAAAACGTGCAGCGCCCAGCCCTATCGAACGTATGCTGCAAGCTACTGTTGAACCGGATGTTTCCAGCCTCATCAGAAAAGCTACTGCAAATCGAGTAGAGTCCATTCGCGTGCTTTGAACAGTATGCAGACCGACGGGCCAGCAAGGCGGTCAGATGCGTGGTCGCGATTCCGAACACCTGCTTCGTAAGGATGTGGTCAAGCCGCTCCTGCCTATCCGGAAACCGCGCTTCAAGACCGTGGTCGAGACGCTTCACTATTTCACGAAGGAATACTCCAGACTTGCATCCCGGGTCGAGAAACGTGCATGCGGCATCGTTCCATATGTCGACGGGTAACAGATCAAGCATCTGGTTCGCCAGCTGCGGGGGCGTGAAGACCTCGTCGTTGCTGAGATTGGCAAGGCAGGTCAGTACGTCCGGATTGTAGGTGTTTTTATTGAACATCTGGGAGTTCCATGAACCTGACTGCCGGGAACTCCTTCTCGGGCGTTGGAATAAACACGCTTTCCCCCTGATCCGAAAACAGGGGTAGCGACTTCGAATCTTCGTGAGCAAGCAAAGCGCGAAACGTGAAATCCCGGCGCTTGAGCAGTGTTCCGTTCACCGGAGACCACTCCGAAAAGACGATGTGCCGCTTCTCCCCAACGGTCATCAAGGTTAAAGCATCGCCCCAGATGATATTGCGCTCAAGGATAAATTTCACACATCTGAGACATTCGTCTTTAGCAGCAGCGTTGAACAGGCGTCGATATTGATCCTCATAATTCGCCAACAGCCTATTGCGGCACTGAAGAACGTTGTCTTCCAGAAGGTCGATTCCATACAAGGACGTGACCGCTATAACGGAGTTTCGCTCGTATAGGTGCTGCGCATCTGGCTTTCCATGCCGACGCTCGACGACAGCGAGCTTACGTTTCAGGATTTCCACTAAGAAGTTGCCATTACCGCAGGCTGGCTCAAGGAATCGAGATTCGATATTCGATGCTTCTTGATCCACAAGGTTGACCATCGCTTCAACTTCACGCTGAGCGGTTAGGACTTCCCCGTGAGCGGTTACACGCTCCCTCGAAATAACCTGAGGGCTCATTCCAAGGTCCCTTATCGCCTTCCTGCACGGTGCAGTTCCAGCCAATCGCGAGCGGCTTCCTCCACTATCTGTGACGCTGTTCTGTCGAGTGCGATTGCGGCCTGTTTCACTTGACGAATGACCTCGGGATCTATCGTCGTGAGAAACTGCCGCTTTTCGCCTTGTGCAGGCTTTCGGCCCTTGGACAACGGTATCTTCTCTGTCATGGCGGCAATTTTCCATTAAACGTTCAATGCAACCGTCCCACGCGTCGTGGTCCGCGGCAAGCAGTCCAGCGGAGTTTCCAACTCTTTCGCCCGTCAAAGTTTCTCTTCCTCAACCCGACCCGCAAACACCCCATACATCCTATATTCCTATATGTATAGGTATATATCATCGACCACAAAAAGCGATCTACGCAATGACGAAGTCAGCCTATTGACGTCGCCAAATGTTCCCTCTATGTTCCGCCTCCAATCAGCGAGGGTTACCTGATTGCGATCGGAACATTTCAGATCCGAACAATTTTAGGAACTCCGTTCACCGGGCGGCAGGATCTTCCGTGTAAATGCCGCCTCCCACCTCCGGGTGGAGACAAGGACGAACGATGACGACTGTCTTCATATCGATAGCGACGCGGGGCGACCGCGAAGCTTTGGACTGAGGTCCTCCGGTATCCTTGCCGGAACGTTCACCAACCGGCTTCCTGTCTGCCCCTTCGATATCTTCCCGATGCCTCTGCGGATCGCTCCGCGGGATCGGTAAGTTGCGTTCTGGAGAGGGTTAGTCATGCGTAAGAAAATTTCCATCAACCGTTTCATTCCGCGGGGTCAGCTGCCGGAGGCACTTCGTCCGGACTGGCTGGAATCGGCGGCCGTGCGGTCGTGCCGGGAGAATGACGGCGAGGCCACCGAAAGGAGCTTGCACATAGCGAGCTGACCACTGGCGCCGCATCCTGGACACCGCCCGAGCCAAGCCGCGCGTCGCGGCAGGTGCCGCTGCGCTCGACGGCCTCGTTCCGAGGTTTCGTGGTCGACCCTGGCCGCAACCGTGAATTCGTTTTCGAGAGCAAGCTCGAGCGCGGCTTCATCTACATCTCGCTGGCCAGCGACCTGGTTGAGGACTACCTCGACCAGCCGCCTCCGGTCGATTTCGTCGATGGAAGCGGCAGAACGGCGACACACACCTTCGACGCGCTGCTGACCCTCAGGGACGGCACCCGCGTTGCCGTCGACCTGAAGCCTAAGGAGAGGGTGGACAGGTCCCGGATTCTCGAGGTCCATCGGCTGATCGAAGCCCAGGTCGGGGCTGCGTTCGCTGACGTCTTCCTGCTCCGCACCGAGGACCATGTCCACCCCGACGATGTCCATGACGCACGGCTCCTGCTGCGGGCGCGGGCGCTCCCCTGCCCGGCTTCGGATGCGAGGGTCGCCAGTATGGCGAGCGGTCTCCATGGCTGGTGCCGACTGCGTGACCTGGTGGCCGCTTCCGGCATCGGCGGAAACGCTTTCAACGCGGCGGTCCGGCTGATCGGCGACCGCGTGCTCGAGGTGCGGGGCCACGCCCGCATTTCCTACGAATGCTTTGTCAGGCGTGCCCAGCCCTTGACCTGCAAACAGGGAGGAACAGCATGAACATTTTCAACGGCCATACCTTTCGCTCCTCGGCTCCCACCACCTACGGGTTCGAGCCCGGGCACGTTTTCGCGATCAGGGAGGGCTTCGACGAGGTCCTCTACAAGCACATCAGCCACGACAGGCACGTGCTCACCGCCAGCCCGTTGGCGAACCCCAAATTGCGTCAGGTCTTCCCCCAGGACGAGCTCCGTGAACTGGTTAGGGAGGGCAAGCTCGACCCGCGTCTGGAGCAGAACAAGGAATCCCGCCAGAAGCTTCTCGCCCGTTCTCCCGACATCAAATCGCTCCGGGACCTGCCGGACGATGACCGGGAAGAGCTGGCCTTCTACTGGGAGCTTTGCCGCCATGTCGTGCAGATGTACGACGACCGCAAGACGAGCCTTTCCGACAAACCGCTCAGGCGGACGATCGGCAAGGTCATGGCGAACCTGGTCTACGGCGTGGACGAGGAAGCGGACAACGGTTCCGATCGGCCTCGCCAGGCATCGGCAAGCGGGTCATCCGGCCGGAAAATCAACGCCCGGAAGTCCCAGGTAAGCCGGAAGGCGCCGTCTCCCTCGACCGTCCGCGGCTGGATTCGCGTCCTCGAGCAGCATGAATGGGACATCCTGGCGCTTCGCGACCACCGCAAGGGCCGTGCCGGCTATCGCGCTCCGAAGATCACCGATCCGCATTCCGTCGCCCTCATGGCGAAATGGGTGCAAGCGTACCTCGACCGCAGCCGCCCGTCCATCACGATGCTGTACAAGCTGATGACGGGTTCGATCACGCTCGAGGAAGAGAACGCCCGCAGGGAACGGTCGGGCACCCTCCTGCTCCGTTCGGTGGACGCACTCTCCTTTGCCGCCGCCAACGTCGCGCGGGCCGCGGAGGGCCTCCCTCCCCTCCCCGTTCCTTCGAAGAGCACCTTCGAACGGGCGATCCGGAAGCTGGACAGCTATGCGGTCGCGGCCGCCCGGCGTGGCGAAGCCTACGCCCGTCGGAAGCATAAGGTGAGCGGCCGCGTCGAGTCCGCACTGTTCCCCGGCGAGCGTGTTGCGCTCGACTGCTGGCGCGTACAGTTGAGGACCTTGAAGCTCCCTCAGGAATTCTGGGAAGGCATGCCGGAGGAACTCGTCGGCAAGCTCGGCAAGGTCCGCCTCGTCTTCTGCGCGGCGGTCGACGAGGCGACGAAGGTTGTGTTGGGCGCGCGGCTGAACTGGAACGCGGACGCTGACACCGCGATCCGCACCCTGGAGATGGCGTGCCGCGACAAGACCGATATCGCCATGGCGGCGGGTTGCAGTTCCACCTGGCACCACGCCTGTACGCCCGAAACGGTGCCTACCGATTCCGGCTCCGAGTTCATCGACGCCGGATTCCGTTGCGCCGTGCGCGACATCGGTTCCGCCAACGAGATCGGCCCGGCTTCGCACCCGGATGCCCGCGGCGTGGGCGAACGGTTTTTCGAAACCATCGACACCCAGCTGATGCAGTTTTTCCAGGGGCGCACCTTCTCGGGTGTCGGCGACAGGGGCGACTACGATCCGGATCCGGTCGCTAACATGGTCACGGAGGCGTTGGGGCAAGCCCTGGTCCGCTACATCGTCGACATCTATCACAACACGCCCCATGCCGGCCTCGGCGGGCAGACCCCGAACGACGCCTGGGAGGAGCGCGCCGCCCTCTATAAGGTACTGCCGCCCCCGCCCCCGCACGTGCTGCGGACGGTGTTCGGCTTCTCCGACAACAGGCGCATCCAGAACCGGGGCGTGCGGTTCCTTGGGCTGTTCTATCGCTCCAGTGAGGTTGCCAACCTTCGCAAGTCCGTCGGGCAGGCCGATGTCCGGATCAGGGCCGACCTGGAGAACCTTGGCACGATCTGGGTCTCCCGGAACCATCCTGGCGCGGAATGGTTCGCCGTTCCCTGCGAACTCGACATGGAGGGCGTTTCGGCCGCCCTGTGGATGGAGTCGGTTGCCGCGCTGCGCCGCAGGCATGCCGATGTTTCGAAATTGCGCGAGCACATCGTCCACGCCGCCATCCGCGACCTTCGCGAGACGGGAAGACATTCCGCTGCCGTGGCCGGCATCGGACCGTCCCCGATGTCTAACAACCAGATCCGGAAGCTTGAGGAGGAATTGGTCGAACACTTCGGCTACGCGATCGCGGGCGAGCGCAGCCGCGCTTTCGAGGACTTGGAAGACGCGGAGCCTGCTCCCGTAGCAGGCGACAACCACCAGGCGCCGGACGACGTTGCCGGACAGGAAGCCGAGGACCAGCCGGATATCGGCGACGAAACCCAGCGCCCGGTGACGCGCCGCCGCGGCCGCCTCGGAACGAATTTTCTCAGAAAGGAATGACACATGGACATTACGCAACCCCAAGCTGCCAGCGGCAGGTCCGCCGACTTCCTCAACAGGATCGTGTCGAACCAGACCGACAAGCGCCGCTCAGTCAATCAGGCGATGGGCCGGGTTCTCTCGGCGTACCTACCGACCGCCTACGACGAGCAGCTCAACGAACAGATCGACTGGCTGTTGGATTCCATGCTTCTCGAGCTTGGCCAGCAGCCGGGAACCCCGGTTCCGGAGGGGCAGATTCGCGGCGGGCGGGCGCTCATCGTCACGGGACAGGCGGGCGCGGGCAAGAGCCGGGCTCTCGCCCATACCTTCGCCCGCCGTCCTGAATTCGACGGCTTCGGCAAGGCTGGCGAATGGTGCCCCCTGCTGTCCGTGGTCGCGCCCTCCCCGTTCACGCTGGGTGCGCTCGGCAACGAGATCGTCCGCAAGCTCGGTTACCAGGGCAACCGGGAAATCCGGCACAGCAAGGTCTGGCCCGTCGTTCGGGAAATGATGGCTGAATGCGGCGTCCGTATCCTCCACATCGACGAGGCCCAGCATGGCGACGAGATCAAGAGCGACACCATGGCCCAGGAGGTCGAGAACACGCTGAAGAGGATGATGCAGGAAGCGGATTGGCCCATCTGGCTGATCCTCTCCGGCCTGCCGGAGCTGTCGCGGTTTTGCCAGGACGACGCTTCGATGAAGCGACGGGTTCGCGTGCTTCCCTTCGAGACGCTGAAGTTCTCTGACCACGCCGAGTCCGTCCAGCAAACAGTCCAAAACCTTGTCGCCCTTTGCCCGTCAGTTGGCTGCGGCGAACTTCAGTCGGCCGAGTTCGCCCATCGCCTTCTCCATGCCGCGACCTATCAGTTCGGCATCGTCGTGGAATACGTACAGGACGCGATCGCCGAATGCCTGACGGTGGAAGGCGGCGGAGAACTCAACCTGGGTCATTTTGCGGATGTCTACACCCTCCGCACGGGTGTGGGGAGCGATGACCTGAATCCGTTTCTGGCGACCGACTGGACCGCGATTCCGGTAGAGGCTGCCCTTTACGAAGATGTCGTCGATGCGGCCGGAAAACCTACGGGCGCGCGCAGGCCAAAGGGCCGCAGCACGAAGGGAGATGGAAAATGAGGCTTTCGCTTACTCTCGCGCTGGGGGAGCACGAAACCCCGCCGGACTTCGCCTCGCGCCTGTCGACGAGAGCATGTCGGGACGACATGCGCGAATTCTGCCGCGACTTCGATATCAATCCGCAGGATATCATCAACTGCGAGCCGGAGGCTGTCGGCGCGCTCGCCGACCTCGCAGGCGTGGACCGGGATCGGCTCCTGCATGAATCTTTCACCCGCGTCGGCAGCCCGAAGCGGCAGTTCCGGCACAAGGGTCAGCACCTGACCCAGCCCAGCCTCGTCCGAAACCGCGTGCGGATGTGCCCTGCCTGCATGGCCGAGGACGTTGATCGCCTCGATTGCCGCCTCGCCGCCCGTCCCCACCGTCGCAGCATGTGGCTCATCCGCGGGATTCGGACCTGCGCGAAGCACGGCATGGCTCTCACCGAGGTCGGCAAGCTCGATGGCCCGCAGATCATCCACGACACGAGCCGCGTGATCGGCGACGCCATTCCTCGTCTGCGACAGCTGACGAACGAAGCGGTACTGAGAACCCCGTCCCGGTTCGAGCAGTATCTTCTCGCGCGTCTGGAGGGCAGGAGCGCCGGATCGTGGCTCGATGGGTTGCCCATGTATGCAGCCGTCCACCTCCCCTTTGTCGTCGGCTCGGTTGCGGTCCATGGGCCCGGTGTAACCCTGGACGACATCGTCGGTAACGACGCATGGCACTGCGAGGGCATCGGCTTCGACATCGTCGACAAAGGCGCCGTTGGCATCCGGGCACTCCTTGATGAACTCCAGACGCCTTTCCGGGAAAGCCGATCCGCGACGGGCCCGAAGGTCATGTACGGACGGCTCTACGACTGGCTGGCGCACGAATGCCGCGACAAGGTCTACGACCCTGTCCGCGACATCATCGTCGACCATTCCCTGGACACGCTGGCCCTCGGCCCTGGCGATGCCCTGTTCGGCCGCAAGCTTGCCCTGCGGAGAAAACACTCGGTGGCTTCCGCCGCCAAGGAATATGGACTCCACCCCAAGCGTATGCGTCGGATGCTCCAGAGGGCTAACCTGACAGACAACGGGATCAGCGGCCCCGCGAACAACAAGGTCACGTTCGACGCGGAGAAAGCCGATACGCTGCTGAAGGGCCTCGCGGAATCCATGAGCATGGAGAAGCTTCGGTCCTACCTGAACGTCCCCCGCCCGCACGACCGGGGCCTGCTGGAGCATGGTTTCATCAAGCCGATGATGGCGGGCGGTAGAGCCAGCGGAGCGCATGCCTTCCTACGCACCGATCTCGACAGCTTCCTCGATCGGCTTCAGCGCGATGCCGATCCCGCACTCCATGGCGATCCAGCGATGGTTCCGCTGATCGCTGCCGCCAAGCATTCGTGCGCCGCCGTGATGAATGTCGTTGCCTTGGTGATGGACAGGAAGCTGTCCCGGGTAGGTCGAGATCCTGGGCAGGAGGGTTTCCTTTCGATCCTCGTCGATGTCGAGGAGGTCCGTCCCCTCGTCACGGGCCCCGACTATGACGGCGTTTCGCTGCGTGACCTGGAAAAGCGCCTTTCCGCGAGCACTCGCGCCGTGAAGGCACTGGTCGAGAAAGGGCTCCTGGCGACGGTGACAGTGAAGAATCCCGTAACCGGATGGATGCAGCCGATCGTTCGTGAGGAGGAGTTGGATCGGTTCCAGCACGAATACGTCTCGCTCCACACACTGGCGCGGGAACGCGGCGAGCATTTCGCGCCCGTTAAAAAAGCTCTCGTTGCCGCCGGAGTTGTCCCGGTCGGCGATCCCGCAGAACTGAAGCAGACGCTCTACCGAAGATCAGACGTGTATTCATGGGGGGAGCCAAGCGCCAATGGGGAGAAAACCTCGGCAATATAAGAATGCGCATGCGCATCGCCCCCCTAGTTGACGCCAGAGGCCTGATCCCGACACCATCATTAGGAAGGCAACAAATCCTCATGAGGCACCCGATGAGCTTGATAGAATTTCTTTTCCCGCCATTCTCAAGTAAAAGCACCATAGCAGTTCGATCTGGACGCGTTATTCAATTCGTATTTTATGCCCCTTCCATATTATTCTTATTAATATTAGTTTTAATGATTATTTTTCGTAAACCTATTTTTCTAGAAGACGTGTTATTAATATTTATTTTGTTCATAATTCCCTGTTTTGGTATAGCTATAGGGCGAGCAATTAGATATGTACTTTCAGACGAATGATATTAACACAAAATCCTAGCTGTCGTTTTCCTCTGATTCACGCCGCCTGTCGGATCGGGCTGTTCATCGCCGAACGCCTACAGAGTACAGTGTCCGTGAATCCTGCTTTCTCGAGGGAGCTGCCGATCAAGAACTCGATCTCCCATACATCCCCATCATCGCCAACCTTAATCCAAGCCCTGGCCCTCATCGGCCGGGGCTTTTTGCGTTCGCCCGCCCGGCCGTTGGCGTGCCCGGAATTCTGAGCAGCCTTCGAGCGAGGAATCCGTGAGCAGCGGTGACGCAGTCGATTTTTCGATCTAACGATTTCAAAGACTTACATAGGGAGCTGAGCGAGAATTAGTGACGCATGAGGACGGGAATGGCGTTCGAGGCGGCGAGGAGTGCAAGGAAAAGCCCGAAGGGCGGGGTGGCTTCTCCGGTAACGGGCTGGCGGATGACGCCGGACCAGGCGGTTTGCGCCCCGCCGGAGAAAGCTCCGCCAGCGGAGACCCCTTGGGCACATGTCCCAAGGAGCTTCCATGGCGAGCGCATCCATGCAGCAAAGGAAGCCGCCATGCCCAAATTCATTACGATCGGATACGGAGACCGCGAAGGGTACGACCGTACTTCCGCCGAGGTCCGCGACGCCGCGCATGCGCACGACGCGAAGCTGCGGGAAAGCGGGGTGTTGATGGGCGTGGCCGGCACGCCGGTCCAGGTCCGCAACCATGACGCCGCCAGGGTCGAAACGGCGGAAGGCCCGTACATGCGCTCGCCGCTTCCCATCGCCGGCTTCGCGGTCATCGAGGCCGGCAGCCTCGACGAGGCCGTCGAACTGGTGTCGCACACCCCTTGCGCCGTCGCGCACGGCGTCGTGGAAATATGGCCCCTGCGGCAATCTTCCTGAAAGCAAGTCTTCCTGAGGCCCTCCGTCCGGAGCAGCGGGCATCATGGCGAAGCAGGCCGCCGGCGGTTGCAGGCCCGCGCTGCCTCGCCTATAATCTTTCAAGCATGAAATAAATTCTGCGCCTCGTATATCCAGCAGAGATCGGACCGGCATGAACGCGCAAGCCGAAGTCGTGGTGGCAAGCCGGCCTTCCCCACAGGTGGGGCTGGTCGAGATCGACCGGCCGGAAGCCCGCAACGCGCTCAACGCCGAGGTTCGCGAAGGACTGGCGGCAGCGGTAACGGGCTTTTCCGACGATCCCGCCATCCGCGCCGTCGTCATCAGCGGGCGCGGCGGCCATTTCGCCGCCGGCGCCGACGTCAGGGCGTTCGAGAAACTCGGCGCGGCCGATATGCTCGCGCAGCAGACGCACCGCGTCTGGGACGCAATAGCCCGCTGCCCGAAGCCGGTCATCGCCGCCGTCGAGGGCTATGCGCTGGGCGGCGGCTGCGAGCTTGCCATGCATGCCGACATCATCGTGGCGGCGAGAACGGCGAAATTCGGCCAGCCCGAAGTCAAGCTCGGCCTGATGCCGGGCGCCGACGGCACGCAGCGACTGTTGCGGGCCATCGGCAAGTACAAGACGCTGATGCTGGTGCTGACGGGCGATCTCTTCCCCGCCGAGGAGGCCGAGCGCGCCGGGCTGGTGAGCGTGCTGACGCCCGAAGGCGAAGCGCTGCCAGAAGCACTGAAGATGGCCGAAAGGATCGCCCAACTCGCGCCGCTCGCCGTCCGGCAGATCAAGGAAGCGGTGCTCGCCGGCGAGGATGCGCCGCTCGAAACCGCACTCAGGCTGGAGCGGAAAGCCTTCCAGCTTTTGTTCGACACGGCCGACAAGCGCGAAGGGATTTCCGCCTTCCTCGAAAAGCGCAAGCCTTCCTTCACCGGGCGCTGACATGACCGGCTCCGCCATGCCCCCGCAAATCCACATCGAGCGCGCCGGCGTCGTCGGCGCCGGCGTCATGGGGTCGGGCATCGCCGAAGTCCTGGCCTCGGCGGGCATCGACGTCATGCTGATGGACGGCGAAGCGGGCAAGGCCGAGGCCGCGCTGGAACAGATCGCGGCGCGCCGGCGCGCAAGGGCGGCAGCAGGCAAGGCGGACCCGCAGGCGGTCGAGAAGCTGCTTGCGCACATCCGGCCGGTCGACCGGCTCGATGAACTGGCGGGAGCGGACCTCGTCGTCGAGGCCATCGTCGAGCGCCTGGAGCCCAAGCGCGAACTTTTGCGGGCGCTGGAAAGGATCGTGGCCCCGCAGGCGATCATCGCCACCAACACCTCCTCGCTATCGGTGACCGCGATCGCCGCCGCCGCCGAGCGGCCGCAGCGCGTCGCCGGCTATCATTTCTTCAATCCCGTTCCGGCGATGAAGGTGGTGGAGGTCATTTCCGGCGCGCATACTGCCGCCGAGGTGGAGAACGCGCTGGTCGACCTCGCCGGCCGCTTCGGCCATCGCGCCGTGCGCGCCAGCGACACGCCGGGCTTCATCGTCAACCATGCCGGGCGCGCCTTCGGCACAGAGGCTCTGGCCATGCTCGGCGAAGGCGTCGCCCCGGTTGCCAACATCGACACGATCCTGCGCGATGCGGCGGGCTTCCGCATGGGACCGTTCGAGCTCCTCGACCTGACCGGGCTCGACGTCTCCCATCCCGTCATGGAGAGCGTCTACGAGCAGTTCTACCAGGATGCGCGCTACCGCCCCTCCGTCATCACCGCGCAGCGCCTGACGGCCGGCCTGCTCGGCCGCAAGACCGGCAAGGGCTTTTACGCCTATGAGGAAAACCGCCCGATCGTGCCGCCCCGGCCGCAAAGCGCCGGCGGCCCGGTTCCGGACAGGGTGGTGGTCCTCGGCGACGACGACGCCGGGCAAATGCGGCACTTGCTGGAATCGGCCGGCCACCGCGTCTGCGCCGACCCCGCCGAAGCGGCGAAGGACGGCGGCCTCGTGCTGGTCGGCCTCGAGGGCGAGGACGTTACCGGCGCGGTCGTGCGCCTCGGCCTGCCGGCAGCGGCAACCGTCGGTTTCGATGCCTGTTTCGGCCTCGACCGGCACATCACGCTGGTCGCCTCGCCCGCTACCTCCGGGCAAGCCGGAGCCGCGGCACTTGCGCTCGCCGAAAGCGCCGGGCGCAAGGCGACGCTGGTCAACGACAGTTGCGGCGCGGTCTGCCAGCGCGTCGTCGCCATGATCGTCAACATCGGCAGCCTCATCGTGGAACGAAACATCGCCTCTCCAGCGGACGTGGACGCCGCCGTCAGGCTCGGCCTCGGCTATCCGCACGGGCCGCTGGAATGGGGCGACAGCATCGGCCCGGCGCGCGTCCTGCGCATCCTGGACGCCATTCACGCGCGCACGCGCGACCCGCGCTATCGGGCGAGCCTGTGGCTCAGGCGGCGGGCGCAACTCGGCCTCGCGCTCTCCGGCACGCCCTGAAAGGCCGGCCTCACGGCACGGTCAACAGCGCGTGAGGGACGGCGAATTGCCGACAACGGGGCCGCAATTTGCGTATGCTTGCGCACGAAGCGGCCAGCCGGCCACCTAGGGTCAGGACTCGTTAATTTGACTGGAATGGCGTTCGAGATGGCGAGAGATGCAAGGAAAAGGCCGAAGAGCGGGGTGGTTCCCCCGGTCGAGGGCTTCGACGCGGCAGATCGAAGCCAGCTCGATCGTCCTTCGGATCGGGCGAATTCGCACGGGCTGCTTTGTCGCGAAGCCTTGAAAGGCTTCACCCCTGCCGACCCGGTGTGCCGACCATGCTGCTTTTCATCCTAGCCTATCTCGCCGGCGTGCTCACCATCGTCAGCCCCTGCATCCTGCCGGTGCTGCCTTTCGTCTTCGCGCGCGCCGACCGGCCGTTCCTGCGGGGCGGACTGCCGGTGCTCGCCGGCATGGCGCTGACCTTCGCGCTGGTAGCCAGCCTCGCCGCCGTCGCCGGCGGCTGGGCGGTAGAGGCCAACCGCTGGGGCCGCATCGCAGCGCTCGCGCTGCTGGCGCTGTTCGGCCTGACGCTGCTCCTGCCCAGCCTGTCGGCATGGCTGACGCGGCCCCTGGTCGAGCTCGGCGCGAAACTGTCGCTCTCGGCCGAACAGGGCAAGCGCGGGGGCGTGTGGTCGTCCGTGCTGCTCGGCGTCGCCACCGGCCTGTTGTGGGCGCCCTGCGCCGGCCCGGTGCT
>ERZ778018.1345-NODE-1345-length-21101-cov-71.438278_pt1 | contig 21101 bp, 26 predicted proteins | sample MGYA00375748_ERZ778018 | MGnify/ENA primary metagenome ERZ778018 (study PRJEB29350, sample SAMN05509839) | bioreactor metagenome | biome: bioreactor; material: wastewater | place: South Africa: University of Cape Town | collected 2014-04-22 ... | reverse complement strand
CCGCGCCCAGGGCGGCCATAGAGATGAGGGTGTTGATGGTGAAGGGCCGCCCCAGGCGCGCGCTCGCCCACGCCTTGCCGGCCAGTGGCGCGACGCCGATGAGGGTGGCGGCGGTGAAACCCCAGGCCGCCAGGCTCGGGAAGGTGAGCGCCAGGAGCGCGCTCACGGCCAGCAGCGCGCCGGTGACGATGACGAAGCGGCCCTTGGGCGTCCGGTGCCAGGCACGGTCGGGCGCGAGCGGCGCGGGTGCGCCCGCGGGGGCGTCGCCCTTGAGGCGCGGCGGGTAGCCCAGGCGCGTCAGGTTCCGCTCCAGCGCCGCGCGCGGGGTGCGCGCCTCGTCGAGGGTCAGGCGCAAGGTCTGGGTGGTGAAGTTGACGCTCACGTCGCTGGCGCCGGCCACGTTGCCGATGGCGCCCCTGACGGTGCGGGCGCACTCGGCGCAGTCCATCTCGGACACGAAGTACTCGAAGGTCGCGGCTGGGGTGGCGGGGCGCTCGCTCATGGTGCGCGGACTCTATCACCTGTATGCATGAGCAGGTGTAGAGTATGTCTATCGCCTGCCCCGCGCAGGCGCCCGCACGATACCGCCGCCCCGCCCCGGCGCGCAGGAGGAAGAGCCCGTGAGACCACCACGCCAACAAGGCAGCTCGCGCTCGCTAGAGCCAACGCCCGGGTGCCCGGCGCCGCATGCGCCCAGCGGACAACCTGCCCGCGCGGACCTCCGGGCGCTGCTCGCTAGTTTTGTGCTGGCGCTGAGCGGCGGCGCCCTAGCGCACGCCACTTTGGTGTTCGGCACGGTCACCACGCAGCCCACACTTCCGCGCGCCGGCGAACTCATCACGCTCAGCTTGAAGATGCACGACCCCATCAGCACGCCGGTCGAGGACGCCATCGTGTTCCTGGAAGCCGGTCCGCAGAGCGAGTCGGCGGACGCGCCGGGCGAGAGTGAGGAGAGCCTGATCATCGCGGAGCCGGTGGTGAGCACCGAGCGCTTCACCGAGGTCGCGCCGGGCGTGTACCAGACGGAGTTCGTGCTGCCGCATGAGGGCGCGTGGCGGCTGGTGTTCCGCGACCAGACCTACCGCCAGGAGGAGGCGCGCGCCGGCGTCACCCTGCTCGTGGGTGAGGGCGCGACGGCCGAACCGCTCTACTTCGTGTTCCCGCCCACCGCCACCGGGCCCGAGAGCCTGGCGACCTGGCTGTTCTGGGTCATCGGTATCCCGCTGCTGGCCGGGGTGGGCATCACCGTGGCGGCGTTGCGTAAGGGCGGCGCCGCGTCCGAGCCGCCGACCGAGGACGCCTCCGGAGCCGAGGCGGACCCGCCGGGGCCGCCGTGACCCGTCCGGTGCGCCTTCCCGCCCCCAGCAGCGATACCGCCCCACGATTGGAGCCCCGCCCGTGACCCACCGCCGCCTCACCCTCGCCACCCTCGCCGTCCTCGCCGTGGTCGTCGTCGGCTTCCTCGCTTACCGCCAGTTCTTCGCCCCTGCCGCTACCGTCAGCGCTCCCACGGGCGGTTACGCCGGCCAGCCCACCCTGGGGCGGGCGGACGCGCCCGTGAAGCTGATCTTGTTCGAGAACTTCCTGTGCGAGCACTGCAAGGCGTTCGAGGAGGGCGTGTTCCCGAGGATCAAGAGCGACTACATCGACACGGGCCAGGTGCAGGCGTACTACGTCAACCTCGCCTGGGGCGCCGAGAGCGCCACCACCGCCGGCCTGGCCGGCGAGTGCGCCTACCGCCAGGACGAGCTCGCGTTCTGGGAGTACAAGCGCGCCCTCTACGCCGCCCAGGACGATCACGACGGCGCCTGGGCCACCTCCGCCAACCTCGTGGCCATCGCGCGGAGCGTGCCCGCCCTCGACGCCGAGGAGCTGCGCGCCTGCCTCGCGGACGGGCGCTACTTGAACGAAGTGCAGCGCGACCTGGAGCTCGGCGACTTAGTCGGCGTGCGCGGCACCCCCTCGATCGTGGTCGGCGCGCAAGGCTTCGAGTCGCCCAGCTACGACACGCTCGCGAGCGCCATCGAGCGCGAGCTCGCCGGCGGGAATTAAGGCGTGCCGACTAAGCGCGCCGTCCTCGTGGCCGCCATCACGGCGCTCCTAGCCATCGCCGCCGGCACTGCGCTCTACGGCCTGCGGCCGGGAGCCACGTCCGCGTGGCGTGGCGTGCTGCTCGACAGCCCGCCGCCCATGGGCGACGTCGAGTTGACCACCACGAGCGGGCAGCGGGCGGCCCTGTCCGATCTCGATGCGCCTTACCTGCTGGTGTTCTTCGGTTACACGAGCTGCCCCGACGTGTGCCCGCTCACCATGGCGCGCCTGGCGCGCGCCTACCGCGACCTGGGCGAGCCGGAGCGGGTGCGGGTGGTGATGGTCACGGTCGATCCCGCCACCGACACGCCCGAGCGCCTGCGGGCGTACGTGGAGGGCTTCCACCCCGCCTTCCTGGGCATGCGCGGCAGCAACCAGGAGATCGCCGCGGCCGCCCTGCGCTTTTACGTGGGTGTGAATGCGCTCGGTGATGGGCTCGTGGCGCACTCCGACCCCGTCGCCCTCCTGGGTCCCGACCGCCGGATGCGCCTGCTCTACTCGCAGGACAAGCTGGGCGGCCTGGAGGACGACCTGCGCGCGGTGCTGGCCGGGCGGCCTTGGTGACGGCCCGCACCGGTGTGGCGAGCGAGTCTCTCCGCGACGCGACCGATCAACCTTCTCGCGCTCCTGGCGGCCACGCAGGAACGCTTGAGCGAGGTAGTGGACGTACACGCCGAGCATGGTCCACCGGTTGATCGGGTTCAGCCCCCGCCAAGCGTTCGGGGCGGTGAGGAGTCCGACGATGGTGAGGATGCCGAGGTAGGGCAGCGCCTGGACGGTGGCGGCGGAGGTGTCGACGCGGATGAGGTGCTCCCGCCGGCGCTGCTCGCGCCCCTGATGGCTTCCGCTCCCGAGGTCCTTTTTCCGAGTCGCGAAGTAGGCGACGGTGACCATAGCGGGCATGGCCAGGATGTTCGAGTCGAACATCGCGCCCAACCCGATGTCGGCCCCGCCACGCATGGCGCTCGTGGGTTGATGCCGATCTCGGGGCTGGCGGCGGCCAGGCCGACGATCGCGCCGACGGCGGCGGAGAGGCCCCACTTCCTCTCGAGTTTCTTCAGGGGTGCGAGAGGTGCTCGGCGCCCCAGTGCGCGGTCCAGGCCGCGGCGATCAGGACCAGTGCCTAGAGCCAGGCGCTCATGTCCTTACCCTCCGAGGTAGACACTGAGGAGCGCGAAGAGGGCGAAGCCGCCGACGAGAGCGAGCGCTGCGCCGCGCGCCTTCTCGCCCTCGTGCGCCTGAGGCAAAGTCTCTTCGACGATGACGGGGATGAGGATGCCGGCGGTGAAGGCGAGGAGGCTCATCTTCACGACCTCCGGCTGCCCTCGCACGGCCCAGTAGCCGAGGGCGGGAAGGGTCGAGATGGCGAGCGCAATCAAGTAGTAACGCATCCACGATCGCCTTCCCGGCCCCGCAAGCGTGTCGGCTTGTTCTCGGCAAGAGCGAACGCGAGGCTATGGTCGCTCGTTCTCCGTCAAGCGGGGCCCGTTGGGAGCCAGTTGCGTATACCACCTTAGTACCCACAACTCCGAGCGCAGGTGGGTGCGTCACGTGTTCGTCGTCGGGCGTCGTCCGCCCACGCGCGACGGGGTGACGACTTGAGGCGAGCGCGGCCGGTACCCGCCAGCGTGAAAGGCATGCGCCTCCTCATGGTTTTGTTACCCCTGACGCTCCTCATCGCCGCCTGCCGCGGCCCGTCGGAGGGCAACTTCTCCGACGCTGCGCAGGGCACGGCGGCAGGCGCTGGGGAGACATTCGCGGTCCGGCTCGAGCTGCGTTCCGACCCGACGGTCGGAACCGCGCCCGAACGTGTGTGAGTGACTGCGAAGGGTGCTTTTCGCTCCCGACGCTCAGGCTTGGCTCTCGGCCGTAGCGGCCCGTGATCGTACCGCGGCCCGCTTCGTTGGCAATGCGGCGGACGGTGTCCAGGATCTTCGAGCGCCTCCGAACGAACCCTGCTGTTTCTGGGTTGCGAGCGCAGTTCGATGATCGGCCAAGACCGCGCCGAGCATATGCCAATGTTGATCCCCGTCGGAGTTCCTGTCCAGAGGTTCCGCGGGCGCGTACGGTGCGTTCCTGCGAAACCTGGTACCGGCTGCTTATGCGGTAGCGGAGCCTTCCGGATCGAAGATGTCGGGTCGGGCGTCACCTTCGACGTCGATGACGGCCATGGCGCCCTTGCGGGTCGCGCGGCTCAGGGCGTGGTCGACGAGCACGATATCGCCGGGGACTAGCAGTTCCATCTCGAAGATGCCAGAGCTTCCCGGGGGCACCGCGACCGTCTGCACGTAGCGTTCGGGGTTGCTGGCGATGGCTCCCTCGCGCCACACCTTGCTCCACACGTTGCCGATGGGGTGGAAGTTGCTGGTGAGGTTGGGTCCGCCGTTCGCGAAGAAGATCCGCACCGTTTCTCCCACGCGGGCCTTCACGCTGCCGTAGTGGTCGGCGGTGATGGCATACTTCCCGCCGTTGAACAGAACGTATTTCGGTCGCTCGTCCCACATGCTGGGGAAGTCGAAGTCGTGGTGCCCCTTCTCACCCGTCGCGCGGTTGGTGTAGACCTCGTGCTGCCCGAAGTAGAACTCGCGGTCGACCGGCGGCAGGCCTTCGGGGGGCTCCACCACGATGAGGCCGAACATGCCCGCGCTGATGTGCTGGTCGAGTACGACCGGGATGGCGCAGTGGTAGATGAACGCTCCAGGGTACATGGCCTTGAAGGTCATTCCGTTGCTCTGTCCGCCGGCGACGAAGGTGGCTTCTGCGCCGCCGCCAGGTCCGTAGACGGCGTGGAAGTCGATGTTATGGGGCATGACGCCGCGGTTGTTCAGGGTGAAGTTGATGGTGTCGCCTTGGCGCACGCGGATGAGGGGGCTTGGGACCTGACCGCCGAAAGTCATGTAGTTGAAGGTTACGCCCGGCTCGATCTCCGCGACTTTCTCCACGATGTCCAGCGTGATGTCGTGCGTGAGGGGGTCGCGCCGTCCGATGGGGCCGGGCAGGCGTGTGGGATCGGCGACGACGCGGCTTACAGTGGCGCCCATTGTGGCCGCAGGGCTGGCGGCGTTCTGCTGTTCGCCCTGTGCGAGGGCGAACTGGAGGGGTCCGTTGCTGACGCCGAGAGCCACCAAGCCACCGAGGACGGCACCCGTCCGCTTGAGCATGCCGCGACGATCGATGTTGCCGGGCGTGGAGTCGGAACGATCGGACATCTTGCGCCTCCTTCTCACTTGGACACCTGTGTCCAGATAAGGGGAGGCTAACCAAGGCGACTCACGAACCCAAGGGACAATCGCCCCACGCCGGGATGTCGAGTTCAGCAAGCGGTCTCTAGCCCCGCTCGTCGAACTCCCTCCGCGCTTGCGCGCCGTCGTGTTCTGAGGTCTCGTCGTCCCCTGGCATCGGGTTCCCAGCCGCTGCCCAGACATCGATCAACGCCACCGTGAGCAGTTCCGATGCCAACGCATTCGGCGCCATGGACCACTGCCTTCCGATTCCCCTTAACGAACTGTTCGATGTTTCTCATACCTCCTCGCCGCCGAGGGCGGCCGGACGTACCTGCCCCACGTGCTCCTGTACGGCGTCCATGATCAGGTCGAGGTCGAGGGCCAGATGTACGACGGCCTCATGCCGGCGTGGACGCAACTCGAAGACGGCCAGATTGCGGACGTCCTCAACTACATCTCCACCGCATTGGAGAACGAAATCGCCCTCCCCGAAGGGTTCGAACCGTTCACCGCGGAAGAGGTAGCGGCGGAACGCGATCTCAGTTTCGCCCCACGCGACGTGCATACGCAGGGAGGTCATGGCTAGCGGTGAGGAGTAGTCCTTAGCCCGTCGGGACCCAGGCGTTGACGTTGACCGGCGGGACGCGAGGCTCGACCTCCACCATGACGATGCCGTCGCCCTCCTCGCCCAAGTCAGCTACGGGGAGGCTGGGGTCGGAGCCCGAAGCACGTCTGAGACGGGCGAAAAAGGTAATCGTCCCACGGCGGGGGTGCCCCCGGCCGTTCCGATGGCCGCAAGGAGACCATGACGCTGAGCGGCACCCATCCGGAACCCACCACCAGCAAGTTCCTCTTCGCCTCGAAGGCGATGACGCCGTTCTGGACGGTCGCGCGCATTTACCTCGGCTGGCTGTGGCTCACCTCGGGCTGGGGCATGCTCTTCACCCCCGCCTGGGTGGATCCTGAGGCGGGAGACGCGATCCGCGGCTTCCTGGGTGGGGCGATCGAGCGCGCGGGGGCGAGCAGGCCTCCGTGACGCCCTGGTATGCCTGGATGATCGAGACATGATCATGGCGATCAGGACGCAAGCTCGGTAGGGCCTAGTGCGCATCTCGTAACGGGTGACGATAGCTCGGAAGTTCTTCATGCGGTTCGCGCAACCCTCCACCACGTTGCGCTCCTTGCACGCCCCGCACCGGTGTGGCGAGCGACCCTCACGGCCGCGTGAGGAAGCGCAGGAACGACCCGAGGTTCTCCACGGCGCTCGGGCGTGGCCCGGCGTCGTGGGGCAGCGCGCTGGTGGTGAGCGCGCCCGTGAGGAGCAGTACCACCACCAGCAGGCCCGCCTCCCACCTGATGGCGCGCCGGAGGCCGGCTGCCGCGCCGCCGCGCAGGAAGCGGGGCAGGAGCACGAAACGGTTGAGGGCGGCGACCGTCACGATGGCGAGCACGGCGACGAGCTTGGCGCCGAGCGCTAGACCGTAAGGCGAGGCCACGAACCGTGCCGGGTCCTGCATGTGGATCAGGGCGGTGTAGGCGCCCGTGGCGAAGAGCGCCAGCACGCTCGCCAGGCCGATGCGCGAGACGCGCCCGAACGCCGCGGTCAACGCCGGCCGGTGCTCGCCCCAGTGCGGGTGGAGGGCCAGGAACAGCAGGGGGCCTGTCCAGGCGCCGGCGGCGGCGAAGTGGATGAGGTCGGCGAGCAGGGGCGGGGTGCCGCTCATCGCCGCGGCGTGACTGGTCCAACTGAACGTGCCTAGGAAGGCAACGCCGGCGAGGACGAACAGGCAGTCGGCGGCGAGGCGCGCGCCATTGCCGCGCGTTACCGCCTCCTTGTCAGCCTCCCGCCGGTTCGTCAGGCGCAGGGCCAGCAGGCAGACGGCCACAACCAGGGCGAGGCGCACGAGGACGGCGCGGCCGTGGCGGGTGTTAGCCAGGTAAGTTCTGCACGAGCGGGCGTCGGCGAAGCCTAGTATCCCCTGCAAGGTGAGCACGTCGAGGGCGCTGGTCGATAATGAGCACGGCGGCGCCGGCCAGCGCGCCCCGCCGGAGGCGCCGCGTGAGCGCGGCGTCCGGGGGCGCCGGCAGCACGAAGCGGCCGGTCACGCCCGCCCCCAGCAGCAGGACGCTGGCCAGGTAGAGCAGGCCCTTCACGAGCGCGGCCGTCGGCGCCCGTCAGCAGCTCGGCGGGGACGAGCGCGGCCGCGGTGACCGCCCGTTCCGCGCCGCGCGGCCGGTCACGGCGCCGGCGGCGCGTAGCGGAACACGAGGAAGCCCTGGGTGCCGTGCGTGTCGATGGAGAGGATGCGCCACATCACCACGTAGACGCCCGGCGCCAGCTCGTCGCGCAGCCCGATGGTCACTTCCTTGGCGCGCCGCTCGGCGTTGGTGAGGCCCACGTCGGCGCGGGCGTCGGCGTCGTCACGGCGGTCGAGCGCGTCGGAAACGAGCGCGCCCGCCAAGCCGTTGAGGCGCGGCCAGGCGTCGGGCGCGGCCAGGTCGACGCCGGCTGCGTCGAGCTCGTAGACCTTGAAGAGGCTGAAGTCGAGCTCGACCTCCTCGCTGAAACTCAAGCGCACTACCGCCGGCGGCTCCTTGAGTGTGGCGTCGGGCGCCGGCTTCGACGACGCGAGCGTCGCGTGCGCCAGCGCGGCGCCCGGCGCGAGCAGGAGCAGGGCCGCTAGGTAGGGCAGGAGGCGGCTGGGCTTCACGGGAAGCGCAGCTCCTCGATGGGGGCGACCTCGTGCAGGTCGAACGTCAGGTTCACCTCGGCGCCGCCGATGAAGCCGCTGACCGTCAGGCGGTAGACGCCGGGCTGGGTGAGTACGAAGTCGTCGGTGTAGCTGCCGGGCTGGCCGTGCACCGCGCGCAAGGTCAAGCTTAGTTTCTCGCCGGTGGGGGCGGTCAGCTCCGCCGTGAGGCTGTTGGCCAGGTTCTCGACCAGCGCGCCCGCCCCGGTGCGCACGGTGAGGGCCAGGCCGTTGCGTTCCCCGGTGTAGGCGGGTTCGGTGGTGTAGCCGACGCTGACGTTGTACTGCTCCTCGCCTTGGCCGACCGTCTGGGTCTCGTGAGCCAGGCCGACGGCGAACGTGATGAGGAGCAGCGATGCCAGGAAGGTCTTAAGGGTCTTGTTCACGGTGAGTGGTCTCCAAACCGGGTAGGGCGCGGGTTCGTCGATGCGGGCAGGCAGCGGCGCGCGAATCGCATGGCTTTAGTGTTGGAGTCGCTACCTGGGCGCCCTCCTGGCCAGAACCATACTCCAAGGCCGGCCGTGGCGGGTTTCGTGCGCGGGCGCTACCAGGGCTACGATGTACGGATATGGCAATGCCCACTCAGAACGGTTGCGAAGTCGAGCTCGAAACGTTGGCGCGCGCCATCCCGCAAGACGAGATCGTCGACGAGTCGGTGATGCTCCTCAAGGGCTTCGCGGATCCCACGCGCTTGCGCATCCTCGCCATGCTCCTGGAGGGTGAGGTGTGTGTCCACCAGATCGTGGACGTGCTTGGGATGTCGCAGTCCGCCGTGAGTCATCAGCTCCGCACCCTGCGCGGCGCGCGGCTCGTGTCGTACACCAAGCGCGGGCGGCACGTCTACTACCGCCTCGCCGACGAGCATGTGCGCGAGATGCTGAACGGCGTGCTGTCGCACAGCAGCGAGGTCGTGGCGCCCTAACGCGCTCCCCATCACAGATACATGAGTACGTGTTCATGTATGATGTGGGTCATGGTGAGGAGATACCCAAGATGACGACCACCCGGCTCGACCTGGCGCAGGTACTGCCCGGGCACCCGCCCACCGATGACGTCTGCCTGCAGCGCCTGACGGCCCTGCTGCGCGCGAACGGCGGCGTGCGTAGCGTCCAGCTCGCGGGCGGCGGGCGCGCCGAGCTGCGCGTCGAGCACGACCCGGCCGCGCTGACGGCTCGGCAGCTAGCGCGGCTGGCGCGGGAGGCGGGCGCGGCGGTGCAGGCGCGCTACCGGCACGCGAGCCTGAGCCTGGCGGGCCTGCACTGCGCCGACTGCGCCACGTCGATCGAGGCCGTCACCGGCCGCCTCGAGGGCGTGCACGCCGTAGCCGTCAACTACGGGACCGAGAAGGCGCAGGTCGTCTACGACGAGGAGCTCCTCGACCGGGCCACCATCGAGCGCGAGATCAGGGGCCTGGGCTACCGGGTGCGCGACGAGGACGGCGCCGCGGACGCCGCCAACGGGAGCGGTCCGCCGCACGGGGACGAGAGGCGGGTGTTGGGGATGGCGCCGCCGTTGGCGTTGAGCCTGCTCGCGGGCGCCGCCTTGGCGGTGGGCTGGGTGGGCGAGTCCTTCCTCGGGCTGCCCCGCTGGGCGGCGGTGGGGCTGTTCGTGCTGGCGTACGTGGCGGGCGGGTGGGACGCCACGCGGCACGCCGTGCGCGCCGCCCTCAAGCGCCGCTTCGACATCGACATCCTGATGGTCGTGGCCGCGCTCGGCGCCGCCACCTTGGGGGCGTGGGCCGAGGGGGCGCTGCTGCTGTTCCTCTTCAGCCTCGGCCACGCGCTGGAGCATTACGCCATGGACCGGGCGCGCGGCGCCATCCGCGCGCTGGCGGACCTCACCCCCAAGACGGCGCGCGTGCGCCGGGACGGGCGCGAGCAGGAGATCGCCGTGAGCGCCCTGCGCATCGGCGACGTCGTGATCGTGCGCCCCGGCGAGCGCCTGCCCGCCGACGGCCGCGTCATCAGCGGCACCAGCAGCGTCGACCAGGCGCCCATCACGGGCGAGAGCCTGCCCGTCGCCAAGGCGGGGGGCGATCAGGTGTTCGCCGGCACCATCAACGGCGACGGCTCGCTGGAGGTCGAGACCACCAAGTCGCCCGAGGACACCACCCTGGCGCGCGTGATCCACGCCGTCGAGAACGCCCAATCCGCCAAGGCGCCCAGCCACCGCTTCACCGACCGCTTCCAGCGCACGTTCACGCCCATCATCCTGGTGGTCACCGCGCTCGTGATCGCCGTGCCGCCCCTGTTCGGCGTGCCGTTCCCCGACAGCTTCCGCCGGGCCATGGTGCTGCTCGTGGCTGCCAGCCCGTGCGCCCTCGCGCTCGCCACGCCCTCGGCCATCCTGGCCGGCATCGCCCGGGCGGCGAGGAGCGGCGTGCTGATCAAAGGCGGCGCCCACCTGGAGAACGCCGGCACCGCCGAGGTCGTGGTGTTCGACAAGACCGGCACCCTCACCAAGGGCCGCCCGGAGGTCACGGACGTGTGGAGCGGCGGCGCCGTCGAGGAGGACGAGATCCTGCGCCTGGCGGCGGCGATCGAGACGCGCAGCGGCCACCCGCTCGCCGCCGCCATCGTGACGGCCGCCGAGGCGAGGCGCCTGCCGCTACCCGAGGTGGCCGACTTCGAGTCGGTCACCGGCAAGGGCCTGAGCGGCACCGTGGCCGGCGCCAGGGTGCTCGTGGGCAACGACAAGCTGATCGAAGGCGCTGGCCTGGCGGTTCCCAACGCGCTCGCGGAGCGGCACGCGGCGCTCGAGCGGGAGGGCAAGACCAGCATGCTGGTCGCCAAGGAGGGCGCGGTCGTCGGGCTGATCGCCGTGCGGGACGAGCCGCGCGCGAGCGCCAAGGCGGCCATCGCCGCCCTCAAGGCGCAGGGCGTGAAGCACGTCGTCATGCTCACGGGCGACAACCAGCGGGTGGCCGACGCGCTCGGCCGGGAGCTCGGCATCGACGAGGTACACGCCGGACTGCTACCCGAGGACAAGGTCACGCAGATCGAGGCGCTGCAGGCGCGCTACGGCAAGGTCGTCATGGTCGGCGACGGCGTGAACGACGCGCCGGCCATGGCCACCGCCGACGTCGGCATCGCCATGGGCGGCGCCGGCACCGACGTGGCGCTGGAGACCGCCGACATCGCGCTGATGGCCGACGACCTCAGCAAGCTGCCGTACGCCGTCGCCCTGTCGCGCGCCAGCCGCCGCATGATCGTGCAGAACCTGATCATCAGCCTCGGCGTCATCGCGCTGCTCGTTCCTAGTGCTTTGCTCGGGCTTGCCACCATCGGCATCGCCATCGTCCTTCACGAGTCCAGCACCCTCGTAGTCGTGGCGAACGCCCTTAGGCTGCTCGGGTTCAAGGCTCGCCCCGTGGCAGCATGACGACCTTCTTATGGGTGCTGCTCATGCTGGCCGTCACCGGCTTCCTCACGTACCTGGGCGTGATGGTGCTGCGCCAGGATCAGACGATGAGGCGCGAGCGAGAAGATGAGGACGCCAAGAGCGCGACTGGCGCTACCGACAGACCACGAGCGCGTGAATAGCCGCAACGCCACATTACCGACTGCGACGCCGGCCGACGGTGGTGCCACTGATTCACACCCGGCGCTCGACGCAGCGCCGAGGACGAAGAGGAACACATGACCTGTCTGAACGTGACCCTCGGCTCGCACGAGGCGGCGGTACGCGACTCGCCGATGGTCGCCCCCCGTACGGCCCCACTGGAGGCCGGCGCATGGTGATCTACGCGAGCTGGCAGACCGACCCCGTCCTGATCGGCGGGCTCCTCACCCTGCTACTGAGCTACCTCCTGGCGGTCGGCCCGCTCAGAAGCCGCCTGGCGCCGGGCCAGCCGTTTCCGAAGGGGCAAGCGGCCTGGTTCACCGGGGGCGTCATCGCCATGTACCTGGTCGACGGCTCGCCGCTGCACGACCTGGCCGAGCGCTACTCGCTGACCATGCACATGCTGCAGCACACCCTGCTCTCCTACGTGGTGGCCCCCATGCTCCTGGCCGGCCTGCCCGTCTGGGTCGCGCGGCCGCTCCTGCTGGCGCGCGGCGTGCGGCCGGTGAGCCGGGCTCTGCTCAATCCTGCGGTGACCTTCATAGTGTTCTCCCTGGCCTTCTCCATCTGGCACCTGCCGAACTTCTACAACCCGGCGTTGACCAACAGCTTCATCCACCACACCCAGCACCTGTTCTTCCTGACCTTCTCGCTGATGCTGTGGTGGCCGCTGATGAGCCGGGTGCCGGAACTGCCACGACCGGCGCTGGGTGCGCAACTCGTCTACCTCTTCGCCCTGCCGATCGCGCAGTTGCCGGTTTTCGCCGCCGTGACGTTCTCGGACTACGTCCTCTACCCGGCGTACGAGCTCGCCCCTCGCCTCTTCCCCCTGTCCGCGCTCGAGGACCAGGCGCTGAGCGGGGCGTTCATGAACGTCGCCGGCCAGATCGCCTTCGGCATCCCCTTCATCGTCATCTTCTTCCACTGGTTCCGCCTCGGGCGCGAACGCCACGCCGCACACGCCGACCCCGCGGGCGTCCGGTAAACCCGCTTCCTGCGCCCTGACCGCTTCACCACGTCCTCGCGCAGGTACGAGCGTTACCTAGGAGGGCCATCGGAGACGGCAAGCCGGCCGCGTTCTCCTTGAGCTTTCCTAGGCGTGAAGGGACACGTGTGCCGAAGGTCACCGATCGGCGTTGTGAGCGACAAGCAGGACGGCTGTCGAGGCCGGGGTGAGGCGGCGCGGCGCTCAGGCAAGTGGCTGGTAGAAGGTGATGAGGTTGCGGTCGGGGTCGAGCACGCCGAACTCGCGCGCGCCGTACCACTCGTCGCGCAGCGGCGCGTTGGGGTGCAGCACGCCCAGCGGCCGCAGCGCCTCGTGGAGGGCGTCCACGTCCGTGACGGCGATGCGGCAGCTCGCCGTGCCGGCCAGGAACGACTCGGCGCCCGACAGCACCGGCACCGCGGCGTGGCGCTGGCGCCAGGCCTCGTCGCCGGCCGTCCACAGGTGCAGCTCGACGGCGTCGCGCCGCAGGACGGCGAAGCCCGCCTCGTCGTGAAGCAGGGCGAAGCCGAGGTGGTCGCGGTAGAACGCCACGCTCCGCTCCAGCTCGCGCACCGGCAGGGCCGGTATGGCGTGCAGCATCCTCAAGCCTCGCACATCCCTCGTGAGCCAGTCGAGATCGCCATCCTACCCGGCCCGCGTGCCGGCCCGGTGGGGCGCGCGTCTCAGGCGCAGCAGGAGAGCTTGGTCACGTCCTGGGTGAACGCCTGCGCCGCCAGCTTCACGCCCTCCGCCCACGTCAGGTAGGGGTGGAGGGTGGTGGCGAGGTCGGCGCTGGTGAGGCCGAAGCGCACTGCCAGCGTGGCCTCGCCGATGACGTCGCCGGCGTTGGCGGTCAGGAGGTGCGCGCCGAGCAGGCGGCCGCCGGGCGCCTCCGCCACCAGCTTGATGAGGCCGCGGTCGGAGCCGGTGACGGCCGCGCGCGGGATGGCCGCCGCCGGCAGCGTCGCCACTTGCACGGCGTGCCCCGCCGCCCGCGCCTGCGCCTCCGTCAAGCCCACGGCGGCGAGCTGCGGGTCGGTGAAGGTGACGCGCGGCACCACGCTCGCGTCGAGCGGCGCGCTGGGCGCGCCATTGAGGTCGGCGAGGGCGGCCTCCGCCGCCACCCGGCCCGCCGCGGCGGCGAGGTAGACGAACTGGGGGGCGCCGGTGACGTCGCCGGCGGCGAACACGGCCGGGTTGGAGGTGCGCATGAACTCGTCGACGCGCACGAAGCCGCGCGCGTCGACCTCCACCCCCGCGCCCTCCAGGCCGAGGCCGGCGGTGTTGGGGCGGCGGCCGGTGGCCACCAGGAGCTGCTCGGCGTGCAGCGTCTCTCTCCTGCCGCCCTGCTCGACGTAGAGGCGGTAGCCGGCCGCGTCGCGCTCCACGCGCGTCACGCGCGCGCCCGGGCGCAGCTCCAGCCCTTCGGCGGAAAGGGCGTCCGCCAGTGCGTTCGAGAGTTCGGGGTCCTCGCCGGGCAGGATACGCGGGGCGACCTCGAGCACGCTGACCCTGACGCCGAAGCGCGCGAACGCCTGCCCCAGCTCCAGGCCGACGGCGCCGGCGCCGAGCACGATCAGCGACGCCGGCAGCGCCTTAAGCTCCATGGCGCTGGTGCTGGTGAGGGCGCCCGCTTCCGCCAGGCCGGGGACGGGCGGCAGGGCGGGTGCCGCGCCCGTGGCGATCACCACCTTGTGCGCGCCCACCACCGCCTCGCCCACGCGCACGCGCTCCGCCCCCAGGAGTTCGGCCGCCCCGCGCAAGAGCGTCACGCCCTCGTAGCCGGCGAGCACGTCGAGGTACTTCTCCTGCCGGAGGCTCTCGATCACGGCGCCCTTACGCGCCTGCGCCCGCTGCCAGGCGGCTTGCGCCTCGCCGGCGAGACTCGGGAAGCTGGTGCGGGCGGCGTGGAACTGGGCGGCCGCCTCGAGCAGGAGCTTGGAGGGGATGCAGCCGACGTTGACGCAGGTGCCGCCCACCACCGCGCCCTCGGCGATGGCGACGCGCGCGCCCAGCTCGGCGCCGCGGATGGCGGCGGCGGTGCCCGCCCCGCCCGTGCCGATGATCAACAGGTCGTAATTAGGACTTTCTTCGCTGGCCATGCCCGCAGGCTAGACCCTCCCGTAAGGGGGAGGGTCAAGCGGCCGCGCCCGGGCGCGCGGCGGGCGTGTCGGCTAGGTAGACGCAGCCCTCGCCGTCGCAGGCGGGGCGCGGGTGCGCCTCCGCCCACGCCAGCCGTTCGGCGAGCTCCGCCTCCAGGCGCGCCCACTGCGCCAGGCGCTCGCGCACGTCGCGCAGGTGCCGCGCCAGGACCTCGCGCGCCTCCTGGCAGGGCGGGTGCTCGTGCTCGCGCGCGTCGAGGACGTCCCCGATCTCGCGCAGCGTGAGGCCGAGCGCCTGCGCGCCGCGGATGAACGCCGCGCGCTCGGCGGCCCCGGCGCCGTAGTAGCGGTAGCCGTTGGCGCCGCGCTCGGCCGCCAGCAGGCCCAGGTCCGTCCAGTACCTGAGGGTCTTCACCGACTCGCGCGTGCGCCGCGCCAACTGCCCGATCGTCGTCATGCCCCATGGTAGCGGTGACGCTTCCGCCCGCACGTCGCCGGCTTGAGCGGCCTTCCTCGCCGCCGTCATCAGTCTGGGTTTCCCCGCTAGGCGCGGGCCGGGGTCGTGCGATAAACGGAGGGATACTGTTGGCGAAGTCGACTGGCGAGTAGGCCGCGTCCCAGCCGGGTTGGCGGCTCATCCGTCTCGCCGCTCCTGCTGCTAGGTGCGCTTCAAGATGCAACAGGGCAAGTCGATGACGACGCCATCGTGGCTGGCAGCGGCAACGTCTTCGCCGGCTTCGGCCTCCCTAACCCCGGGAGCGCCGCCTCAAGGCGCGCGTGGCGAGCCGGAACTACGAGGGGAGCAAAGCGCGCGGCTGGACGGAGGTGCAGGTGGCGGCCGCCCTTGGCGCTGAGCGCTCCGAAGCCCCACCGTGGCTGAGGCTCAGCAGCGGCCACAGGCTATGTGAGGAGCCACGGCGCGCCTTCGCCCAGGTGAGGGCGGTGGCGTTTTCAAGGGGTCCGAGGGCGTGGCTGCCGTGTTCTGGGCGTCAGCGCGCGGCTCCGGGCGCTCACCAGCCCCGGCGCGCCAGAAGCTGGTCCTCCGCGAGCGCCTCCATGCCGATGCCGACCATGGCCTCGCCCAGGTTCTTGGAGACCTCCGCGAGGGTGGCGGGGTCGTCGTGGTGCGTCACGGCCTTAACGATGGCCGCGGCGCGGCGCTCCCAGGCTTGATGGCGGCGGCCCTCGTCGGTCTCGCTGGCGGCGGCCTTGAAGATGCCGGAGCCGACGAACACCCCGTCGACACCGAGCTGCATCATGAGGGCCGCATCGGCCGGGGTGGCCACGCCGCCGGCCGCGAAGTTGGCTACCGGCAGCTTGCCGTGCTCGTGGACGTAGCGCACCAGCTCGTAGGGGGCGCCATGCTCCTTGGCGTAGGTCATGAGTTGCTCGCTGGCCATGCCCTTTAGGGCGCGGATCTCGCCTATGACGCTGCGGGCGTGGCGCACGGCCTCGACCACGTTGCCGGTGCCGGCCTCGCCCTTGGTGCGGATCATGGCGGCGCCCTCGCCGATGCGCCTGAGCGCCTCGCCGATGTTGGTGGCGCCGCACACGAACGGCACGCTGAAGGCGCGCTTGTCGATGTGGTAGGCGTCGTCGGCGGGGGTGAGGACCTCGGACTCGTCGATGAAGTCGACGCCGATGGCCTGCAGGATCTGGGCCTCGACGAAGTGGCCGATGCGCACCTTGGCCATCACCGGGATCGACACGGCCTCGATGATCTCTTCGATGAGGCCGGGGTCGGACATGCGCGCCACGCCGCCTTGGGAGCGGATGTCGGCGGGCACGCGCTCGAGCGCCATCACCGCCACGGCGCCCGCCTGCTCGGCGATGCGCGCCTGGTCGGGGGTGACGACGTCCATGATGACGCCGCCCTTGAACGTTTCAGGAGATCCCGCTTTGCTCGTGGGCGTGCTGGCGGTGGCGCGCGTCGCGCTCCCCGCCCGGTTTTCCTGGTGCATGCTTACCTGCCCTTCTCGCTCTCATGCTACGCCCTGGCCGCCCGCGGCCGCGCCGGGGCGGCGGCGGTTGGCGCGCGGGCGAGGCAACACCAGCTTTGCATCAGCTTTGAACGCCCTGAACATCCGTGCGGGAACATGGGGTATCGGCGGTGGGCGCTGGCTCGGCCCGGGTGGACGCCCGTAGTCCGACGCCAGCAGGGCTCGCCATCGCGCTGGGAGCGAACGGGTCCCGGCGCCACTAGGCGCCGCGCGGGCGGCGCTCCCACGTGGCGCCGAACCCCGGGCTCGCCGCCGGCCCTTCAGGTCGACGAGAGTAGAAAAGGAGCTGAACTTCTATGAACGTGCGCCACATGCACCGGCACCTCGCTTGGGCCATCGCGACGGTCGCGCTGGTGGCCGTCCTCTTCACGCGCGAGTCGCTGCCGATCTGGGTGCCGCTCGCCCTGCTGGCCCTCTGCCCGTTCGCCGTGCTGCTCATGATGCGAGAGGCACGCGCTCTCGACGAGCGGCGGCCCGAGCGGCGGCCGGCCGAGGCCCAGGTGGGGGAAGGCGCCGATGACACCTCGCGGCGACGGCTTGGCCCGCCCTAGGCGCCTTCGCCACGACCGACCGGGCGCGGCGAATTGGGGCGGCGGCCAGCACGCGCATTCTTGGGGCCCGAAACGTTTCGGGGCCGCGACCGCCGCCCGACCCGAGCCCACGCGAAAGGAGTTGCGCTCATGAGAATTGCGGCCTGGCTCGGCAACCTGGCGGGCGCAGCCGTCGTCCTTTGGCTCGTCCGCGAAATGTGGCTCGCCCACCGCGAAGGCGCCATCGTGCCCGAAGCGGCTGGCGTTCAGGCGGCGCGCATCACCGTGCAAGGCGGCTACGGCCCCGATGCGGTCTTCGTCGCGAAGGGCAGGCCGGTGCGCCTCGACTTCACCCGCCGCGAGGCGAACCCCTGCAGCGAGCTGGTCATCTTCGACGGCGTCAACCGGCGCGCCGAACTACCCGAGAACGAGACCGTCAGCGTGGAGTTCACCCCTCAGCGCGCCGGCCGCATCGCCTTCGGCTGCCACAGGGGCAGGCTCCGCGGCCATGTGATCGTCGTCGACTGAGCAAGTTAGTGCTTGGCGCCCGCGGGCGCCGGAAAGGATCAGCGCATGAAGCACGAGCATACAACCCCCTGCACCCAGCGCAGCCAGGGGCCCGACGACTGCCACCTGGCGCCCGTCGCGGCCGCAGCGGCCCCGCAAGTTGGAGGCACGCCGGCGCTCCTCTCTCTCGACGTCACCGGCATGGGGTGCCCCGCGTGCGCGGCGCGCGTTCGCAACGCGCTCGTCGCCGTGCGCGGTGTGATCGGCGCCGAGGTGCGGCTCGAAAGCGGCCGCGGGAGCGTCGTCTACGATCCACGGCGCGCCTATCCGCTGCGGCTGCTCGAAGCCATCGAACATGAGGGCCGGCGTAGCCGCCACGCCTACCGGGCGACGGTCACCGGCGTGCGTTTGCTGGCGAGCCCATGACCGCGCCGACCGCCTTGGACGAGACCCGGGGCGCGCCCGCCCTACCAAGGGGTTATGGGCTTCCCGACGACACTGACCTGAGGATCGACCCCGTGTGCGGTCAGGTCGTGAACGCCGGCTACGCCCCGTACTCCCGGGCGCGCGGCGGTGCGACCTATCACTTCTGCGGCCCAGGCTGCCGGGCGCGCTTCGACGCCGAGCCCGGCGCCTTCACCAGGGACCGCGGTAACGTCCCCCACTGGTAGACCCGGCGGTCGGTGGCGCCCGCGAGTTACCCCGGCTGAGCGAGCGCGAGACTCGTCGTGACCCTCGGCGCACCACCAACGCCCACTCCGCCCCGCGCGGTAAGGCTCGACGGCGTGGCGTGGGCGGGGCCACGCCCGTGCCGGGGCGTCGAACGGCGCCGCCGGGGGTGACCGGGGAGCACTCGCTGGCCCGAGCCACCCCGGCCGCTCGCGGGGTCGCTCGGGCGCTGCGGGAGCTCGGCTCCGCCTTCAGGCCCGGGCGCGCGTCGAATAGGGGCACGCGCGAACTTGAGCAGCGCGCTGCTGCAGAACGGCGCCCTGGAAGCCGTGACCGGGCTAGCTTCCAGGGCGCCTGGGCGCTTGTGGGGCGGGCGGCTAGCGTCCGCTGGTGCGCGCGGAGCGGGGGCTCACGCGGCGGAGAGGTCGGTGCGGCGCAGCAGCATGGCGTTGAACGCCACCACGATGGTCGAGACGCTCATGAGCACGGCGCCCACCGCCGGCGAGAGCAGGAAGCCGATGCCAGCCAGCACACCGGCGGCGAGGGGGATGGCGACGGCGTTGTAGCCGGTGGCCCACGCCAGGTTCTGCATCATCTTTCGGTAGGTGGCGCGTGAGAGCTTGAGGGCGGCAAGCACGTCGAGCGGGTCGTTCTCGATGAGCACCAGGTCGGCCGATTCGATGGCGACGTTGGTGCCGGCGCCGATGGCGATGCCCAGGTCGGCCTCGAGCAGGGCCGGGGCGTCGTTGATGCCGTCGCCCACGAAGGCGGTGCGCGCGCGTTTCTGCAGCTCACGCACCTTCTCCGCCTTCTCGCCCGGCAACACGCGGGCGTAGTAGCGCTCGATGCCGAGCTCGGCGGCGACGGTTCGCGCCACGGCCTCCGCGTCGCCGGTGATCATCACGGGCTCGACCCCGGCGGCCTTGAGGGCGCGGATGGTGTCCTTCGCCCGCTGGCGCACGCGGTCGGCGAGGCCGAACACGGCGAGGGCGGTCTGCTCGTTCATGAGGACGATGGCGCTCTCGCCGCGCGCCTCCGCCTCCGCCAGGGCGCCCTTGAGCGCCTCGGGGAACGCTAGCCCCTGCTCTTCGACCCACTCGGGGCGGCCGACGGTGTAGGTGACGCCGTCCACGCGCGCCTTGACGCCCTTGCCGGCCACGACCTCGAAGTCCTGGGACGCGGGCAGGCTCAGGCCGCGCGAGCGCGCCTCCTCCACGATGGCCTGCGCCAGGGGATGTTCGCTGCGCGTCTCGAGCGCGGCGGTGACGGCTAGCGCGTCGCGTTCGTCCATGCCGTGGACGTGCGCGGCGTTGACGCCGAACTTGCCTTCGGTGAGGGTGCCGGTCTTGTCGAAGGCGACGATGCCGATGTCGCGGGCGCGCTCGAACGCCTCGCGGTTGCGCACCAGGATGCCGTTGGCGGCGCTCATGGCGGTGGCGTTGACGGTCACGAGCGGGATGGCGAGACCCAGCGCGTGGGGGCAGGCGATGACCAGCACGGTGACGGTGCGGGCGATGGCCTGCTGCAGGTCGCCGGAAGCGGCCAGCCACGCCACGAAGGTGATGACGCCCGCAGCCACGGCGATGTAGAAGAGCCAGCCGGCGGCGCGGTCGGCGAGGTTCTGGAACCGGCTGCGCGACGCCTGCGCCTCCTCGACGAGGCGCTGGATCTGCGACAGGGTGGTCTCGCCGCCCGTGCGGGCGACCTCGACAGTGAGGGCGCCCTCACCGTTGACGGCGCCGGCCACGACCTCGGAGCCTTCCTCCTTGGGCACGGGCCTGGACTCGCCGGTGAGGAACGCCTCGTTGACGCTGCTGCGCCCTTCCGTGACGAGGCCGTCGGCGGGGAGCTGCTCGCCGGGGCGCACGAGGATGCGGTCGCCGTGGCGTAGCTCGGCGACGGGTACGTCCTCCATGGCGCCGCCCGTGATGCGGTGGGCGGTGTGGGGGATGAGCGAGGCGAGGTTCTCGAGCGCGCGGGAGGCGCCCTGCACGCTGGCCATCTCTATCCAGTGGCCCAGGAGCATGATGGCGATGAGGGTGGAGAGCTCCCAGAAAAATGGCCTGCCGGGCACGCCCAGCGCCACCGCCATGCTGTAGACGTAGGCGACGGTGATGGCGAGGCTGATGAGCGTCATCATGCCCGGCTGCCTGGCGGCGAGCTCGTGGCGGGCGCCCTGCAGGAACACCAGGCCGCCGTAGAGGTACAGCACCGTGCCGAGGATCGGGTTGACCCACTCGCTGCCGGGGAAGCTGACCGCCTGGTAGCCGAACCAGGCCTGCATCTGCTCGCTGAAGTAGAGGATGGGCAGCGTCAGGATGAGCGCGACCCAGAAGCGGTCGCGGAACATCTCCGGTGAGTGGCCGGCGTGCTTGTCGTGCCCGCCGTGGTCGGCGTGAGCGCCGTGCCCGGCGTGGTTGCCGTGGCTAGCGTGATGGCCGGGGGCGAGCTGGGCGTCGTGCTCGGCGTGGTGGACGTGCGGCTCGCTCTCGATGGCCTCGGTCCAGGGGTCCTTGGTGCTCGTGCTGGTGGCCGCGCCTTGCTTGTCGTGGTCGTGGTGGTCGTGGTCGGTCACGGGGCCTCCTCGCGGGCGATGTCTGGGGTAAGGGCGGCGGGCGCGTGCGGGTGCGCTTGCGGCCTGAGGAAGTCGTCGGTGAGGCCGAGGGTCTCGTCGGTGAGGCG
>ERZ778018.1339-NODE-1339-length-21306-cov-4.550045_pt1 | contig 21306 bp, 22 predicted proteins | sample MGYA00375748_ERZ778018 | MGnify/ENA primary metagenome ERZ778018 (study PRJEB29350, sample SAMN05509839) | bioreactor metagenome | biome: bioreactor; material: wastewater | place: South Africa: University of Cape Town | collected 2014-04-22 ... | reverse complement strand
GTCGACCTTCCCGGTCGTCCCGAGGTAGACGTGCAAGGCGTCGTCGATCGCTTCGGTCAACATGTCGTGCAACGGGCAACCGGGCGTCGTGAGCGTCATGATGATGTGAATGTCGGGCCCATCAATCTCGACACCGTAGACGAGGCCGAGATCGATGATGTTGACGCCCAGTTCCGGGTCATAGACGTCACGCAACGCTTCGATCACCGTCTCTTCGCTAAAGAGATCGGCGAAGCTGGCAACAGTTGGGCGGTTCACCGCCGGATCGTTCATGCGCTGGTTCCTTCCCGGTTGGCGGCAACCCGCAATTCGGCGAGCATCGGTTGCAGTGGTATGCGATAGATCCGGCAGACCTCTTCGAGCGTCTCGAACCGAGCCGCGAGACAGCCGGGGCAAAGCATTCTCCGATGGACAAAGACGTTCACCGTCGCGGGAAACTGCGTCATCAATTCGTCAACGTTCGATTCGCCGGTAATCGCGTTGCTTCTACTCATCTGGACAAACCCATCTTCAACCGCCTCAACTCGGCGTCACGGCAATCTTGGCTGTTCGGGCAGCACGAGTCTTTGCGCTGGCGCAAACGGCGGTGGATTCGAGGAACGAATGCGGAATCATGGCGAAGAAGAAGCAGCCGCCGTGGCGGCTGCTTCCCTGGCCGAACGCCACGTATTGGTCAATGAGGAGCTTTCGCGAAGTAGTCGCGATTGATCCCCAAGAACGTCGCCCACTGTTCCGGCAGATCATCTTCGAAGAAGATCGCCTCGACCGGACAAACCTCGGCGCAGACGCCGCAGTCAATGCACTCATCGGGGTCGATGTAGTACTGACCGGCTTCGTCATCCGAATGGATGCAGTCGACCGGACAGACCTCAACGCATGAGCCGTCCTTGACACCGATACATGGCTCCGCGATCACATAGGTCACGGATAGACAATTCCCTTCGCGTGGCGCGCCGGAGCGCATCACGCATGAACCACCAATGAGGAGGGGCGATCCGAGTAGAAATAGGGGGATCGCTACTCGGATCGCCCGCAGGACAGAGCCCGTATCTAGCATGGCAACCGAGCAGAGACGCGTCTTTGTCGAGGAACAAACTAACGGAACGATCAGCCGGCTCACTGGTCACTCTGAGATGCAGCGAGGAGCCTCTCACACGCTTCCGAGAGCAACCCGTGTGGGAAAAAACGAGATCCTTCACGACGGTTCAGGATGACATGGGCGCGTCTCGGCGCCGGTCACTCGTTCTCGGCGATGTCTTCGGCGATCGCGACGAGTTGGTGCGCATGGCGAATGGTGACGTGCTCCCGCTCCGCGATGACGATGCCCGCACGGTCCCAGGCGCTGAGCACGCGGCTGGCGGTGCTGAGGGTCGTACCACAGAGATCGGCCAGATTCTGGCGCGACAGCGGTACGCCAATCTCGATGCCGCGCTCCGTCTTGGTGCCGGTCTTGTTCGCCAGCCGAAGAAGCGTGCGCGCGATGCGTCGCTCGACACGCTCGGTCTGAAGCTCCAAAATGCGTCCTTCGGCTTCGCGCAAACGCACCGCCAGCTCGCGAACCATCGCCATCGCGAAATCGGGGTGATCTTCAACGAGTGAGGCGAATTCGTCAGATGGAAGTTCCAGAATTCGTGAGTCTTCCAGCGTGACCGCCGTTGCCGGATAGACCTCGCGCCCCCAGCCACCGGCACCACCAAAGATCTCACCCGGTTGAATGATGCGGATAATGACTTCTCGCCCGTCGTCGGTTTCGCGCACCACCTTGACGCGGCCGGTATAGAGCACCTGGACCGCTCGTGCTCGGGTTCCCTCGAAGAAGACGAAGGCGCCGCGCTCGAACCGTCGCAACCGGCAGCGCCGCGCTACTTCGAGCAGCGTCGGTTCGGTAAGCTCCTTGAAAAGCCGGACCGACTGCAGAAATCGCATCCGCTCGTTCAATTGATTGTCATCTATGGCTGCCAATGGAGGCCGATCTCCGTGGTACACGCTCATACGATCGAACGCGGCTCTGTCGCCTTCGCAACCAAGCATAGTCGATTCGAACACCGCGCCGGGTCGCAGAATGGTGGACAGCCTCTATTCCGCTTCTTCCACCGCCCGCGCCAACCGCAGCAGGAAGCGCTCGGGGAGTTCGCCGTCGAGGTCGTGGTGCAGCTTGAGGGCGAAGGCCCGGGCGAGCGAGCCGGCGATGCGGCCGGCGGCGTCGGGCGGCAACGTCGGACGACGTTGCAGATATTCGCGGAGCAGGCGGCGGTCATCGGCATCGAGGCGATGCGCGTCGCGGATCGGCAGGCGCGGCTGGTCGGAGGTGTCGAATGAATAGGTCTGGGGAAGGCGGGTGTCGATCTCCAGCGTGTCGAGCTTGACGTCCTTTTGCTCCTTGATAACGATCGTACCGGCCGCCAGATCCCCCAAACGTCGTGATTTTGGGTCGATGAAGATGACGAGGATGCCGATCACATAATAGACTGGAAGGAAGTCAATAAGGCGGATCAGATTGCGCGTCATCGAGCCTGAAAAGGTGAGCGGATGGCCGCCCTCACGAATCACGCGCACGCCAAGCCGCCGTTTGCCCGGCGTCTGTCCATGCCAGAACGCCTCGAAAAGCACGTAGTAGAAGGCGATGATCAAGAAGCTGAGCAGACCGGTTCCCGCGAAGACCCAGACTTCCAGACCATCGGTTGACCGTCCAAACGCGGAGAGTAACAACCCAATCATGAAGGTCGCGCCAAAGGTGCCGGGGATCAGGATGATCAGGAAGGCGATACTGATGATGATCGTGTCGAGCAAAGCCGCGATGAAGCGTGAGCCGATCCCAGCGACGTCGTACGACACCTCGATCTGCTCCGGCGTTTCGAAGCGATAGCGTTCATAGGTCTGAGATGGTGGTGTCTCCATTGACGGCTTCCTCTGATCCTCATCTGTTCATTCGCGAACGGCGCGAACGCTGGCAAGAGCTTGAAGCGTTACTACAACGGACGCGCGGGCGGCGTCGGCAACCGCTCTCGGCCAGCGAAGTCGAAGCGCTTGGCCGGCACTACCGGCAGGTCACCTCGGACCTGGCGATCGCGCGCCGCGATTTCCCGCACGAACGCGTGCGGCACTATCTGGAACAGTTGGTCGGTCGCGCGCATCCGGCGGTCTATCATCGTTCGACAGGCCAGTGGCAGTCGGTTACGCACTTCGTGCGGCGCGGCTTCCCGCGGGCCTTCCGCGAAGCGCGGCCATACACGGCGGTCGCGTTCGCCGCGCTGGCGCTCCCCTTCCTCCTGGCGCTGATCCTGACGCTGGCAGATCCGACGGTCGGTCGCATCATCCTGCCACCCGGCCAGCTGGTCGACAAGATCGAGCAGGGCCAGAGTTGGATGGAGATCGGCCGTGGCGAACGTGGGCTAGCATCCTCGTTCATCATGACCAACAACATTCGCGTCGCAATCTTCGCCTTCGCGGGCGGTATCGCTTTTGGGCTGGTGACGCTGCTGGTGCTGGTGCAGAACGGCATCGTGCTTGGCGCGACGGCCGGTCTTGCGATCCAGCATGGGCTCGGTGGCTCGCTCATCAGCTTTGTTTCACCGCACGGCGGCATCGAGATGACCGTCATCTTCATCGCCGGAGGTGCCGGCCTGCGCATCGGCCATGCCCTGCTTCGGCCGGGTCTCATCTCACGACGGGCCGCTCTGACCAGCTCCGCCCTACGCGCCATTCCGCTCCTCTTCGGCTGCGTCCCACTCCTGATGATCGCCGGGACGCTCGAAGGCTTCGTCTCTCCCAGCGGCATCCCCAACCTCGCGAAGTTCATTATCGGCGCGTTCGCGCTTATCCTCCTCTACAGCTACCTGCTCCTCGCCGGAAGGGAGCCGGCGCCCCATCCGTAGGGCCGCCATTGCTGGCGCTCGGCGCACCGTTCAGGCGGCACCCGTTCCATCCCGTTTCCCCGGCACACACTCGCCCATTCAGCACCCGCTCGCCCACACCACCCGCCTTGTACACCGATTCATCGACCTGTCGCGAAATCGTTCATAGCTGCGACCGCGCTTTCGTCTCCAAATAGTGATTGATGACGGCCGGGGTGAGTGATTCGGGCGAACCCTGCAACGTCGCGATGCCGGCTCGCTCCAGGCGTTCCAGAAGCGCACGGCGCTCGTCGAGGAGACGGCGTGCGACGACTGCTTCGTAGGCCTGTCGCGAATCGTCCGGCAGGCGTTCGGCCATTGCCATGAGGTCGGGATCACTCAGGCTGGCCACCACCACAAGGTGACGGCGCGCCAGCAGGCTCAGACTGGCAACGAGCGCGTCGACGTCGATCTCGGCCGCCAGGTCGGTGAAGAGAATGGCGAGCGATCGGCGCGACTGGCGCGCGGTCAGCGTCGCGACCATGCGTCGCGGATCGGATTCGACCGGCTGCGACCGGAGTGCGTGCAGCGCCTCAAGCAGGAGTTGAAACTGCTGATCACCGCGCGCCGGTGGCACAAAGGCGCGCACCCGATCGGCATAGGCAAGCGCGCCGACCCGATCACCCATCTTCGAAGCGACATAGGCGAGTAAGAGCGCCGAGTTGAGGGCGTGATCGAGCTTATCCAGATCACCCACCGGCGAACCCATCAGCCGGCCGCTATCGAGTAGCAGGAGCACGCTCTGACTGCGCTCCGTCTCGTATTCGATCGTGATCGGTCGATTGCGCCGGGCAGTCGCCTTCCAGTTGATACGCCGGTACTCGTCGTCCGGCTGGTAATCGCGCAGCCGCTCGAACTCGTTGCCGCGCCCGAGGTAGCGCGTGCGATGGACGCCGAGTTCGGCCAGTCTTCCGCGCTGCGCCAGCAGGTCGTAACGCTGGATCGCACGCAGGTTCGGATAGACATGGGCCGGCTCAACAAGCGGATAGCTGAACTGCCGCACGATCAGCCGCAGCGGCGTCTCGATACGAAGCCAGACCGCGCCGAACGCGTAATTGCCGCGGCGTACCGGCCGCAGTTCGTACCGCCCCTGCCAGTCACCGCCCGGCTCGATCAATCCATCCATGAGCGGTTCCGGTCCGGGGATTTCGGGCGGCGGCTCATCGCGCAGCCAGAACCGGTGCCGGCTTCCGCTCGCGCCCCGTTTCCAGCGTACATGGAGCGTTACCGTATTGGGCTCACCGAGCGAGAGGCGCTGGTCGTGCCCCCGTTCGACCGTCAAGTCGTTGCGCCGCGGACCGTGCCGCACGTCAAAGAACACGACGATCGCCAGCGCCAACAGGTAGAGCAAGGCGAGGATCAGCAGCGGACGGTAAAACGAACCGAGCGCCAGCGGCAGCGCGGTCAATGCGCTGAGCAGGAACAGGCGCCGGGCCGGTATGAACGACATCTAGCGTGGCACTTCGATCGCCGCGAGGACGTGGTCAATCACCATATCAGCCGACATGCCTTCGAGTTCAACCTCCGGTCGCAGTACGATCCGATGGCGCAATGTCGGCAGCGCCAGTCGCTTGACATCATCCGGCAACACGAAGTCACGACCATCGAGCGCCGCCAGCACCTTGCTCCCGATCAGCAGCGCGATCGCCGCACGCGGGCTGGCACCGAGGCGAATATCGCGTGACTCCCGCGTCTCGCGCACGATCCGCGTGATGTAGGCAATAACACCCGGATCGACGGCGACCGTCCGTATCTGGGCGCGAAGCGCGGCGAGATCGTCCGGCCCAAGCACCGGTTCAAGCCGGAGCGCGTCGAGCGAGCGCGCATCGAAGCCGTGATGGTAGCGATTCAGAATTTCTTGCTCCGCTTCCGCACTCCCGTAGTCAACCAGGATCTTAAAAAGGAAGCGGTCGATCTGCGCCTCGGGCAGCGGGTAGGTTCCTTCATATTCGATCGGATTCTGCGTGGCGATGGTAATGAACGGATCGGGCAGCGGATAGCGGGTGCCGTCGAGCGTCACCTGCCGCTCTTCCATCGCCTCCAGCAGCGCCGCCTGCGTCTTAGCCGGTGAGCGGTTGATTTCATCGGCCAGTAAGAAATTGGTGAAGATTGGACCCTGTTTCAGATAGAAACGGCTTGAGCTGAGATCGAAGACGCTCGTGCCGAGGATATCGGACGGCATCAGATCGGGCGTGAACTGCACGCGCGTGAAGTCGGCGCGCAGCAGAAGCGCCAGCGTCTTGGCCATCAGCGTTTTGGCCGTACCGGGTACGCCTTCGAGCAGTACGTGGCCGCCCGCCAGGAGGGCTACGAAGAGCAGCTCGATCGTCTCCTCCTGATCAACGATCGCTCGTCCCGCCTCGGCCACGATTCGATCGCGAATTGCCTTCGTATTGGTCATTCCATCATCCCTCGCTCCTCAGCGCTCTTCGATCGATCAATTCTGTCGCGATCTGTTCCGTCTCACGGATCAAGCTGATCAGCGTCTGCTCATCGGGAACCGGTGAAGCATCAAGCCGCCGCAACGGCTCCGCCAGCGCCGCCGCTCCCGGCGCTCGCTCCACGAGTTGTGTTACGAACTCGGGCGTCGTCGCACTGCTTCGAAGGCGAAAACGCGCGCCCAACCGTCGCTTCAGCTGATCGAGATATTGATCGCGCAGCCACGCGCGGTGGCCACCTTGCTGCAATAGCGCGGCGAGGGTCGTCGCGTATTCGGCCCGTGCCCGGCGCGTTCCCTGAACATACGGCGTCACGACGCTGCCGAAGCGCCGGCCGCTAAGCACGAGATAGACGAAGCCGGTCAGGACCAGGAAGATCAGTGCCCAGCCCCACGGCTGGTGGACCAGCCGGTAGCCGAGCGTTCCCTGTTCGGTGAAGCCGTGATGATACTCGTCGATGGCGACACCGCTCCCCGCCGGTACGCCGTTCAGCAGGTTCAGCACGAACGCCGCGTTCCCCGGCTGGGTGAGGCCCGCGTTGCTGAACGGATCACCAGTCGTCAGTGCGACAACCCGCCCCGACCCGAGCGTCATGGTGGCGGCGATCAGCGGACGATCCCCACCCTGCCCGAGCAGCGGCACCCAGGCCGGATCGAGCAAGATTAATCGGCCGTAGCTATCGACATCTGTCGGTTGCACTGGCGGCCGGTCCAGTAGCGGTTGGACCGGCACAATACTGAGCGACCGCGGGTAGTCCGGTGTCAGCAGCGCGCCAAAATGCCCCAGCAACGAATTCGGGCGATCGACCGCCAGCACCAGCGTCCCACCCTGACGCACCCATGCGTCGATATCCGCCATCTGCGCGTCGCTGGCATCGAGCGTCGGAAAAAGGATGAAGAGCACGCCGTCGTCCGCGCGCAGCCGAAATGGCTCGTACTCCAGGGTACGCGGCGCATAGCCGAGATCGCGCAGCCAGAGTGACAGCGCTCGCGTGCCGTCCGGCGCCGCTGAATGGACGTTGTACTCCGGGTACGCCTTCGGCTCTTCGGTTGGTTTCTGGCGCGCCGCCGAGATCGCCGACAGCAGCGCGATGAGCAGCAATACGACAATGAGGACGGCCGGCAGCAAGCGACGGTGTCGCAGGCGACCCATCATGTCGACTCCCAGGCCCAGGCACTTAACCGTGAGAACTCGCGATAGTCATCTTCGGTGCAGCGAACCGCGCCATACCAGTGGCGATCGAAACGCTCGACCAACGGTGCCAGGCGTTCGACCAGCACGGTGCTCCCCTGTTTGCCGGCATTGGTCAACACCTCGCGATTCGTCAACGCGCGGTCGAACGACAGCGCGCCGCGCTCATCCAGTCGGAGCAGCGCCGCCAGGTAGAGCGCTCGAATCGCCAGGCGATAGGAGCGTTTTCCCGCCAGTTCTTCGGCCTCCTGGAGCAGATCAACCGCGTTCAAGCGTTCGCCGGGTGCGACAAACGGGAGTCGTGCCACGCCCGGCGCGAATCCGCGCCGCAGTCCGCGCACCGCCCAGACGCCGAGCGCTGCCAGTGCGATGATGCCGATCACGACCGCAACGATCGTTCGGAGCGCCTGCGATGGCGTGAGCCGGTCGATGACGTTGAGCAACAACCGGCCGACGGGTTGCAGCAGCGGCGCGAGTACACAACCGATCTGATGCAGCAGCCAGCCGGCGAACGTCTGTGGTTTGGCGCCGGCGGCTGGCTTGAACTCGGAGCGCGCCAGCACACGCTCGAGGCGGGCGGTCGCGTCGTCTGGATTTGTTGCACCCGGCCGCCCAGATTGATCGAACTGAGCGAGGAGCGCCGTCAGTCGCGCGACGGCGTCCGCCTGATCGACCGGAGGCTGCAAGTCGTCGACGATGGCCGCAAGATCGGGCTCCACCGTGGAACCGTCCGGCAGCCTTACGGTGTTGATCGACTTCAACGTCGTGGCCACCTGGCCCGGTGACCGGTGGCCGCTCTGAAGATCGTTCAATGCGGTCTGTACGACCTGATGGTAGGCGTCCAGATTTAGCGACGTGGCCCCGGCCGGATGCGCCGCGATGAGCAGCAGAACGAAGCCGAGCGTGAGGCAAACCCCCAAAAGCCGGTGGAACGAGTGTGACTTGAGCGGCACGTCACATCTGAGGATAAGCGGAGCGTGCCATCGTCTCGGTCTGATTTGCCACCATCTCCAGATCGAGTCCTTCCTTGCGCGCTCGCAGATCGTAGTAGAGCAGGACGGAGGCGATATAGATGATCGGACCGGTGATGATCGTGCCGGCCGTGCTGAAGATCACGCTGACCACCGAACCGAGAATGCGGAAGGTTTCACCATCACGGCCGAGCGCCAGCATCGCGCTCAGAACGACGTTTGGTGCCGAGAAGATGACGCTGATGATCGCCACGATGATCGAGATGAGGAGATAGATCCCGAGCACGCGCCACCAGTGACCCTTGACCAGCGAGCGGCTGCGCGACAGCGCCGCCATGCCTCGCTTTCCTTCGATCACCGCGGCATGCAACCCGAAAATCCAGGCGAGTCCCAGATAGATCGCGAACGGCACGCCGATAATCGTGATCGCGATGAGCCCCGGCAGCAGCGCGTACAGAAACGCGATCCAGATGATCGAGAGGAAGCGTTCCATGCCGTCGTTATAGGCATCGCCAACCGTCGGCTGTCGTCCCATCCGGATTTCGGACATCGTGTAGATGATCGCCGCCAGCACCGCGAGATAGACGATGGCACGAACCAGCCCGACGAGGCCTGATGTGAGCAGATTGAATTCGAGATCATCTGGATGCTGGTGGACGGCGATCTGCTGGATGATCTCAATCAATCCGATCGGGATCATCAGCACGGCGCCGATCTTGACGAAAAGGAGGAAATGGCGCCGGAAGACGCGGAACGTCTCATCGATCAGATCGGAAACACTCAATGGCCGAAACGCTCGCTCGCCCTGCTCCACCCAACACCCCTCTTCTCAGGTTCCGCGGGGGTCACGTCCGATGATTCCACCAGCATCGAACGAGGTCACCAGCCGCACGATTCGAAGTCCAATGAAACTATAGGCCACTTCGAATCGTGCGATGATAGCCGAATTGTCCTATCCGCCCAGCTACTCCACGACCGGTGGCCGCCGCCGTCCAACCTGCGTCGCTTGCTCGAAGGCGTAGGCGAGTTGTAGCACGCCGAAGTCGTTGTGATGCCGCCCGACGATCTGGATGCCGACCGGCAATCCTTCCGGCGTGAAACCACAGGGAACGGAAATCGCCGGTAGACCGGTGACGGTGATGTAGTAGCATGAGCGCATCCAGGCGATGTAGTTATCCAGTTCGACGCCGTTGATCTCGGTCACGTAGGGGATCGTCACGTCGAACGGCGGCACCTGATTCACCGGGCAGAGCAGATATTCGTACGTCTCTAGAAACTCGGTGATACGCGCATAGAGCTGCCCGCGCTTCATTTCGGCCTTACTGACATCCATCCCAGTCAGGGGCAGACCCTGTTCGGTGTTCCAAATGACGGTATCTTTGAGCTGATCGCGATGGTCGCGGAGATCAGCTTCGTGCGCCAGGGCGAAACTCCAGGCGCGCAACGTCTGGAAGATCTCCTCGGCATCCGTGAAATCGGGCGTCGCCTCCTCGACCGCGCACCCCAGCTCCGAGAAGACGTGCCGCTGGCTTTCGAGCGCATTGGTGACACGCGGGTCGACCGGCAGTCCGCCGAGATCGGCGCTCCAGGCGACGCGCACACCGGCAAAATCACGCTCCAGCGGTTGCGCGAAGAGGCTGGCCGGCTGCTCGATCCCGATCGGCGACCGGCGGTCCGGACCGGCGATGGCGGTCAGCATCAGCGCCACATCGCGCACCGTCCGCGCCATCGGGCCGACCACGCTGAGCGGCCACCAGGGGAGGCTCGAAGGCCAGTTCGGCACCCGGCCAGGCGAAACACGGAAGCCGACGATGTTATTGAAATTGCCCGGGTTGCGGAGCGAGCCGCCGAGATCGCTCCCGTCGGCGATCGGCACCATGCCGCAGGCGAGCGAGACCGCCGCGCCGCCGCTACTGCCACCGCAGGTCTTCGTCAGGTCGTACGGATTGAGCGTGGCACCGAAGATCGGGTTGAACGTCTGCGAACCAGCGCCGAACTCCGGCACGTTCGTCTTGCCGATCGTCAGCGCGCCGCCCTTTTTCAGTCGCTCAACGATCAGCGCATCGACGTCCGGAATGTCGTTGGCATGCAGCGGCGAGCCCTGCGTCGTGCGCATCCCCTTGGTCGAAGCCAGGTCTTTGTGCGCGATCGGCAGGCCATGGAGTGGCCCCAGCGCCGCGCCGCTTGCAAGCTTCGCGTCCGCTGCGTCGGCCAGCGCCAGCGCCTCGTCATCGGAAATCTGGGTAATGATCGCGTTCACCTTCGGGTTGACCCGCGCGATCTGCTCCAGATGTGCCGCCATCACTTCTCGCGCCGACAATTCCTTATCGCGAATGCGCGCCGCCAGATCGACCGCATCCATGAAGCAGATTTCATCCCGACTCATCGCCATGATTCCTCCCGTCGTATCGGACGTTGCCTGGTCGTATTCTCCCACGGATTCACGGAACGTAGGCGAGATGCGGCAGGGGTGCTATGATCGGCGAACTGATCAGACCGAACAACCGAACGGCAGACGATTCGCTCATCGGAACAGGGGTGGAAGATGGATCTCGGGCTGAAGGGGAAGGTCGCGCTCGTCACCGGCGGCAGTCGCGGTATTGGTCGCGCGACGGCGCTGACGCTGGCGGCCGAAGGCTGCGATGTCGCGATTTGTGGACGCGGTACCGATAATGTCGAAAAGGCGGTCGACGAGCTGAAAGCGCTCGGTGTACGGGCGTGCGGGGTCGCCGCCGATGTGACCGCGCCGGGTGAGGTCGAGCGCTTCGTCGACGAGAGCATCAGCGCGCTGGGCGGCGCCGATTTGCTCGTCGCGAATGTCGGCGGCACATCCGGCAAGACATTCCGCACGCTGACCGTCAGTGACTGGATCAAGACATTCGAGATGAACCTGTTCCATGCGGTACGCGCCATTCACGCCGTGGCGCCGTCGATGGAGCAACGAGGGGGCGGCAGCATCGTCACGATCGCCTCGATCTCCGGCTGGCGGCCCGGCCCGCGCTCGCAGTACGGCACCGCCAAAGCGGCCGAGATCTTCCTTTCTGGCTCGCTTGCCTGGGAGCTGGCGCCTCAGCGGATTCGTGTCAACACCGTCAGCCCTGGTTCAACGATCTTCCCCGGTGGCGGCTGGGAGCGCTTTCGCGAGCAGCAGCCGGACGTATTCGGCGAGTTCGAGCAGAACGAATTTCCCTGGGGACGACTCGCCACCGCCGAGGAGATTGCCAACGTCGTGACCTTCGTGCTCTCCGAGCGCGCAAGTTGGATCAATGGCGCCAATATCCCGGTCGATGGCGGCCAGGGCCGCCCCGACGTCTTCTTCCGCCTGCACGACGCCTAGCCAGAGCTCAGCATCGCTCGACCGTATGGGCGCGATTCGTTGTCATCGCGCCCCATTCACCAAAGAAACGGTCGGAGGTTCTGGCGGCGCCGATCCGGAGTCCAGGTGCCGACGGCCCCGGTACGTTGATGGCAACCGCGATCACCTGTCGGTTGATCGGGATGTGACCTTGCGTCCCCCTATCCAAGGTCGGCATTACTACCAGTTCGATCGATGGCGCCTAGGTCACCCCAGTGTCCTCGCCAAACTGAGTGATAGTTCGTCAGCTATCTGAACGTTGCCCTATCACGGGTAGCTACTCTTTCCGCTCACGCGGAGAATAGCCTCAAAGTACTATGAAGATCGGGACCCTTCATTGTAAGGTTTTCCGGCCCAACGCGTTTTCCGGGTATATGGTTGGACACTACTCGGAGAAACGCCAATGAGTGAATACGATTCCATCATCGAGGCGCTTGAGCAATCGGCCCGGAGATTCGACGCGGACGCGGGCTCGGTACCAACGCCGGAGTTTCGGGCGCGTTGCCAGGCGCGAGTGATCAAAGCGGCGGGCAAAGGACATCTGGCGATTCGGCTGCCCGTTTCACGGCGCTTCGCCACCGTCGCGCTGGCGACCTGCCTCTCGCTACTCCTGGTGATTCCAGCGCTCGCCGGCCCCGGCGGGATGAGCGGCACGATGTCGACGGTCGCGACCGGCATGCGCCATATGTTCGGTCCGCCGTCCAATCCTGATGGCTTGATGTCGGGGAACGCTGAACTCTTCGGTACTCCGGGGGCAACTCCCACACATCCGGACAACCATGGTGCAGACGTCTCAGCTGTCGCCAAAGCAACCCCACAGCCGGGTGAGAATCATGGCGAACAGGTGCGGGATGTCGCTCGTGATAATCATGGTCACAATAAGGGCACCCCAACCGCGACCAGCGGCACCGAAACTGCCACCGAGACGAGTACTTCGGAGTCGGTCACCGCAACCAGCACTTCAGACACCGCGACGGCAACCGAGGCGAGCGGCACGGAGACACCGACCGAGACGAGCAACGCCGCGACGGGTACGAGCACGAGCAGTAATAGCAATGCACCATCCCAGAACACCGACAATCATGGCAGTGACGTCTCCAGTACAGCTCAACAGACGCCCGAGACCAGCCACGGTCAGGATGTTTCCAGCGCGGCGCAAAGCACGCCGGAAACAGGCGAGAATCATGGTCAGCAGGTCAAGGACGTTGCCACGGACAATCACGGCCACGATGTAAGCAGCGTCGCGCACGGTACGTCGACACCCGCGCCGGAAGCCGCTCCGGAGACGACGCCGGAAACGACACCGGAAGCAGCACAAGTCACGACGCCAACGACTGGCGGCGCCAACAATCATTCACATGGAGGCGGCAAAGGGCACGGAGGGGACTAACGTGGCGATGGAACTCTCTCCCACAAGCGCAGCCGGCGAGCGTTCGCCGTCGGCTGCGTCGTACCCCGCGGCAGGTCTCGACGAGTCCGTACTCGTTGATCAGGCGATCGAGGGTGACGGGGACGCCTTTGCCGCGCTCTATTCGCGTCATGTCGATCGCGTCTACCGGCACTGTTACTACTACATGGGGAACCGAGCAGACGCCGAGGACATGGCCCAGCAGACCTTCCTGCGCGCCTGGCAGGCGATTGGACGCTATCGGCGCGGCAGCGCGCCGTTTCAAGCCTGGCTGCTGACGATTGCCGGGAACCTTTCGATTAGCCGGCTCCGCCTGGCTCGAGAGATACCGCACCGCGAGGACGGCCGCGAGGAGGCGACGGAGGACGATCCACAGGATATTGTCGCGACGCTCGATTCCTGCGATGTGGTGCGACGCGCCGTGCTCGAATTGAAGCCGGACCGCCAGCAGGTGATCATCCTGCGCTTCATCGAGGGAATGTCGATCAGCGAGGTGGCCGCCGCCCTCGGCAAGAGCGAGAACAACGTCTCGGTCACGCAACATCGCGCGCTCGGCGATCTGCGACGTCGCCTTGACGGGCAGCAACTCGAGCCGAAACCGCATACCCGTGCGGTCCAGGCGCTGAGGGATGCGGTTCTGCGCGCAACCGGCCACGGCTGACACCTCGCCCGGTGTTGAGGCTTCACCCCAAGACCCTGGCTTGATCCCAACTATCTCCACGTGTCATCTCATGCTACGCTGGTGACGAAACCTACTGCTGTCGTCATGACAGTCGTGCTGGCGCCCTACTGGGCGGCAGGCGGCGGAGGCACGCATGATGATTGATGAAGAATGGGATGCCGTGGTCATTGGCGGCGGTCATAACGGACTGGTCGCCTCTTGGTATCTGGCCCACGCCGGCTTGAAGGTGCTGGTGCTTGAACGGCGTGACTTTGTCGGCGGCGCCGTCATCACCGAAGAGCTCTGGCCCGGCTTCTCAGCGCCGACCTGCTCCTATCTCTGCTACTTACTCCAGGCAAAGATCATCGAGGACATGGACTTGCGCGAGCACGGCTTCGATGTGCACCAGCTCAGCCCGCACTCGTTCCACCCATTCCCAAACGGCCGGAGCATTCGCAACTGGGACGACAACGAGCGGACTGCCGCCGAAGTTGCGCGTATCTCTGCGCACGACGCGGCGGCGGTGCCGGCCTATCGCGCACTGCGCGAACGGATCGCCGCCCTCTTCTACCGCTGGTTCCTCACCCCGCCACCATCGCTGGCCGAGATGACGGCGGCCGTGGCCGGTACCGCGGATGAAGCGGTTCTTGAACGGCTCCTCTTTGGTTCGGTTTCCGGACTGCTCGATGAGTTTTTCGAGTCCGACGAGGTCAAAGCCGCCTACTCCGGGGCCTGGGACGCGGGCGATCTGGATGCTCCCGGCAGCCTGCTGTCCGGAATCTATCCCTCGATCTCGATCTTCACGCCCGACGAAAACTACGGCATCGTCGTCGGTGGCATGGGTGGCATCACCAAAGCGATGCGCCGTTCGGTCGAGGCCGAGGGCGTCACGGTGCGCACCAACGCGACGGTCGAGGAAATCCTGATCGAGAACGGTCGTGCAATCGGTGTGCGTCTGGAAAACGGCGAAGAGATCAGCGCCCAACTCATTCTCTCCAACGCCGACATCAAGCGCACCTTCCTGCGCATGGTCCCGCGCGACGCGCTTCCGGCGAGCTTCATCCGTCAGGTCGAGGGACTTCAGACGAACGCCGCTTACTTCAAGTTCCACGCCGCGCTCGATGACCTGCCCGACTTCTCGGCCTACTTCGGCAGCGACTACGACCCACACATGCTCGCCCAGATCAAGATCTGCCCCTCGCTCGACTCCTACCGCAAGGCGTGGGACGACGCCAGCCACGGCCGCATCACTGATTCACCGGTCATGTCGGTCCAGATCCCCACCGTCTACGACCGCACGCTCGTGCCGAACGGCGGACATGTTATGTCGATTTGGGTCCAATACGCCCCGGTCCACCCCAACGGCGGCGACTGGACCGACGAACTGGCCCATGAAGCCGGCGAGATGCTGATTGACACGCTCGCTCAGTACGCCCCGAACATCCGCGACGTCATTCGCGACTGGGTCTGCTTCACGCCGGCCGACATCGAGCACCGCGTCGGTATGACCGACGGCAACATCCGCCACATCGACCAGATCGCCGGCCAACTCCTCAATCAGCGCCCGCTCCCCGGTTGGAGCGACTACCACACCCCAATCGAAAATCTCTACCTCTGCGGCGCCGACACCCACCCCGGTGGCGAGGTCACCGGCGCCCCTGGCCACAACGCAGCGCATGCGGTGCTGAAAGCGCTCGCTGCGGTATAATCACTACGATACAAGAATTCGCATTTGATCGTAGGGGAGGAGCTTGCTCCTCCCGTCGGTCGCTGGTGTTCCGGCCGAGCGCCCCGTAGATGGGGTGCTACATCATCCATCGGAAACGACGACGTTCGACCGGCAGGGTGTCCTTGATTCCAGGGCATTCGGAAACACGCACGTCCGATGGTTGATGGCCTTCGGAGAAACGTCGGTTGCAGGCGAACAGGGAGGACGCGGTCGCCGGAACGACGGCGACCGACGGGAGGAGACAAGTTCCTCCCCTACGGACGTAACGAGGCAGCTAGGAGGGAGTTCGGGTGAATCGCAGGTGGTGGCTGCTTCTCTCGGTCGTTGTCATCGTCATTCTGCTCACGGCTGCCTATGCCGGGCTTTCGGTATACAAAGCCTATGACTACACGACGACACCCCGACAGGCGATCGGTTCCGCGTCACCGGCTGATGAAGGGCTGCAGTACGAGAATGTGACCTTCCCCTCGGCGGCGGATGACGGCGTGCGATTAACCGGCTGGTGGATTCCGAATCCGAACGGGCATCGGGTGCTGATCTTCGTGCATGGGCGCTACCGGAACAAGGCGGCGTATCTGGCCTTAGCACGGCCACTGTGGGAGCGGGGCTACAGCCTACTTCTCTTTGATCTGCGCGGGCACGGCCAATCGACGTACGTCCCCTGCACCTACGGCATCAAGGAACAGTGGGACGTCATCGGTGCGGCACGTTTCGCTCAGCAGAAAGGGTTTTCGCCCTCGTCGATCGGTGTCATCGGCTGGAGCCTGGGCGGTGTCAGCACGCTGATGGCGATGAGCAGTTCTGACGATTTCGTCGCCGCTGTCGCCGACTCGGCCTATGCCAACTCCGATCCGCTCCTCGCGCGCAACCCGCTTCAACCCGGCCTCCGACTCGCTTTACGCCTCGTCCGCGGCATTGATCTCTCCCAGGTCGATCCGGCCGATTCGATCCGCGACCTGCACGACCGCAGCATCATGCTCATCCACGGCGCCACCGACAACGTCGTCCCGCTCTCACAGGAACGCCTGCTGGAACAAGCCGGCGGCGCCAGCATCAAGGCCACTTGGCTCGTGCCAGACGCCGGGCATGTGCAGGCCTATAGACTGCATCCAGATGAATACGTGCAGCGGGTGACGGCATTCTTCGATGGGGTGCTGCGGTAGGAGGGCTGGGCTCGTTGCTCCCACCAAGGAGACCAAATAGATAGGCGTAAACGGCCCGGCACCTGCTTAGTCAAGGCAGTAGATGCTCCTACGATGTCTGGCACGACCCATCGCTCAGCCAGAGCGTTATTAGCAGAACGCATAGGCGAGGCAACTCCCGCCAACCGGACGAGCGAGCGCATGATAAGAGCAAGTATCGGGCTCTTCAAGTGCATCGGGCGAAATTTCTGGGCCCTCTAGCAGCAGAGAGCCTCAGTGCCATTGGCAGTCTGCCTGTCTCTTGCCTCCCTGAGATGTCTCGCAAGGAACTAAAATACGGCACTCGCCCGGCAAGCGATGATGTCCCATTTCGGACGTCAAGCGCACTATATAGATAGAGGACGTCTCCAACCAAGAGTAGCGGGAAGGTCGCCCGGTGAATTTCCAAGGGTCCACCTTACCATCTCCAGATACCGACCTCGTCGAAGCGGTGCGATCCGGTTCCATTGGGGACCTCGAAAATTTGATTATTCAATACGAATCTTCATTGAAGACCTATCTTTTACATATGACTGGAGATCCGGAATTGTCTGCCGACGTCTTGCAGGAAAATTTTCTTGATGCATTTCGATGTCGTCACAAGTTACCGAGTGACCGTCCGCTTTCTACATGGCTCTTTCGAACAGCACGCAACAACTTTCTTGCCGCGCGCCGGCGGATGCATCTTCGCCATCTATCATCGCTCGATTGGCTCATAGATACGTCCCGAACCGTCCCAGTTGAACTGAAGTGTGCCGATTCAACGTCGCAACTGCATGAACGTGATCACATTCAGTCGATACTTGACTCGCTCAGCGATCAACTGCGCGACGCTCTCGTATTGCATTCAATCGGCGGATTTGGCAGTGCCGATGTTGCGCACATTCTAGGTATTTCCACGTATGCGGCCCGGAAGCGCATCTACCGTGCACAGGTGCAATTTCGATTGGCGTACCATGGCAGTCTTAGTAGGGGTGATATGCAACACGACTCGTCGTCATCGAACCTCCATAAGGTGAGCTTCGATGTTGAGGCACAGCTGAGACAGAGACAAGTTTCAGCTGCAGATGTCTCACAAGGCGTGCGAAGTGCACTAAATAGTATAGGACGCCCGAATCGAGGGCAGCGAATAGCACCGAACTCCACGTGATTCCGCCCCTGGCGCAACGCAGTGGAACAAACCGTACAACTGGCCGAGATCATTTGGGAAACACGTTTGGGAGCAAGATGGACACACAACTCATAGCCGTAACGATTCCGGCGCGGACGGTCGTTGGAGCTGCCCTTCTTTATGCAGGATTTCGCAAAACGCGCACTCCAGGTAGCATGGAGCGCGTGATCACGCGCTCCGGATATGTTTCTCATCGCTATGCGCACATTCCGGCCACGATGGTAATTACTGCGGAACTCACTCTCGGGTCGCTCTTGTTGTTCGGGATAGCGCCGCGACTCACAAGCCTACTCGCGATCAGTCTGCTCGTTCTGTTCACACTTCACCTAGCTCACCAGTTGTCGAGAGGCTCCACAGAGCCATGTGGTTGCTTTGGATCAACGAAGCGATCCCTGGGGCTAAGCGATGTGTTCCGCAACGTGGGCCTCATGATCCTTGCAGGTTCGATGTTCCTGCCGGGAACACCCCCTCTAGCTATTACGGGATTCCCGTCTATATCGTACACGCCACTCCCTTCGTTTGACACGCTCGCAGCGACAACGGGACTGGTCTTAGCCTTGGCTATGCTTTGGGCACTGATGATTCACCTGATCCGGCTTGTGGAATCTGTATTATAGATTGGAGGCCTAAAGACGAGAAATCTCAATTGTATCAAATCCGCATTATTCGTTCCACGGACTGAGGAGGGCAAATGCCCAAAATCGACCGCCTACACGACCTTCTGGCGCAGCGGCTAAACCGGCGCGGGTTCCTCGGTACAATGGCGAAAGGGGCAACTGCCTTCGCGGTTGCCACGTCGGGACTTTTCCTTCGCAGTCCACTTGGCACCGGTATAATGACCGCACTGGGGTGCACTATTTACTGTTACGGTTGTCTCAGTCCGTCATGTCGCCCGATATCCTGCTTCTACTGTGCGAGCGTGACATATGAGTATCCAACAGGTGGGCAGGGTGAGTACCTTTGTGATCGTCCGTGCCCAAATCAGGATGTTTCATGTTGTTGCTTCGTCCCGCCGGGTGGACCATACATCAATGATTGCCCGTGCGGCGTTTTCTCGTGCGGAGAGGGTGACGACTATTTTCCCTGTCCGAATCGCAGTTGATAGCATTTGAAACCGATGGAGGTTGACGAATGGAACATGATCCGATCGGGAAAAATTCTGTGCATCCCATGATTATGGATCTCGTTCTTGCGAACATTCACCGTATGAGTGCTCGTAGAGAAGATTGGGCAAATGTTCGGGCCGACGACGTGACGGTTGCCCAGCAGCGGACCTTCGACGGGCTAGTCGATCGCATTGCCGGAGTTGGGGCATCGCATACGATTTCCTTGTCAAACGCATTGCTGTCGGTGACTCATCCTCATGGTCGTGACATTGTTGTGTGCGAGTTCTCTAAACGAAGCGATGTATCAGAATGGCGATGGGAGGGGTGTGCGGCCAAACCATTTAGCACACAGGCAGCGAATCCATATATCCCACTCAGCATGGTCAATGAACGGGGGCTAAGCCTAGGGTTTGTCATGTTGAACGGTGGCTTCGGTTCGGTTCGAATTGTATTTGCAGACGGTTCCGAGATGGAGGATACCGTAACGAACGAATACGTCCTCTTCTATGTCCCGTATCAAAGTGACGCCATTGGGGCTGAGCCTGCAGACGCATGGATGTATGACAAGACTGGCCGAGAGATCTTAAGCGGGAAGGTGCGTGTGCGACCGTACCCTGATGCCGATGAGTGGAACGCTTTACGAGGTCAATCGAGCTCAATTCGCTGAGTGTATGGGGAATCAGGGAACGGAGCAGACGTTGTTGACATTTTGGGATGCGGTCATCGTATTATTAGGGGTTACGACACTTCTCGAATTCGTCTTTATCACGGCCATTCTGCGGGCCATCGGTAATATTCAGTTGCAGTTGGAGCAATCTTCCCGACCTGCAAAAGCAAGCCAGATCACGGTTCTCGGTAACTAACTTCCAGATGTGCACATAACTTCGTTGACTGGAGCTACCTATTCGCTGAAGGAGCTTTGGGAGCGATCAAGGCTAATGATACTGTTTGTCTCCTCTGGATGTATTCATTGTCGAGACGTCATGTCAACACTTGCTTCCATCGCGAAAGAAGTTTCGCTTGTGAATGGGCAGGTGGTTGTTCTTTCCGCAGACAGTGCGAGTGCGATGAGCCAGCTCGTCGCAGACTCAGGAATGTCAGATCGGAGTCCGTCCGTCATCGTGGGAACCGCCGATTCAGCGTTCCGCGATGCGATCCGCATCACCGCAACGCCGACGATCTTGTGCGCCGACGAGCACGGCACCGTCGTTGATGTCGCGGAGGGTGCTCTCACACGCTACGAACTCACAAAAATGTTCGAGACTCGCGGATTGCTGCCGACGCCAATGACGAGGCTTCGCAACGCGATTCGTCCCCTGCACAAGACCGCTTAGTCTCGATGAAGCGGACGAACTTCAGTCTCGGTAGTGAGCACCTCGTTAGATATTTGCTTGCATTCTGTTTGCTTGCCACGTGCTTGGTTGATTGTTCGCGGAAGGCATTACCCGCATCGACCAATGTTCCTGATCTTTCTGCATCACCGAAGAGTCTACCCACGGCTGGGTTAGTTGCCATAGTTACTCCGACTTCCGTAGCTTCGTTTAGACTTGAGAGCGCTTCAAGCGCAATTGCTAATCCTCGGGCAATAGAAACAACCGAGAATGGGATACTGGTGGCCGATGGAGGCGACCCGGCGGTTTCATACTCGGGCAGAATCGTCGAACTTGATCGAGCTGGAAAGTCAACGACACTGTTCAAAGGGATTGGCAACGCTCTGGCATCGCCGGATGGCCGCACGTATCTTTTCGGCTTGTCTGACATCGCCGCGCGCGGAAATGACATCTACTTCGTCACCGGAGAAGGCGCCTGGATTCAGGACCCGCTCTATGCTCCCAATCGTCTGATGCGCTTGAATCAGGACGGGGTACCCGAGGAAGTCTTTTCGTTCGACGACGTCGAAAAGCTTGATCCTGATGGCCTTGGGGAAGACAGCAACGCGACGGGGGTCGCGCTAGCACCCGACAACTCAATATGGGTCACGGACGCAGCTGGGAATTGGGCCGCTCACTTGGCCCAAGACGGATCGGTTCTAAGCGTTTTTACCTTTCCAGAAGTTGACAGTGAACAAGCGGTTCCCACAGGAATCACCGTAGGTCCCGACGGATTCGCCTATGTAGCGCTATTTCACTGCAGAGGAGCCTCGGCCGGAAACGGCGGGATAGCGAGGCTCAATCCTGCCGGGGAAGTGAGCGTCGTTGTCAG
>ERZ778018.1337-NODE-1337-length-21332-cov-4.575645_pt1 | contig 21332 bp, 18 predicted proteins | sample MGYA00375748_ERZ778018 | MGnify/ENA primary metagenome ERZ778018 (study PRJEB29350, sample SAMN05509839) | bioreactor metagenome | biome: bioreactor; material: wastewater | place: South Africa: University of Cape Town | collected 2014-04-22 ... | reverse complement strand
ACCGATCTCTTCACCGACCGGGTCTACAAGCCGATCGAACCGAATACACGCCGGTTTCGCATCGAAGGACTCGGCTACCGCTGGATCCGTCTACGCGGCATCTATTAGTTTGAGGAAATGGTCCACCAAAATTCCCTCATCAACTTGATGAGGGCTCGCCACGGCATATCGGTTAGCACTTGAACGCGGGAGCCGATGGTGAGACTCGAACTCACGACCTGCTGTTTACGAAACAGCTGCTCTACCAACTGAGCTACATCGGCACAGCCGTCACCACACGAGCGTGCGGCGCTGACTGCCAGATTCTAGCACGTGATCGGACCTCGGCCAACCCGACATTGGATCGACCGAGATCCGAGTGTTAAGAGCCGTCATTCCTTCGCGCGGACGTCAGCCCCAGACGGACCTGACGGTCGCGGCAACGAGTTCCAGCTTCTTGCGTTGAATTTCCGGCGTGATGCGGTTGCCTTCCCAGGTGGAGGCAAAGCCACATTGCGTGCTGAGCGAGAGACGATCGAGCGGCACGATCTTCGCCGCTTCGCTGATTCGTTGCTCGAGTTCGGAGGCTGTTTCCAGGCGCGGATTCTTGGTACTGACCAGGCCGAGCACGACCTCGCGATCCTCGGGGACGAAGCGGAGCGGCTCAAAACTGCCCGAACGCGCATCGTCGTATTCGAGGAGAAAGCGTTTGAAATGCGACTTGCTGAAGACTCGTTCGGCGATCGGGTCGTAGCCGCCGCTCGCATAGAACATGCTCTGATTATTGCCCCGACAGATATGGATCGCGAAGGTGACCCCTCGCTCGGTGAAGCCGTCGATCACCGCGTTGTCGAGTTCGATCGTGCGGTCGATCATCTCGCCGACGTCGTTTCCGCGCTCCTGATAGCCCTGTCGCATCTGCGGATCGAGCAGCGCTCCATACTGTGGCGCGTCGATCTGAATATAGGTGCAGCCGAGCCGGATAAGCTCCTCGATCTCACGCCGCGTCAGATCGACGAGGTCGGCAAGGTAGGCGTCACGAGTCGCGTAGGCACCGGACGAGCGCTCCGGATCGTAGTAGGCAGCCGCCTGCTGGGTGCTGACCAGTGTCACTTTCGCTGGATGTGACGTCCTCGCCCGAACGTAGGTAAATTCCTCGGCGCACATCGAATGGCGCCAACTCAGCTTTTCCACCACGACCGGCCGCTGGAAGACGAGTTGGTGCCCTTCATCGTCATGGAACGGAATCGCCCAACCGCCGAGCTTGTCGTAGCCGTCCAAGGCTTCGACCAGGTGGCCGAAAAACGCGTAGCGCCGCTGTTCGCCATCGGTCAGCACCTCAAGCCCGGCGTCCTCCTGCAATTGGAGCGCCTCATCGACAGCTCGATCTTCGACCTTCTTGAAGTCGGGAGCACCGATCTCGCCAGACTCGTACTGCTTACGCGCCTGATCGAGGTACGCCGGCCGCAACAGGCTACCAACGACATCGCTGCGAAACATCTTCTGCCTCCTGATCAATCTCGAACACGACTAAACCTGCTCCAGACCAACGTAATTTTCCGCCAGTGACGTCGCGGCCGCGGCCGACTCGCAGACATACCGCAACTCGGACAGATGGAGCCGATGTTCGAACGGCCCTTCGCCCTCGAACCGGTGCAGCATCGACGTCATCCACCAGGAGAAATGCTCGACACGCCAGACCCGACGCAGGCAGGTGCTGGAATAGCATTCCAACAACTCCGTGCGACCGGACCGATACCAGGCATCGAGCGCGCTCGCCAGAACTCGCACGTCTGACACCGCCAGGTTCAACCCTTTAGCACCCGTCGCTGGAACGATGTGGGCGGCGTCTCCGGCCAGAAAGAGACGTCCACGCTGCATCGGTTCCGCGATCACACTGCGCATCGGCGTGATACTCCGGTCGACCAGCGGTCCCTCGGCCAGCGACCAGCCGTCCATCGCGAAGCGCTGATGGAGCTCGGACCAGATGCGGTCGTCGGACCAGTTTTCCAGGCGGTCATCCGGTGGGCACTGGACGTAGAGCCGGCTCAACTCCGGCGTGCGCATGCTATGCAACGCGAACCCACGTTCGTGATAGGCGTAAATCAACTCCTCGGTCGACGGTGCCACCGCCGCCAGCACGCCAAGCCAGGCAACGGGGTACTCTTTTTGGAACACCTGGATCTCGCGTGTCGGTATGGCCGAGCGGCAGACGCCGTGTGAACCATCGCAGCCCGCGACGAAATCGGCCTCGAGCGATTCAACCCGCCCCTCGTAGCGATAATGGACAACCGGGCGCTCCGACGCGATCTCATCTACCCCGATTGCTTCAGCGCTAAAAAGAATCTGTGCACCGGCGTTGAGCCGCGCTTCGATCAGATCCTTGACGACCTCCTGTTGGCCGTAGACCGTGATCGCCCGGCCACCAGTCAGATCGCTCAACGGAATTCGGTGGCTCCGGCCCTCGAAGCGCAACTCGATACCGCGATGGACCATCCCCTCGCGTCGTAGCCGTTCATCGAGGCCCAACTGATGAAGCAGATCAACCGTACCCTGTTCGAGTACGCCCGCACGAATACGACGCTCGACGTAGTCGCGTGAGCGCGACTCGAGAACAACAGACTCGATATCGTTGGCGGCCAGCAGGTGGGCGAGCACGAGCCCGGCTGGCCCCGCGCCAACGATTGCGACTTGCGTGCGTTCCACTGCTGCTCCTCCGCCCGCCTGACATTCGTTCATGCTCGTTTCACCGTCATCCTAGGTGCCACACATCCGAACGTCAAACGGTGTCGGAACCCTCGTTGACAACCACCTCCCGGGTTGCTAGCGTCATCAGTGGAGATCATTTAACAAAACCTGGAGGAGATATGACCCACGAATCGCTTCCGGAACGCAAGATCGATGATTCCCAGGTTGATTCATATCGCGCGATCTACGAGGAATTGATCGGTTTTGTGCCGCCCCGCATTATCGCCCGCACCGACTTTCTGGCACGCGTCGATCCGGAGCTGCTCGACTTGCAGGAATCGGTGCGCAAGCGCGCGATGTACCCGGACTGCTTCGATGTCAAGACGGCGCAATTGATGCTGTTCGGCATGCTCTTGATGACGCTCTCCGATGCGACGCGGCTTCATGCGATCGCCGCGCGCCGCGCGGGTGCGACCTGGGAAGAGATGAGCGGCGTGGTCAGCCTCGCCTTTCTCTTCCGCGGGCTGCCCGCCGCCAATCTTGGTGCCCAAATCATCCAGGAAATCGTCGCGAGTGAGCAAAGCGAAGGGTAAATCCGATGACCGGCGTCGATGTCAACATTCCCGAACCGATCCAGGATGTCGCCCATCTCGGGCACGTGGAACTCTTTACGCCGAAACCGGACGAGAGTCTCGCGTTCTTTATCAACGTACTCGGCATGTGCGAAACCGATCGCGCCGGTCAGTCTGTCTTCTTACGCGGCGCCGGCGATTATGAGCGGCACACACTCAAGCTCACCGAGAATGCTGAAGCCGGGATCGGCCATATGGCCTGGCGCATGGTCAGTCCACAAGCGCTGCAGCGTCGGGCGGAGGTGCTTGAGGCCAACGGCTGTGGCCGGGGCTGGATTGAGGGCGATCTCGGCCACGGCCCCGCCTATCAGTTCGTCGATCCCGACGGGCACCGGATGGAGCTGTACTACGAGGCCGAACGGTTCCAGCCGACCGAGGCGCAGCGCTCGCGGTTGAAGAACCAACCGCAGCGCTATTCGCATGTCGGCGCCGGTATTCGGCGGCTCGATCACGTCAACCTGCTCTGCAACGACGTGACATCGAATCGTGTCTTCATGCAGGATCTGCTCGGCTTCAAGCTGCGCGAACACGTCGTCCTCGACGACGGCACCGAGGCGGGCGCCTGGATCAGCGTGACGCCTCTTGTCCATGACGTCGCCTACACGCTGGACGCCACCCGGACGCGTGGACGACTGCACCACGTTGCCTTCTGGACAGACAATCGCGAGGATGTCCTGCGTGCCGCGGACGTGCTCCTGGAGAATGATGTTCCGATCGAAACCGGTCCGTCGAAGCACGCACTGACGCAGGCGTTCTTCCTCTACGGCTTCGAACCGGGCGGCAATCGATTCGAAATCTTCTCCGGTGGCTATCTCATCTTCGCACCCGACTGGCAGCCGGTTGTCTGGACGCAGGCCGAACGCGCGAAGGGCCAGGCATGGGGGCTCAAGATCCCCGAAAGTTTTCACACCTACGGCACCCCGGTCGTGACCGTGGATCGCGAGCAGATGCGCGAAATGCCGGTCGTGGAGCGCACGGCGTCCCATACGCCCAGCTAGCACTTCGCCTGAATGTCCACGAACGTGTCATTCTGAGCCGCAGCGAAGAATCTCTTGTGACTGCCCCCTGAGCACGACGGTTGGGACACGGGAAAGAGATCCTTCACTGCGGTTCAGGATGACACAGGGTTACTTGATCCGTGAATCCACGGATTCCGGCACCGGGCCAGCGATCGCAACACTATTGCCAAGTGGAAATTGTGTGAGAGATCAAACGGTGTGGGAGCCCACGTTGGGATTCGAACCCAAGACCTCATTCTTACCAAGAATGTGCTCTGCCTACTGAGCTACGTGGGCGTTTCGCCTGACAAACTATACTCAAGCGTCCGTCCGGATGCCAGAGTCGCACGCTTAGGTCGCGGGCTTTGATCCGCTCGCTGCAACCTTGGGCGGCTCGATTACCGGTAAAGCCTGATCCGGCGTCCAAGCATCGCCTTCGAACGGTGCGACCTCAATACCTTGTGTCGCCAGAAACGGTGCGACCCAGCGCGCGTGATACGGGCGCGGATAGACCGGCACGCCGGGCGCGTGTGAATCCGACCCACTGCTAATCAGCAGATCGCGCTCGAGCGCCATCTCGCGATAGCGCTCGATATCGGCAAGCGTATACGACCGATAGTGGCCCTCGAGTCCATCAATTGGAATGCTCGTCAGCATCTTGTCGAGCCGCTCGGCGGACATCAGCCCTTCACCGTCGTCACGGCCCGGATGGGCGATGATGCAGGTGCCGCCCGCCTGATGTGCCGCGTCGACGACCGTTTCAAGCGAGGTATCGACCCGCAAGTCTTCTCCGTACTTGATGACGAGCTGATGCGCCGTTGTCAGGTTGGTCGCATGACCGTCCTTGATCACGGTCCTCAGAACGTGCACCGGCAAGAGCGGCCGTCCGTCGATCTGCTCGTTGAGCGACGGCAGCGTGTGCCCGTGTTGTTCGAGCAGCGAGATGGCGCGTTCGGCCGCGGCACGCAGATTCGCCTGCTGCCGCGCGAGCAGCGCGCCGATCCCACTGCCGTTCAGGTCGTCCGGATGGATGCCGTAGATGAGCAGGTGCCACTGACGCTCGTCCCAGGCCGTGGTGAACTCCATGCCCGGTACGGCGATCAAGCCTTTTGCGGCGCTGTATTCCAGAAATTCCGGCACCGAGCGCATCGTGTCGTGATCGCAGACGGCCACGACCTTGAATTCGTGTTCGACGAGATAGTCAACCAACTGCGTGGGAGTCCAGCCACCATCGCTCGAGAGCGTATGCAGGTGTACATCGACCCGATCGATCGGGGAAATCTCGGCTCGAGCCTGGGGCATGGTCCCTCTCATTCCGTCTGCGTCCTCGTAACCCGCGATACCGCGGCTCCGACAAGTATAAACCGAGCCGTCATCCGCTCCACTTAGACGCCGACCGCCAGCATCCGATCGATCGCGATTCGCGCCTTCGCGGCGACCGCCGGATCGACGACCACCGGCTCACGAAGCTCGACGAGCGAGCGATGCAGCTTCTCCAGGGTGATCATCTTCATAAAGCCACAGACCGCCGATTCGCGCACCGGCTTGAACGTCTTGCCCGGCGCCATGAGCTGAAGGCGATGCAGCACTCCCGTTTCGGTCGCGACGATGAAGTGCTCGGCGTTCGATTTCGCGGCGTGGCGCACCATGCCCTCGGTCGAGAGCACGTGCGTCCGGTTCGAATCGAGTCGACCTGACTGGAGATCGAGCAGGCAACGTGAGCCACAGGCGCATTCCGGGTGTACCAACAACTCGGCTTCCGGATCGAGCAGGCGTGCCCGTTCGACATCTTCGGCCATGATTCCGGCGTGGACGTGGCACTCGCCGAGCCAGAGGTGCATATTCTGGCGCCCAGTCTGGCGTTTGACGTACTCGCCGAGGAAGAGATCGGGCAGGAAGAGTATTTCGCGATCCTCAGGAATCTGGTTGACGATTTCGACGGAGTTGGCGGATGTGCAACAGTAGTCCGTCTCGGCTTTCACCTCAGCCGAGGTGTTGACGTAGGAGACGACCGCGGCGCCAGGGTGTTCTGCCTTCCAGGCGCGCAGCTGATCGGCCGTAATGCTCGCCGCCAGCGAACAACCGGCGTTGAGATCGGGAATCAGGACGGTCTTCTCCGGGCAGAGAATCGCGGCCGTTTCGGCCATGAAATGCACGCCGCAGAAAACGATGATCTCGGCATCGGCATGAGCCGCCTGGCGCGAGAGGCCGAGCGAGTCCCCGACGAAATCGGCGATGTCCTGAATCTCGGGCACCTGATACGAGTGGGCCAAAATTACCGCATTTCGTTCGCGGCGCAGGCGATTGATCTCATCGATCATTACCTGCCGGTCGATCGGCTCCTGGGTCTCTCGCGGCGTCGCGAGATCGAGCATGTTCGCGATGGACATCTCGTCACCTCATTCGTTCGCGGCAACGCGACAGTGCGTGTCCGCCTCAATTATTGTTGCGATTCTCCGGACTGCTCCGGAGCGATCGACTCGCTCGGCCCGCCCGAAATCTCGCGCGGGCCGATGTAGTGGTAGAGTCGCGCCGGTCGGCGGGCGCGCCGATCGCGGCTTCCGGGGACGGGCGAGAGATCCCATCGTCCCAGCATCTGCCGCGAAAAATTGCTCGGGTCGTACTGCTCGCCGGTTACCGCTTCGTGCACAGCCCGCAGATCGGCCATGGTGAAGTTCTCCGGCAAGAGGTAGAACGCCAGCGGCGTGTAGAGAATCTTCTGCGCCAAACGCCAGCGCGCGTATGCCGCGATCCGCCCATGATCGAAGGCGAGCGGTCCAGGGAGCTTGTCGATCGGAAACCAGGCCGATTCATCGATGCTCCGACCCAGCCGGGTAGCGGCACGCTGGCGCGTCGCCGGCACGCCCGAAGGCAGAATCGCGTTATAGGACACCGAAATCGCTCGCCCGCGCGGGTCGCGTCCCGGGTCGCCGAAGGTATAAAGTTGCTCCAGAAAAACGCCCCATAAACCGGTCGTCTCGCTGAGCACGCGCTGCGCGGCATCATCCAGAGGCTCCTCCGTCGCGACCTCACCGCCCGGCAGCGACCAACCGCCGGAAAACGGCGCCTCATTGCGCCGCACCAGCAGGATGCGCAGTTCACGCTCAGCCAGTGCGAAACAGGCGATATCGACGGTCAGAAAGAGCTCACGTCGCATGCTCAGCACCTTTCCGAATCAACCAGCAGAATAATAGTCACATGTACCATGAACTGTCAACACGTTTCCCACCATCTGCTCCATCCCCCTTGTCATCCTGAGCCGCAGCAAAGGATCTCTGATGACTCGCCCGGCAATCACGCGCAAAGACCAGCGATCGGGGCCTGCTTGCGAACGTCATCTGGCTCGCACCAGATATCAGTTGGCAGGGACGGGTCAGGAGAGATCCTTCGCTGTGGCTCAGGATGACAGGGGGGTTGGATATCTGGGGTCAGGATATTCGGTGTCTGGAATGCCGCGGGGTTGCGGGATATCAATGGCTATTCAAGACTCGCGTTGCGCCAGCCGAGGTCAAGGAAGGCCAGAAGTATCTGCGCCGACAGCTCGCGATTAACGCGGTCTTGCGCTTCGAGCGCGCGCGTGACGGCGTCGTTGAAGACCTGTTGCCGGCCGAGGAAGCGGCGCAGCAGTCCCTCGCCGATTCGGCCCACACCGCTGACCGGCGTCGAATCGTCCGGAACGACGATACGCCGTTCACGCACTTCGGCCAATGCCTGAATCATCGCCAGTAATGGCTCTCCATCGAGTAAATCACCGTCCGGCTCCCATGTCGGTTGAGAACATCGCGCCAGTTCTTCCAATGCGGTGGTGCCTGTCGTCACCGGCCAGTCGGCCCGTTCGATCGCGCTCAGAGCGCCGCGCAGGCGCTTCATCTCCGCCGGTATGAACGAACTCCACCACTCGTCTGCCGAGAGGTGTTTCAGCGCGAAGCGAAGGCGGTTGCGCAGCGCAACGCGATAGGCAGCGGCAGAGAAACCGAGTGTCACGCTCTCAACGTGGACGCCCGATAGCTCCGGTTGATAACGCACCTGCCAACCTGCGGCACGTAACCGCCAGCAGATATCGACGTCTTCGTAATAGGCGGGCCAGAAGCGCTCGTCGAAACCGCCTACCTGATCGAACGCAGTGCGGCGAAAGGCGATCGCCGCGCCGACGACATAGTTGACATCGGCCGGTTCATCCCACTGACCATGGTCTTCTTGATGATGCCCTCGGTGACTGCTCGTAATCGTGATGCGGTCCAGCTCAGCTCCGGCGTGCTGCAGCAGGTTGCTGTTCGGATAACGAAGTTTCGCACCGGCCGCGCCGAGTATCGGATTGTCCGCGAAGACGCGCAGGAGCGCCGTACCGTAGCCCGGATCGAGTTCGACATCGGGGTTAAGGACCACGACAACCGACGCCTCGCTGCGGGCTACGCCGCGGTTGGCTCCGCCGGAAAATCCGAGGTTACTCGGGCTCGCTTCGATCACAACCTGCGGCCAGAGCGCCAGGTCGGCAAGCGAATCGTCGCTCGAGGCGTTGTCAACCACGATGATCTCGCCCGGCGGCGTTTCGTTCGCACGTAGCGCGGCGAGGCAACCGTCGAGATAGGCCGCGGAGTTGTAGTTCACGATGACCGCCGCCCAGCCTGTTACGTTCGCTTGTTCATGCACCAGTTACGTCCTGACCATCGCCTGAAAGGCGGCATGTTACACTCTGCCAGGCAGGTGTATCGTCTCGTGATTTGACCATCTAGCGCGTCGCGAAGCGGTCGCGCTCTGCCTTCGCCCCACAGAGGATAGACGCGTGCAGACGAATCCGACAGCCCACCAGCAGATGACGGAACCGACCGCTGAACGTGAGCAGTGGCTGCTTGAGTCTGAGCGTGATATCGGCTCACTTTCGATCGTCATACCGGTCTACAACGAGGTCGAAAGCATTGAGCCGCTCTACCGGGAGATCGTTGCCGCCGTCGAACCGTTGGCCCTTCCCTGGGAACTGATTTTCATTGACGACGGCAGCAGTGACGGCACGACCCGAAAATTGCACGACGTGTATGCGCGTGACGCCCACGTGCAGATCATCGAGTTTCGCCGCAATTTTGGCAAGTCCTCCGCCCTCGCCGCCGGGTTCGAGGCCGCGCGTGGTGATGCCGTCGTCACCATGGACGGCGATTTGCAGGATCTACCGGGTGAAATCCCGCGACTGATCGACCAACTCAATCTCGGTGCCGATCTGGTCAGCGGTTGGAAATTCCCGCGCCACGATCCACTCAACAAGCGCCTACCGTCGAGCATCTTCAATGCAGTGGTACGCGCCTTCAGCGGCATCAAATTGCATGATTTCAACTGCGGGCTCAAGGCGTACCGGCGCGACGTGGTGAAAGAGGTGCGGATCTACGGCGAATTGCATCGTTACATTCCGGTGCTGGCGCATTTTCGAGGTTTCCGCGTCGTCGAGATTCCAGTCAAGCACCGGCCGCGGCAGTATGGCCGCTCGAAATTCGGTAACGGCCGCTTCGCTCGCGGCTTCTTCGATCTGCTGACCGTCCTCTTCCTGGCGCAGTACACGCGCAGACCGCTTCATTTCTTCGGCTGGTTCGGTGTCACCGCGCTCGGTCTTGGCTTCATCATCAACGCCTATCTGGCGCTTATCTGGTTCCTCGGCCACCCGATTGGCACCCGGCCGCTCCTGACGCTCGGTGTGCTGCTGATGATTATCGGCGCCCAATTCGTCGTCTTCGGGCTCCTGGCGGAAATGATCGCCAGTACCAAGACAGATCGCGACTACAGCGTCCGGCGCATACTCGGCCGGCGCACGCTGGACGGCGAATCAGCTACGGATGACGGCCGGATTGAGCGTTAACTCTGAGATGGTCGCGCTTGAAGCGGTCGGCTGTGATCTCTGCGGTGCCGACGACGCCGAGCCGTTGCGGCAGCTGCGCGATCGGATGTTCGAGACGACGTCGCAAGCGTTTCAGCTCGTCCGCTGCCGCCGCTGTGGACTGATCTACCTCAATCCACGTCCGCCGGTCGACGAACTCGGGCAGTACTACCGCGACGACTACGCGCCGTTCGCGCGCCACGGGCTTGCGGCGCGGGTTAAGTCGCAGACCTTCCGGCGCGAAGTTGCCAGTCTCTGGCGACTCCTCGTGCCGCCTAAGCGCGTCATAGACATTGGCTGCGCCACCGGCGAACTGCTTCAGAGTATTCAAGTCCATGGAAATGACAATCTGCTCGGCATCGAGCCGAGCTCTATCGCCGCCGCAACGGCCCGAAGTCGCTGGGGGCTCGAGGTCGTCACCGGCACGCTCGAAGCGGCCTGCCTACCGGATGCGTCCGTCGATACGGCGCTCCTCGCCCATACGATCGAGCACCTTCCCTCGCCCACGCGGACGTTGGCCGAACTGCATCGCGTCATCAAGCCGGGCGGCGCGGTTGTGCTCTGGCTGCCGAACGCCGATTCCTGGGCGGCGCGCGTACTGGGCGGGTGGTGGATCGGCTACGATGCACCACGCCATTTGTACGACTTTACGCCAGGTACGCTGGCACGCCTACTGCGGCAAAACGGCTTCGCCGTGCAATCGATCGATCACGAATGGATCGGCCTCGAGTGGTCGTGGGCCCTCCGTCTCCGGCTGCGCGATCGGAGACCGGATTCGCGGCTGAACGGGGTACTGGCGTCACTGCATCCGGCCATGACCGCGCTGTTCACGCCCGTGGCGGCAATGGCGGCGCTGGCGGGTCATGGCGGGAGAATTCGGGTCGTCGCGATGCGGCTCAATTGAGCGTCTGGAGCGATTTTCCCGCGACTGCTCGCAAAAACTTGCACCGCGGAGCAGAGGTTGGTATTCTTTCTATTCGACCGCGGCGCATTCGTCTAGCGGCCTAGGACACCGCCCTCTCAAGGCGGAGATCATGGGTTCGAATCCCATATGCGCTACGAAGAGAAATGAAACGCCCGGCCACTGCTGGCCGGGCGTCTTTCTGCGCACAGTTCCCGTTAGATCCCGGTCACCGTGCACTCGTTGCGTGCATCGCCGCCACCGGACAGTACCCCGGTCTGCGCATCACGGCCAATGACCAGCGCGTCACCACCCGACGCCCAATCGCCGAGTACCGAAAGTTTGTGACCACGCGCTTCGAGCTCGGAGAGAACCTCCTGGCCGACGCGTCCCTCGATACGCACCTCAAAGTCGTTAGGCAGGCTAATCGCGTCAGAGCCGGGGAAGCTCATCCAGCGCGGCGCTTCGACCGCTTCCTGTTCGTTCAGACCATAGTCGATCAGGTTGGTGATAACCTGCATATTCCACTGTGGCTGACCATCACCACCCGGTGTGCCACCGACCCAGCGAATCTCTCCGCCGAGCGTAATCAGGTAGCAGTTGAGCGTGTGCATCGTCTTCTTGCCGCCCTCGATGACGTTCGGGTGCCCTTCTTCGAGGGTGAAGCCGCGGCCCGCGCGGTTGTTCAGCATGATGCCGGTGTCGCCCGCCACGACCTGGCTGCCGAAGCCGGCCGAGAGGCTCGTGATGAGCGAGACGGCATTCCCCTCACCGTCCATCGTGCAGAGATAGGTCGTATCGCCGACGTGCTCGGGTATGAGTCCGGCGCCAACCTGGTCCTTGGCGCGCGCCATATCGATTTCAGCGAAGCGCCGGGCCGCGAACTCCTTGCTCAGAAGCGTGTCGAGCGGCACATCGACAAATGCCGGGTCACCGGCGTAGGCGAGCCGATCGGCGAACGCCAGCTTCTTCGTCTCGACCATGGTGTGAATGGCATCGGCGCTGTTGAGTCCAAGCGCGGCCATATCGGCATTAGCAAGGATGTTCAGCTCTTCAAGGACAATGAGTCCCTGCGATGGAAGCGTCGTCTCGTAGACCGTGTGCCCGCGATATTCAGCGGAGATCGGATCATAGACGACCGACTGGTGATCGGCGAAATCGTCGGCCGTGAGCAGCCCGCCGACTTTCTTCATGTACGCACCGATCGCCTTGGCGATCTCACCGCGATAGAAGACGTCTGGCCCGCCGGCCTCCACAGTGCGCAACGAGCGCGCCAGATCGGTTTGCCGGAAGATCGTTCCGGGCGCCGGCGCCTGGCCGCCGCGCAGGAAGATGCTGGCCGAGGTATCGAACTCCGCGAGATGCTCGGCACTGCCCGCGATAATGCGGCTCCCGCTATGCGTCAACGGAAAGCCCTCATCGGCGTAGGCGATCGCATGACGGAAGAGATCGGCGCGATCGAGGCGGCAGAAGTGATCGATTGCGGTGAAATAGGCGTCGACCGCGCCAGGCACCGCAACCGAGAGCGGTCCATAGAATGGCATCTTTTCGTGGTTCCGCTCTAGAAAATACTCGGCGCTGGCCTTGCGTGGAGCGATGCCCGAGCCGTTGATGGCGGTCACCTTCCCGCTCTTTGCCTCGTAATACAGGATGAATGCATCACCGCCGAGGCCGTTCATGGCGGGCATGACGACTCCGGTCGCCAAAGCCGCCGCGATCGCCGCGTCCATCGCGTTGCCACCGCGCCGCAGGGCATCGATTCCGGCCGCCGTCGCCAACGGGTGCCCCGTGGCAACCATGCCGTTCTTGCTCATCACCAGCGCGCGTTGCGTTGTTCCATTGCGTACCAAAGCTCGCGTCCCTCCCTCGTCAGCCCGATTGCACGCATATTTCCGATCGGGATCAGTCTAACCGATTTTTGCGATCCACGCGCTTCTGGGCGATCACCTCCAGATGTGGTCGCAACGACAGCGGTAGGCGGCCAAGCGGAACGCCGCGCGCCAGCCGCTGAATTGGTTTGCCGGGAATCTTGCGTAATTGCGCTTCGGTCAAACGTGGTGCCGCCGCGAAACGCACCGAAAAGCCGTGACGCGCCAGTCGCGCTCGGATCTCGCCGGGAGACGACATCGATGGATGCCAGAAATAGGCGTCGTACATCCCGCGCACGCGGTAATAGGCCTGGGCCGCGAGCCGGTTTGGCGTCTTGAAGAGGTAGTAGCCGCCGTCCGTCAGCAGGCGCGCAGACTCCGCCAGGTGCGCGTCGAGATTGGGCAGGTGTTCGATGACGTCGCTCGACAGGAGCAGGTCGAAGGAGCCGTCGCGAAACGGCAAGGCCTCGGCGTCCGCCGCGACGAACCGCGCATCGGGCGCTCGACCACGCATCGCAGCCAGTGTCGATTCGGTGAGGTCGAGTCCGGCAAGCTGCCGGAAACCGATCTCGCGCAGCCGTTGTAGCGTGAAGCCGCCTCCGGCGCCGACTTCCAGAATGCGCGTTTCACGTGGCAGCTCTTCGAGAAACGCCAGCAGCCCGACCGGAGGATTGTACTGGCCATAGGTGTTCGACCAGTCGGGATAGACGCGATCGATCTCGGCGTAAAAGCGCTGGCGTATCTCGACCGGAACCGGTTGACCACGATAGCGCTCGGCGCAGTCGCGACAGAGAAACGCTCGCCCGCGAAAGACCCGGCCACACAGCAGGCACGGACGGTTCGAACGATTAACGACCATGCTGTATGTGCCTCACTCCCGCCCAGCCGCACCAGCCCACCAGCGCCAGCAGGGCGAGCAGATAGAACACGAAGAAACCGGGGTCGCCACGCGCGTCCCGCCAGATCGCGTGTGCCGAATCGTGCACGACGCTGCCGAGCGCCAGATCACCCCGGAAACGAGCGTTGAACACAAGCCCGCCGCCCGGCTTTTCGCGATTTCCATCGACCACGATCGGTTGCCCACCGCTCGGCCGCGCCAGCGACCAATTAACCGTGAGTGGACGGGTGCCGGGTGTCAGATCGACACTCAGGAAGCGATCGGCAGTGTCGCGCTTTGCCGGAAAACTGCCAATAAAGGCGTGGTTGAGCGACGACCATTCGAGTGTGTCAACGTTCGCTTGATAGATTGGGGCGCTTTTCGCGAAATCGGGCCGGAAGACAAGCGCGCCACCGACACGCTTCGCGCCGTCAAAGCGGCTCCCCTCCTGGTACGTCGTTTCCGGCTGATAGCGGAACGTCACAGCGTTGCCGGCGCTCGACTCCGGCGACGTCAGTACGAGCCGATACGTTTGGCCGTCCGAATCAGGGAGCGGATCGAAGGCGAACGTAACGTGGCTATTGTCGCGCAATTGCGCCGCGTTGATCGTCGTGCGGCGCACCTCTTGCATATCCGCCTCGCGGTACAACGTCAGCGTGACGTCGTGCGTATTGTGGCGCGTGGACGCGGGAAGTGCGGCGAAGGCGTCGAGCGGCACGTAGCCGGTTTGGTTCGCACCGAGCTGGATCTGTGCCCAGCCTTCAGCAGCACCGATGACCTGAACATTGCTGCCGCTCGCGACCGTCGAGACGACCGCGCCGTCAAGCGGGAGGGCGAGCGCATCGACCGGAGAGCCGGGCTTTAACGTCCCTTCACCGACCCCGGTGTCCGCGCCGAACGTCGCGACGCGTAGCGTGATGCCGCTGAGCCCTGGATAGCGGGAGAGAAAACTTTGCCCGATCTGTCCGTCGCCGGTGAGTTCTTCGAGCCATTGATCGCTCGCCGGCCAATCGTGAAACGCTTCCTCCGGAAAGCGGTTATCCGCGTCCGGCGCGTAGCTGATCGCGACGGTCGCGCCACCGGTCGGCTGCGGCAAAAGGTCGCCCTCCGGCGTCAGCGGTGGCGAAACCGCGACCGTCACACCGTCCAACCCGTCGGACGGCGCCAGAAATGGCTGCGATAGCTTCTGCCCGATCCCCACCGTGCCCGCGGCTTCCGGCAACGCGGGCGACAACACCTGCGGCACGCCGCAGCCAGTTGTGAGGAGCAACACTGTGAATAAGAAAGCCCATCGAAGTCGCTTCTGCAATTGACTGAGTGTCGAGCCCGCAACCGTAACCGTAGGGGAGGAGCTCGTCTCCTCCCGCCGGTCGCCGCCGTTCCGGCGACCGCGTCTTCCCCGTTCACCAGCCAGCAAAGCCAACCTTCCGAGTGACCAATGGCACTGGTATGCGTTGTCACGGCGCTGAGCGAACGTTATCGAGAACCGTGATGTTGGTTTCCGGGCGACCTGCGATCGCCTGAACGGCGATCGACGGGAGGAGCAAGCTCCTCTCCTACTCCAGTTCATCGACCACCGCCTTAGGGATGCTTTTGGTGAAGAGTGCTCGGGACTGACGCAAGATGACGAACGCCATCCAGAGTGAAAGCGCGGTGAAGAGCGTGCGCACCAGCCCGAGATAGATATCGATCGGCAGGAAGGCGCCGACGATGTTCATCGGATCGGGCAGCGCGCTGAGACTCTTGCCTGCCAGCGGTTGAATGAGGTCCCAGGTGGCCGACGTTCCGAACTGCGTGGTGAAGAGCGCCAGCAGCACGATTCGCGCGGCGTGACAGGCGATCAACCGGCCGTCGCGGTAGATCGTCAGGACAAGGAAAGGCACGATCCAAATCGCATACTGTGGGTGGAAATGCGTGAGGCCAAAAAGCAGCAGCAAGGTCGCCGCCGCGATCGGGATATACGCTTCCGGTTGGTAGCTCTCGCGATCGATAAACCAGAGCAGCAGAATTAGATAGCCAAAGGGAAAGAGAAAGAGGGTGCCGCCAATCCCCGGGGCCAGCTTCATATCGAATAGGTATTCGACATGCGGGTATCGATTCAGGAGCGTCAACGTCGGGCTCGTGCCCGTCAGGATCAGCATGGAGACCTCAATGACGAGCCAGAAGGCGGCCAGTCCGCCGATCAACAACGCCAGCTCCCGTTTCGTACGCCGAAAGGCGACCGCGTAGAAGGGCGCCAGGAAGGCAGGGAAAAAACGCGCCGTTGCGCCGATCCCGAGAAAGACCATGCCGAGATAGCGACGGCCCCGCAAAGCCAGCAATGCCGACAACATGACCAAACAGACGGCCAGGCTGTCATGCCGGCCAAAGACGGCACTCACAAAGATGACAATCGGATTGAGCAGCCAGAGCGCCAGCACACGCCGCCGCCAGCACGGCGCGACGAATTGCGTCAGCAGATAGCCGGTCACCAGGTCAGCCACGAAATACGGCAGCTTCATCAGGAAAAGCGCACGTGACAGGTGTGAGTAATCGAGAAAGCGAGCGTAATCCGCGGGCTGCGCTCCGACACCGATGACGCCCGCAGTGGACGACCAGATGCCGTCGCTATGCGGCAGGAGCGGCTGGATCAGCAGAAACCAGATGTTATGCACCATCTGGATGACGATCTGACTGTCCCACGCCAGCCACTGCCCCGTCGAGACGGCATCGTAGGAGCGCGAATAGATGCGGTAGGCATCGATGTGGACGGTGAACGGGATGAGTAGCAGGCGGATAACGATACCGGCGACCCAGATCGTGGTCAGGTTCGAGCGAGCGATCGACCGGAGCGCACCCATTCGACGTCCCACGGGCGAAGCTGGAGCCGGCACATCGGCGGTTTTCACGCCCGCGCCCAGCGTCGCACGCGAATCAGTCCGGCAACGATGGGTAGCGCGAGAATCAGAATCGCGCGATGCAGGATCGCCGCCGCCAGGATCGCCGCCACTGGGAGAGTGAGCGCGCCCGCCACGGCCGCCATCGCGCCCTCGCGGAAACCGATGCCACCGGGCATCGGCGACAGAACGCCGACGAGCAATGGCAAATTACTGATCAATATGAGCGCGGACAACCCGAGCGAGACACCAACCGCCTTGGCCGCCAGCCAGATCGCCAACGTATCCAACAGCCAGCGCGCCGCCGTCAAACTGATGACCGGTATGCGCAGCGAGCGATCACGCGCCAGGAGCCGACCGGCATCAAGTGACGAGTGCACAAAGCGCCGGCCGAAGCGCAGTACGGCGTAGATGCCGGCCGCGACGAGCAACGCCAGCACGATGCCCGCCACGAGCAGCGTGTCGAACGACGGTGCATCGACCCGCTCGGCAATTTCCCGGCTGATCGTTGGACCGGCGAGAAGCAATCCGGCGCCCGTGCCGAGCAACAACGCCAGCGCGTCCAACACCTGCTCGGCGGCCAGCGTCGGCACCGAACGCCCCAGGCCGACGCCGTACATCTGACGCGCCAGCATCCCTTTGGCGGGTGACCAGAGGTAGCCGGGTGCCGCGTAGTTGATCATCGTTGAACTGATCGTCAAATCGATGGCTGCCCCCAGGCTGAGTTCATGTCCAACCGAGCGGAGCATCACCTGCCAGCGACGCGCATGCACCACCGGCAACAGCAGCGCCACCACCAGTAACAACGTCACTTCACGGAGATCGGCATCAACCAACGCCGAGGTCATCTCGCCGAGGTCGCCGCTCAAGAAGATCGTCAGCAAACCGAGCGCGATCGAACCCCAGACGACGAGCGGCAGCAGACGCCGGGCGCGTTGCGCTCCGCCGCGTGAGGTCGCCTCGCCGGTCATCACGACAAAACACTCTCGGAGGGTTGTCCGGTCACCGGGAGCACGATCATGCCAAGCGCGTCACGAAGCCGTTCGGACTGCACGAAGAGGCTGGCGCGCTCGATAAAGTTCCAGTTTGCCGCCGCACCGAGTCGCGCCCGTAGTTCGGAATCACGCAACCGCCGGATCGCATCCGCCAGTGCCTCGGGATCAGCCGGAGGCACCAGCAGCGTGGAGACACCGTCGGTGAGCATTGATCGCGGCGCGCTCGAATCGCGCGTCACGATCGCGGCGCCCATCGCCATCGCCTGATAAACCTTGTTCGGCACGACTCGTGCGGCCTTGGCAGTGTCACCGAAGATGCCAAGCACAACGTCGGCCCGAGCGATGCGCCGCGGCAATTCGACATATGGCACACGTCCGACCCAATCGATATTGTCGGTGCCAAGTTCGACGGCCAGGGCACGGGCCTCGTCGAGCGTTTGCCCCGTCCCGATAATCTCGAAACGAACATCATCACCTCGAAGCAATCGCGCGGCCCGCACAATCGTGTCGACACCCTGAAGCGGAATCATGTTGCCGTAGAAGAGGACGTCGAGATCGCGACCACCAGGCGGGGAATTGCTATTACGGGATAAGGGTGGCATTGCCGGGTCGTCCACATCGATCGCAGACCTGTTTGCACTGAAAAGCGCTTCATCCGCTCCAACCGGTACCACGTGAATGCGCTCGGGATTGATGCCGAACTGCTCGGTCAAATACGCGCCGTTCTCAGCCGTATCGACCAGAATCACGTTCGCCAGCAACAGCGCTAGGCGGTCAATCAGGCGAATCAGTCGTGCCGCGACGCCGCCCGGAGCAAATGCCCGACGATCATCGATCAGCGTGTCGGTCAGGGTGATGAGCGGATTGAAGACGACCGGCTTGCCGAGCAGCCGCAGCGCCGGCCCGAGCACAAGCACATCGAGCTGGCCGATGTAGCCGAACATGACGATGTCCGCGTGGCCGATCCGGCGCAACGTGCGCACGGTCAGACCGGTGTATGCGCGGAGCAGATTCAAGCCAAGGCGGAGCAACGCTCCCGGCGAACGGAGCAGCGTCGTCTTGTCGTGCGCGGCGCCCCAAACGGGCGCGTGGATTTCGACCACATCGAAACCGGCGCCACGGAGCGCCGCGATCGTCAAGCTATTACGCGGATAATCGCGCTCATATGTCCCGAGAGAAAGAATCTGCGTTGTGGTCCGCACCAGCTTCCCTTGCCGTCGCCGTTCGTTCTCGCTGATTATACGAGTCCGGGCGTGCCGCTCAGGAAGCGCGGATCACACTCGTGGAGGAACGTCGCTCACGCAAGGCGCGAGCGCGCGTCGTCCGTCTGCTTGCGATTGATCCGGTGCCGCGCGGGGTTGAACTGGGGGATACGAGAGGCGGGTCGATGAAGCGACGCGCCGCGCTCGGCCAGTGTGTCACGCAAGCGCCAGCGCGTGAAGCAGAGTCGATCGATCGCGACCGGCGACAGGCCCGCATCCAGCAGATTCGCCAGTTGTTGTGGCGTGAGATCGATCGTTTCAGGAGCAGTATCACGATCATGCCGTGTTGAAGAATTCACAGTGCCATCCCGTCCATGATGTCGAAGCGAACGTGTGCGGGCAAGCGACCCGTCGTGCAGAAGTCACGGCCGTTCCGATAGTTCCCGACCGGTTCGACCAGCCTCTTCCTACCTCTAACGCAGGTTCGGTGCCGATGTTCCATCGGGCTCGGAAATATAGAATGAGGACGTGGGCGAACCCACGTCCCTGGAGCAAACGAGATATGTCGGATGGACTAGTAGTCCATGCCTCCGCCCGGCATTGGCGGCATCATCTTGTTCTCTTCCGGCTTGTCGGAAATCAACGCCTCGGTCGTCAGGATCATCGCCGCGATCGACGTCGCGTTCGCGACGGCGGAGCGGGTCACCTTAACCGGGTCGGTTACACCCCACTCGACCATGTTGCCATAGTCTTCGCGGATGACCTCGTAGCCGATCCCTGGATCGTTGCGTTCCTTCTGGAGCCGGCGAATCGTCTCGACGACGACCGCGCCATCCAGGCCGGCGTTGGTCGCGATGCCACGGAGCGGCTCTTCGAGCGCTCGGCGCAGGATCGCCACACCGGTCTTGACATCACCTTCGACGTCGAGGCCATCGAGCGCCTCAATCGCGTTGATCAGCGAGACGCCGCCGCCCGGAACGATGCCTTCTTCGACCGCGGCGCGGGTGGCGCTCAGCGCATCCTCGACGCGATGCTTCTTCTCTTTCAGCTCGGTCTCGGTCGCGGCACCGACCTTGATGACGGCCACGCCGCCGGAGAGCTTCGCCAGCCGCTCCTGCAGCTTCTCGCGATCGAAGTCGCTGGTCGTCTGCTCGATCTGGACCTTGATCTGATTGATGCGGCCCTGAATCTCGGAATCCTCGCCATAGCCTTCGACGATCGTCGTCTCGTCCTTGGTCGAAACGACGCGGCGGGCGCGGCCGAGGTCCTGAATCGTGCTGTTCTCGAGCTTCTTGCCGACCTCTTCCGAGATCACCTGGCCACCGGTCAACGCGGCGATGTCGCGCAGCATTTCCTTGCGGCGATCACCGAAGCCCGGTGCCTTGACGGCCAGGACGTTGATCGTGCCGCGCAGCTTGTTGAGCGCGAGTGTGGCGAGCGCCTCGCCATCGACATCCTCGGAGATGATCATGAAGTTCTTGGTCACCTGGAGAACTTTCTCCAGCACCGGCAGGATGTCGGCAACGGCGGAGATCTTCTTGTCGGTGATCAGGATGTACGGCTCTTCGAGCTCGGCTTCCATCCGCTCCGGGTTGGTGACGAAGTAGGCGGAGCTGTAACCGCGGTCGATCTGCATACCTTCGGTGAACTCAGTCTCGAACTGCAGACCGCGCGACTCTTCGACGGTAATGACACCGTCCTTGCCGACCTTCTCCATGACATCAGCGATCAACTCGCCGATCTCTTTGTCGGCGGCGGAGATGGCTGCGACCTGAGCGATATCTTCACGGCCGCGCACTTCCTTGGCCATGCTCTTCAACTTCTCGACGACCTTCTCGGTGCCGAGATCGATGCCCTGCTTGAGCAACATTGGGTTGGCGCCGGCCGCGACGTTGCGAAGACCTTCATGCACGACCGCCTGCGCCAGCACGGTTGCCGTGGTGGTGCCGTCGCCCGCGACATCGTTCGTCTTGGTGGCGGCTTCCTTCAACAGCTGAGCGCCCATGTTGGCGAACGGATCTTCGAGTTCGATCTCCTTGGCCACGGTAACGCCGTCGTGCGTGACCGTCGGAGCACCGAACTTCTTATCGATCGCGACGTTGCGGCCCTTCGGGCCGAGCGTCGTCTTTACGGCGTTTGCCAGCGCATCGACGCCCTCTTTGAGCGACTTCCTGGCTTCCTCATTGAATTCCAGAATTTTCGGCACGTGTCCGTCCCTCCTCTTAGCGTGCCCGCGAGCACCCAAGAACGACTGTTTGCATCAGAACGAAACTACTCGGAAACGACGGCAAGGATATCTTTCTCACTCAGAATCAGGAATTCGTCGTCACCGATCTTGAGCTCGGTGCCGGCGTACTTGGCGAACAGCACCTCATCGCCCTCGTTGACATCCACTGGCTGGCGCTTGCCGTCGTCGTTAACCCGCCCGGCACCAACAGCGATCACCTCACCACGCT
>ERZ778018.1335-NODE-1335-length-21343-cov-4.777151_pt1 | contig 21343 bp, 18 predicted proteins | sample MGYA00375748_ERZ778018 | MGnify/ENA primary metagenome ERZ778018 (study PRJEB29350, sample SAMN05509839) | bioreactor metagenome | biome: bioreactor; material: wastewater | place: South Africa: University of Cape Town | collected 2014-04-22 ... | reverse complement strand
CATGCCCGATACCTTTGCACCGGTGCCGGTCATCGCCGGCGGTTCCGGTGAAGGTCCTGCCGGGCACACCGAGCTGGGGGGACATGGGAAGGTCTTCGAAACACCCGGCGCGCTGGCACTAGCGTTGATCTTTCTGGCGATTTTCGTCGTGCTCTACGGGATCTCCTGGTATGAACTGAGCACGCTGCCCTGGTTGGTCAATTAAGTAGAAAGTGATTGGCTTTCGGTGGTCTCGACTCGTCACGTACAACGTTTCGCCCGGCTGGCCGTCACGACGGCCGTCGCGGGGTATCTCCTCATCGTCGTCGGTGGCACGGTTCGCGTCACCGGCGCGGGGATGGGTTGCGGCCCTAACTGGCCGCTCTGCAACGGTGAGGTGATCCCAGGCTGGGATATCCTGGCCTGGACTGAGTTCATTCACCGGCTGATCGCGCTGTCCGTGATTCTGTTGACTGGATTGCTGGCGATCGCGGGCCGGCGTGTGCGGCACGTGAACCCCTGGTATGGACGGTTGTCGCTCGCCGTGCCGGGACTGGTTCTGTTTCAGGCGATGCTCGGTGCGATCACCGTGTTTACGCACACTGACGCGCTGGCGGTGACAATCCGCCTCGGTGTGGGGCTGAGTTTCCTCGCGCTCACGTTGACACTCGCGTTCCTGGCGGTCGTACCTGCTACGCGCGATCGAGCGACTGTCGCACCGGCGTCCCGACTGCGGCCATGGGCGCTGGCCGCGGCCGGGGGCGTATTCGCTGTGATGCTGACTGGAGCCTACACGGCGAAAAGCGGAGCGAGCCTCGCCTGCACCGCGTGGCCGGACTGCGATGGGCAGTGGATACCGACCGGGTGGAGCCCGGTCGATGTCCAACTGACGCACCGCTTGCTGGCCGCAGTCGCAACCCTCCTGATCGTACTTGCGGCGGTGCAGGCGCAGCGACTTCGCGCTGATGCGCCGCTGCTCGGGACCATCAGCCGGACCGCCGTCATCTTGATGGCGATTCAGGTGTTGGTCGGTGCCGCGAACATCTGGTTCGAACTCGCGCAGGTCGTGCGAATCGCCCACCTGGCGGTCGCCGCGCTGATCTGGACGCTCGCCGTTTTAGTCTGCCTGCTCGATTGGCACCTACCGGTTCGCGCGCCGGCCGGCCGGCCGCAACGTGTCACTCCCAACGTTCAACCACGCGTGTCGCACCCACCCGTGTCGTGATCGTGCGAAGCGCGACTTCGTTTCGAGCAGCTCCATGAATCACGCAGCCGTGAGCCGCCCGTCCTCTGGTACCCAGGAGGGCGGGCGGCTCATCCGTTTCGGCCGGAGCCGCGTACACTTTGGGCGTCGAGAAGACGTTCCGTTGTGGGAACGTTCACCGACGCACGCACGTTCGATGCTCGTCATCGATCATGGTTGAGCGAGCAACTCGGTTGGGAGCATCCAATGGAACAGACCGACACACTGCTGCGGCGACGCACGGGACTGCTTGAGACGCTCGATATGGAGGTCGTTGAGTCAACGGCGGACCGCGTCATCGTAACGATGCCGGTCAGTCCACGGCATCTCCAGCCGCTCGGCTACCTCCATGGCGGGGCGAGCGTGGCGCTGGCTGAAACCGCTGCCAGCATCGGTGCGACGCTCAATGCCGGAGAGGGTATGGCCGCCTTCGGGCAGGAGATCAACGCGAATCACCTACGCTCGGTGCGCGATGGAATCTTGACCGCGACAGCCACGCCGCTCCATGCGGGCCGCACCTCCCAGGTCTGGCAGATCCTGATTCATGACGAGCGTGAGCGGCTCATCTGCGTCTCGCGCTGCACCCTGGCGGTCGTCTCGCGCTCACGCTCGTAGCCGGTTTCGCTCGCCGAGGCGGCGCTGCCGGCCCTGACCGGCCACGCTGAAACCAAAGCTGGAGGGCCGCTTCTCCCAGGATTCGCGCAACTCCGGCTCGTCGCCGCTCCGTTTCGACGGCACGCAAGCAGGAGCACTCCCCGCTTACGACGCTCCAAGCCGCTTGTGCGGGACACCCCTTCGCCCTCACCTGACCTGATGCGTTGCCATCGACCTTAACGTGTAACCAATGAACTGATTCGCACCCCATCCGTCCGGATGGGGTGCGAATCGCATCTACGGCGCGATATTCGCGTTGTGCGCGAGCAGGTTGTTCGGATCATAGCGCTGTTTGAGCGCATGAAGGCGGGCGAGCGTTTCGGGAGAGTAAGCGGTGGCGATGCGCTCGGACGCTTCGTGGTGGCCCATGAAATTGACGTAGACGCCGGAGATGTGCGGTTCGAGCATCGGCCAGGCGCGCTCGAGCCATTTCGCCGATTGATCGGCGGCCGCGCGCTCCACGCCGCCGCTGATCAGAACGACATGATATGGCTTGTCGCGATGGCTATAGGCGGTCTGTGACGCATCAATGCGCGCGATCGCCCCGCCGAGCTGCTGGATTTCCAGATGGGCGGGCATCGGCGGCAGGTCGGCGGTGACGGCCACCAGCGTGTCGATGAGGTCGTCCGAAAGCTCGGTAACAAAGCCGCCGCGCAAATCTTCGAACATGCCGGCCGGCGCGGCATCATCGATCATGCTGGCCAGCACACGGTACGGCATCGGCCCAGCCAGATTCATGAGCGGCTCGAATTCGTCGAGCCAGGGCTGGATGACCTTCGCTCCGTCGTCGGGATTGCCGCAGTAGCAGACTCCGAGCGCGACCGCCGAGCGATGATGCAGTTCGGCCGGCACGAACGGCGCCGGCGGCAACTCGAGTCGTAATAGCTGCGTCGTCAATTCTTCCGGCGCCGACGCCGCGGCCTCTCGATGGAAGCGAAGCAGATCGCTCAGGCGCTCGGCCGGGAAGGCGATCAGCCCGCCATAGACCATATTAACCGGATGCAGGTGAAACTCGAACGACGTGACGACACCGAAGTTGCCGCCGCCGCCACGAATCGCCCAGAAGAGATCCGGATGCTCGCTGGCGCTGGCCCATCGGATCGAGCCGTCGGGCGTGACGATCTCGGCACCCAGCAAGCTGTCGATCGTGAGTCCGTACTTCCGGCCGAGCCAGCCGATGCCGCCACCGAGCGTCAGGCCGCCAACGCCGACCGTCGAGATCGTTCCGCTCGGAATCGCATAACCGGCCTCCAGCGTGGCGGCCAGGAGCTCTTTCCAGAGCAGTCCGGCCCCCGCCCTGACGGTACGCCTGGCGACGTCCAGCTCGATTTCCTTCAACGGCGAGAGATCGATGACGAGGCCGTCGTCGCAGGTGCTATGTCCGGCTGAGCTGTGCCCGCCGCTGCGCACCGCCAGCGGCAGTTGCTGATCGGCCGCAAACCGGAGCGCACGCGCGACATCTTCGGACGACGTACAGCGCGCGATCAGCAGCGGCTGGCGGTCGATCTCGCCGTTCCAAACCCGGCGCGCCGCATCGTAGGCGGCATCGTTGCGCTGAATCAACGTACCATGGAACCCCGCCAACGACCCAAGATCCAGATCCTTCGTCTCATTCGTTGCATCCGACATGACCCCTCCGTCTCCAAGCATGATCAAGCCGGCACGCACGATGAATCTGATCGCGCCGGGCAAACCGTACTATCCGCGGCACAGCGGTGGCCCACAAATCAGGGCGCACGGTCGAACCGCTGCCGCATACACGTTGAACGTCGTGATAGCGTTCCCCTCTGATAACGCCTAAGTGCTCGCATGGCTCTGAATTACACGCCAGGGCAATATTCCACATTGAGCCGATTAGAGAGTTGATGGATCCGTCAGGCGAGCTGCGGCGGCGACGCGTAGGACTGCTCGAAACGCTCGATCTGGAGGCCTTTGAGGCGACAGCTACCCCACTCCACGCAGGCCCGCACCTCGCAAGTCTGGCAAATTCTAATTGATGATGAGTGCAAGCGACTCATCAGCGCCTCCCGATCACGCTCGACGATGGCTTCGCTCTCAAAGGCGCCGCCATATGTCAACCTGAATCGCTGTGAAGGATTTCTCTCCCGTTTCCTGTCGCGAAGCATACCGGATACGAGACAGAGATTCTTTGCCGCGGATCAGAATGACGAGGAGGGTGTCTCCGCGAGAAACGCTCGTTCTTTGCCGTAGCCGCGCAGTGCCCAGTCGACGAGCGTTGTCAGGTCGTAGACCGGCAGGCCGCTCAGCGCGCGAATCCGATCGGCGTAGGGCGGCATATTGGTGCATTCAAGAACGATGGCTCCCACCCGAGGATGCCGTTCGAGCAGCAGGCGCGTCGCGATTTCATGTTCTTCCGCGGCGCGTCCGGTATCCAACTCGGCCTGGTCTCCGAGAATCTGACGGCTGAAATAGCCGCCCGCCTCGTCGATCCCGACGATCGCAACACGTTCCAGTTCGGCGATCCCGGCGGCCTCCAGGTGTCGTTGACCGAGCGAAGTTCCTTCGATCGTGAGCACGCCAATTTGCCGTGATGGCGGCAACAGCGCCAGCAGCCAGGGTACCTGGAGAAGGCTCGACGTCAGAATTGGCGCGCGCAGTCGCGCCTGGAGTTCGTGCTGGAAGAGCACCAGGAAGCCGCAGGAGGTCGTAATCAGTGAGACGCCCTCCTGCTCCAGCTCCAGCGCGGCCTCGACAAACGGACCGAGCAGCCGCTCCGACCGCAGATCGCGCACGACCTCGGTCCCAATCGCCCCCTGCACCGTTCGATAACGCACCGGCCACGGCCAGGTCGCGGCGTTTCCGACATCGCCCGGAACGCGCGGGAAGTGCGTATCGAGCATCAGCACGCCGAGCGTGGCCGTCATCCTATTCGACCGTCAGCAGACCGAAGAGCGGCTCGAGCCGCTCCTGTCGCTCAAGTTCGCCGATGAACGACGCGATCCGATCGGCGCGCTCCGCGCTCACTCGTCCCGCCGCCAGTTGCCGGAATTTAACGACGATCTCGTCATCGCTCATCGGGTTCTCCGGCGTGCCGCGGGCGAAGTCGACGCGGCGCTCGTGGCTGGTGCCGTCACGAGTCGTGATCTTGAGCACCGTCGTGTAGCGCTCGGGATAGAGCGGGTCGAGTTCGTCATCTTCGATGAAGGTGACGCGGTCGCTGAGCGCGTCGATGGCCGGTTCGGCACTCTTATCGCTGATCACGTCGGCGAAATCGACCTGCCGCCGCACCGCCGCCACCGGCAGGATGTACTGCGCCCGATGTGAACGGAGCGGATTGGCGTTGATGATCGGCGCGCCGGTGCGCGGAAAATGCATCGTGATCGCGTCGATCGCGTCCGGCGACAGATCGGTGGACGACAGGATGTCGAGCAGAGCATCGACACCCGGATGCAGGAAGGCGCAACAAGCGTGTCGCTTGATGATCAGCTCATCGACCGCGAAGCGTTCGCCGAAGTCATGCAGCAGTTCATCCGGCTGGCCTGTGCGGTCTTCGGACCAGGCGCGGAAGACGTTGTATTTCATAGTGCCGTCGAAAATGCCGGCGGGCGCACCGAAGCCGAGCGCGGCCAGCCGTCCCGCCGTCAAGCCGTTCCGCGCCGCCGTGCCGGGATTGAACGGGCGCGATTCCTCGCTCTCATCGCTCGCCCAGGCAAGGAGTCCGCCGGTCATCGTCGAGGCCAGACCAAACGCGCGCGCGAAGCTCGGTCCATCGAGACCGCGCAGCGAAGCAACGGCGGCCGCAGCGCCAAACGACCCGCCAATCGAGGTGGGATGAAAGCCCCGGTTGTAGAGATCGTTCGGGCCAATCGCAAGGCTGACGCGACAGGCGACATCGATGCCGAGCGCGACGGCCGTCAGCAGTCGATCACCATCCGCGCCGGACTGCTGGGCCTCGGCCAGCGCCGCCGGCAGGATGCCCGCGGCCGCATGGACGATCGCCGCTCCATGATGGCTCTCGATGTCGAGGGCATAGCCGAGATAGCCGTTCATCAGCGCGGCGTCCGTGGCGCTGGCTCGTATCGTCGTCCCGATGATGGTGCAATCGCCGGCCGGACCATCGGCCGCCAGGAATTCGGCGAGCCGCTGCGGGCCGGGAAAGACTGGTCGTGAAGCTGAAAGCATGGCGCCGAGCGTATCGAGCACAATGAGCCGCGTCCGCTGACGTACGGCGTCCGGCAAGCCGCGCGCGCTCAGTGCCGCGCATTCGTCGGCGAAGCGCTCAGTCAACGATGTCGCCGGACTGGTCGGTGTCATGCGATTGGTCTCCTCTTCCCCACGGCGGCGAATCGTCCAGCTCATCGCCAGAGATCACGCCGTTCTTCATCACGAGCTTGATATCGTCTTGCAATACCCCGATGTCGTCAACCGGATTCCGGCCACCGACGATCAACCTGATGAGCGTTGCAGCGCCGCTCGCGTTACTAACCAGAGCTTACGATGAGCGCTCACGCTCACGCGCCGGGGTCGGATACGACCGAGGCCATCACGCTCCAGCTCACGCAGGATCTCGCGATACATCAGGCCGGCGGCACGCACCTGCCAGCCCCCATGCACAAGGTACGCCGTGCCGCTCAGTCCCTCGTCATACCAGCGATCCGCGATGGCGATCTCGGCCAGCAAGAGATCAGATCGATCATCGCATGCCAGATCACCAATCTTCACCGCATCGAGTGTCTCACGAGGGATGTAGATCCGCCCGCGCGCGAGGTCTTCGTCGATGTCGCGCAGAATGTTGGTCCGCTGCATGGCGATCCCCAGCGCTTTAGCGCGCACGAGAGCGTCCGGGCAGGTGACCCCGAGCATCCCCGCCATCAGCCGTCCGACCGTACCGGCCACGCGATAGGCATGGAGGTCGAGATCCTCCTCCGTTTCGATACAGGCCGCACTCAGCTCATCGAGTTGGCCGATACAGAAATCGGTAACGGCGTCTCGCGGCATGGCCGGATACTTCTCGAACAGATACTCCAGGATCGCCTCCTCGCGTCCCGTCGTCGCGCCCTCATACTCCGCCCAGGTGACGACCTGCTCGAGGCGGTTGTGGGCCTCCGGCTGTTGCAGGTCCACCAGATCATCCAACGTTCGGACCACGAGATAAAGGAGGTAGACATCATCACGCAGCGGCCCGGGGAGGAATCGAATGGCCAGCGAGAAGGTCTGGGCTACGCTGTTGGTCACCTCGATCGCAGATGGAAGCGAATCGTGAACGACGGGCGACATCACCATCGGTCTGCCTCATCTTGTTGCACTAAGGTAGCCGTTACGCCGGCCGTCATCAGGACGCCGGGGATACCGGCTCCCGGATGCGTGCCGGCTCCCACGTAGTAGAGTCCGCCGAGGCGGCGGTCGCGATTGGGTTGGCGGAAGTAGGCCGATTGGAAGAGAGTCGGCTCCGGGCCGAACGCGTTGCCGGCCACCGCGCCGAATCGTCTGCGGAAATCGAGCGGGGTCCAGAAATGCCACACCACGATCGAGTCGCGCAGGCCGCTCAGTCCGAGCCCGGCATCCGACTCCAGCAGAGCGAGCACGCGTTCGGAGAGTTCGGGTTCAAGTCGCGACCAATCGAGCGGGTGGGACAGGTTTGGAACCGGAAGGAGAGCGCTGATCGCTTCACCGCCGGGCGCTGCCATCGCTCGCTCGGTCCGTGATGGGGCGTGAACATAGAGACTGAGATTGGCGGGTGCGCGGCCGTCGACCGTGACGTCCCGAATGAACCGGCGGTAGTCCTGCCCAACCAGCAGGGTGTGATGGTGGAGTTGGGGAAACTCGCGGTTCGTACCCAGATACAACAGGTAACAGCTCATCGTCAGCCGGGGTGTTCGGGAATGCCGGCCCAGCATGTGCTGCGTCGTCACCACATCGGCGTTACTGACGACGTAGTCGGCCGCGATCGTCTCACCCTGTGCCGTTTGGACACCGGTGACGCGTTGGCCGTCGTGGAGGATAGCCGTCACGCGGCAGTTCGTGTGTAGCGCCCCTCCCGTCTCCACGAGTCGCGCCAGCGCGTCGACAAGCGCGTACACACCGCCTTCCGCGTACCAGACACCGCCCGCGATCTGGAGATAAGCGAGCGCGGCATAGACGGCCGGAACGCGGAAAGGAGCACCACCGATGAAGAGTGGGTGGAAATCGAAGGCCTGCCGCACATGCGGCTCATGAAAGAACCGTCCGACGAACCCGTCGACGGTACGCAGGGCACCGAGACGAACCATCTTGGGAACGAAAGCGAGTAAGTCGCTCAGTCGCAGGAAGCTCCGCTCGCCGGCCACCAGCAGGGCCTGTTCATAAATGCGTCGGCTGGCGACAAGAAAGTCGTTGTACCGTTCTCCGTCGCCTGGATCGAACTGCCCGATCTGCTCTCGCATGGCGTCGCGATCGCCGGAGAAAAGAAAGGTCCGGCGCTCACACTCCCAACAGATCCGGTAAAAGGGGTCGAGCGCGTGCAGGTGAAGCTGGTGACCCATGCTCGTACCCGCGATTGCAAAGAGATCCTCGATGAGTTTGGGCATGGTGATCAGCGAGGGACCGGTATCGAACGTAAAGCCGCTCTCCTGGATCCGGCCGGCACGACCGCCCGGCGTCGGCTGTCCCTCCAGCACCGTGACGCGCATTCCTGCGGCGAGCAGTCGGAGCGCGACGGCAAGCCCACCCAACCCGGCGCCAATGACGACCGCGTGTGGTGTGCGCCTGGAGCCGGTATGCAGCGGGGATAAGCGGAGCGTCGTGTTCATCGTGGTATCTCCACCGGTTCCGACGGAAGCGAACGGCCGCGCCAGCGTGGGGAAGACCCACGGAGCCCATCCAAGGTACTCAGTGCCTGGAAAATGATGGTGCCGAACCAGGTGATGGGGTGCGGCAGGATGGTGATCAACGGTTGCCGTTCGCGATATGCCAGCGCGACTCGAAGCACGATCAGTCCGGCCAGGGCAAGGAGCGATCCCGCGAGGGCGCCCTCGTCGGAGTACACCAACGCAAGGAATGGCAGGCAGATCGGCAGGAAAAAGATCACCAAAATGCCGAGCATGCCGGCGAGCGCAACCGCCAGGGACGTTCCGGCGTAGGCGTAGTAGGTACGGCGCCAGCAGCCAACAATTTCGTCGAACGTCCGGTAGTGCTGCGTCGTTGCGAGATCGGCACCGCGCAGAAAACGGACGCGAAATCCGGCACCGGCGATGAGCCGGGCGAGATCGATATCCTCCTGGTTCGAGGAACGAATGGCCGCGTGGCCTCCGCTCCCCTCATACGCTCGCCGCGTGACAACCATGCATGGGCCATAAGCAAATACCGGGGCCGGAAGGCGCCGGTACCATGCGTTCATCCAGGCGATCGGCAGGAAACAGAGTTGTATCTGGGCGAATGCCGGCATGAAGATGCGCTCGGCTATCCCGTCCATCCGGTAACGAGTGAGGATCGAGAGCAGACCGCCCTGTGCCGCGATCTCCGCGACGAGGGAGCGAAGCGCAATCGGTTCGAGCACGGTGTCGGCATCGAGGAAGATGAGGATGTCGCCACGCGCGGCCCGAGCGCCATAATCGGACGCCCAGCACTTGCCGGTCCACGATGATGGTGCAGGGCCGGGTTGCAACAGCCGTTCGCGCGGCCGCAACGCTCTGCTGACGATCGCCGCGGTGCCATCCTCTGACCCATCATCGACGACGATCACCTCCCACTCGCCGTCGTACTGCTGAGCGCGGATACTCTCCAGACAGCGCTCGATGGTCGCGGCTTCGTTCCGTACCGGAACGACGATCGTGACCGACGGCCAGTGAGCCGGTCGTGATGCAGCCCGGCGCATCGAGCGCTCGTTGACGACGGCGTGCACGAGTGTCGCAAGCACGCCTGCCGCACTTCCCCAGGCAAGAAGCGAAAGCACGGTGAGATTGACAACGCCCCAGACATGCAGGAAGAGCTGCGTGATGATGAAGCCGGTGAGGAGGTTCAGCCCAAGAAAGCCGCGCCAGGCTCGGCGTGCCTGCCGTTCCGCGTCGGCACCGAGACAGGACGCGGCAAGGAGGACATAGGGCAGAAGCGCTGCCGCGGCGATGAGCGTGATCCCGCCCCTGGAGGCGACCAGAACAACGGCCGCACTGTATCCAGCGAGTGAGAAAAGCGCGGTGTTGTGCGCCCCCAGCGCCACGGCGATCGAGCCGATGCCCGCCTCGCGATCGTAACGCACATCCTGGATGGCACCCAGCGCGTGCGAGGCCATACCCCAGAGGAAGAAGGCGACAAGCAGATCCCACGGCAGGGCGTTGAGCCTTCCTCCGGCCACCAGCCCGCCGCACACGCAGGGAAGCACAAAATGCAGCGAACTGGTCGCCGAATCGAGTGCCGGAATGACCTTCGTGCGGAAGGGAGGCATTGAGTAGCACAACGCGACGAACACCGTCAGCGCCAGTGCCGCTCCAGCCTGCCGCCCGCTGAACCAGAAGAGCGCAGCGAGAACGGGAAGGTTAGTGAGCGCGATCGCGTACCACATGGAGCGTCTGCGCGCGGGCGTCATCAGACCGCCCTCGATCGCTCCGCCTTTGCGCGGATTCTGGCGATCGGACTCATAGTCGTAGAGGTCGTTGACGCCGTAGAGGAGCAGGTTATACGGCGCCAGGAAATAGAGCGTGCCCAGAACGATGGCCGGGGTGAAGCCGCTCCGGGTCGCCCAGGCCATGGCAAAGAAGGGAAGAGCGGTGTTGATCCAACTGAAGGGACGGGAGGCCCGCCATAACTCAGTGATCATGATACTTCCCTCGTGACCAAACGACGGCGGCAACGAGGTAGAGGGCCAGACCATAGCCCAGGTCCTCCAGCGGCATCTGGCCGAGATAGATTCCCGCGTTGTACCGGCGGTCATATCCGTAGACCCCGAAGCCGGTGAGCAGGACATCCGCCACGATCGTCGTGATCGCAAAGGCAATGAAGCCGAGCCAGAGCGCCCGCTCGCGCCACATCCCGCTCCAGATCGTGGCGCCGAGCGCGAGCGCGAAGATGACAAGGGTAGCGATTGTGTATTCCCTCATCGGCGAGCCCTCCGGAAGGCTTCCAGGAAGGTGATCGACACCAGCGTGATGAAGGCCAGCAGCAGAGGCTCCTCGACGGGAACTCCGGGTGGAATGATGAGCAGGTTCAATCTCGGATCGCTGGCAAACCAACCGCGTGCAGCGCCCAGCACATCGAAGGCGAGGAAGAGCGGTACAGTAACCGCCACCGTGCGAAGAACACGACGCGGACCGATGATTGGCAGCCGGCGCCGGTCAAGCACGAGAACACCGATAAAGCTGACGAGAATCGCGATGAGATAGAGAACACGTAGCATGTCGCTCACCCGTCACCGGCGTGACGCGCCGGCTGAGTACGCAGGATGACCGCCGGGTAGAGGGAAGGACGACTGTTGTGACGCACCAGGATCATCCTCTCGTCGGGCTGGCAGATGCTCCGGCTGATGTATGAGCGCTGGCTGGTTGTTACGGCGCCGCACGCGGATCGCGGGCCAGGTTACCTGTCGTGTTTGATCCAGCGAGACGCTGGTGTGAGCAGCGGACCAACGCTATACAGTTCGTCTCGGTTCCAGAGCGCCTGGGCAATGGCAGTCGCGCCTGCAAGGAGCAACCAGATGAGGAGCGGCACGAGCGCAAGGGCGAGCTTCGGGTCATCTAGGCGAGATCGCGCGACACGAATGCTTCGCACCGTCAGCGCAAAATAGGCGAGCGTACAGCCTGCCCCGTTGATCGGTGAACGTAAACCGGCATAGAGGGCATCAAAGCTCACAAACAACAGCCAGGACGCTGCCTGTGAAGAGAGGTACTCTTGTCTCCCAGGTGTGTCCGGTGGCAGCCGAAGGACACGCATCGCGGCCCACAGTGAACAGATATTGTTGAATGTCCAGGTGGGCGCGAAGGCGACGCCGGGCGGGGCGAAGAACGGCTGCCGCAGGTCGGCGGTATACGTTGCGTCCTGTTCCATGACGGCCCGTGGAGAGACCGAGGCGCCACGAATCGAACGGACGAGTGCGCCAAGGCCAAGGCGGATGGCCTGTGCGGCGACAGAGAATAGCGCCGCATCGTACCAATGCCAATCGGGAGTAGCACCATGCCTATGAATGAAGCGATCGACGCGCATTGAAGCTCTCCCTATGATCTTCCCCTGGCCATATCAACTGATACGCACGGGTCGGTTTGAGATGATCTGCCCTGCACGGCCTTAGCGCGTTGCTCGGTCTTCTTCATCCTTCGGCGTTTGAGTCACCATCCCGTGGAGAAGAACATCCACGACCATCGCTACTCTTTCGCGATAAGCGTGCCGCTGATCTCGATTGACCCGACTTGTGGACTGAGATCGAGCCAACCGCAGGCGTTGGCGATCACCGATTGGGGAACCACCTTGCGCCCGCTGGACGCAAGGTGACAGTTGTGACAGAAAGATTCGTCGAAGCGGGACAGACGAAATGGGTGCTCGCGCTCACCGCATCCGCGCGGATCAACAGCCCTATGGCTTCACCCCGGCCGGCGCATTGATCGTGATCGGGGTGTTGAAGTCGAAGTTGCGGTTGATCATGTAATGATGGTCCGCGACCATCGCCTCGCGCCGCAAGAGGTGCGTCTGCGTGCCGACCCACCAGGCGTACCAGGCGGCGCCCTGGCCAGGCTGGCTTGGGACTGAAAAGGTGATGATCTGACAGACTTCGTTGTCGATCGTCTCGGTTCGGCCAAGGTTGAACTCAGTGGCACCGTTGTAGAAGGTCGTCAGCGTGTGCGGCACCTCGAACGGTTCGACGCGCTGGTTCGATTCCCAGGCTTCATCACCCTGCCGGTACCACTGCGTCATACCGATGGCGATTGATTCCGCACCGGAACTCGTCTGATAGGCAAACCGGTCCGGCGCGGTGTACTGATATTGCGACTCGACGCTATGTCCAACGCCATCCGCCAACGTCTGATCGGTCCGCAACGAGGACATCGTGTCCATCGTCGTGATCGCCGACTGGTACATCGACCGCGCCTGCGCATCGGTGTCGCGATTCTTCAGCCCTCCGACCAACGTTGGATCGGGGATCATGAAATAGAAGTCGGCACTGGCCGGGGTCGTGGCGCCTTTGAAGAAGATCAACGTCAGCCGCCACCAACCCTGCACCGTCAGCGGCACATTGGACGCCGCCCAACGGTCCGTACCGTCCGGCTTGAGTGGCATGTCCGGCAGGTCGATCGGACGCTCGAGCATACTGAAGCCGCCGATGACGTTGCTGATACCGCTCGCCGGTTGACCCTGCTTGTCGACCAACCAGGCTTCAACATGGTTCGAGCCGTCGCGCACTGGTGTGATCGTGAGATGCGCCGTCTGGCCATCGCTGATCTGCATGCTCAGATCCAGCGGCACGATCTTGGCGGCTTGCGGTGGCGCCCAGAGCGACAGCACCGACGCGACGAGAATCGCCGCCACACCGAAGCTCGCCTCGACGCGCATCGACCGGATGAAACGCGCGGCGAGCGCCAGCCCGGCACGAACCGCCCGCCGGTTGAGCCAGGCAAAGACGCCAACACCGATGACGAAGACGATCTTCAGCAGCAGGATCTTGCCGTAATCGCTCTGCCAGAGACTGTCAACCGAGGGCAAGGTGAAACCGGCATTGAGGATGCCGCTGGCGATCGCCAACGGTGCCAGAATAACGACGACGCGTGAAAAGCGGTGGAGCGCATCCTTCGCTCCGGCGCGTACCTCTCCCGGCAGCAGCGCCAGCAGGCCAAGGCCGCCGAGCCAGAAGGCGACCGACTCGACGTGCGCGATCTCAATCAGCAGCGCCGGGAGGTGATACGAGGTACGTGCCGCTGCGTGCGTCGTCCAGGCGAGTCCGATCATGGCGGCGGCGCTCGCCACTGCCCCGACATACGCCAGCCAGATCCCTTTGCGATGCGCGTAATAGACCGCCAGCGCCAGCATCAGCACGATGAATTCCAGCGCCAGCCGGAAAAACCAGGCGTCCGGCATCGTCGAATAGGTATTCGCCAGCGATTGCGCCGGTAAGCCGCCGCCCGGCCAGTACGCCTGCACCGGAATGAGCAACAGATCGCCGAGCAGCGCCGCCAGCGTGCCGCCGACGACGATCTCGCGTCGCGACGCCGCCAGTTCCACACCAAGCAGCCGTAATAGGAACCATCCCGCGCCGATCGCCAGCCCGATGAACACCACCCAGCGCAACGCGATCGCGGCGGGCGACGGTGTCTGGTTGGTCGATGAGGCCGCACCCGGCAGCCGCGATACCCCGACCGTGAAACTATAGGTGCCGCTGATGATGTGGCCGTCAACGACCGAGGACGACGTCCAGGCGACGGTGTAGGTGCCGTCGGTTAATGCACCGACCGAGACGCTCAAATGCGTGGCATCGTTCGGATCGAGCCTGGCATCCCCTTTGTCGACTTCTTTACGATTGGAATCGTAGACGCGAATATTCGAGCCATTCGCCGATAACGTTTCGGTAAACCAGAGGTCGATCCGCGTCGGGGCACCCCCCAGGGCCGCTCCCTGACTCGGCTCTGTGCGGACCAGCTCGGCATGAGCACCGGCGACCTGCGGCAGTCCGAGTAGGATGAGCAGGCAGACGATTCCGGCAAGACTTCGCAGCAGCCAGCGCCCCTCATGTCCGGTCGGTCCCTCCCACTGACTCCCTCCCCACGGGAGGGAGAACCATCTCCCCTGCCGCACGGGAGAGGGGGGTCTTGGGGCGAACGGATGCGTGTTAACGGCGCCGTACGCGCGGGAGAGCGTAAGAGCGCGCGGCTGTGACCGCACGCCTTCTCTTTCTTTCGACGCGATGCCCACGTTATCCGTCACTTCATCCTCGAATATCCGCACGAACGTCGTCGGTTTTCAATGATCCAATCCCCAGCACTGGTGATACCACAGCCTCGTCTAGCCAGGGTGTCGCAAACTTCGTACGTAGTTGACGACGTCCCAGATTTGTTGATCGCTCAACTGCCCCTTGAAACCGGTCATCGCCGAGCCGTTGATGCCATCGTGAATCCAATCGTAGAGCTGCTTGTCCGAGTGATAATCGACGTGCGCGGCATAGAGATCGGTCGGCGGCGGGCTCAAGCGCGCCGCGGCAGGGCCGTCGCCATGTCCATCGACCCCGTGACAGACGGCGCAATGTTGCGCGTACACGGCTTTCCCGGCCGCGACCGATTCGGCCGTCTTCGGTACCGGGTTACCGCTGGTTGAGGGCAAGCCAGGCGCCCGTGTCAGGAAGAGGATTACCGCGCCGGTCAGCAGCAGCGCACCACCTGCTTCAAACGTGAAGCGCTGTTCGCGGCCGGCTTTACGTCCGCGTAGACCCAAGACCAGCGCGATAAGCCCGATGCCCGCGACGAGCAACGCGATGACCGGTGCGTACCCAAGGAAGCGAAGCGGCAGGCCAGGGGCACGTTCCGCCGCGGGAGTCTGGTTCACCGCGAATGTGACGGCGGAGTCCCAGTCCGGCAGGCCCGGCCGGCGCACGACCAGATCGACGGTCCATTTGCCGACAACGCTGAGATCGCTCCCCTGGGCCGAATAACGCACCGTCGAACCGGGTTCCCGCAGCAGCATAACCTGCTCCGTCCCGCTCAGCTGTCCGTCCGACGCGATACGCAGGAAGACCTGTGCACTTTCCGGTAACGGACCGCTGCTTGGCTGCACGTCGGCGGTATAGCGGTTCGTCCCAACCGTGCCGGGATACACCTGCAAGGCAGCGCGCACGCCATTCTGATCGAAGGCGAATGCCGGATGACCGGAGGAGAAGGTGAGGACCTGTCGTCCGGTCGGGAGTCCGACCAGGGCGCCGACGATCGCCAGAATCGCCACCCCAAGCAGTGCCTCCGCGACAACGACCTGGCCGAAATGCCGCACGTAGCGGGCACCCCGGCGCATCGCTGGTCCGATAACGAGCAAGTTCAGCGCGCCCAGCATGAGCAGGGGGATGATCGTTATCAGTTTGGCGACGAGCGTTTTGCCGTACGTCGTGTGCCAGAGCGCATCGAGATTGCCAACCTGAAGCCAGGCGGCGTAGACACCGGTGATACTGAGCGTGACCGTGGCGATGATCGCCAGCGTCGAAAATCGCGAAATCGCCTCGGCATAGACGGCGCGGCGCTCTTCCGCCGTGAGCGTACGCACCAGCACCAATCCGATGACGAACGACAGCAGACCGCCAACCCAGACGCTCGACGCGACCAGATGCATCCAATCGGCGGTGATGGCCGTTTGCGATCCCTCGCCGACCGCCGAGGCGTGACTGTTGAGCGAATACGGCAGCGGCAAGAGCACCAGCAGGGCCAGCGAGAGCCAGCGCGCCCGTCCGGGCGCCAACCAGAACGCCGGTCTTCGGATCACGATCGCCATGGCAATGAGCAACGCATCACGCAGCAGCAGGAGATGGCCAAAACGACTCTGGAAGAGCGTGTCCACCAGATTGCCACCGCTGAATCCACCGGCGCCGCGCGTCTGGGCGATCAGAAGCAGGATGCTGCCGATCAGCGCCAGGGCGATGCTGCCGAGTGTCAGCCGCCGAATCTGTCGCGAGATGCGCCGCCGTTGAGCTTCGCTTTGCTCACCCAATGCGGGGGCAATCACCTGCCGCCAGATGATCAGGCTTCCGATCGCACCGGCCAGGCCGAGCAGGCCAAGCCAACGCGCGAGCGAACCGAGCGAAAGGATCCCGCCCCCGGTTTCCGGCGCCGGTGGCGGTGCCGGCAAAACGATGTTCGACTGACCACCAATCGTGAAGGCGAAAAAGCCGCTGCTCGGATGACCGTCATCGGCGGACACGTTCTGCCATTGAACGGTATAGGTGCCACGCGGCAGATTCGCTGGGAGCGGCAGGATCAGCTCTTTGGGATTCGCGCCGATGCGGCTGGCCGGCGTATCGATCTTCTTCGCATCAGCGTCGAAGAGTTGTGCGCTGGTGGCATTCGGCTGCAGCTGCTCGGTGAATTCCATCTTGATTTCAGACGGCGCCGTCGCGACGACCGCGTTGGCCGTCGGGCTGCTGGTGTCGAGAAACGCATGCGCCGACACGAGCGCCGGCCAGAGTGCCAGGCAAAGGATGAGTGGCAGGAGGGCGACGCTTGCGCGCCACCCCCTCGCACATTTCCCAGTGGTGCGTAAGATCAAGTCGTTGTGCTTCCCATCTCGCCATGCTCTTCGGCGAGCGACACCTTTGACTGGCTGCCGCGGGCCATCACGATGCCGGCAATACCGGCGATCAGTCCGAGCACGCCAACCACGATGCCGATGATGCCAAAGAGGCGTGCGCTATCCGCCGTGTCGCCGGCATCCTGCGCGGTTTGGTTCACCGAGGCGACCGAACCGACTTTCGCCGGGAACTGCATCGCCGAGGCATCCTGGACATCCGAGAACGTGTCTGGCCCGCTGACGAACGTCTCATCAACCGGCGTGTCGTTGATCGTACCGGAGATATGGAACGTATACGATCCGGCTGCGGTCGGGATGAAGTTCGCCTTATATGAACCCGGTGTATTGAAGACCGGAGACAACGTCAGCGGCATCGTCTGCCCACCGAACTTCACTTCGGCCTTGATCGTCGTTGCCAGCCCCTCTACCGGTTTCGCGTTGTCGCCGGTTCCCTGAGCCACCCGGAAGTCAAGCCCGTTCGGTTGTTCATCGATCGCGGGTTCATTCAGAAAACCAACCGTCAGGGTATAGTCGCCGACCGTCTTGTGCTCATGCGCGCTCGCGATGCCAGCGGTCAACACGAGCGCGATCAGGGCGACGGTCGCCCCCAGCAACGGCCATACCGGTAATCGGCGTCTGTTCGACATGTAGAACCTCCTTCATTCATAGCGTGTCAAACGAAGTTGATCGGTGAACGCGGAGGCGGTGGCTCGGGTGGTTCGCCGGTGCCCGCTAACGGGAAATGGAGCGGCCAGACAAACCGCTCCGACACGCCCGACCGGGCAGCTGGGGCAAGTTCTTCGATCGCAAGACTAATCTGCTCACCGGCCACGCCCTCCGGTGTGGCCGCCTGAGCGATCGGCCCGCGCGCGGCGAGTTCCCTCGGTCGCGGCGCCACGGTGCCATGTACGTGTCCTTGCTCGTCGTCAACGTCCTCGATCGTGCCGTCGTGATGGTGATGGTGCTCGGCGAGCAGGAAAAGCGAGTGCGGGTGCGGAATTTCCGCTCCACAATGACAGGTTGACGGGAAATTTAGGAGTCCAGTGATGAGCGCCGAAACGAGCAAGAGTCCGCCGGCAGAACGAGAAAGCGTGTTGGTTCTCTGCCCTGGCTGCCATGCATACAACGCCGGCACCCAACCTGCTTCAACGAACGAGGCACGCTAGTTCGGACGCACCTCGACCGAAACCTTAACCGCGCCGGCCTGCTTGAACGTCAGGGTGAGATCGAATTGATCACCAACATTCAAGTCGCGATGCAGACCGATTAACATGACATGATAGTTCCCCGGGTCGAACGACACCGAACCACCCGCCGGAACGTCGACCGAACTGATCGGCTTCATCGACGAAATACCATTCGCCAGCGTCGACTGGTGCATCTCGGTCGATCCGGCGACATCCGACGCGGCCGACAGCAGATGATCGTCCGTCTTGCCGTTGTTCTTGATCGTGAAGTAGACGGCATCGGTAACGCTCATGTCCATCGCCATCGGGCTCGCGCTCGGCATCGTCATATTGCCCATATCCATCGAACCGGGCGTACCACTCGGCATCGACATCCCCGCCATCGACGCGGTCATCGGCCGGGTCCAGGCATCGGAGACGACGATATCACCCGCGCTGGCGGAGCCGCCGGAGGCTGTCGGGCTGGCGTCTTCCGAACCGCATGCGGCAACGAGGAGCGCGACGACGATGATCCCGCCGGCGATCAGCAGCGTTCGCACGAATCTGAGTGACACCCGATCTCCTTCTCAGCGCAGCAGCGTCTTGATATCGGCAGTGAACTGGTCGCTGGTCGTACCATACGACTCGAGCAACCGCTGCTTACCCTGCCCATCGATGGCGATCACTGCGGCCGTGTGATCGACAGCATAGCCGCCATTGGCGTTCGGTTTCTGCGCCTGGAAGTAGATCCCGTATTCAGACGCCACCTGCTTGATCTGATCGAGCGAGCCGCTCAGGCCGATGAAGCTTGGATCGAACTTCTGGACATAGGCGTTCAAACGGTCGGGCGTATCTCGCTGCGGATCGACCGTGATCATGATGACCTGCACCTTATCCGCCTTCGGGCCGAGCGCCTGACGCGCGCGCGCCAGGGTAGCCAGCGTCGTCGGGCAGATATCGGGGCAATAGGTGTAGCCGAAATAGAGCATCACGACGTCGCCGTGATAATCGCTGAGCGACACCGGCTTGTTACCGGCGGCATCCAGGGTGAATTCGGGAGCCACGGTGTTCGCATTGTACGCCGTGCCGTGAACGGTCGTGTCGCGATTGGCGAACGGCATCAATCCCGCCGCCCAGGCACTCCCGCCCGCCAGCACTACCAGCAGTGCTGCTATTCCGATCATGAGCGTCGTTCTACGTTGCCAGTGCATGGATCTACGCCTATCCCGAGGAAATGATGCGCGCTATGCTCGCGCGATTGACACGATTCTTACACAGCGTAAGGGGGCGGTGTGTCGGGAACCTTTCGCAATCGGGCGGGGATTACGACAAATCGCGCATCAGACGGCCGCATTGGCGGGCCGCGCCTGGTGTCGATAGAGGCGCCGCCGGAGCAGACGTTGCACAACGACAACACCCACATAGGTCACAAAGACGAGCGCCGTGAGGCAGAAGCTAACCGGATAGGGGAAGTAGTACGCGAGCGTGATCCCGGCCCAGGTGAACAAAAGCGATAGCAGCGCCGAGAGAAACAGCCCCGCGAACGGCCGGTACACCAGACGCCGGGCGATCGCCGCCGGGGTAATCAGCAGCGCGAACAGGAGAAGCGCGCCGACCGCCTGCACCGCCTCGGCAATCGTGATCGCCAGCAGGATCAGAAAGATGACGTTGAGCAGCTGCACCGGTACGCCCCGCGAGGCCGCGACGGCCGGATCGAGCGAGGCGAAGAGCAACGGCCGGGCGATGGCGAGCAGCACAACAGCCGTCAGTACGCTCACGATCGCGACGACCCACGCCACACGCGCCTGGATGCCGAAGAGCGAACCGAAGAGAACGTTGATCCCGGCTGAACTGTTCGCCCCACTACTCCCCGAGGAGTAGATGCTGAGAAAGAGCACGCCGATGCCGAGCACCCAGGCGAGCAGCGTGCCTGTAGTCACATCATTGGCGCGCGACGAACCGGCGAGCATACCCATGCCGAGCGCTGTCAGCAAGGCCAAGCCGAAGACGCCGAGGAGCGGATTGACGCCGAGAATAATCGCGATGAGTGCACCCGGAAAAGCAACATGCGACAGGACGTCACTGGTGAAGATGAGACGACGCGCAACGACGAAATAGCCGATCAGACCGGCCACGATCGACAGCGCGCTGCCGGCCAGCATGGCGTGCCGGATGAAGTCGTATTGCCACATCTCGATCATCGCACGCCGCCCACCTGCGCGCTCGGCGCCGCTCGCCAGGCGTTCGACTGCCGTTCACGATGTGCCCGCGCGATCAGATAGAACACGAAGGCGATCGTCGTGACGACGAAGCCGACCGGGTAGTCGGTGAAATAGGCGATGGCCAGCCCGAGCCAGATGACGATCAGCGCCAAAGCGGTCGAAAGGGCGATGGCGGGCGCCGGACGCGTCGTCAGTTGCTGGGCGGTCGCCGCCGGTGTCACCAGCAACGCGAAAATGAGCAACACGCCGATCACCTGTACCGCCACTGCCACCGAGAGCGCCAGCAAGAGCAGAAAAGCGTAGGCGAGCGGTCGCACCGGCAGGCCGCGCGCCGCCGCGACCTCCGGATCGACCGATACGAAGAGAAGCGGCCGCGCGATCGCAGCCAGCACGAGCAGCCCGAGCAGCGCCATGGCCGCGATCAGGAGCACATCGTCGTCGCTGATGCCGAGTACCGTCCCAAAGAGAAAGGCGTAGATATTCGCGGCGTACGATGATGCCAGCCGGATGAAAAGCAGTCCCAAACTGAGGCTGAAGACGAGCACCGTGCCGATGGCGATGTCGCTTTCGACCGAAAGTTTTCCACCGCGTTCACCGAGCGCGCCGATGCCGAGCGCCGCCAGCGCGCCGAAGGCAAGCAGTCCGACCACCGGCGAAATGCCAAGCCAGACGGCAGCCGCTGCGCCGGCAAAACCGACGTGCGAGAGCGCATGGCCGAGAAAGCTCTGTCCACGCAGCACCATGAAATAGCCGACCGGCCCGGCCAGCAGAGCGATGAACGTCCCCGCCAGAAAGGCGTTCTGCATGAAGTGGTATTCGAGCAGCAGACGCAGCGTCTCAACCGGATTCCACGACGGCTGCAACAGCAGCGACAGCGCGCTAGTGAGCATGGTCATGGGCATGGT
>ERZ778018.1334-NODE-1334-length-21351-cov-300.499906_pt1 | contig 21351 bp, 16 predicted proteins | sample MGYA00375748_ERZ778018 | MGnify/ENA primary metagenome ERZ778018 (study PRJEB29350, sample SAMN05509839) | bioreactor metagenome | biome: bioreactor; material: wastewater | place: South Africa: University of Cape Town | collected 2014-04-22 ... | reverse complement strand
CTGCGCATGGATGGGATTGGTCTCGATCATCGTGAAATCTTGGTGGGAGGCAAGCACGCAAGAATAACAGACCCGTTTGCAGCCGGCGCCCCTTGCAGGGCGGGCACTGCCCGCCGACCTTTGATCCATGGCGACGGAAACCGGCGGGCGGTGCCCGCCCTAAGCAGCCGGCCGCATTCAGGCGAGCGCCTGGGCATGTACGCCTCTGACGGCACGCCCCGACGGATCGGCCGCGTTCGCGAACGCCGGATCCCACGCCAGCGCTGCGGGCGAGGAGCAGGCAATCGACTTGCCGCCGGGCACGGTCGCGGCGCAGGCCTCGCCGGGAAAGTGCTGCTCGAAGATGCGGCGGTAGAAATACGCCTCCTTGGTCGCTGGCGTGTTGAACGGGTAGCGCGCCGCGGCCGCGGCGAACTCGCGGTCGCTGACCGCCTGCTCCGCGTGCGCTTTCAAGCCGTCGATCCAGCCATAGCCGACGCCATCGCTGAACTGCTCCTTCTGTCGCCACAGGATCGAATCCGGCAGCGCGCCGTCGAACGCTTCGCGCAGAACCGCCTTCTCGATGCGTCCCTGCCCCGCCATCTTGTGCTTCGCATCGAGGCTCATCGCCACGTCGATGAACTCCAGGTCGAGGAACGGCACGCGCGCCTCCACGCCCCACGCCATCATCGCCTTGTTCGCGCGCAGGCAGTCATAACTATGCAGCGCGTCAAGCTTGCGCACGGTCTCCTCGTGGAATGCCTCGGCCGACGGTGCCTTGTGGAAGTACAGGTAGCCACCGAAGATCTCGTCCGAGCCCTCGCCCGACAGCACCATCTTCACTCCCATCGCCTTGATCCGCCGCGCCAGCAGGTACATCGGCGTGGCGGCGCGGATGGTGGTGACGTCGTAGGTCTCGATATGGCGAATCACTTCGGGCAGCGCGTCAAGGCCTTCCCAGAAGGTGTAGATGAAGCCGTGATGCACGGTGCCCAGCGCGTCGGCGGCGACCTGCGCCGCAGCCAGGTCGGGCGAGCCGTCCAGCCCGATCGCGAACGAATGCAGGCGCGGCCACCAGGCCTCGCTGCGGTCGTCGTCCTCGACCCGCTCGCGCGCGAACTGCGCGGCGCAGGCGGCGACCAGCGACGAATCCAGCCCACCGGAAAGCAGCACCCCATACGGCACGTCGGTCATCAGCTGGCGATGCACGGCCTGCTCAAACGCCTTGCGCAAGGCCGGAGCAGCCACGTCATGGCCGCGCGTGGCGGCATAGTCGCGCCATGGCCTGGCGTAGTAGCTGCGCAGTTCGCCGCTGGCGCTGTCGTAGACATGACCCGGCGGGAACGGCGCCACGTCGGCACACACGCCGACCAGCGCCTTCATCTCCGAGGCCACGCACAGGCGGCCTTGCGCGTCGTGGCCCCAGTACAGCGGGCAGACGCCGATCGGGTCGCGCGCGATCAGGTAGCGCTGCGCCTCGCCGTCCCACAACGCGAACGCGAAGATGCCGTTGAGCCTGCCCACGAAGTCGCTGCCGTGCTCGCGATACAGCGCGTTGATCACCTCGCAGTCCGAAGCGGTGGTGAATTCGTAGCTGCTGGCCGCACGCAATTCGCGGTGGTTGTAGATCTCGCCGTTCACCGCCAGCGCCAGCGCGCCGTCGCGCGAACGCAGCGGCTGCGCGCCGCTGGCCGGGTCGACGATGGCCAGCCGCTCGTGCACCAGGATCACCCCGGCGTCGACGAACACCCCGCTCCAGTCCGGCCCGCGATGACGCTGGCGCTGCGACAACTCCAGCGCCTGCCGGCGCAACGCGGCCAGGTCGTCGCCCGGCTGCAGGTCGAACATTCCGAATATCGAGCACATGGTGGAAGTTTCCTCGTTGCTGTCTGTGGATACCGCTCTTCTGAAAAATCGGCCATGGAGACCGGGTTTGCCCTGCGTGGGCGGACCCGCGCAAAAATCAAACACCACAAAACGAAAGAGGCCCGCACTGGGCGGACCTCTTTCGCGTATTCGATGAAACTTGCAGCTACGCGAGGGCCCGCCAACGGTTGGCGTTGTTGTTCGCGCGATTATTGGTATTGCCGGCCAGCACGAAGCTGCGCGCGGAAGGCGCAGTGGAGTTCAAGCCGCTGGTGGCGAAGGAATGCATGGATCAACTTGAACAGATCATCCGACGCTTGGCAAGTGCTGGCACAGCAGTGACGCCAGCTGCCGCTTGCCGCTACATTGCCGCCAATGAGCCATGACGCAACACGGATGTCTGCCCGCTCCCGCACCGACCCGGCACCGATGCCCGCGGGAGGGCGGCCATTGCGCTGGTGGATTCCGCTGCTGGCCTGGTTGCTGCGCGGTTTCTATTTCGGCCGCATCCGCATCTTCGGTGCCCATCGGCAACCCGTGCCGCGACGCGGCGGTCGGCTGATCGTCAGCAGTCATCGCAACGGGGCGATCGACGGCTACACCGTGCTGCGGGTGTTTCCCGGCGCGCAAGGGCTGGTCTCGATCCAGTTGCTGCGGCATCCGCTGCTGCGCTGGATGTTCGACGGCATCGCGGTGGTGCGCGACAAGGATCGCGAGCGCTACGCCAAGCGGCGCGCCGCGTTCGCTCATCCCGTCGACGCCGGCTGCGCCCAACTGCGTGCGGGCGGCGACCTGGTGATCTTTCCCGAAGGCAGCAGCGAATGGGGCTGGCAGCCGCTGCCTTACCAGCGCGGCGCAGCGCGCATCGCGCGCACCTTGCTGGACGAGGGATTGTCGCTGGAGGTGCTGCCGCTGGGTTTGCACTACCAGGCGCCGGACCGCTTCCGTTCGCGCGTCGAGGCGCTGGTCGGAGTGCCGGTGAACTTGCCCGCACGCGATGCCGATGAATCCGATCGCGACTGGGAACGACGCATCCATCAGGCGATCGCGACCGCGCTCGACGCGGTCTCGGTGAACTGTCCGACCCCGGAGGTCTTTGCGACGACGGAAGCCTGGGCGACGGTGCGGGCCGCGGCGGGCGAGTCCTACGCGCTGGCGTTCATCGGCGCACAGCAACGCCCACAGGCGCCACCGCCGCCACCACCACGCGCTCGTCCATGGCCAGTGGACTGGCTCGTGGTGGCGGCGTTCATGCTGCTGGCGGCGCCGGTGCTGCTGGCCGGCCGGGTCGCCGGTGGCAAGGCGGATGCACGCAATACGGTGAGCTTTTTCCGCATCGTGGGCGGGCTGCTGGTGGCGATGGTCTGGCTGCCCTGTCTGCTGTTGATGACCTGGTTCTGGCCATGGCCGCTGCTGGTGCTGTGGCCGCTGGCCGCACTCGGCTGGTGGCGCTGGCCGCGCGTGATGCATCGGGGGAATCCGTGAACATGCCACGCATCGCGCGCTGGATCGGCCATGCCTTCGCCGCCGAGCTGTTGCTGATCCTGGTGCTCGGCAGCATCGGTGCCTGGCGGCTGGATGACGGCGACCTGCACGCCGCCAGCCTGCTTGGCGGTATCGCCTGGCTGCTGTTGCTGGTCGCTACCTTGGCTGCACCGGGCAGTGGCTGGGCCAGCTGGAAAGGCACGCTGCAGTTCGTCGCCTGCTGGCTGATCTTTCCGCTGTTCAAGGCGATCCGCGAGGTATTCATCCAGCACACCGCCGACGCGACGCTGCTCGCGCTGGATCGTGATCTGTGGGGTGGCCGCAGCCTGCCGGAGCACCTGCTGGGCTGGGAACGGCCGTGGCTGTCAGAGCTGCTCAGCAGCGGCTACTTCCTGTTCTATTTCGTGGTGCTGCTGCCGGCGATCGTGTTCAGCGTGCAGCGCAGCAGCCCCGAGGCGAAGGCGTTCTTCCTCGGCCTGACCCTGATGTACCTGGTCGGCTTTGCCGGCTACCTGCTGGTGCCGGCCGGTGGACCGTACATGGCGTTTCCCGAGGTGTTTCCGTATCCCGTGCACGGCGGCGCGATGACGGCATTGCTGGCCGGCGTGGTCAAGGCCGGGATCACCGGCATGGACGTGTTCCCCAGCCTGCACAGCGGCATCGGCGTGTATGTGCTGGGCTTCTTCGCGCTGGGCAGGTATCGGCGCATCGCCGCCCTGCTGGCGCCGATCATCCTGGCGCTGGTGGTGGCCACGTTGTACCTGCGCTATCACTACGGCATCGACGTGCTGTGCGGGATCGCCCTCGCCGCCGCGGTGCTCGCCTTCATTCAGCGTTACCGCAAGGAAACCCTCGCATGACCCAACTCCTCGTCTTCACCGATCCGCAGGCCGCCGAGCATGCCGTCAGCGGCGGCAAGGGCGCCAACCTGGCGCGCGCCGCGCAGCACCTGCCGGTGCCGCCGGGCATCGTGGTCGGCAGCGAGGTTTATCGCGAGTTCGTGGCGCCCTTGCATGAGGCGATCCGCCACGTGCTGGAAGACGCCACACTCGACCACGCCGCCCGCAGCGAGCGCATCCAGGCCCTGCTGCTCGCGCAGCCGTTGCCGTCGTCACTGCGCGACGAGCTCGCCGCGAAACTGGAAACACTCGATCTGGCCGATGCGCCGGTGGCGGTGCGTTCCTCCGGCACGCTGGAAGACCTGCCCGGCGCTGCGTTCGCCGGCCAGCACGATACCTTGCTGGGCATCCGCGGCGTCGATGCCGTGCTCGACGCGATCCGCCGCTGCTACGCCTCGCTGTGGAACGCCCACGTGCTGCCGTATCGCGAGCGGATGGGGCTGAACCACCTGGACGCGGCGATGGCCGTGGTGGTGCAGAAGATGGTGCAGGTGGGCGAGCATGAGGCCGCCGGCGTGGCGTTCTCGATCGACCCGGTGCGTGGGGCGCTGGACCAGGTGTTGATCAACGCCGCGTTCGGCCTCGGCGAAACCGTGGTCGGTGGCGAGGAGCCGGTCGACGAGTACCGGCTCAGGCGCAGCGACATGAGCGAGGTCGACGCGGTGATCGCCGAGAAGCCGCAGGCGCTGGTGACCGATGCCGCCGGCGGTACTCGCCACTCGACGTTGTCCGCCGAACAGGCGCATGCCCCTGCCCTCGCCGAAGCGCAACGCCGCGCCGTGGCGCAGCTGGCGCTGGCCGCCGAGCAGCACTTCGGTTTCCCGCAGGACATCGAGTGGGCGTGGCAGGACGGCACGCTGTACCTGCTGCAGTCGCGTGCGGTGACGCGCATCCCGGCGCGCTGGACCCGCGACGAATCGGCCGAGCGCTTTCCCAACCCGGTCACCCCGCTGACCTGGGATCTGTGCGAAGCCGGCTTCCATGCCTCGCTCAACCACAGTTTCAAGCTGATGGGCCTGCCGCCGTTCGGCGACAAGTGGTTCGCGATGCGCGACTACTACATCTACGGCAACCAGAACGCGGTCGAACTCTACAGCGGCCGCACGCCGGCGAAGATGCTCAAGGACGTGGAAAGCATCCGCGCCGCGCTGCCGCAGATCGCCGCGCAGTTTGCCTGGGTGCAGGAGCTGCCGGTGCGCTGGATGCGCGACCTGGACACTTATCTGCTCGGCATCGGCGCCCTGATGCGCGAGTCGCTGGACGGCCGCCCTTTGAATGAACTGTGGGACTACGTGCTGCGCATCAATGCGCTGGGCGCCAGCTACTTCCTGCCGAACATCGCCATCTCGCTGACCCAGCGCACGCTGTACGTGGCCCTGCAGCAGATGCTGCGACTGGCGCTGCCGGCCGACCAGGCGCAGCAGGTGTTCGACCAGTTGCTGGCAGTCACCGACACCAAGACCGGCCAGGTCAATGCCGAGCTGTGGTCGCTGTCGCGGCTGGTTCGCATGGATGCCGTCCTGCATGACCGGCTGCGCAGCGAACCCAGCGTCGAACTGCTGGAAGAACTGGCGCAGCACCCCGCCTTCCACGCCGAGTTCCAGCGCTTCCTGGCCCGCCACGGCCATCGCGAACTGGATTTCGACGCCTACCACCCGACCTGGGTCGAGGCACCGCAGATCGTGCTGGACCAGCTGAAGATGCTGGTCGATCGTCCCGACGAGGACCGCGCCGCCGCCGAACTGGCGCAGAAAGCCGCCCAGGCGGCGATGGAGCACAACGTGCTCAGCCATGCGCCGGAGGAACTGCGCTACCTGGTGCACGAGGTGATCCGGCTGGCCCGCACGTATACCGCGCTGGACGACCTGGAGCATTACCAGACCACCCGCCTACACCTGCCATTTCGCCGCGGCCTGAAAGCGATCGGCGCACAGCTGGTCGAACGCGGCGTACTGGCTGATCCGATGGACGTCTATTTCGTGCCGCTGGCCCTGCTCGACGGCGCGCTGCACAGCGGTGAACTGTCCCCGATCACGGAAGCCGCCGCCCGCCACAAGGCCGGTTACCTGGCGGCCTGCGCACGCACGCCGGACTGGATCTTCGGCGAGGCGGAACCGGTCGAGGTCGACGGCAGCCAGGTGCTCAAGGGCCTGGGCGGCAGCCCCGGCATCGTCGAGGGCGAGGTATTCGTGGTGCGCAGCCCGGAGGATTTCCCGCACTTCCCCAAGGACGCGATCCTGGTGGCGCGCACCACCAACCCGGCGTGGACGCCGCTGTTCTACCAGGCGCGCGGAGTGATCACCGAAAGCGGCGGCCCGCTGTCGCACGGCGCGGTGACCGCGCGCGAACTGGGCCTGCCGGCCGTGATGAGCGTGCGCCACGTGATGCGCATGCTGGCCAATGGCCAGCGCGTGCGCATCGACGGCCGCCACGGCACCGTCGAGGTACTCAGTCCGCCGTAATCCAGCGCGTGGCTTCGTCGACCTCGGCACCACGGAACAGGCGGAACTGGGCGGGGATGGCGAAGCTGAAGGCCGTGGCGGTACCGCGCAGCCAGGGCACGTCAGTGACCAGCGCCACACGGTCCCAACTGCTGAAGTGCCGCGCGCCGAGTTTTGCGTCGTTCCACATGGCGCCGGGGTCGAAGCCGGTGAAGTCGTCGGCAGTGACGTAGAGCAGGCGCAGCTTTCGATTGAGCGCGAACGCCGCCTCGACATCCGGCACCACGATGTTCTCGTAGTCTTGCGCGGTGACCTGGCCGTGCGCGCGAAAGCCCAGCGTGCCGGCAGGCAATCCTTCGATCTGTGCGATCACGGGCGTTCTCCTGGGATGGGGACGCCATTCTGGAATCAGGCACGTGAAAAGCGTGCAAGCCAGGGGCCGCCTTTCCAGGTTTCCGCGGGAGCGCTCAGGCAGGCTCGATGTGCCGCAGCAGCAGGCGCGGGCTTTCGCGGCCCTGCCAGTCGTTGATGGTCAGCTCGTAGGCGGCTCGCAGCCGCGGCGGCGGGGGCTGGCCGCGGTACGCGTTGAACATCACCGCGTCGTGCACGGCGCCGTCGCGCGGGTCGCGCAATTGCAGGCGAAGGTGCGTCTCGCCCATCACTTTCCAGCCGGCGCAGTCGAACAGGTTGTCGAACAGCGGCTCGGGGAAGGCCTGCCCCCACGGCCCGGCGGCACGCAGTTGCCGCGCCAGCGCAAGCGTGGCGGCACCCGGCGGCAGTTCGCCGTCGGTGTACAGCACGGCCTGCAGGCGTTCGGGTTCGATCAGCTCGCGCGCGACCGCATCGAAGGCGGCGGCAAAACGCGGGTAATCGGCGGCTTTCAGGCTGAGCCCGGCAGCCATCGCGTGGCCGCCGAAACGGTCAATCAGACCGGGTTGGCGCGCGTCGATCGCGGCCAGCGCGTCGCGGATGTGGAAGCCCGGGATGGATCGGCAGGAGCCGCGGAGGTTGTCGGTGTCGTCTTCGCTGGCCGGGGCGAAGGCGATCACCGGGCGGTGCAGCCGCTCCTTGAGTTTCGAGGCGACCAGGCCGACCACGCCGGCATGCCACGACGGCTCGAACAATGCCACGCCGATCGCATCGAGCGGCCCAAGGCCAGCCACCATCACCTCGGCCTCGGCCACCATCGAGGCCTGCAGGTCGCGCCGCTCGCGGTTGATCGCGTCGAGCTGCTCGGCGTAACGGCGCGCCTGTGCCACGTCGTCGGTGAGCAGGCAGGCCACGCCCAGGCGCATGTCCTCCAGGCGCCCGGCCGCGTTCAACCGCGGCCCGACTGCGAAGCCGAGATCGCTGGCGCACAGCGTGGTCAGGCTGCGCCTGCCCGCTTCGACCAGCGCGGCGATGCCGGCGCAGGCGCGGCCGCTGCGCATGCGCTGCAAGCCGGCCTCGACCAGCACGCGGTTGTTGAAATCCAGCGGCACCAGATCGGCCACCGTACCCAGGGCGACCAGGTCGAGCAGCACCGACAGGTCGGGTTTCGCCGCGCCGAAAGCGCCCTGCTCGTGCAACTTCGCACGCAGGGCGAGCAGCAGGTAGAACATCACCCCGACACCTGCCAGCGCCTTGCTGGGGAACGCGTCGCCGGCGAGATTCGGATTGACCATCGCATCACACGCCGGCAACCGCTCGCCGGGCAGGTGATGGTCGGTGACGATGACCTTGATGCCGCGCGCCTGCGCCGCCGCCACGCCGGCCACGCTGGCCACGCCGTTGTCGACCGTGACGATCAGCTGCGGGGTGGGCTGCATCGAGGCGACGAAGGCCGCGCTCAGCCCGTAACCGTGCACGAAGCGGTTCGGGATCGCGTAATCCAGCCGCCGCGCACCGAGCAGACGCAGGCCGCGCACGGCCACGGCGGTGCCGGTCGCGCCGTCGCAGTCGTAGTCGCCGGCGATCAGGATGGTCCAGTCATCGCGGATCGCCTCGGCCAGCAGTTCGACCGCCTGCGCCATGCCGCCCAGCAATTGCGGCGACAGCATCCGCGCCAGCCGGTGCTCGACCTGGCCGGGTTCCAGCACGCCGCGCGCGGCGTAGACCTGCTGCAGCACCGGGTGCACCGCATCCGGCCAGCCATGCGGCGTGCCCCGGCTTTCGCGCCGACGCAGCTGCAGCACGCTCAACGCCCTGCCCCGCGCCAGAAGCGCCAGCGATGAGCGGGTTTGTGCAGCCAGCGTTCGCCGCTGGCGAAATGCAGCGTGACGGGCTGGCGTTCGAGCAGCGGCTGCAGCAGCGGCCACCAGCGCGAGGCCAGCTCGTGCGCCGGCAGATCCTGCAGGTCGATCAGCCAGCCGGCACCCGCGGCTGCGACCGCATCGGCCGTGCGCAACGGATGCGCGATGCCGGCACGCGCGGCCAGTGCGCGCAGCAGCAGGTCGTCGCTGACCACGCCGGCCAGGGCACTGGTCGGCGGCGCGGGCAGGCGTCCGCCACCCCACAGCCACAGACTGTTGACCAGCGATTGCCCGCGCATCCGTCGTTGCGCATTGAGCGGATGCTGGTGCAGCAGCACCTGGATGTCGTTTTGCAACACGCGCCAGCGGCGCCCGTGCGCGCCCTGCGGCAGGTGCTGCGCGAGGTCCTCGCCCAGCGCCTGCGATGGCGCGGCCAGGCCGGGCAGCGGCGTATCGGCCGGCAGGCGCAGATGCCAATGATCCGGGGTGGAAATCTCCAGTTGCATGCCGGCGTCGTCGAACACCGGCCGCAGCGTTTCGGCCAGCGCCTGCGCCTCGTCCAGGCCCAGGCCCATGCGACCGCAGGCCAGCAGGCGTACCCCGTTCATGTCCGGCTGCACCCAGGCCGGGTCGGCCGACAGCCACAGCGCATCGCCCGCGTCGCCGGCGAGAAACTGGCGGGTGATCGCCGCCGCGGGCACGTGCGCCTCGACGCCGGTGAAATGCCCGCCGAGGCCATCGAGATAACCGACGCCGCCATCCGCCAGGCGGTCGGCGCGCGGGAGCCACGCGTGCAGCGGATGGGTCGGCTCGACGTGCGCCAGCGAGGGCAGCCACAGTTGCAGCGACGGCTCCGGTTTGGACATCTCTTCAGGCCTCCAGTTGCTCGACCAGCGCCAGCCACTCGTTTTCCAGCGATTCCTTCTCGCCGCGCAGCTGCGCCTGGCGCTGGCCGATGCGCATCATTTCGCTGGTCGGGCCGTTGTAGGTGGCCGGGTCGGCCAGTTGCGCCTCCAGCGCGGCCAGCTCGGTATCGATGCTGGCGGTGCGCGTCTCGATCTTCTTCACCCGCTGGCGCGCGGCTTTTTCCTCGTCACGCTGGGCGGCAGCCTGGCGCCTGTGCTCCTCCGGCGAAACCTCCACCACCTTGGCCACCACCGGCTTGGCCGCCTTCTTGTTCGCGGCAGTGCGGGTCTTCAACCAGCGCGCGTAGTCGTCCAGGTCGCCGTCGAACGGCGCCACCTCGCCGTCGGCCACGCGCCAGAAGCTGTCGCAGACCATGCCGAGCAGGTGGCGGTCGTGCGAGACCAGCACCAGCGCGCCGTCGAAATCGGCCAGCGCGTCGGCCAGCGCCTCGCGCATGTCGAGGTCGAGGTGGTTGGTCGGCTCGTCGAGCAGCAGCAGGTTCGGCTTGTCCCACGCGATCAGCGCCAGCGCCAAGCGCGCGCGTTCGCCGCCGGAGAAGCCGTTCACCGATTCGAACGCGCGGTCGCCGGCGAAATTCCAGGTGCCGAGGAAATCGCGCATGACCTGGGTGGCCACGCCGGGCGCCTTGTCCTGCAGATGGTCGAGCGGGCTGGCGCCCTCGCGCAGGCTTTCCACCGTGTGCTGGGCGAAATAGCCGATCTTCAGGTCCTTGTGCGCCTTGCGCTCGCCGCCGAACGGCTCGAGTTCACCAACCAGCGTTTTGACGAGAGTGGATTTGCCGGCGCCGTTGGGGCCAAGCAGGCCGATGCGTTCGCCGGCCTCTATGCTGAAGCGCACGTCGGACAGCACGATGTGCGCCGCCTGGTTCCCATGCGTGGACGGATCGGCCTGGTAGCCGGCCACGATGTCTTCCAACTGCAGCATCGAATCGGGCAGCCGCCCTGGCGCGGCGAAGTGGAAGCTGAAGGGCCGTTCGGCGCGCACCGCCTCGGTGCCGGCCAGCTTCTCCAGCCGCTTCATGCGCGACTGCGCCTGCCTGGCCTTGGTCGCCTTGGCCTTGAAGCGGTCGATGAAGGACTGCAGGTGAGCGCGCTCGGCCTGCTCGCGTTCGTGCGAGATCTGCTGCTGGCGCAACTGCTCGGCGCGCAGGCGCTCGAACGCGCTGTAGTTGCCGGTATAGAGCTTGGCCTTGCCGTCGTTGAGGTGCAGCGTGTGGGTGATCACGCCATCGAGGAACTCGCGGTCGTGCGAGATGATCAGCAAGGTGCCCTGGTAGCGACGCAGCCATTCTTCCAGCCACAGCACGGCGTCGAGGTCGAGGTGGTTGGTCGGCTCGTCCAGCAGCAGCAGGTCGGACGGGCACATCAGCGCACGCGCCAGGTTCAGCCGTCCGCGCCAGCCGCCGGAAAATTCCTGCACCGCGCGCTCGTGCGTTTCCGGGGGAAAGCCCAGGCCATGCAGCAGGCGGCCGGCGCGGGCGCGGCCGTCGTAGCCGTTCAGTTCCTCGATGCGGTGGTGCGCCTTCGCCATCGCCTCCATGTCGCCGCGATCGCCGGCCTCGGCCTCGTCGCGAATCGCGGCGGCCAGTTCCTCGTCGCCGCCCAGCACGTAGTCGATCGCCGCGTCCGGCAAGGCCGGGGTTTCCTGCGCCACCGAGGCCAGCCGCAGCTTGCCCGACATCTCCAGCTCGCCGGCGTCACCCTCCAGTTGCCCCTGCAGCGCGGCGAACAGACTGGATTTGCCGCAGCCGTTGCGGCCGATCACGCCGAGGCGCCAGCCACTCTGGATCACCAGGTCGATGTCGGAAAGCAGCAACCGGCTGCCGCGGCGCAAGGCGAAATGTCGGAAGGAGATCATGGAATGAGGGAATCCGGCCCGGGTCCGCGGGCACTGCAGCCGCCCATGATAACGGTGATGGCTTGTCCGCAGCCGCAGCGAATGCCCAATCCATCGCAATCGCCGCGACCCGGCATGGCGTAACATGGCCGGGTCTGATACAACGACGCCGCATGCAGCCTTGTATGGAGAGGGGAGCCATGGTCAAGTTCACGAGCAGTTTGCCGATCGCCATCCTGCTGGCCGCGGCCGCCGGCCTGGCCGTGCCGTCGCAAGCCGCCGCGGCGCAGTCGCGAGAGCATGGCGACAGCCTGCTGATCCACCGTGTGCAGCAGGAAAAGAGCATGAACCTGCCCAGGCGCGGGCTGAGCATGGCCCAGGTCGAGAAGACTTGGGGCGCGCCGCAGCGCAAGCTGTCGCCGCGCGGCGGCGACACCAGGAAGCACCCGCAGATCAACCGCTGGGAGTACTCGAACTTCATCGTGTACTTCGAGCACAGCCACGTGATCCACTCGGTGCTCAATACGCCGGCGGGCAACAATACCGACCCTTCCGCGATCCACTGATCCCGTTCGTTCCGACGCGGCCCGTGGCGACACGGGCCGCGTTTGCGTTTGTCTGCGCCTTACAATGGGCGGCCCGTCCGCACGAGAACCCGCCATGACCGACTCCACCCTGCGCCTGCCGGCGGAATGGGAACCGCAGGCCGCCGTACTGATAGCCTGGCCGCATGCCGGCACCGACTGGGCCGAACGGCTGGCTGCGGTGGAGGCCACCTACGTGGCGCTGGCCGCCGCGGTCACGCGGTTCCAGCCGCTGATCGTGGTGGTCGCGGACGCCACGCTGCGCACGCATGTGCAGTCGCAACTGCGCGCCGCTGGCGTGGATCTCGCAAGGATCCGCTTCGTCGAACTGCCCTACGACGACACCTGGCTGCGCGACTCCGGCCCGATCACGCTGAAGCGTGGCGACACCGCCGATTCCGGACGATATTTCCAGCTCACCGATTTCCGCTTCACCGGCTGGGGCGGCAAGTTCGGTGCCGACCGGGACGACGCCCTGGTCGCCGGCCTGGTCGATGCCGGCGTGTTCGGCCACGCCGCACACCAGCGCATCGACTGGGCGCTGGAAGGCGGCGGCATCGAGAGCGACGGCGCAGGCAGCATCCTCACCACCTGGCGCTGCCTGGTGCAGCGCCATCCCGAACAGTCGCGCGAAGAAATGAGCGCGATCCTGCGCGACAGCCTGCACGCCGACCGGGTGCTGTGGCTCGACTACGGCTACCTCGAAGGCGACGACACCGACGCCCACATCGACACGCTGGCCCGTTTCGCGCCCGGCGACCGCATCGTGTTCCAGGCCTGCGACGACCCCGCCGACCCGCACCACGACGAGCTGCAGCGCATGGCCGCCGAACTGGCCGCGCTGCGCACCGCCGACGGACGCCCGTACCGGCTGCATCCGCTGCCCTGGGCCCGGCCCATCCTCGATGAAGGGCGCCGGCTCGCGGCGTCCTACGCGAACTACCTGATCGTCAACGGCGCCGTGCTGGTGCCCGCCTACGGCGACAAGGCGGATGACGAAGCCGCGCGCATCATCGGCACCGCGCATCCGGGCCGCGAGGTGGTGCAGGTGCCCTGCCGCCCGCTGATCTGGCAGAACGGCAGCCTGCACTGCATCACCATGCAACTGCCGGCCGGGATGATCTGAGCGGAGAATGAAATGCGGTGCCGGCACTTGCCGCCCATGCACAATCGCCCCTGCGCGGTTCGCTACACTAAGGTGTCACGCCACAGGCGGCAGGAACCATGATGACCCGCAAGACCCTCAAGGTCGCGCTGCTGCAGGAAACCGACCGCGGCAGCCGCGACGCCAACCTGGATGCGATCGAGACTGGCCTGCGCGAAGCCGCCGCTGCCGGCGCCGAACTGGTGCTGCTGCAGGAGCTGCACAACGGCCCCTACTTCTGCCAGCGCGAATCGGTCGAGGTGTTCGACCAGGCCGAGAGCATCCCCGGCCCCGGCACCGAGCGCATCGGCAAGCTGGCTGCGGAACTGAAGCTGGTGGTGGTCGCCTCGCTGTTCGAGCGCCGCGCCGCCGGGCTGTATCACAACACCGCCGTCGTCTTCGACCGCTCGGCGGCGATCGCCGGCGTCTACCGCAAGATGCACATTCCGGACGATCCGGGCTTCTACGAGAAATTCTACTTCACGCCCGGCGACCTGGGTTTCGAGCCGATCGATACCTCGGTCGGCCGCCTGGGCGTGCTGGTGTGCTGGGACCAGTGGTATCCGGAGGCGGCGCGCCTGATGGCGCTGGCCGGCGCCGAGCTGCTGCTCTATCCCACCGCGATCGGCTGGGACCCGTCCGACGAGCAAGCCGAGAAGGACCGCCAGCGCGACGCCTGGATCACCGTGCAGCGCGGCCACGCGGTGGCCAACGGCCTGCCCCTGCTCGCCTGCAACCGCACCGGTTTCGAGAGCGATCCTGCCGATGCCGCCTCGGGCATCCAGTTCTGGGGTTCGAGCTTCGTCGCCGGCCCGCAAGGCGAGTTCCTCGCCCGCGCCGGCACCGATGCCCGCGAGCTGCTGCTGGCCGACATCGACCTGGGCCGCAGCGAGAACGTGCGCCGGATCTGGCCGTTCCTGCGTGACCGCCGCATCGACGCCTACGCCGACCTGCTGAAGCGCTTCCGTGACTGAGCCTTTGCGATCATCCTTGATCGCGAAGATCAAAAAGCGGCCAGCCATGGCCGCAGTTTCAAGTTTTGGCTTGTGCCACAGGGGCGTCACCCCCATTCATGGCTTCTCTCCCCGTTGACTGGCGTGCCGTCCGCATGAGTGTTCCCGAAACCGCAGTCGCCCCGCCGGCAGCCCTCGAAGGACAGCCGCTGGAGCGCGTGCAGCGCGATGGCGTCGAGTACGTGGTGCTGGGCACCGCCCACGTCTCGCGCAGCAGCATGGAAGCGGTCGAGGCGTTGCTGGCCAGCGAACATTTCGATGCGGTGGCGGTGGAACTGTGTGAAAGCCGGGCGCAGAACATGCGCGACCCGGAAGCGTTCAAGCGGATGGATCTGTTCCAGGTGATCCGCCAGGGCAAGGCCGGCATGGTCGTGGCCAGCCTGGTGCTGTCCACCTTCCAGAAGCGCCTGGCCGACCAGTCCGGGATCCAGCCCGGCGCCGAAATGAAGGCTGCCATGGATGGTGCCGCGGCGCACGACGTGCCGCTGTGGCTGATCGACCGCGAAGTCGGCACCACGCTGAAACGCGCCTGGCGCAGCGTGGGTTTCTGGCAACGATTCGGCCTGCTCGGCGGGCTCGCCGCCAGCATCTTCGAGCGCAACGACATCGCCGAAGACGAAGTGGAAAAGCTCAAGCAGAGCGACCTGCTGGAAAGCGCCTTCAGCGAGTTCGCCAACGGCTCGAAGCCGCTGTATGAAAGCCTGATCGGCGAACGCGATGCCTACATGGCGGCGCGACTGCGCGAGGAAGCCGCGCACACGCCGTCGGACGAGCCCCGGCGCGTGCTGGTGGTGATCGGCGCCGGCCATCTCAAGGGCCTGTGCACGCTGCTGCGCGAGCAGCACGAAGACCCGGCGCGTACCGTTGCCGAACTGGCGCAGACCCCGCCCAAGGCACGCTGGCCGAAATGGGTTGCCGCCGGCCTGGTGCTGCTGGTGTTCGCCGCCATCGCCTGGGCATTCCACCGCAATGCGGCGCTGGGCACGCAGGCGCTGATGGCGTGGATACTGTTCACCGGCGGCTTCGCTGCCCTGGGCGCGGTGGCGGCCGGCAGTCATCCATTGAGCGTCGCCGCCGCTTTCGTCGCCGCCCCGATCAAGCCGTTCCGCCCCGGCATCCCCGCCGGCGGCATCAGCGCGATGGCCGAAGCCTGGGTGCGTCGTCCACGCGTGGCGGATTTCGACAGCCTGCGCGAAGACATCGTGCACTGGACCGGCTGGTGGAAAAACCGCGTGGCGCGCACCCTGCTCAACTTCATCCTGGTCAGCGTGGGCACGCTTATCGGCGAGTACAGTGCCGGCTTCCACATCGTCAAGAGCCTGTTCTGACCCGCGTGCTAGCATTCGCGCCGCTGCGCGCGGCGCCCTTCGCGGCGAGCACACTCCGGCCCGGGTGGCGAAACTGGTATACGCAAGGGACTTAAAATCCCTCGGCCGCAAGGCCATGCGGGTTCGACCCCCGCCCCGGGCACCAGCCATCGAGAGACAGCAAAAAGCCCGCCGGTCAGCGGGCTTTTTGTCGGGCTGCCGTGGCAGCCGCGGTGCAATGGAGGCCAAGGTCGGAATCGAACCGGCGTACGCGGATTTGCAGTCCGCTGCATGACCACTCTGCCACCTGGCCATTGCTTGGTGCATCGCGACCGTGATGATCGCAGGTTGCCTCCAAAAAACAAAACCCCGGTGAGCCGAGGTTCTGCCTGGAAACTGGAGCGGGAAACGAGACTCGAACTCGCGACCCCGACCTTGGCAAGGTCGTGCTCTACCAACTGAGCTATTCCCGCATCGGAGCCGCAAATGATAGCAGAACCAGATCGCTTGTGAATAGCGCCCGGCCCTCCCGCGTGCGTCCCTGCGCCATGGCTGATGGCCGGAAACGACAAGGCCCTGAACGAGTCAGGGCCTTGCGTCGCCACGGGCGAAATCTGGAGCGGGAAACGAGACTCGAACTCGCGACCCCGACCTTGGCAAGGTCGTGCTCTACCAACTGAGCTATTCCCGCATCGGAGCCGCGCATTCTAATACGTGAATCGGTGTCGTCAAGTCGGTTTGCCCGAGGCGTCGTCGCGCAGCATCGGCCAGGCTGCGCGCAGGTAGTGCAAGCCGGACCAGATGGTCAGGATGCCGGCGATCACCAGCAGCGCTTCGCCGATGTGATACAGCCGCAGCGCCGTGGCTTCCTTCTCGTGCTGCACGATGAGCACCACCAGCGCCACCATCTGCATCACGGTCTTCAGCTTGCCGATCATGGCGACTTTCACGGTGGCGCTCATGCCGATCTTGGCCATCCATTCGCGCAGCGCCGACACGCTGATCTCGCGCCCGACGATGACCGCCGCGGTCACCGCCATCAGGATGCCGGACCAGCCGCTGCTCGGATGCGACTGCACCAGCAGGAACAACGTCACCGCCACCATCAACTTGTCCGCCACCGGGTCGAGAAAGGCGCCGAACGCCGAGGTGAGCTTCATCCGCCGGGCGAGATAGCCGTCCAGCCAGTCGGTGATGGCGGCCAGGATGAACACGATGGCGGCCGTGATGTTGTGGCCACGGAACGGCAAGTAGAACACCACGACCATCACCGGCAGCAATGCCACGCGGAAAAGGGTCAGCCAGGTCGGCAAATTGATGCGCATGGTTCGTCCTGAGGATTTGTTGCAGTTTCGCACGCCGGCATGCCGCTGCCACGTGATGGTACCTGCCGGCATTCAGCCATGCAGGCTGGCATAGATTTTCTCGGCCAGGTTTCGGTCGATGCCCTTCACCTGCATCAACTCCTCGACGCCGGCTGCCTCCACGCCCTGCATGCCGCCGAAGGCCTTCAGCAGCAACGACCTCCGCCGCGCCCCGATGCCCGGGATGTCCTCCAGCACGCTGCGCTCGCGCGCTTTCTCGCGCCGCTTGCGATGGCCGCTGATGGCAAAGCGATGTGCCTCGTCGCGCACCGCCGCGACCAGGTGCAGCGCCGGCGAGGACGAGCCGGGATGCAGCTCGCGGCCCACGCTGCCCGCCTCATGTCGCGCCAGCACCAGGGTTTCCTCGCCGGCGCGGCGGCCCGGCCCCTTGGCCACGCCGACCACCTCGATGCCGTCGACACCCAGGTCGCACAACACCTCCAGCGCCTGTGCCACCTGGCCGCTGCCGCCATCGATCAGCAGCACGTCGGGACGCACGCCCTCGCCTTCGGCCACCTTGCGGAAGCGTCGGGTCAACGCCTGGTGCATGGCCGCGTAATCGTCACCGGGCGTGATGCCGGCGATGTTGAAGCGGCGGTAGTGCGATTTCTCGGGGCCTTCCGGGCCGAATACCACGCACGACGCTACCGTGAGCTCGCCCATGGTGTGGCTGATGTCGAAACATTCGATCCGGCGCGGCATGCTGTCCAGCCCCAGCACCTTCTGCAGATCGTCGAAACGCGTGCCCAGAGTCTGCCGGCTGGCCAGCCGCGCGGTAAGCGAAGCCTGGGCATTGCGCTCGGCCATCTGCAGGAACTGCGCACGATCCCCGCGCACGCTGGACTTCAGTTCCACCACATGACCGGCGTGCTGGCCCAGTACCTCGGCGAGGAGGGCCTGGTCGGGCAGCGCCATGCCCAGGATCAGCTCGCGCGGCACCGGCCGGTCCAGGTAGTACTGCGCGATGAACTGCGCCAGCACGTCGGCCGGCGTGGCGTCCAGCGGCAGCCGCGGGAAGAAATCCCGCGTCCCCAGGCTGATGCCGTTGCGGAAGAACAGCACGCTGACGCAGGCCATGCCGGCCTCGATGCGACAGGCGAGCACGTCCATGTCGGCGCTTGCCCCGCGCACGTGATGCTGCGCCTGCAGCTGGCGCAGCGCGGCGACCTGGTCGCGCAGTTTCGCGGCACGCTCGAACTGAAGCGACTGGCTGGCCTGCTCCATCGCCGTGGCCAGTTCGTCGATCACCGCGTTGCTGCGCCCCTCCAGGAACATCTCGGCATGGCGCACGTCCTCGCGATAGTCCTCGACGCTGATCAGCCCCACGCACGGCGCACTGCAGCGGCCGATCTGGTACAGCAGGCACGGGCGCGTGCGGTTGCGGAAGTAGCTGTCCTCGCACTGGCGCACCTTGAACAGCTTCTGCATCAGGTTGAGGCTTTCGCGCACCGCGTAGGCGCTGGGGTACGGCCCGAAGTAGCGCCCCGGCAGGTTCTTCGCACCGCGGTGGAAGGCCAGCCGCGGGTAGTCCTCGCCACTGGACAGGTAGATGTACGGGTAGCTCTTGTCGTCGCGCAGCAGGATGTTGTAGCGCGGCTTGAGCGACTTGATCAGCTGCGATTCCAGCAGCAGCGCCTCGCCCTCGGTGCGCGTCACGGTGATCTCGACGCGGGCGATCTGCGCCACCATCGCGGCGATGCGCGGTTCCATCCGCGGCTTCAGGAAATAGCTGCCGACGCGCTTCTTCAGGTTGCCGGCCTTGCCCACGTAGAGCAGCTCGCCGGCCGCGTCGAAGTGGCGGTAGACGCCCGGCGAAGTGGCGAGCGTGCGTACGAAGGCCTTGCCGTCGAAGGGGGGCGGTTGCGGGGACTGCATGGGAGGATTCTAGCGGCAGCACATGGCGACGCTCCCGATATGGAGCCTCACGGGTGTGAGCGCAACCACAGCTCGGCGCGTTCCAGATCCGCCTCGGTATCGATGCCCGGGGGAAACGGCTCGGGTGTCAGCCGCACCGCGATCGCGTGGCCGTGCTCGAGCACGCGCAACTGCTCCAGCGATTCGGTCTGTTCCAGCGGCGTGCGCGACAACTGCGTGTAGCGACGCAGGAACCCGGCCCGATAGGCATAAATGCCGATGTGGCGCAGGAACGGAGTGCCGGACGGCAGCGCGTGCCGATCCGTCGCGAACGCATCGCGCGCCCACGGCATCGGCGCACGGCTGAAATACAGCGCGCGCCCGTTGCCGGTGCGCACCAGTTTCACGACGTTCGGGTCGAACAGCTCCTTGGCGTCGATGATCGGCGTGGCCAGTGTGGCCATCGGCGCATCGTCACCGGCCAGCGCCTGGGCGACGGCGCGGATGCCGGCGGCCGGCGCGAACGGTTCGTCGCCTTGCAGGTTGACCACGATGCTGTCGTCGGCCCAGCCAAGCTGCTCCGCGCACTCGGCCAGCCGGTCGCTGCCGGAGGCGTGGTCGCGGCGGGTCATGCAGATCTTCACCTCGCGCTGGCCGGCCAGCGCCTCGGCGATGCGCTCGTCGTCCACCGCCACCACCACGCAGCTGGCGCCGGCTTGCAGTGCGCGCTGCGCCACGCGCACGACCATCGGCACCCCGCCGATGTCACGCAGGGGCTTGCCCGGCAGCCGGGTCGAGCCATGCCGGGCCGGGATGGCCACGATGAACGAGGGGGAAAGCGACATCGGTCAATCCTTGGGGTGCGCGCCGGCGCGGACGATCACGATACAACGAGTGCCGCGCCAGGTTCAGCACGCCTCGCGCAGGGCAAACCCGCAGCCGTTGGCCAGCTCACGGAAGCCGGGGAACGAGGTGGCCACGTGGCGGCAGTCGTTGATCCGCACCGGCCCGGTCGCGCGCAAGCCGGCCACCGCGAAGCTCATCGCGATGCGATGGTCGGTGAGGCTTTCCACCGTGCCGGCGCCGATCGGGCCGCCGTCGATGACCGCGCCATCCGGGGTCTCCTCGATCGCCACATCCAGCGCGCGCATGCCCGCCGCCATGGTGGCGATGCGGTCGGATTCCTTCACCCGCAACTCGGCCGCGCCGCGGACCACCGTGCGTCCCGACGCCGCGGCAGCAGCGATGAACAGGATGGGGAGTTCGTCGATCATGTCCGGCACCAGCGCGACGGGCAACTCGATGCCATGCAACGGCGCATGGCGGACCACCAGGTCGCCCACCGGCTCTCCGCCGGCCTCGCGTTCCCGCTCCACCACGATGTCCGCGCCCATCAGGCGCAGTGCCTGCAGCAAGCCGGTGCGGCGCGGATTGAGGCCTATCCCCGGCAGGCGCAGCTGCGAACCCGGCACGATGCTGGCGGCAACCAGGAAGAATGCCGCCGACGAGAAGTCCGCCGGCACCTCGACGTCGACCGCACGCAAGGCGTGGCCACCGTCGAGCCGGACACGACCAGGCGTGAACTCGATCGGCCACCCGAACGCGGCCAGCATGCGTTCGGTGTAGTCGCGGGTCGGGTGCGGTTCGAGAATCTCGCTCGTGCCTTGCGCATACAGGCCGGCCAGCAGCAGGGCGGACTTCACCTGGGCGCTGGCCACCGGCAACTCGTAGCGGATGCCGCGCAGGGCGTTGCCGCCGTGAAGCCGCAGGGGCGGCAGGCCGTCCTGGCTGTCGATGCGCGCGCCCATCCGCGCCAGCGGGTCGGTCACCCGGCGCATCGGTCGCTTCGACAGCGAAGCATCGCCCACCAGCACGCTGTCGAACGCCTGCCCCGCGAGCAAGCCAGCGAGCAGACGCATGCCGGTACCGGCATTGCCGCAGTCCAGCGGCTGCGTGGCGGCATGCAGGCCGTGCAGGCCGACGCCGTGAATGACGCGTTCACCCTCCGTCGGGATTTCGATGCGCACGCCGAGCTGGGCCAGTACCGCGGCCGTGGCGCGCGTGTCCTCACCCTCGAGAAAGCCGCGAATATGCGAACGCCCCTCGGCGATGGCCGCCAGCATCAGCGCCCGATGCGAGATCGACTTGTCGCCCGGCACGGCGATGCTGCCGTGCAAGGGACCACCTGCGCCGCTGAGCCAGTCCAGCCGTGCGCTCAAGGCAAGGCCACCGGGTAGGAGCCGAGCACGCGGATCGACGCGGCCGACTCGCCGATGTCGCGCACGGCGGCCTGCAGCGCATCGTCGTCAATGTGGCCGGACACATCGATGAAGAATGCATACTGCCACTTGCCGGTGTGCGCCGGGCGCGACTCGATCCGGTTCAGGCTGATGCCGTGCTTCGCGAACGGGCTGAGCACGT
>ERZ778018.1324-NODE-1324-length-21515-cov-51.732992_pt1 | contig 21515 bp, 26 predicted proteins | sample MGYA00375748_ERZ778018 | MGnify/ENA primary metagenome ERZ778018 (study PRJEB29350, sample SAMN05509839) | bioreactor metagenome | biome: bioreactor; material: wastewater | place: South Africa: University of Cape Town | collected 2014-04-22 ... | reverse complement strand
CTTCTGGACCCGCCATCACTTACCTGAGGTGGGAGGCGTCCATACCATCTCCTGTAGGTTACGAATAAGGAAAGGGAAAAGCCGGTGCTGTTCTGCACCGGCATGACATCAATACTCGTCAGGGAAAAGGAAAGTAGTCACACTGCGGTCGGCCTCGGTGATGATCCAGAGCGTGTTTTTCCCTAAGCCCTTGCAGGGTTGGGTCTCATCGACTGCATATGCGGACAGGATGCGAAACCCGACCTCTACGGCCTCATTGTTGGTCTTTCCATCCTCTTCACATACGCAGCCCCAATCGCCCATCATGTGGCGTCTTAAACACTGCATCAGGTGCGCTTGGGGAACCAGACCCGCTACCGTGCTGGTTGCGACAACTTGTCCTACTGGAAACAAGGGTGGTGTGTAATACATGGCAATCTCCCGAAAAGTGAAAGTTCAAGAACCGAGAATCGAAAAAACTGATCCTCTCGCTCGGACTCTCTTCGCTTCGCCCCTGGGGGCGACGGGAGTGGAGAGACAGCCCTTGCCCTCACGGGCAAGAGTTGGGAATGGGTGGGGTGAAAGACAGGCAACAAGCGGGACTGAAGCTTCCCGCATATCGTTTATCCCCCCACAAGGCCCCCTCACGAAACGTTGGGGGCTTGCTGGGGGGATTGAAGCGGGAGCTGCCAGACCGTGCCGGCGCAAAAGAAATTTAAAGGGAACCCAAGTGCGCTGCGGCCGCAAGGCTTTGCGGTTCACAGGCCATGACAGGAAAGCAAAGCGGCTGGCAGGGCCGGTGACAAGCAGCAAACGGGAGATGGGAAATTTTCGCAGCAGGCGAAAACAAGACTGTACGTAGTAGGGATTAGCCTGGATTAAATGGACGAGGCTGCCAATCAACGCAAAAGGGATCGTGACTGAATGGCCTACCCTACCGAGACTGCAAGGCTCGGTGTACGCAGTACATAGAGCCCGACCGCATACAGTGGATGCGGTTTGCCAAGTTAGCTTAATTAATGTGTCTGCTTTTTTTCCACATCTTTTTCCATATCTTTTATATGATCAGAATCAATACTGGCTTTCTCCCAAAAAAAGATCGCCTAAGCAAACTATGTAATTCTATGTAAAAATATAGAAAATTATATAAAATACAATAATTCAAAATTACTATTTGATAGATTTACATAGTTTTACAGTTTTTTTCTATCTTTTACTATTAGGTCGCTGAATAGTATTTAGTTGATCAGCAGTGGCATTCGGTCCCAATGCATTGATCTTAACCTCTTCATATTTTGTCTCCTGTGCTGTGCGTCCATCCTATCTGGCTTCCCACGGCACGCTCACTTCTGACGTGTAAGCCTCGCGCAGTGAAGGCTTGGACACTCCAGGAACATACCGCTGCACGTAGCCATTCGCAAATCCCCCCCTGAAATTCCCGGTATTGTAAGCAGACAAGGCCGCTCGCAAGGCGGCCTGTTCACTTCCATGGATCGGCAATGCCTGCTTGTATGCCTCTGAGAGTATCCGTGCCCCGGCCTGGATGTTCTTGCAAGGGTCAAACATATCTTCCACGGTATATCCCAGGCGCTTCAGGTTCACGCTGTTGATCTGCATATATCCCATATCCACCGTATGACCGGCAGCGATGGCAGCGTATGACGCGGATACAGCCTCGCCAGTCGTTTTGATTTTTCTGGTAAGGGGATAGCCTGCTCCGCCCCGTTTATTCACGTTGACAGCCAGAGGGTTGCCGTTACTTTCGACCTTTATGATTGCCTGAATGGTCGAAGCCGCGACATTGGGAGCGCAGGCCATGATCAGCGCAAGATCGATCATGCCTCATCCTCGGTAAAGAGGGGTGCGGCCTTGCCGCGCACCTGGTCTATTTTCACGGGACCGAAATACCGGCTGTCGAAGCTGCCCGCGCTGTAGCTTGAGAAAAGCCATACCTCCCCGGGCTTGACGGTGTATTCGCCCTCTTCCCATGTTGGCATGTTGTTTCTGGCTGTGGTGTTTGGCAGCGCGCGCCCGTTGACCATGATATTCCGGCCTTGCTGTATTTTCACCCTGTCCCCTGCAATTGCTCCTACAGGTTTCAGAAGCGGCACTACGCCCAGGTCCGGACAATCCCCATAGGGCATGTATTCAGTCATGGCCCTGGTAACGGGCAAGACAGGCGGGCAGACTGAAATCCAGATGCCGCGATTGATGTGATTTGCGGGTTCCACCATCCAGAGCCCACGAGGGGCAGAGGAAGTAAGGTTCAATCGCAACCCTGTATCCGGCCTGAATATCAGCATTGCGAACGTTCCGGCAATAATGCCAAACCCGATTGCGCGCCTCATGATTTGCGTACCACATCTGATGTTTTGGGCGGCGTAATCCGGGAACGCTTCGAGAATACCGGATCGAGAAAATAGAGAATCTGCCTGCCCCGGATAACCGGGTTACCGGCAACGAAGATGAGCATTTCTCCAGGCCTCATTATATTCCCTTCACGGTCTTTATCAGCCGCAGGCAACCGCCCTATCTCATCCGGAGTCATCAAGGGACGCTGTACTTCCTGATAACTTCTCGATACTTGTTCAAGCACCATGCCAAAGCGCTTGCCCGAGGTTGAAACCTGTTCCTTTATCACGGTGGTTTGTCCCGTCATCTTCGAGAGCCATTCAGCCGTTTCTACCTTGGTCGGCGCGTAGGCTACCCGGATATGGCAGTTTGAAATGATGCTTTCGTAGTTGGTGTATGCGTGATAAAGCTGTTGCACATCTTGGGTGATGAGATAGGCTTTCATGCCATAACCCGCGATATAAGCCAGTGCGCTTTGCAGCACTTCGAGCTTGCCCAGCGTGGGGAACTCATCGAGCATCAGGAGCAGACGGTGTTTGTACGCTGGTACCGACCGGCCATTCTCGAAAGTCATCTGTCCGGATAGCCCGAGGAGGATGCGCGATAGCAGCAGTCTGGCAAGAGGCCGCATGCGATCCTTGTCCTGAAAATTGGTAGTGAAGTACAGCGATACAGGCCGCTCATGATTCATAAGGTCTGCCACCTTGAAGTCACTGCGCGCTGTGTTTTCCCCAACGATAGGGTCACGATATAGCGACAGCGCATTGTGGGCAGTGGAAATAATGCTGGTCAGTTCCTTGGATGCCGTCTCGGCAAAGCGTCTTCCTGCTGCCTGGATGTTGAGTTGCGCTTCCTGCGCGGCTATATCGGAGCCAAGCGCCACATTCTCCATTTCAGCAAACAGGCTGGCCAGTGGCTTGCGGTCGCCATCGTCAAAATCATTTCCGTCATCTGGAGCCGCGAAGTCACCGACACCAGAGAGCATGAATGCACAATCCCTCAAGGAAGGAGTACGCCCTACCGCTTCGGCCTTGTAGAGCGCGTGAACCATAACCCCTACAAGCAACTCATGAGCTGCCGTGCGCCAGTGGTTTCCAGAAATTCCTTTACCATCGTCATCTATGACCATCAGGGCGATGCTTTGCGCATCCCCGATCTGGTACCGCGTGTCGAAGCGTATTTCTTCTAGTGGATTCCAGGCGCAACTCACCCCAGGTTCAGCGGGATCGAAGCGCAGGACGATATTGTTTGCTTCCTTCTGTCGCCACCCTGCTGTCGTCGCGTAATCTTCCCCCTTGGGATCGAGCACGAAAACGCTTTCTGGCCAAGAAAGCAAGGTCGGAATGACGAGCCCCACGCCCTTGCCTGAGCGTGTGGGAGCAATCACGCAGACATGCTCCGGCCCATTGTGCCGCAGGTATTGCGTGCGCCCCTCGATGTCATAGCCCCCGCAATAGACGCCAGCGCCAGGCAGTCCTGGCAGTGGCAGCAGTCCGCTTTGTCTTACCTCGTCAGGCGTGGCGAAATGCGCCGTGCCGTGAATACCTTCGTGCTTGCGCGAACTACGGGATTTCAAGCCTACGGTCAGCACGGAAAAAATGATGGATATGAGCGCGCCAATCCCGAAAATCAGGAAGGCGTGCCGATAGGTATCCGGCGCGTAGTCAAAGAACTTGAATGCCCAGCCCCACCAGTCGAGCGGGTTATAGATTTTCCCGAACAATGGTGCACCCAGCGCGGAATGGTAGGCCAGCCGGTCGGCCACGAACTGCGTGCAGATGGCGCTTGTGGCTACCAGAATGAGCGCCATGTAACCGGCTGCGATGATCCTTGCTTTGATGAATGAAGTATTCTTTTCGCTCACAGCTCGATTCCTTTTTCAGTGGATTTGCCGCGTTTTGGTTTAAGCGATGCCTGCCGTGTTTTCTCCATGGCGGGATCTGAAAAACGCACTTGCAGCCCTTGCTGTCCGGCAAGTCTTGCAACTTCCCGCTTGAACTCTTCCTGCCCTTCAACGATGAGAGCTTTTCCGATGAAACGCTTGGAGGCAAGCTCCAGCGCAATGAGTGTTGATTCGCTGGTTGTCTTGTAAGACTGGACCTGATTCTTCCGGTCGATCACTACGCCACCGTCAGCCGTCCGGTATGTGACGCGCCCATTCTTGTCGATCCTTGGATGAAGTTTTGTCAGGATTCCGTTCTTGCCGGCGATCTGCCCTGATGGAGAAAGGGTATTTCCGATGCTGTTCTGCCCTTCCATGCTTCGCAGTACTGCCAGCGCTTCGGAGTTTCCGTTCTCGGCCTGATGTGCAAGCCAGAAAGCCCATGAAAGAGTAGCTGTTGCAGCCATAATTTTGTGTCGCTTGGCGCTTATGGCATGCTTGTTATTCGTTCGCGCTACACTGGTCTGAATCCCTATGAGCTTGAGCGCCGCCCGTCTGCTTGGACCCTTCATGGTTGCCTTCACAAGCAACCGCTGAGCGATGCGCCACCTTTGCAAATTGGCGTTCAGCGCATCACGTTCCTGCTGTATTTCCTGGAGTGCCTGCTGTCTTGTGGAGAAGCGGGATTGACGTTCCTGCTGGTATTTCTGGTAAAGCCTGGAAGTAGAGGGAGTCTTTTGTTTTGGCTTAGGCGTGTATGTCTTCGCTGATTCTCCTGCCAGCTCCTGGAATGATCCCAGTCGATCAGTCAGAGCTTTCATAGAAAGTGCCCGATCGCATGCGCTGGCCTTGACCCATATCTCGCCGTTACCGATTACAAGCCCTGCTCCGCGCTTCTTGATCTGCAATCCATGTTCTGAAAGAACTCCATGCAGTTCTTCCCAGCTTGCTGCTTCCCGCAGGGGCTTGGCCAACTCACGGGCAACGTATCCCGAAAGTGTTTCGATCCCACCGTGCGCTTCCGCCTGGGCCTGTCTTTCGGCAAGTTTTTCCTTCTTGGTTTTCTCGCCCGTCAGCCCGTGATTGGTGCGCGTAAGTCCATGTTCTATCTCAAGCCGCTCACAGGCTGCCATAAGCTTTAGCTTGTCAAAGTAGGGCTCTATATTCTGAAAGCCCTTGGGGTGGACCTTGTTGATGGCAACATGAACATGCAGATGATCGCAGTCGATGTGCACCGCACTGATACGCTGATGTTCGGAATAGCCTATGGCCGCCACAAGTTCATCTTCGATCTTGTGAAGCGTGTTGAGAGGAGGTTCTTCGCCCGGAGGGAAGCTGAATACCAGGTGATAGGTTTTGTCTGTCTTCGATCTGGTGTTGACCGCTTGCGTGGCTTCAATCAGGGTAGTGGCTACCGCAGGATCGCTGGTGTTACAGTTCGTCACCCGTACTCCCCCCACCTTTTCCCCGCGGTTACTGGTTCCGCTTGCCAGCATGTAATCGGCAGTCCGGGACCAGCTTCTAGGATCAATGCTACCTTCAGCAGCGACCACATACCGCACCAGTCGAGCTGCGCGGGAGGTTGCGGCTTTGGAAGTGATGCGCTTGGCTATCATTTATATTGCTTCACGGTTCTTTCATATACGCGCTTAATCTCTCTTGCGCCCTTGCTCGGAATGACAAAACTCACAGAGTCACCGTAAGAGAAAATATTGTTCATGAACTCTTTTTCTATCCCCGCATCGCGTGCAGCGTCTGAATGTTTTAAATGCCCGCCTTTCTTCGACGATGGTGATGAACGTGGCGATCATCAATGCCGAGCCAAGAATAAGATAGGCTAAGAATCCTGCTTCTGTTATTTCTGTCATTTTGAATCTCCCTGTGATTTTGGTTTAGCAATTATCTACTTCCAGACCAAAGCGTGAAGCCACGCGGGAGCTGCGACCTTTGAGGTAACGCACTTGGCTACCCTCCTCGTATCGCACTTCCCATGATTTGATGAATCATGGTCTGCAAGTCCTGCAATTCCTTCAGGTGTTTTTCAGTGACGATTCTCCCCAACTCACCGTGAATCTTGGAGAGTTCGGTTATCGTGTGAATGTCCATCATCGAGCGAACAGGATGGTTCAATCCCGCAGCGCGAAGATAAGCAGACATGGAAAGATTGGCGGAAGCGGCCTTGCGGACAATCTCGGCACGCTCTTCCTCTGTTACCCATACCTTGATGGGTTTACCGCGTGGACGTGTCACTTCCCCTCCAACGCTTCGTCTTCCCCAGGAATGTTCCGCTGAATGCTTTGATGTACTTTCGATGTATGCGACTCGTACCACTGGACATTAGCGCGTGCCGCCTCATAAAAAGTTTTCTCCCCGTTGTCTATGTCTTCCTGATACATCGGTTTGAATCCGGTCTCAGACTCATATTGCTTTAACCACTCACGTTGTTCAGCGGTAATTTACAGTAGATAGTCACTATCTCTCCCGCTTCTCGAAGTCTTCGTTCATTTTTCTTCCCTCTGTTGTTAATTGATCTACGTCGAGCCAAAGGCGAGTAAGACAGCGCGAAGCGCGTATTGTGGGATAATCGCGTTGTGCGTAGGCCTACAATACACATCTTGCCTACGAAATGATTATATACTTTGATATAACTTATTCAAATTTATTTGAAATCTATATAAAACTTTATATTTCTCTTGAATATCTCTAATAGGCTATAGTTTTACTACATTTTATATAGTTTTATATAGAATTACAGTTTATTATGCTTTATACTTGAATGGTAGCTTATGAGGTCAACGGAGGAAGATGCGCGATGGAGTCACCAAAAAAGAAGCGCCTAGGCGCGGGGAGAGTCGCTTTTCTGGCCCGTGTCGGAGCCATAAAGGAGATGATTGATGAAGGACACACAATGGCGGCAATACACGAAAAATACAGTAGCCATCTTGAGATCAGTTATAGTCAATTCGTTAACTACGTTAACAAATATATTCGGAAAAAGCAGGAACCAAGACAAATTGAATCTCCTGAGTCGCGTGCGAGAACAACTACAACAAATATTAAGTCCCCGGCTGCGACAAAGATTGAAGTGTCCTCAACCACAGAAAACGAAGGTGGAAGAGACTTTACAAACGATGCAGAAGAACGCGCAAAACGCGACGAAGATTTATTCTGAAACAACCGAAACAACCGCAAGGAGCAAACAGAAAATGACCAAACGAAAAATGACACAAGTGCATCTTATTTTGCAAGGGAAAGGTGGTATCGGGAAAAGTGTGGTCGCATGCCTGATCGCGCAGTATCTTGACAGTGTCGGGAAGCCAATGGTGGCGATTGACATTGATCCCGTAAACGCTACGCTCACAGGATACAAAGGATTGAACGTGAAGCGCTTGCAGGTGATAAAGGACGAGGTGATTGTCGAGCGAAATTTCGATGAAATGATGGAAAATATTTTGAAGGATGAAAACTCAAACTATGTCATCGATAACGGCGCCTCCAGCTTCGTTACTTTCACACGCTATTTATTGAGAAACGACATCATCGATGTCCTCTCCGAAAACGGAAAGGAAGTTTTTATTCATACGGTAATTAAGGCCGGACAAGATTTGCGAATAACCGTTGCGGGATTCGGCTCCATCGCGGAGCAAATGCCGGAGAACGCAAAAATAGTGGTATGGCTGAATGAGTTTTCCGGGGAAATAACGCACGAAGGAAAAACCTTCGAGCAAATGAAGGTGTATCAAAAAAATAAGAATCGCGTACACGGCATCGTCAAGGTTGATCCACAGGCCGGCACAATGTACGGCTCTGATATGAAACAGATGCTTGATGCTTGGCTGACTTTCGAGGAGGTCAGCAAGTCTCCTGATTTCAGTATCATGACAAAGTCTCGGTTATCAAAGGTCAAGAAGTCGATCTTTGATCAAATTGAAAGAGCCGTTCAATAAGAAAGGAGCCGACCATGATTGATTTAGAGGATATGAAGAGAGAGGTAGAATTGAGGTATAACATCCCCCTGGATAGGAATGATCCGCTGATTGTGGCAATGGCAGCGAACCTTATGTTCGTAACAGAGTGCGTCGAAACTCTGCTTAATCAGAATAAGGTGCTGATGAACGAATTGCAGAAGACACAAGCCGCCTTGAGGACAAAGAGTTATCAATACCCTGGTGTTGATAACTCTTCTAACTAGCCTCTTCCTTGAAGTTGTCCACGGATGAAAATAAGCATCGAGTGAGTAGGACGCAAAATATCGGAGTCGGTGGACAACTTCCCTAACTAAAAAAGAAAAAATGGCAAAACAGGAACAAGCAGAACTATTCCAGGCAGAAACCTCTTGGTTTCATGTCTTCAAGGACATGATAGACAATGGCGATATGGCAAAGCTTGATGGCAGCACCATCAAAGTTTATCTAGTCATCAAGTCCTATACGAACTTCTCGACCGGAATGGCTTTTCCAGGAATTGAACTCATCGCTGAGAAAGCTGGATTGAGTGCAGTTCAAGTAAAACGCTGCTTAAAAAGCCTGGAGGAGTCTGGTTACATCATGAAAGAGAAATCAGGACGTAACAACGTTTATACCTTAAGGGAAAAAGTTGTCATCAACGACGCGCAAGGCAGGCCGCAAGCTGTAGCTACCTGGGATTACATACCAAACAACGTCAAGACTGCCATGGCGGAACTGAAACATGCAGTTGTAACGGGTGACATGCTAGGCGGCAAGATAATTCATATCGAGAATCTTATTCTCAATGTAGCAACTGGAGACCATGCCACACAGGTAAATATCAATTCGGCAGACTTTGACAAGCTATCACCAGATCTACAGGAAAAGCTGCTTTCCTTGCGTAAGTCCATCAACAAACCCAAAGGGAAGTTATCAACAGAAGAATAGGTATCACCTATGATACGTATCATCCATGATACCTATTCAAGAAAATAGGTGTCACTCATGACACCTATCGAGGCGAAATAAGTATCATCAGTGATACCCTAACTATATTCTTTTAGATTTAAAAAAGAGAAACAGATTTTTTAGATATTTCTCAAGCCCTGTGGATAATTGAGCGACAATAGGTATCACCCACGATATCTATTGATCCTTTCTCCTAAAGACAGTGCTTTATGTGAGAAAGTTGATTGAAAACCAGAATTTGGAAGCTGCTGCGAAATTGTGTAAAGAGATTGAATGTGTCCTCGCTAGATATCTAGGGATATCTACGCACCACGCTGGGAGAATAGATTCGAAGTGGAATCTCGGGGGTAATATATATTATTATTAATATAGTTCCCCTTTAATAATGATAATCGAACCCCCGAGAAGCCATGTCACCAGAGAAAGAGGATGCGATCCGCAAAAAAAGAAAAGTATTCGCCAAAAATCTAAGAGCAGCCAGAATTGAAGCGGGACTCACTCAAAACGATGTTGCAAGAATTACCGGACTGACCCAGGCATTCCTGAGCCTAGTTGAAACAGCCAGTACAAATATCTCCCTGGATAACTTGGTTATCCTTTCAGAAGTAGTACACCAGCCCCTCTGCAAACTCCTTACCTCCAAGGAATAAACACCTTTCCTCGATAGCGATTCATGTGGCTTCCTGCTTGAATTTTCCTCTTGAATATATATTATGATATATAATATATGCTATACTTAATATAAATCAGGAGGAGATGTGAGCGAATTAGTCTCTGGAAAGGAAAGGCAGATCGCGCTTATAACCGAAAAGCTGAAACGCGAGCTTGGATCGGTTGTGCTTGGCCTGCTGGATGATCCAGAGATTATAGAAATCATCCTTAACCATGATGGCAAATTGTGGGCCGAGTGGCTGGGCAGCGACATGCGGGAGGTTGGAACGATGAGCCCCTGGCAGGCAAAAGCCATGATGGGAACAGTAGCCTCACTCATGGAAACCGTCATCAATCCCGAGAAACCCATACTTGAATGCGAGCTTCCATTGGATGGGTCAAGGTTCGAAGCAATGCTCCCGCCTGTAGTTCCATCCCCGGTATTTGCAATCCGAAAAAGGGCAATCAAGGTCTTTTCCCTGAAAGACTATGTCGAGCAAGGAATCATGACGCATGAGCAACGTGCGCTGATCGAAACCGCTGTCCGGGATCGTAGCAATATCCTGATATCGGGAGGAACAGGCAGCGGTAAAACGACTTTGACCAATGCCGCCATTCGTCATATCTCGGAGGCATGTCCAAAAGATCGGCTTGTGATTATCGAGGACACGAGAGAGCTCCAGTGCGAGTCCTTGAATTTCACGCCCCTGAAAGTCACGCGGGAAATCAATATGACCCAACTTCTCATGTCCACGATGAGGATACGCCCTGACAGGATCATTGTCGGAGAGGTCCGAGATGGGGCCGCCTTGGCAATGCTCAAGGCATGGAATACCGGACACCCCGGGGGGGTGGCAACGCTTCATGCAAATTCTGCCTATGGCGCGCTCATACGCCTGGAGCAGCTTGTTGCAGAGGCCAGTCCAGACCCGCAGCGTGAGCTTATTGCGGAAGCCGTGAACATGGTGGTTTACATCGAGCGCCGCGAAGGCAAGCGCCGCGTCAAGGAAGTGGTGCGGGTTATGAGTTATGAGGATGGGCGCTATGTGACCCAATCCCTGGGGAGTGAAGAATGAACAAATTTACTGCTTTCATGGATTTCATCGGTTCGCTTGAGCCGAGTAAATGGGTTTCATCGTCAGGAATAAAGGTGGTTCCGTATATGACCTTCCTGTTTTGCGGATAAGTAATCCTGCGCGATGGAATTAAGAGAGGGCTGTTGTCGCTTCTCCGGTATGCGATGCTGATTGCGCTGGCGGCCTCGGTAATTTCAACGATGTTCTAGGAGAAGAAATGATAGACCGTGTTTCATATCAGGTAATTCTGTATGTAGTGGCGTCAGTGGCCTTGTTCCTGCTGACGAGCCAGGCGTTTGCAATGGATGCGTCTCAAGCCGGTCCCGGACTCCCGGGAGAAGCGGCGCTGATCAAAATCACCCGGTTCTTTACCGGCCCGGTCGCTTTTGCCGCATCCGTTTCCGGGATAGTTGGGGGTGCTGCGGCACTAGCGTTTGGTAACGCCATGGGTGAATTTATCAAGACCGTCCTCTACATAACCGGCGTTATTGGCATCCTGGCATTCGCCATTCAGGTCGTGACGCTGCTGTTCACGGGCGCTGTCGTGCCGGAGGCGGGAATCCTGTGAGCGGGCTGCGCCAGACGCCTCTGCATCGTGCGCTGTACCGTCAACCGCAAATCCTGGGTTGCGACAGGATGCTAGCAATTATCGCCTTCACGTTTTCTGCCCTGATGATTGCCGGTTGCATGGATTTGGTTGGGATTGTCTGTGGCGTGTCGTTCGTGTCTTTCTCGCTTTACGCCTTGCGCAGGATGGCAAAGGCAGACCCCATGATGCGCGAAGTGTATTTGCGGCAGATACAGTACGGGAATTATTACCACCCCTTCTCCCGTCCTTTCCGTAGGTCAAAAGAAAAGAGAGTCTATTGATGCAAAAACTCGCAGCATACCGTTCCGAAGCAGCAGGTTTGCCGGATCGGATGAACTATGCCGCCCTGGTCGATGAAGGAATCGTGCTCGGAAAAGACGGCTCCCTCATCGCCGGTTTTCATTTTCGCGGCGATGATGCCGGCAGCGCGTCAGCAGCAGATCAGAATTATCTCACCGCAATGGTTAACAACTATCTTGCGCGCTTCGGTTCAGGCTGGGCGATATGGATCGATGCCACCAGAAAACCATCTCCCGGCTACCCAGTCCCTTCTCTGTCGCATTTTCCTGATCCCGTCTCGGCCATGATCGATGCCGAACGCAAGGAAATGTTCGAGCGCATGGAAGCGCACTATGAAAGCGAATATGCGCTGATCCTGCAATATCTGCCCCCAGTCAGGAAGGAGGCCGCGCTTACGGAAATATTCTACAGCGATGATGGAAAGTCAGATACCAACACCGCAGACAGAACATTGGCCGAGTTCAAGAAAAAAGTGCGTGATCTGCAGGACGGACTTGGCGACATGCTGCACATGCGCCGCATGGGGACGATAACCGTTGATGGTAATTACGACAGTGACGAACTTATAAACCATCTTCACTTTTGCATAATCGGCGAATACATCAGGCTACGGATACCCGACTGCCCCATGTATCTTGATTCATGGCTCGGTTATGAGAGCTTTCGTCCTGGGAATATCCCGAAAATTGGAAGCAAGTTTATCGCTTGTGTAGCGGTAGATGGGTTTCCCTCTTCTTCACAGCCCGGGATGCTCTCTCTTTTTGAAGGATTCCCGCTTTCTTACCGGTGGTCAACCCGGTTTATTTTCCTTGACCAGCACGAGGCTATTTCTGCCTTGAAAAGACTTCATGGGAAATGGAAACAGAAAGAACGCGGGTTTTTCTCACAAGTCTTCAGAACAGGAAGCGGCATGGTCAACACGGATGCCGTGGAGCAGGCCCAGCATGTGGAGCATGCGCTGGGGGCCGCGCAATCAGGCTTGATAGCCTATGGCTACTACACACCCGTCCTGGTGTTGCTGAATGAAGACCGGCAGATTCTCGAAGAACAGGCAAGGTATGTAAAAAAGGAGATCGAGCGAAGAGGCTATTTCGCGAGAGTCGAGGAAGTAAACACTGTCGAGGCTTGGCTTGGCAGTCTGCCAGGGCACGCATACCCGAATGTTCGCCGCCCCCTGATCCACACGTTAAACCTTTCCGATCTCCTCCCCTTGTCCGGAGTGTGGCCAGGACTCCATGAGAATCCATGCCCTTTCTATCCCGAAGGATCTCCTCCACTGATGCATGTTATCACCACCGGCTCCACGCCATTCAGGGTGAATCTTCATGTGAGCGATGTCGGGCATACGCTTGTTTTCGGTCCGACCGGAGCAGGAAAATCGACCCTGCTTGCAATCCTGGCAGCGCAGTTCCTGCGTTACAAAAGCCGCCCAAGACCGAATGGAACCTCGGCGCCGGCAACAGTTACGGCCCTTGATAAGGGACATTCGCTATACGCAGCTTGTTCCGCTACAGGCGGCATTCATTACGACATTTGCGCGGACAACCTCAAGCTGTCCCTATGCCCTCTGGCTGAGATAGACAGCATTTCAGATGCGCTATGGGCAGAGGAATGGCTCGCCACCTGCTTTGAGCTCCAGACAGAGAGGAAGCTTTCGCCGTTGCAGAAAAAGCGGGTTCATGAAGCGATGGAAATGATGCGCCGGACAGAGAAAGAACACAGATCATTGAGCGAATTCTTGTCCTCCGTACAGGACGAGGAAGTGCATGACGCTCTGGCGCATTACACAGTAGGGGGAAGTCTTGGACGCCTGCTGGATGGGGAATATGATTCCTTGGGGAATTCATACTTCACCGTTTTCGAGATTGACGAGTTGATGAATCTCGGAAAAGAAAACGCTATTCCGATTCTTCTATATCTGTTCCGCAGGTTCGAGCGATCGCTCAAAGGACAGCCGGCAATGCTGTTGCTGGATGAAGCATGGGTCATGCTCGGGCATGAAGTCTTCCGCGCAAAAGTGCGGGAATGGTTGAAAGAGCTTCGCAAGAAGAACTGCGCGGTTGTGCTGGCTACTCAGAATATTTCCGATGCGGTCAACTCGGGGATGTTCGAAGTGCTGAACGAGCAATGCCCGACAAAAATCCTTTTGCCGAACAAGGAAGCCGACTCTCCCTCCTCGGCCAGCTTCTATAGCGCTTTCGGCTTGAACGATCAGGAAATCGCGATGCTCAAGAATGCGCAGTACAAGCGGCAATACTACTACCGGTCTCCGCTTGGCCGCAGGATGTTCGAACTTGGACTCGGGCCGCTTGCCCTCTCCTTCGTTGCGGTTTCAGACAAGGACAGTCTGCGCGAGGTAAAGGCATTCGAGCAGGAGTATGGAAGAGATTGGCCGCTTTACTGGCTTGAGAGAAGAGGAATCAATTATGAAAAATACACCACGTAACTACCGTCACCTGCTTTTTCTGCTCGGCGTCATTGCATCCAACCCGAGCCACGCCCTGTTTGGTAGCGATATCGTTTTCGATCCGACTTTGACAGCGAAGACGGTCGCGGAAGGCACGATGCGCGCCGCAGAAGCGGCAAGACAGCTCCAGGTCGAGATAAACCAATACCAACAGATGGTGCGCGATGGAATGGCGCTTGCCGACCCGGTATTCAAACCCTTCGGAGATACCCTCCGCTCTCTCTTCTCGGTCTACATGCAAGGGCAAAGCCTCATGTACCAGGCGCAGAACATGGACACCATGTTTGGCATGATGTACCCGAGCTATTACACATACCTGGGATCGATGGGACAAGGCCACTCCATGTCCGCGACGATGGAGGACAGGTACAAGGCATGGTCGGACAAGGGATATCAGAACACTAGGACCGCCATGCTGTCAGCGGGGGTTCGGGTTGACGGGATGAATTCGGAGCACGCCATGCTCGAAGCACTTGTCGCGCAATCGAACCGTGCCGGCGGCCAGATGCAGGCCATGCAAGCTGCAAACCAGATCGCCGCGAATCAGGCACAGCAGATGCAGGACCTGAGAATGCTGATAGCGGAGCAGACAACGCTTCACGCGAACTATATGGCGTGGCAGATCGAGCAGAAAACATTCGACGATGCATTTCGTACGCAGTATCGCAAGGCACCTGTAATCATTTCACCATCGAGAGGTTTTTAAATGCTAACAATCAAATATGTTTGGCTCTACGTAATTATTCTTGTCGCCGGTGCAGGCGGGTTCGGCGCGGGTTACATGGTCCCATCCTCGGATGAGGATCTTGTCAACAAACTCAAGCTTGCCAATGAGCAGATCGAGCGCATATCCGTAGATTGCGACAAACCGAAAGAGACATTCAAGCGCGGGGAAATAGTTAAATCGCCGTCACGAGGTTTCTGATGATCCGCGTGGCGCTGCTTGCGGTTGCCGTTCTTGCCGTGACTGCCGGCATTGCTTCGGCGGCCGACCTGCATGATCCGAACAATACTTTTTCCGATCTCCTGCAGCTCGTCAGGAACAACGCCAATCAGTGGAGCGGTCGTTTGCGCGGCTTCGCCGTGGGTATTTTCTGGTTGCTGGCCACCATCCAGCTTGTGTGGATCATGGTCCCGCTCGCGATGCGCCGCGCCGAGATCGGGGAACTCGTCAGCGAACTGCTTTTGTTCGTCGTCAAGACCTCGTTTTTCTTTTCCCTGCTCACCTACTCGGTCGAGTGGGGACAGGCCATTGTCGATAGCTTCCGGCATGCGGGAGCGGCCGCATCCGGTATGCCTGTCGTGCTGAATCCAGGTGATATGTTTGCCCTGGCTGTATCCATGGCCAACAACGTGTCCGATATCGACACGCTGAACCCGGCAACAGGCATAGGAGTCATGTTCTCCGCTCTCGTGGTGTTATTGAGCTTTACATTCATTGCGGCATTCATGGGGGTAACGCTCATCGAGTCCTATATCGTCATCAACGCCTCGATGTTCTTCATGGGATTCGGCGGCGCGCAACTGACGCGGGAATACGCCCTGATAATGCTGCGCTATGCGGTCTCCGTTGGTGCGAAGCTCTTTATTCTGACACTCATTACCGGAATGATCATGGGAGCCGCCAGAGATTGGCAGGCATCCTATCACCACGACAACGCATCCACATTGACACTCGTGGGCTTGGCGCTGGTATGCGCCTATTTCACGAAGACCATCCCGGAGCTTATCCAGTCGCTGATCAACGGTGTGTCTTCCGGTGGAGGTTCGACTCTCGGTGGCATGGCGGCGGCAGGAATGACGCTTGGAGCAGCCGCAGCTGCAACCATTTCCGCGAAGATGGCCGCAACCGGACTCATGCAAGGAGGCTCAGGCGGAGGCATTTCAAACTTGATTAATTCCAGCCTTTCCGGGGGTGGCAGCGGAAATTCCGCCGCTTCAGCCATGAATGCCATGTCTGGCAGCAGCTCGTCTCCTTCGACCGGTAGCGCTTCCAGAGGATCGGGTTTCTCGCCTTCCGGCTCATCCTCTCCAGCACCTAGCTCCAGCGCTTCTTCTGGTTCGCCAGGAATGAAAAGCAGGATGGCGAATGCGGCGCATGCTGCAACAGCAGGAACCGCCAGAGTGGGAGGTCTGATGTCGGCTATTACCGTTCCAGGGATGGAGGGCGCTGAGAATCTCTCGATAGGCCCATCCCCGGTAACACCACTCTCCGGCGAGCCACCTTATTTCACAGGCGATCCAGACTTGGCGCAGGAAACGCCTGAGAACGTCATACGTCCGGAAAGCCCGGACACACCCACCGCAGGAGGAGCAAGTGAAGAAACCAGAAAGAATTGAGCGTGCCGCGCCTGAGAATCCGTATCTTGCAGCGCGCCGGGAATGGAATGAACGCTACGGCGACTACATCAAGGCCGCGCACAACTGGCGTCTTGCTGCAATCGGCAGCATCGGCGTGGCGCTGATATGTAGCGGCGGCATGGCGGCGCTGGCGCTTCAGCAGAAGGTGGTCCCGTACGCTGTCGAGTTCAACGAACACCATGAGCCGGTGCGCGTCACTCGCGCAGACGTGATGGCACACCCGAACTCGAACCAGATCAAGGCTGCACTCAGGTTGTGGATCATGGGAGCCAGAACGGTGTTTCTTGATCGCAGGGCCTTGCAGGACATGATTATTACCACTTATGCCATGACAGCGCCGGGGAGTCTTGCGTATGGATCTCTCTCGGATTATCAAAAGACGAATGATCCATACCAGATATCACAGCAGAACACGGTGGAGGTCGCGGTGAATGCCGTGATGCAGCTGAGTGAGGAAACCTGGCGCATCGAGTGGACCGAAACCAGGAGGCAACTCTCAGGGAAGGCCCTGGATTCGAAGATATGGCAGGCAACGGCCACGGTTTCCATCATCCCGCCAACAGAGGAATCCCAGGTACTGCTCAATCCAGTGGGGGTGTATGTCAATAACTTTTCATGGGCACAGAGAATATGAAAACCAAAGCCTTCTTGTGCGCGCTCTCGCTGTCGCCGCTTGCCGCCTTGGCACAAATGGTTCCAGCTATTGACCATACCGCATCCATTCAGCCCGGAATGACTCTTGGCAATCAGGCAGTCATTCTCAACGACAAGGAAAAGGCTGCACTGGCCATTGTCAGGGAATGGAAGAAGAACCCGGATAAGCCAAAGCGAGGACCGGATGGAAGCGTGAAATACCTGTATGGTGCGACCATGCCGACACTGCTTTGCACGCCCTTGCAAGTGTGCGCGATCCGGTTCCAGCCGGGCGAGGTTGTGAATGATGTGAGTATTGGGGATCAGCATCGCTGGAAGATCACGCCTGCCACGATAGGCAGTGGTGCATCAGCAGTTACCACCGCCATAGTCAAACCTACCGAATCCGGATTGAAGACAAGCGCCATCATTACGACTGACCGGCGCATGTACACCATAAACCTCGTCAGCACCAGGCATGAATGGATGCCGGTTTTGGCGTTCGACTATCCCGACGAGGCGGATCGGGCCTGGGAGAACTACCGCGCAGCGCAAGCCAGGCATGCTTATGCGACAACCCTTTCAACCGGAGAGAATATTGCTTCGCTGGATTTCGGTTTCAAGCTGGATGGCGACAATCCGAAGTGGAAGCCGAAGCGGGTTTATACCGATGGGGTCAAAACCTACATCCAGTTTCCCTCGACAAGATTTGCTGACGAAGCCCCGGCCTTGGTTGCCCTGGAAGGTGGCGGAATATTTTCAGATCCATCAGAACAGATCGTGAACTACCGCTTGATAGGCGACAGGTTCGTAGTGGATCAGGTGCTTGAGCGCGCCGCCCTGATATCAGGCGTAGGCAGCGATCAGACCAGGGTAACGATTGAGCGCGTGGAGGGCGAAAAGTGAAAAGAGTCGCCTTGATCGCATGCATGTCGCTGGCCTCCGGATGTACCACGTTCCCCCAGGTGTTCAAGCAAACAGGCGCTCGGTCCAGTTATGTCGCGTCCGAAGTGAGCCATGCGGAATACGAGAAGATAGCGCGGGACATGGCAAGGTTCCTGTCGGCACAATTGCCACCTGCGAAGACGACGATTGAACTTGATCCTTCCAGCACGTCTTTCCACGATATTTTTTTCAATGAACTGGTATGGAGAGGGTTCGGTGTGGTCGAGAGCAAACCGGAGGATGGCGAGGACACGGTGTCATTGCGCTATTTCGTCACCATTCTGGATACTGGAATAGTGGTAAGGATGAAGTACAGCCAGCAGGTAGCGGGTCGGTTCTATAATCGCACTGGCGCAGGTCAATTGTCCTTTGCCAGCGCTTATGCCGTGCGCGAGGCGACGAAATGAAGAAGGGACCCATCGAATCTCCGGATTACCTTGATACTCCGGTGCACGCACAAGGAGTGCGCCGTCTCAACCGGGTGCCTATATTCATAGCCATCGTCATGGCTGTATTTTTTGTCTCGGTAATGACCTATGGTTACGTGAACCGGGTCAAGGAAATCAAGAACAACTCAGCCAAGAAGGAGGAGAAGGTGGCATCGGTGGCGATTCCGGCCGTGACCAAACCGGCAGGCCCGGATGTCGTCCTGCCACCTGCCCCGCCTCCGGAGATATTTTCAACTCCCGTATCTTCTGCCATGCCCATGGAAGTAGGGCCAATGCAGCAGCATCAGATCCCCGAGCATGTAAAGAAGCAGATTGCCGCGCAAGATGCAGCGCTTCATGCGGACACAGCGATTGCTGGGTTTTCCCGAAACACCCTGGCGCAGAAGCCTTCGAATGCTCTTGTGCAAAACAAGACCGCACCGGCAGAAACCGGACAGAATAGCGATGATCTTAACCACCAGGACGAAAAGAAGGAGTTTCTGAAATCCTTCGATCCTTCCTCCATATATCTTAAGCATACCCGCCTGCCGGCGGCATCCCCTTTGCAGATCAACGCGGGCCATATCATCCCGGGCATCATGATTACCGGGGTGAATTCAGACCTGCCTGGCCAGATCGTAGGACAGGTGCGGCAGAATGTCTATGACTCTGCTACCGGCAGGAATCTACTCATTCCGGCAGGAGCAAAGCTTGTGGGAACGTACGACAGCAGTATTTCGGCGGGACAGGAAAGAGTGCTGGTGGCGTGGAACCGTGTCATGTTCCCGGATGGATCGAGCCTGTCGCTTGATGCAATGCCGGGCGCGGATCAGAGCGGCTATGCGGGATTCCATGACCAGGTGGATAATCATTATTGGCGCACGTTTGGGAATGCTGCCCTGCTATCCCTGTTCTCTGCCGGCATTCAGTTGTCGCAACCGCGTGCCGCCGTGCAGGGAACCTACAACTCGCAGCAGATCATGGCGGCTGCGATTGGCCAGCAGCTGGGAAGACTTGGAATGCAGTTGACGCAGCGTAACCTGAATATCCAGCCTACGCTGGAGATTCGCCCAGGTTTCCGCTTTTCGGTAATGGTAACGAAGGATATGATCCTTCCTCCTTGGAACTGAGAGAATAGCCGAGGGGAAAGCCATGATTACGAACGTTGCCTGAGAGTTGGGAGAATTCTTTTCCGGCAGGCCGGAGTCAGGGTGACGAGCGTCGACCCGAGCTTTAGAGCATTTTTCTTCTAGTACACGGTCCTCTCCGAACTCTTTGGCGGCGGAGTAGCGAAGATTAGGTGTAACGGCTCGCAATTGAAAACGGCCGGGCTCGCATTCCACGCGTTTTTCGGCTCGAATTAACTGCAACTGACAGAGCCTGCCGGCTCACATTATCTGCAAATGAGCTTGCATTTAACCGCGTCGGCTTGCATTCCATGGCCGTGGACTCACATTAATTGCAAATGACTGGATTCAAATTGGCAATCCGGCTGCCAATATCCGCTCGCGCAGCTCGGCTGCGCGAGCGGGTTCAAGCTGATTGCTGAACAACGCCCTGATTTCTGCCGGCTTGGCGTCAAACTGCTCCACCATGTCCTTGAGACGATAACCGTGGCGCGTCAGCGTCGGTTCCAAATCGTCGAGCTGCCGAGAGAGCACGCTTTCCACTAGTTCCGCCGTGACTGGTTTTTCACCCGTCTGGAAGCCGGCTTCCAGTGCCAGAGTCAGGTGCAGTTGGACTTGTAGAGGGGTGCGCAGCCTGGTGGCCAGTATGTCGATCGCTTCAGTCGTCAGGATCGACTCTGGCTTGGTTTTGGTAGCAAAGCTGGCGCCGAGCAACCAGTGAATGTATTCGCGCTGGCTCCCGGCGATGCTGTCCAGGGTGAAGATATCCGTACGGTAGCTGTAAGGGCTCGCGTTTCAAACTGATCGTGCTCGCATTTGACGTATTTTCCGGCTCACAATAACTGCAAATGAAAAGCTGCTCATGCTCACATTAATTGCAAATGAGCTTGCATTTAACCGTGCCGGCTTGCATTCCATTATGATGTGCTCACGCTAGAGCATTTCTCGTTTATTTGGAGAAGGCCTGCTCGATAGGGTTGAAGTCGGGAGAACAGGGCGGCAGATAAAGGATTTTTGCGCCTTTGTCCTCGATCATCTCCCGGACACCCGCGACCTTGTGGCTGCCCAGGTTGTCACAGACGACAATATCGCCGGGCTTGAGCGCGGGGCAGAGTTGGGTTTTTACATAAGCCAGGAAAGCTGCGCCGTTCATGGGAGCATCCAGGCACCATGGCGCAACCAGGCCGTCAAGATGCAGGCCGGCAACGAAAGTCATGGTTTTCCAGTGACCGCCGGGAGCGTGATCATGGCATCGCTCTCCCACAGGGCAGCGGCCATGCCGCCTGGTCATGTCCGTGCCTGCTCCCGTTTCATCGAGAAAGATCAGGCGCGCGGGGTCGCAGGTCTTTTGCCAGTCCCGCCAGACGAGCCTTGCCGCCGCCACGTCAGCACGCTCTTGTTCGCTGGCCCGCAGTGTTTTTTTTATAACTGTATCCCAGCGAGCGGATAAACCGGTCAACGGAGGAGATGTGGACACGAACCCCCAAAGTCTCTTCAATCCAATCGCGCAGCCCCGCAAGCGTTATGCCCTTGTCCTCCAGAAGCTTGCCCCTGACCAAAGCGGCATGGGCTTTTAGCGCATGACGCCGGTAGCCCCCGATCCTGCGCGGGGAAACGCTCCCTTCCTGTCTCCACAGGCAGGTTGTCTTCGATACAAATGACGGGCTGACTGAATATTTATCGGCCACCGCCCTGATACTCAGGCCCTTGTCCACGTCCGCCACAACCCGGCGGCGCAAATCCTCGGAATAAGCTCTCGGCATGTCTCACCTCCACCCCGATCCTCTCCTATTTTGACCCATACGGGAA
>ERZ778018.1319-NODE-1319-length-21561-cov-11.633451_pt1 | contig 21561 bp, 8 predicted proteins | sample MGYA00375748_ERZ778018 | MGnify/ENA primary metagenome ERZ778018 (study PRJEB29350, sample SAMN05509839) | bioreactor metagenome | biome: bioreactor; material: wastewater | place: South Africa: University of Cape Town | collected 2014-04-22 ... | reverse complement strand
AGCCGGAGTTCGGGACCTGGTGCTCGATCCGGGTCGCCCGGCTCGCCTGGTCGTAGAAGTAGCTCGTGGCGACGACCTCGGCCGTCCCCGCCTGGTCGGAGTAGCGGTCGAGCTTGACGACGCGGCCGTCGCCGTCGTACGCGAGGTCCACCCGCTTGTCGGCGACGCCCGTCCCCGACTGGAGGATCCGGGTCAACCGACCGCGGACGTCGTAGTCGTAGCTCGTCTGGCCGCCGAGGGAGTCGGACGCGCTCGTCCGGTTCCCCGCGCCGTCGTAGCCGTAGGTCAAGACGACCCGGGGGAGCCCGGCCGTCCCCTGGTCGTCGACGGAGATCAGGCGGTCGGCGGCGTCGTAGTCGTAGGCGTACTCGCTGGCGCCGTCCCGGACCCGGACCAGGCGGCCGGCGTCGTCGTAGTCGTAGGCGACCGAGTCGACGGCCGCCCCGCCGCCGGCGGGGAGCCAGGTCGCGGCCGCGAGCCGGTCGTCGTCGTCGTACGCGTACTGGACGACGCGGCCCATGCGGTCGGTCAGGCTCACGGCCATCGGGGATCCACGCGATGAGAAACCAAAAACCAAGTCTGACCCTCTGGGGTTTTATCAACTACCGTAACTGTGGAAAGCCCGACCTTACCGTATCCCGAACCTGGGTTATATACCATAGATGAAATAAGACATGTGGATATCATGAACATGCCGACGGATTCGACGAACATCGTGTAATCTATTAATATATACATTAAAACAACCATTGAAAAATACAAGACGGTTCCATGGATAATAGCTGAGGCGACGTCTCCCGTGAATGTCACGTCCATAATTACCGTAATGGCGGCCAACACCGACGCCGCGCAAGACATTCCTAGGCGCGATATCGACCACCTGTCGCGAGCGTTGAATGCTATTTTCAATCTAATCAAGGTTGCGATAAATAATAAATATACAATGGGTTTACATATCTCAATCCACCATGGACCGATGATATAGAAGCTACTATCGACTAAATTTGCCGGCTGCGATGCCAGATATCCCCACGTTAGACCTATCGCGGAGGACGCAAATTGGAGTCCTAGTGGTATCAAAAACGAAGGCCTGCGATTATCCGTTTCATGCGCCTCATTCCCAAAGGAGGGGAAGGCGCGGTTATGCTCTGTCATGTCGGCGGCCTTGCTGCTTGGGGTTTGGGGCGTGTCGTTAACCAAAATCCTACAAGGAATAAGGCCGCCGCGCAATTCAATTGCCGCAACGCTGAAGAAGTATCTTGACCAATTCTCTTGCGTAGTCTTCGGCATAGTGCTCGGCATAGAACGTCGTAGATTCCGATGGTCGAGGCCTCCAAGACGGAAACAGGGCGAAATCATATTTGCCAGGTTCAAATGTCGCATGATACCCCTCATGCAGCAATGTCCTTGTTTGCTCTTCAATCCCACTATTGAAAAATTCCGTGCTTAAGGCAATCCATGGAGATGTAAGATAATATAGTGTCCCACGGTTGAATCTGTAGACGCCTTGCGGCGTATGACTATCTTCTGAGTCAGCGTTGATATAAAAATCGATGGTCTTGAGTCGATCCACGATCTTCTGCGCATTCTGTCTGTCGGTGGGCGACAGATTGCATTCCCTTATCATGTCACCAATGTTATCGATAAGCCGTTTCAGGTAGTCCTTTTGGCCAGGTGTCAGAGCGGTCGGAACTTTCGTCGGAAGTTTCGTCGGCCGTCTTGACGGTGGACCGAAATTATACCCCGGCTTTCCGATCCACATTCCGAAGTCGAGCCCGCTGGGATCGAAATAGAGTGTCGGCGCGTTGCCGGCGTACCGTTGGAGGTTGGGGTCGCCGGCGTCGAAGCCGATCGGGTCCTCGCGCAGCCACAGGCCGGTCGCCGGGTCCATCACGCGGTACACGGCCAGGTTCAGGCCGACCGTGACGTCGCGGACGAGGCCCGCGAAGCCGACCAGGCGGTCGCCGGCCGCGGGGGACGTCTCGGACTCGACCCCGCCGAACGCATTGTACTCGACGTGGTCGATCACGACCCCCGAATTATTCACGACGTCGCGGACGCTGCCGAGGCGGTCGCGGAGGTACCAGGCCGTGCCGCCGGTGGGCGTCTCGCGGGCCAGCACGGCGTCCACGCCGGCGGCGCTCGGGCCGTCGAGGTAGCGCGCCTTCAGCGCCCCCGAGCCGTCGAAGTCGAGCAGCGGCGCGTTCCCGTCGTAGACGGTCCAGGTCGTCGCGCCCCCCTCGGCGACGCCGATCCGGCGGTCCAGCGCGTCGTAGGCGTACGAGGCCAGGACGGTCGTGACGCCGCCGACCTTGGAGTCGACCTCGACCAGCCGGCCCCGGACGTCCCACTTGTAGAGGGTCCGGTCGCCGGTGGCGGTCTCGGTCCGGGAGACGAGCTCCCCCTCGTCGTCGTAGGCGTAGGAGTAGACGCCGTCGGACGCCAGCCGGTTGCCCGTCCCGGTCGAATAGCCCGCGGTGTTCCGGTTGCCGTTGGCGTCGTAGCCGAACGCCTCGGCGACGGTCGGCCCGCCCGGCCCCGAGCCCGAGCCGGACCCGGAGCCGTAGCCCCCGGAGCCCGATCCGTACCCGCCGGAGCCCGAGCCGCCGCCGCCGCGGAGGACGGCGAGGAGCTGGCCGTCGTCGGTGTATTCGTAGGTCGACGAGTCCGACGACGCGCCCGAGTCCCACGTCCGGTCCTCGCCCGTCGTCCGGCCCCCGGGGTCGTAGGCGTAGGCGTACGACGCCAGCGGGCCCCCGACTCCCGAGCCCGAGCCCGACCCGTACCCGCCGGAGCCCGAGCCGGAGCCCCCCGAGCCCGAGCCGGAGTTCGGGACCTGGTGCTCGATCCGGGTCGCCCGGCTCGCCTGGTCGTACGAGTAGCTCGTGGCGACCACCTCGGCCGTCCCCGCCTGGTCGGAGTAGCGGTCGATCCCCGTGACGCGGCCGTCGCCGTCGTACGCGAAATCAACCCGCTTGTCCGCCACCCCCGCGCCCGACTGGACGATCCGGGTCAATCGGCCCCGGACGTCGTAATCGTAGGCGGTCAGGCCGCCCTCGGAGTCGGCGAGGCCCGTCCGGTCGCCGGCGCCGTCGTAGTCGTAGGTCAGCGTGACTTGGGGGAGTCCGGTCGTCCCCTGGTCGTCGACGGAGATCAGGCGGTCGGCGGCGTCGTAGTCGTAGGCGTACTCGCTGGCGCCGTCCCGGACCCGGACCAGGCGGCCGGCGTCGTCGTAGTCGTAGGCGACCGAGTCGACGGCCGCCCCGCCGCCGGCGGGGAGCCAGGTCGCGGCCGCGAGCCGGTCGTCGTCGTCGTACGAGTACCGGGCGACGCGGCCCATGCGGTCGGTCGTTTGGGTCAAATTGCCGACCAGGTCGTGGGCGTGGGTCGTGACCTTGCCCAGGGGGTCGGTCTCGGTCGCGACCCGGCCGGCGTCGTCGTGGGTCCACGACGTGACGTTGCCCACCGGGTCGGTCAGGCTCGTCAACCGGGAGGCGGCGTCGTAAGCGTAGGCGGTGACGCGGCCCAGGGCGTCGACGTCGTGAAAGAAACCCATGATCGGCTCCTGACCCCTTTTCCCTTCCTCATGATCGGCTCCTGACCCCTTTTCCCTTCCTCATTTATATTCTAGCTATTCATTTTGCGGCGGCCCATCCACGGCCACTGCGGATTGGCGAGTTTTTTTGCATCTCGATAGTGACGTTCAACAAATAACAAGGCTGTAAATAATAGGCAAATCGACCATATGCTGAACGTATTCAGACGCCAAGATTCCGGGATCGGAGCATATCTGACGATCCAGGTTCCGACGCCGAGCCAGATGATCGTCGTCGCGAGGGCGATGCCGAAGAGGCGGACGAATCGAGCGAAGAGGGATGGTGGGTTGGCGAAGAGGGCTCGCAGATCGGGCTGCCAAAGCGCGAGCGCGTCGTCTTTGAGATCGAATTCGTCGGACAGCAACACTTCGATTTGTCTCTTGCCTTCCTCGACCTGGGGGCGCGACAACAAATGCCAAGGGATCGTGATCCGCGTTTCTCCACCCCGGAAGGAAGCGAACCTTTTCTCCCAACGCACCAACTCGACCTCGTCCCACCGCAAGGACGAGAAGCGGCGATATCGCTCAAAGCGGGGACGATACTCGATCCCGCGAGCGTCGAGCAGCCAAGTCCCCCACGAGGCGGCCGCCATCACCATGCGCAAGCTGAACGCCAGAACCACCGCATAGAGAGCGACCACCATGGTGACCGTCCAAGGCAGGACGAGGTCATGAGTCACAATATAAAATGTAATCACAATAATTGTAATACTGTTTGTTAGAATGACATGGGACAGGCGGATTACAACTCCCGGCCATGGCTCCGTGGTCATGGTGAGCGTGCCATCTCCGCGACTTTTCTCCATGTCACCCTTTCCCATGTTCACCCTCTGCCCGGCGTGCTGCCATGCCGTATGGGCGCCCCTTGGCGTCCGGACGACGTCCTCAGTTCGTCGGAATCCTGTTCGTGGCCACGCACGCGATACGAATAATCCACAACCGCCTAAGACTTCACTAGATCAGATTCACAACTGTCTTTATTAAGCCTAGCCCGGTTTCCACGACCGCTCCGATGACGCCGACGCCGATGGCGGTGAAGGTTGGGTTGTTCTCACCCACTCCCCCCCCGATTCCACCCCCCACCGCGCAGACTGCGGTTGATAGGACCAATGAAGACCAATCGAAAGGCGTCCCTTGCGTCACTGCGGCGATCAATTGGCCGGACCCATTATTCACAACGCCGCTAATCCCCCCCCCTATGGCTGACATCCCAACCAGCGCCGCGCCCGCTTCGGCAGTACCCGCCACCCAACCGCCGGCCAATCCGCCGAGGGTGCCCGAGACCGTGCCTCCCTTCCAGCCGCCGGGGACGAGTCCGAAACTTCCGGCACCCATCCCAATACCTCCGCTGATTGCCCCGGTGATTAGCATGGGACTTTGGATCGTAAAGGCCCCAGCCACGACCGCCCCGTAGCCCGCGCCGATCCCCGCCCCCAAGGCGATTTGCCCCCAACCGCAGCCTTCCCACCAGGCCGCGGCCCCCCCCGCGACCGCTCCGACCGCCGCGCCGATGGGAACCCAGGCCCATTCGCCCGTCGGGTCCGTCGCGTTGGTCGGCGCGTTGCCGACGTACCGATCGAGGTTCGGGTCTCCCGCCCTGAACCCGATCGGGTCCGGGCTGATCCACCTTCCCGTAGCCGGGTCCTGGACGCGGCGGACGGCCAGGTTGAGCTTGGTCGCGGCGCTCCGCTCCATGCCGGCGAAGCCGACCAGGCGGTCGCCGGCCGCGGGGGCCGTCTCGGACCGCACGCCGCCGAAGACGTTATAGTCGACGTGGTCGATCAGCGCCCCCGTATTATCCACGACGTCGCGGATCGTGCCCAGGCGGTCGGGGAGGTACCAGGCGACGCCCGAGGCCGTCTCGCGGGCCAGCACCGCGTCCACCACGTCGGGCCCGGCGGCCAGGTAACGGGCCTTTCGCGTCCCGGACCCGTCGAAGTCGAGGACGGGGGAGTAGCCGTCGTAGAGGGTCCAGACGGTCGCGCCCCCCTCGGCGACGCCGATCCGGCGGTCGAGGGCGTCGTAGACGTAGACGGCCAGGACGGTCGTCGCGCCGCCGACCTCGGAGTCGACCTCGACCAGCCGGCCCCGGACGTCCCACTTGTAGAGGGTCCGGTCGCCGGTGGCGGTCTCGGTCCGGGAGACGAGCTCCCCCTCGTCGTCGTAGGCGTAGGAGTAGACGCCGTCGGACGCCAGCCGGTTGCCCGTCCCGGTCGAATAGCCCGCGGTGTTCCGGTTGCCGTTGGCGTCGTAGCCGAACGCCTCGGCGACGGTCGGCCCGCCCGGCCCCGAGCCCGAGCCGGACCCGGAGCCGTAGCCCCCGGAGCCCGATCCGTACCCGCCGGAGCCCGAGCCGCCGCCGCCGCGGAGGACGGCGAGGAGCTGGCCGTCGTCGGTGTATTCGTAGGTCGACGAGTCCGACGACGCGCCCGAGTCCCACGTCCGGTCCTCGCCCGTCGTCCGGCCCCCGGGGTCGTAGGCGTAGGCGTACGACGCCAGCGGGCCCCCGACTCCCGAGCCCGAGCCCGACCCGTACCCGCCGGAGCCCGAGCCGGAGCCCCCCGAGCCCGAGCCGGAGTTCGGGACCTGGTGCTCGATCCGGGTCGCCCGGCTCGCCTGGTCGTAGAAGTAGCTCGTGGCGACGACCTCGGCCGTCCCCGCCTGGTCGGAGTAGCGGTCGAGCTTGACGACGCGGCCGTCGCCGTCGTACGCGAGGTCCACCCGCTTGTCGGCGACGCCCGTCCCCGACTGGACGATCCGGGTCAACCGACCCCGGACGTCGTAGTCGTAGGACGTTTGGCCGCCGAGGGAGTCGGCGAGGCTCGTCCGATCGCCGGCGCCGTCGTAATCGTAGGTCAGCGTGACCTGGGGGAGTCCGGTCGTCCCCTGGTCGTCGACGGAGACCAGGCGGTCGGCGGCGTCGTAGGCGTAGGCGTACTCGCTGGCGCCGTCCCGGACCCGGACCAGGCGGCCGGCGTCGTCGTAGTCGTAGGCGACCGAGTCGACGGCCGCCCCGCCGCCGGCGGGGAGCCAGGTCGCGGCCGCGAGCCGGTCGTCGTCGTCGTACGAGTACCGGGCGACGCGGCCCATGCGGTCGGTCGTTTGGGTCAAATTGCCGACCAGGTCGTGGGCGTGGGTCGTGACCTTGCCCAGGGGGTCGGTCTCGGTCGCGACCCGGCCGGCGTCGTCGTGGGTCCACGACGTGACGTTGCCCACCGGGTCGGTCAGGCTCGTCAACCGGGAGGCGGCGTCGTAAGCGTAGGAGGTGGTCCCGCCCCCCGGGGGCGCGGTCTGGGAGACCAGGCGGCCGCGGACGTCGTACGAGTACCGCGTGGCGAACCCGTTCGGGTCGATCGTCAGCACGACGCGGCCGTCCGGGTCGTAAGCGTAATAGGTCGTCTCCTTGGAGCCTTGGTTGGAGACGGACGAGCTGGTCAACCGCCCCAGGGCGTCGTAGGCGTACCGGAGCGTCCCGACGCCGCCGGCGATCGAGCCCTCGACCGCGACGACGCGGTCGTCGTCGTCGTAGGTGTAACCCACCACCGTGTACTGGCCCGGGCCCGCGTCGACGGGCCGCGTCACGGTCGCGAGCCGGCCGGAGGCGTCGTACAGGAAGGTCGTAAGCCGGCCGTCGGGGTCGGTCTGGGTGAAGACCTGGCCGGCGGCGTCGTAGGCGGTGGTCCAGACGTGGTTCAGGGCGTCGGTGACGGTCGTGGGGCGGTTGACCGCGTCGTAGCCGAAGCCGGTCGCGTGCCCGAGGGGGTCGGTGGTCGAGGTCAGGTTCACGCCGTCGTGGGCGTAGGTCGTCGCCAGGCCGGTCCCCTGGTGGACGGGGTCGGTCATGGAGACCAGGCGGTCGCGGTCGTCGTAGGCGTAGGTGGTGACGCGGCCCAGGGCGTCGACGATCCGGGTTAGGTTGCCGGAGGCGTCGTAGTCGTAGGTCGTCGCCTTCCCCGCCGCCGCCTGGACCGGATCTTGCGCGGACGCGAGGCGGCCCATGGCGTCGTAGGAATACGTCCAGACGTGGCCCAGCTCGTCGGTGTAGTCGGTCAGGTCGCCCGCCGCGTCGTAGCCGAGGGAGACGGACGAGGCGGCGACGGACGGCGTGGTCACGACGATTTGGAGCGCCAGGTCCGCCAACTGGGTGGCCGAGGGATCGCCGTTGTTGGCCGTGACGTCGAGAAGGTAGTACTTGTACGACCCGGGCGAGGCCACGAGGTAGGTCGTCGCGTGCGAGTCGGCCGTGTCGGCCTGGTTGGTCCGCGAGTCGAGGACCGTCCAGTTGACGCCGTCGTTCGACCCCTTGAGCAGCCAGTCCTTGGGGGCCGTTCCGGGGTCGAGCGAGACGTCGGCGGCGCTGGTCAGGGTGTATTGCGTCACCGCGTACGCGGCCCCGCCGGGGAACTGATACCGGAGGTACGCCGTGCCGTACGGGTTCGGGACGGAGCCCACCCACTTCGTGCTGCGATCGCCGTCGAAGGCCGCGTTCTGGTCCCCCCCGTTGGTCGCGGCCACGCCGCCGACGGCCAGGTCCAGGGCGTGGGAGAGCGATCCCGAGGGGTTCGTGATCTGGTCGAGCCGGCCGTACTGGTCGTAGTGGTAGGACGTCACGAGCCCCATCCGGTCGACGTCGGTGAGGACCTGGCCGTGGGAGTCGTAGGTCCACTCTTCGTACAGGCCGTCGGGGTCGGTTCGGCGCAGGACGTTGCCGTGGGAGTCGAGGGCGTAGGTCGTCGTCAGGCCGAGGAAGTCGGTGACCGCCGCGGGGATCCCGTACGGGCCGTAGGCGATCGTCATCGTCGGCCCGGAGCCGAACCCCCCCGAGGTCCCGGGCTTGGTGACGGAGGTCACGTTGCCGTCGACGTCGTAGGCGTAGGTCGTGGTCCGACCGAGGGCGTCGGTCGCGGCCACGGGGAAGCCCCGGCGGTCGTACGCGGTGCTGGTGGAGCCTCCCGCGGCGTCCTCGCTCGCGTTGGGGTGGCCCATCCACGAGAAGCCGATCGTCGTCGTGTTCCCGTTGCGGTCGGTGACGCTCGCCCCGTAGCTCGTCTCCAACGTTCCGGATCCGCCGGCCGCCACGAGCCCGCGGCTTCGGGACGGAGTCACGGTCGCCGGGGGATCGCCTCCGGGCGGGACCTCGCCCGTCGCCTGGCCGAACGCGTTGTACGTCACCGTGACCGTCTTGCCGCGCGGGCCGACCTCGGTCGTGATCCGATGGTTCGACGGCGTCGAGTAGCCGTACTGGACGGCGGCCGCGTCGGGGTCGACGATCTTGGTCAGGTTGCCGTTCGCGTCGATCGTGATCGTGGTGGCGCGGCCCGCCGGATCGGTGATCGCGCTCAGCTTGCCGGACCCGTCGTAGGCGAACGTGGTCTTGAGGCCGACCGGGTCGGTGATCGTCTTCAACGATCCCGCGCCCGGTTGGCCGGCGGGGACGTAGGCGTACGTCGTGGCGTTGCCGTTGCGGTCCGTCTCCGAGACCTCGCGGCCGGACGAATCGTATTGGACCACCGTGCCGTCGGGGTAGGTCCGGGTCCAGGTCCCGCCGACGTTTTGGACGAGCGTCGTCGGCATGCTCGCCGGCCCGCGGTAGGCGGGCGACGCGGCCGTCCCGGCGAACGGGGCCGCCGCCAGCTTGCCGACGTCGTTCCCGATCGACGAAACACGGATGTTCTGGATCGGGAAAAACTGGTTGGAGTCCGGGTTGGGGGAGAGGACGCGCACGTACCCCGTCCCGTCCGTGAACGCGATGCTCGGCCGACCCTGAACGCCGTTAAGATCGGCGGCGATGATGTTCCCCGACTTGTCGGCGGACGCGGCGTTCCCGTTGTTGCCGATCGGGTAGAGGACCTGGGTCCCGAGCGCGCCGCCGGGCGAGAGCGGCACGAAGGCGAGGAATTCGGGCTGGACGGCATCGTGGCCGTGCACGGGGACGGCGACCTCCAGGCCGGCGGCGGCCCCGCGGAAGTTCCCGGCCACCAGGCCGACGATCCCGGGGGTCGGATGCCCGGTCGTCATGTAGGGCGTGGTGGTGATCGTCGTGAACGGGCCGCTCCCGCTCCCCGTCCCCGCGAACACGTTCAGGAACGCCGCGTCCCCGAATCCGTTCACGTTGGCCGACGTCTCGACGACGAGGTCGAGAATCCCGTCCGAGTCGTAATCGACCGTCGTGACTCCGATGGCCTCGTGGCCGACGGCCAGGGACGGGCTCGCGGCGAGAGTCATCGATCCGCCGGAGGACGCGAGCATGACGTCCAGGTCCCCGGAGGCCGTCGTGAAAACGAGGTCGTCCTCGCCGTCTCCGTCGAAGTCGCCGACGGCGATCGAGTCGGACCCGTCGGTCGCGGTCCCGCCGCCGCCCACGGAGGAGGTCGCGGGGCCGGAGAACGCGCCGGTCCCGGTCCCGGTGTAGACGACCACGACGTAACCGCCCGCGCCGGAGGTCGGCGCGCAAACCATCGCGACGTCCAGGACTCCGTCGCCGTGGCCGGTGAAATCGCCGACCGCGACGGCCCTGGCGACGTATCCCGACGGGACCGAAAAGGTCGAACCGGTCGTGAACCCGCCGGCCCCGTCGTTGAGCAGGATCCCCAGCGTCGACGCCGTCGCGACGACCTGGTCCGGCTTGCCGTCGCCGTTGAAATCGCCGGCCGCCGTCCCCGCCACGACCCCGCTCGTCACGGTCGGGACCGCGAATCCGGCCGCGCCGTCGTTCGTCATGACCGCGGACGTCGTGGCCCCCGTGGCCAGGGCGAGGTCCTGATAGTAGGACTGGCCGTCGTCATAGACCGGATTGAACCGCTGCGTCCCCTGCCGCCCCTGCGTGACCACCACCTGCCCGCTCGCGGCCTGATCGATTTTCTGCAGCCCGCCGACGGACCAGCCCGCCCCGAGCGCGCCGGTCGAATTGTTCACGACGTCGACGTAGCCGGCGGCGGCGACGTCGATCGAACTCGACGACCCGAAATGCTCGGTGACGGTCATCGTGTACGGATAGACGCCCGTCGTCAGCGCCGTCGCGTCGACCTGCATCGGCACGTAATAAGCGTTGCCTTCGACCAGACCGCCCGGCGTGTTGTAAGTGACCGGCGCGCCTTGGATCACGCCCGCCAGGTTGACCGTGACGGTGATGGACGTGATCGACCCCGACGCCCCGGCGGGCGGGGGCGTGAACTGGTATTGAACGACCGGCCTCGGGTCCGCCTGGAGCGAACTGTACTCGAGGATGACTCCGCGGTCGGCGCCGACGGAGTAGTACGAGGCGGTCTGATGGTCCTCGTAGAAGGCCCCCGTGAGCATCCCGATGTCGGAGGCGAACATGACGTCGCCTCGCGCCTGAGATGGGACTCCCGCCAGGCCGATGTCGGCCGCGCCGTTCCCAACGCCGGCCACGTCGCCGCCTTGAGGCTCGCAACCGTGGCACTGCTCGTTGGATTGAGGGTTCACCGGGAGATGGGATATCCACAGGCAAGACACCACGCCCATGGGTGTCGGCGCGCCCAAAACCCCCGCGCCCGCGGGCGATCCGACCGCGCCGTTCGTCGCGGCCCCGACCGTCCCCATCGTGACGACGTCGGTCGCGGCCACGGTCTCGCCGTCCTTGGAGACCACGACCTCGGCGACGGGCTCGCGGCCCCCGGTGACGGGATTGAACTTCATCAGGCTCAGGACTTCGCCCGGGGCGTACCCCCAGATGTTGGGCAACGTCAGCCACACCGGCTGATCGGGGGCCAGTCCGGACGTCCGGACCAGGATCATCTTCCCACTCTCGCCGGGCGCGAGGTGCTGGGCCGCGAGCGACTCCGGCAGCTCGACCGTCGATATCGACACGGGGGATTCCGCCAGCCTCCTCGCCGCGTCCTGGTCGGCGATCCGGATCTCGAACCCGGGCAGCGACGGGTCGGTCACCGACAGCGTTCCGTCGGCGTCGGCCGCGCGGGACGCGACGGCCTCGGACCAGACCGCCTTGGGGACGATCAACCCGTCGGGGAAGACGTTGTCGACCCGGTCGTAGAGCGGATGGCCGAGCAGGTCGGGGACCGGCGCGGACAGGGCGAGCCGGCCCAACGCCTCGACCGTCGCCCCTCCCACGTGGATCGGTCCCGGGTCGGCCGGCACGCCGACGAGGCTGAACCAGCCCTTCTCGTCCGTCCTCGCGGCGACGCCCCCCAGATCGACGGGGACGTCCGCCAACGGGGCCCCGTCCTCGTCCACCACCCGCCCCGAAACCACGGTCGCCGCCAACCTCGGCTGGGAGACCGCGACGCGAACCGCCTGGGCGATCGAGCGAACGCCGTCGGAGGCGACGACCTTGAAGTCGTACGCCCCGGCTTGTCCGGGCCCCGGGACGAAGGTCAGTTCGCCCGTGCCCAGGTTGAACGTCATGTTCGCCGGCAGTGGTTGGGGCGTGATCGTGTACGTCACGTCCTTCCCGACGAACCCTCCCGGGACGATCGAGGCTTCGAGGGTCGCCCCCACGGCGACCGCCAGCGAGGCCGCCGCGGTCGTCTCGACGACGCGCGAAACGGCGGTCGCCGTCGCGGGCGACGTCGAATCCGGCGAGGGGACGGAAGGCGTCGAATCCGGCGCGGCGATTATCGAGGCGTCGACCGGCCGCGACGCGACGGCGGCGGCTCGCGGGGCGAGGACGACGCCCGGCCCGAGAAGGCCGCCGTCGACCGTCTCCAGCGACCTCCCGTCCGCCGACACCTGGAGCACGCCCGAGGCCGCCGCGCGGCCTCGGGGACCGACCACGATCAGGGGGAACGTCGCGCCCGGCGCGGCGCCCGTCGTGTTCGGAAGCGTCACCTTCGCGGGCGTGCGGAACCCGAGGCCCGGCCCGTCGACCGCCACCGCGAGCGATCCGTCGGGTCCGATCGACGGCGTCGCGGCGATCCGGCCGCGGTAGGCCCCGCCGGCCGGCCCAATCGCGGAGCCCGCCGCGACGTGGAGGGCGAACCCCGGCAGCGCCGGCGTCGTCACGTCGATGGACGCCCCGCGGGCCACGCGACGGAAGTCGACGGACCCGGTGGGATCGATCGCCGCCAGCGCGATCGTCGGCGACGCGCCGGCCGCGAGCCGCGCCAACGGGACCGCCGTCCCCGCGAGTCGCGCCGAGGCCGGCCCGAACGCCTCCGCCACGAGGACCAGGGAGTCGTCGGCCGGGTCCACCCCCCGCAGGACGAATCGTCCCCGGAGGTCCGCCCTCGCCGCCGCGGCGACGCGGCCGCCGTCGTCCACCGCGACCACCGTCGCGCCCGCGACCCCGACGCCCCGCGCGTCGACGACCCGGCCCGCCAGCACGGTCGATGGCGGGGCCGTCGCGACGGCCGCGAGTCCGAGGTCCGCCGCCGAGGAACGCATGCGCATCCAATCCGCGGGGCCGCCGCGGAGCAATTGACGGGCCTCGAGGCGTTCCATGGACGGAGCGGTGGAGCGACGGCGTCTTTTCATCAGCTGATCCTTTGGCATGAACATGCCTGGTTAATCAGCGGCGGCGTGTGCGATGGGCGTCACTTTAACGCGCCGAATCAGCCGTGCAAGAACCCAGCGATGATTTAATTATTTTAATCAAATACGATGGGGCCGGCGCGGTAGAGTGATCGTTCGTCGTCGACCCCTCGAAATCGACTTTCGCGCCGGTGTCCGTCGCATGAGCAACGCCCCGGGGATCGTGAACGGCCTCGCCTCGATCGTCGTCGTCCGATCGGCGCGCTCGCGGCCCTGTCTGGCGTCCCTGGCCCGCCGCGCGAGCCGTCCCCGGGAGTTGATCGTCGTCGCCGACGGCTCGATCGACGGCGAGGCGGCCTACCTGGCCGGATTCGCCGACGCGGCCTCGTTCCCGGTTCGCGTCGTCGCGGCCGACGTCGGCCTGGGGCGTCCTTCCGCCCGCGCCCGCGGCTTGGCCGTCGCCCGCGGCGAATACCTCGTCCTGCTCGACGACGACGTCGCCGTCGTCGACGGCTGGCTCGACCAACTCGTCGCCCTGGCCGACTCGTCCCCGAGCATCGGCGCCGTCGGTCCGATGACCGACTTCGCCGTCCATCCCCAGTTCGTCCCCGACGCGCCCCGCGACGGCGACCTCGACTCCATGCGGCGGTTCGCCGAAACCTGGCGCCGCGAACGTCTCGGCCGATGGCTTGAGGCCGCGAGGCTCTCGACGGCCTGCATGCTCGTCAAGCGTCGGGCGTTCGAGGCCGTCGGCCGGCTCGGCGGGCGGTTCGGAGCCGAACCCATCGATGACGACTGGACCCCGCGCGTCCGGGACGCCGGTTTCTCGCTGGCGGTCGCCCACGACCTCTTCGTCCACCGTCTCGGCGATCGGACGTCCACCAGCCGCGGGCGCGTCGCCCTCCGCGACGGCGCGGCCGCCGGGGACGGACGTCGCGCCCGCGTCAGCCTGACGATGATCGTCCGCGACGAGGAATCCAACCTTCCCGCCTGCCTCGATTCCGTCCGCGGTCTCTTCGACGAGGTCGTCGTCGTCGATACGGGATCGACGGATCGCACCGTCGAGATCGCGCGGTCGTTCGGGGCCCGCGTCTTCGACTTCGCATGGGTCGACGATTTCGCCGCCGCCCGCAACGCCGCCCTGGCCCGGGCGACCGGCGACTACGCCTTCTGGCTCGACGCCGACGACCGCCTCGATCCCCCGAACCGGGAGCGCCTCCGCGCCCTGTTCGACGGCCTCCGCCCCGGCGGACCCGCCCACGTCGTCCGCTGCTCCTGCGACGCCGATCCCGACGGCGGCGGAGCCACCGTCGTGGACCACGTCCGTCTCTTCCCCATCCGCGAGGACGTCCGCTGGGACTATCGCGTCCACGAGCAGATCCTCCCGGCCCTCCGCCGCGCCGGCGTCGACGTCCGTTGGACCGACGCCGTCGTCCGCCACGTCGGATACAACGATCCCGTCGCGCGGCGTGGGAAGCTCGAACGCGACCGCCGCATCCTCGAATCCGAGGCCGCGGATCGGCCCGACGACCCCTTCGTCCTCTTCAACCTCGGCCAGGTCGCCATGGAGTTCGGCGAGGTCCGAGAGGCGCTTGGGTTTCTGCGTCGGAGTCTCGCCGGCTCCGACCCGTCCGCGTCGATCGTCCGCAAGCTGCACGCCCTGATCGCCCGCGGCCACCAGCTCCTCGGCGATTCGCGAGAGGCCATGGCCGCGTGCGACGCCGGCCTGGCCGACGAACCCGACGACGTCGAGCTGCTGTTCCGCAAGGGCGTCCTCCACCGCCTCGGCGGCGCCTCCGACGCGGCCCGGGCCTGCTGGGAGCGGATCTTGACGATCCGCCGCCCCGAGAAATTCGCCAGCGTCGACGAGGGCCTCCACGGCCACGTGACCCGCCGCAACCTCGCCGTCCTGGCCGAGGAGCGCGGCGACCTCGCCGACGCCCGCCGCCATTGGACGGCCGTCCGCGACGCCCGCCCCGACGACCCCGAGCCGAACGCCGCGCTCGAACGAATCGGTCGGGTGCCCGCGGCCGCGGGCCCCGGATGAACCACGCGTCGGCCGATGATCCAAAGTCCGCCGACGGAAACGGATCGCTCGCATCCGGTCTATAAAATCGTCGATGAGGACCAGAGACACCGCTTGGTTTCCGATCCTGGATACTCGAGTATCCGGATGCTCGAACATTTGATCGCGTGGATCCTCCCGACTAGGCTGGCATGGACCACCGGCGATCGAACGATCATCGAAAACCACGGGGACGGTCGCGGCTTCTCTCCGTCAAGGCGAGGGTGAGATGGAATGGTGGATGAGCCCGCCCTCCGCGAGTGCGTCGTTCTGGTCGTCGAGGGACGATCCAGAGAGCAAACCCGCGCGGACGGTCTACGTCTGCTGGAGCGGCGCGGCTACGCGGTGCGAAGGTCCGGCCCGGATCGCGGCCGGACGGCGGAGGAGGCCCTCGCCGCCGGTTACGATGAGTTGCTTTGGATCGACGCCGACGTCGACTTCCATCCCACCGACATCGACCGCCTTCGCCGCCATCCCCAGATTTTCATCGGGGCGGCGTGCCCCGAACTCGACCCGCGCGTCTGCGTCTTCCCGCCAGGAACGCGGCGGGTCCGCTTCGGCGCGGGCGGCGGGGTCGTCCCGGTCCTCGGTCTGGGGTTCCACCTCGTCCTGACCCGGCGGGCTCTCTTCGAGGCGATGCGCCGGGGTCTGGGGTCGCCAGCCTCTTGGTTCGCGCCGGCGGCGGAGGAAGGCGCGGGGGGCCGACCCGGCCTCGACGCCGACTTCGCCTTCTGCGAGCGCGCCCGCCGCGCGGGGGCGTCGGTCCTCCTCGACACGACCATCCGCCTCCGGCCCGTCGGTCTCGGGGCCGCGGCCGCCGCGACGCCTCCGTCGGGCCCCGCCCCCGTCGCGGACGTCGCGCTCGCCGCGCCCCCTCCGCCGTCGCCGCCGGCCGCCCCGCCGCTCCCCGCGTTCCGCGAGCCGGCGCGGCCGCTGCCGCCGGCTTTCCCGCGGCTGCGCGCTTACTTCGTCTCGTACCCGGCTAATCGCGAGAGCCTGCGGCTGACGCTGGAGGACTTCCGACGGAGCGATTGGGGCGAGGAGCCGATCGTCTTCGTCCAGCCCGAGGACTGGCCGACGGGCAAGCCGTCGGCGTCGCGCAACTACCGCCGCGTTCTGGAACGCGCCCGCGACGACGACTGCGACTTCGCGGTGGTCCTCGAAGACGACGTGCGCGTCAACCGATGGCTGCGGCGCAACCTGACGACCAACCCCCTGGTCCGCCGCGACCAGTGCGACTACCTCGGCCTCTTCATGCCCGACCTGATCGCCTCCCCCTGGCTGCGGCGCGAGCGGCGTCTGGGCTACCGCTTGGCCAAGCCGCTCTACGTCGGCCCCGACCGGCTTTGGGAGCGGCATCGGATCTGGGGTAGCCAGGGCTACGTCCTGTCGCGGCGGTTCCTGCGGGCGGCGCTGGAGCGGTGGGACGACCTCGCCGAGGGGCAGGACTCGCGCGTGCTCGCCGCGTGCTCGGAATTGGTCCTGCCGTTGTGGTACACCTGCCCCTGCCTGCTGGAGCACGCCCCGCTGACCTCGGCGTTCGGCACGCCGACCGCCCGCGCGCCGGACTTCGACCGGGAGTTCCGCCTGGAGATCGGCCCCGGGTTCCAGCCTCCCGAGGGGGTGCCCGGCCGGTTGAGCCGGGACGAGGGATCGCTTCTGTGGGAGCTGGCCGCCGACCGCCGCGCGCTGGAATCGGGCACGGGCCGGGGCCGCGCCACGGTCTGCCTGGCGCAGCGCGCCCGCCGGGTGGTCAGCGTCGACGCGGCGGACCAGTCCGAGGCGGAGGAATGGACGCGGCGCTACCAGGTCCGGGACCGCGTCGCGTTCCGACGGGGCGGATTCGATCGAGTCGCCCCCGGCCTCGGGGAGCGGTTCGACCTGGTCCTGACGACCGCCGAGGGCGATCCCTCCGGCGTCGGGCGCGACGTCGAGGCGGCGCTGGCGGTCCTGGAGCCGGGCGGGTCGATGGCCTTCCTCGGCTATCCCGACCCCCGGTGGCCGGAGACGCGGCGGGTCGTGGACGACTTCGCGCACCGCCTGGGCTGGAGGCGGGTCGCCCAGGAGGACTTCCTGGGGGTCTTCCAGACCCGAGGCCCCGCGGTCTGATCGATCGTCGAGGGGTCCGAGTCATTCCGACGGCGGCGGGGCCGCGCCCTTGACGGGATGGTAGATCCCCGGCCGGGTCGCGTCGAAGGCGATCAGCCTGGGGTCGTAGGAGTTCATCCTCCGTTTCGGCTCGGGAAGCTCCGTCAAGGGGAAGCCGTGGGACCGCAGGAGCGTCCCCAGCCTCAGCTCGCAGAAGACGTCGGAGGGGATCGGCCCGGCCGCGACCGCGGCCAACGCCCGATGCGACAGGAGCGTCCCGTTCAACGGCAGCAGGCCGCCGGCGTGAGGACGCAAGGGTTCGGGCAACCGTCCGAGTTGGTGGAACCAGAACCAGTCGGGGTCGCGCTCGATCCGCTTGGCCACGGCCCCGGCGGCGTCGGCGTCCCAGACCTCGTCGTAGAACTCCCGCACCGGCATCGTCGCCAGCGTGTCCCATTCGAGCAGGACGTAGCGTTCGGCGCGGACCCCGCCGTGGAGGAACCAGCGGTACAGGACCGTGTCGGCCCCGCCCCACGGATGCTCGTCGGCCCACCGGGTCGTCAAGCGGGCGACGTCGAGGGCCCCGTCGACGTGCTCCGAGGCGGCGTTGCAGACGGCGACGACCGGATAAGGGTTGAGCCGGCGCAGTAAGTCCAGATGGGCCCGGGTCGTCGGGTCGTCTCGGTAATGCGCGAACAGGATGCAGCACTCCAGCATCGCGCCCCCTCGTCGGATCGGTCTCGAAAGCCCCTCGCGACGCGCCGCCTCTCGGACGCCGGCATGGCCGAGCTTATCTTCGCCTCGGGCGCGTTGAAAGCCTCGGCCGCGGAACATTGAAAATTATTCAATGCGTTCGGTTCGACGAGCCATGCGCCGAAGCGAACGGCGGCCGCGGCGGATTGACGCTCATGACGACCCATCCCCCGATGTCGGCCGGGATCCCGAGGATACACGGTCGAACGTCGGCCCCGCCGCGCCGATCCACGGTTCGGGCTCGACCGGAACGACGAGCGGGTCCAGCGAAATGCCGAGGTACGCGTAGGACTCGATCGTCGCCCCGCCGACCCCCTCGGTGATCGCCGCGATCCGGCCGATCGCGTCGTCCAGGTGCCTTATTGGCTCCTGACCCCTTTTCCGCCTCCGAACGAGCGGCCGTCCTTGGCGGTCGTGTTGCCGGCGGCGTCGTAGGTCGGGGCGCCGGCGGTCGATCCGCCGACCGAGGCCGTCTCGTTGGCCTCGTTGAAGGTCCTGGCGATGGTGGCGCCGTTCGTGGTCGCCGACGCCTGGTTGCCCCGCGCGTCGAGGGTCCACGACTGCTGGAGGGTGGGGGAGGCGATCGCGTCGTTGGCGGCCGAGAGGACGCCGCGCTTCATCGAGGTCAACCGTTGGAGCTGGTCGTACCGGTACAGCTCGCTCAGGGCGGCGTTCACCAGGTCGTCGCGGTACAGGGCGTTCCCGCCGCGATCGTAACCGTATTGGAGGCGGACGGCGGACGTCCCGGCGGCGGGGCCGGCGGTCCAGACCCAGTTCTGGTCGACCACCCGGCCGAAGCGGTCGAGCCCGGAGTAGAGGTCGCCCGCGTCGGAGCCGGCGGCGGCGTCGGAGCCGGCGCGGACGTGGGACAGCTTGACCCCCGCCCCCGGCCGGACCCGCTCGACGACCGTGGCGAGGCCGAGGTACGCGTAGGACTCGATCGTCGCCCCGCCGGCGCCCTCGGCGATCGCCGCGATCCGGCCGAAACCAAGCCAGGCCCCAGGTTTCCTGGGATTTCCCCTCAGCCGCCATTCAGAAGGATCGGCGACCCAGCCAAGTCAGCCTTGCAAAGGGCGACCTCCTCGACCGGAACCCGCCACAGGTGCAAGCCGTACTCAGTTATTCGCTCCAGCGAGCATTCGGGACGCCGTCGAATGAAATCGCGCAGCGTTAACCCCTCGCGGACGTCGGAGGCGAGTTGGGCCTCGTTCAAGAGGTTGTACGGGTGGACGTCGCGAAGGGACGTCATCCGAACCGCCCCAGGCGCGGCGTACCAGGCGCACAGCGACTTGTACTCCCCTGGAGACAGTTTGCCATTGGCGAGCCCCGAGATATAGAGTTCGGGTCGTGATTCCACGCTCGCCGAGAAGCCATATCCGAATCCCCACGGGCACAGTTCGACCATCGATCGCAGCAAGGATTCGTATCGATCCGAATGGAATTCGACGAAAGCCTCGTTGACGACTACGGCCGCCATGAGCTCGTGGGGCGTGTGAGACGCATCGATATTAGAATAATACAGAAATGATTTTGCAAACGAATCATAGGCCGGAGCGTCGCTCCCCTTGGGATTGGCGGCGATGGACAAGCTCGTGACATTGTCGAAATTCGATTTGAGAAGCTTGGAGTGTGTCTGGCCCTGGAACTTGACGTATTTATCGGAATATCCAGCCCCGCCAAACCCGATGTAAGTCGGGCCGGAGCCCCAACCACGCATCCACTCGGTGACGATCGAATGGAAGCGACCAAATAATTCGCCCCCCGGCGGATCGACGCCGTAGTTGTGAAGGCCCAGGGCCGACGCCGAATCGCGTAGATCCATACCTGACTCCTTCCCGGAAGCTTGGTGGTCGGCGCTGCCCCGTCGAAACGAGGCGGACGCCGAAAAGCAGTCGATATTCTACGGCTTCTTCGTCGTCGGAAGAACCACCCATGGCGGCTGCGGCGCGAATCCTTGTCCGCGCAGTTGCTCGTTCAGATATTGATTCCGGATTATAAGATTCAATTCTTCGTCGCTCTTCGATTGCACCTCGATCCGCACGACCTTCCCGTCCTTGTACACGGACACCACGTCCGGGCGCCGATTCGGGGCGATGGTCCTCGGAGCCAACTCCAAGGCTCGATTGTACCCGTGGTCGAGATGGACGCTCTGGACTTCCGGCTTCTTGGCCTCGGCGATCGCTTCTCGGTAGGTTCGGAATCGATGACCAGGAGTCCCGGTCTTCTGAGCCCTACCGCTGATTTTCGCCTTCCATGCCTTGCCGGTCGGAACCCGGCAGGAACGAAGGGAAGACGCCGCGTCGCCAAGGGCGTCGACGACCCTCCCCGCTCCCCTGGCGACCCCGTTGCTCGCCAGTTCCTTGCCCCCCTCGCTGGCCACGGTCGCCAGCATCTGGCCGGCCATGCCCTGGGCCATCCTCAGCGACGTGGCGCCGTCGGCGCCCGACGCCCGCCTCCAGTTTCCTGCGGATTGCACGTAGCCTGGGTCATAGGGGTCCGGGATGTTCGGGGCCAGGGGCGCGGTCGGAGTGTAATTACCGTACAGATAGTTGAAGAACGTCTCGTACCAGCCGTCCTCCGCGAACAACCCGCTGGGATCGACGTAATTGACGGGGTTGCCGGCGACGAAGCGGTAGAGGTTGGGGTCCATTCCGGCCAGCCCGATCGGGTCGCGCTCCATCCACGTCCCCGAGGCGGGGTCGTAGTCGCGGAAGCCGAACTGGTAGAGTCCGGTGGCGTAATCGTAGCGGCCGCCCTGGAAGAGTTGCCGCGCGTTGTAGGGGCTGGAGGCCCTGGGGACGCCGGCGGCGTTCAGGACCGCGACGGCGCCGAAGGGGGCGTAGGCGTAACGCTCCACGACGTTGCCGGCGGCGGCCCCGGAGCCGACCAGGGCGACGACGTTGCCGTTGGCGTCCTGGAGGGAATAGGTGCGCCAGTCGGGTTCGGCGGGGCCGGCGACGTCCGGGTAGACGTCGTGGAGGACGAGGGCGCCGTCGACGCCGAGCACGTTCTGGGTGCCGAACGAGCCGACCCGCTCCTCGATCGGCTCGGACCCGTCGAAGTAGACGTCGGCGGTTCCCGTCAGGGACGAGGTCTCGACGACCCCGCGCCGCAGGGCGTCGTAGGCGTAGGACGCCAGCGTGGTCGCCCCCTGGACGACCCGCTTCAAGCGGCCCCAGGCGTCGTAGACGAACGAGCGGCCGTCCTTCTGGACCGTGTTGCCGGCGGCGTCGTAGACGGGCGCCGATCCGCCGGAGACCGAGGCCGTCTCGTTGGCCTCGTTGAAGGTCCTGGCGACGGTGGCGCCGTTCGTGGTCGCGCCGGTCTGGTTGCCGCGCGCGTCGAGGGCCCACGACTGCTGGAGCGTCGGCGACGGGACCGCGTCGTTGGTCGCCGAGAGGACGCCGCGCTTGAAGGAGGTCAGGCGGTCGAGTTGGTCGTAGCGGTACAGCTCGCCCAGGGCGGCGTTCACGAGGTCGTCGCGGTACAGGGCGTTCCCGCCGCGATCGTAGCCGTATTGGAGGCGGACGGCGGACGTCCCGGCGGCGGGGCCGTCGGTCCAGACCCAGTTCTGGTCGACCACCCGGCCGAAGCGGTCGAGCCCGGAGTA
>ERZ778018.1315-NODE-1315-length-21657-cov-10.502546_pt1 | contig 21657 bp, 10 predicted proteins | sample MGYA00375748_ERZ778018 | MGnify/ENA primary metagenome ERZ778018 (study PRJEB29350, sample SAMN05509839) | bioreactor metagenome | biome: bioreactor; material: wastewater | place: South Africa: University of Cape Town | collected 2014-04-22 ... | reverse complement strand
CCTTGTGGGAGAAGGTGCCCCGAGGAACGCTGCCGAAACAACTTCCGGGAATCCTGCGGGGTCGACTCGCGTGGCCTCGAACCGTAAATCCGGGGAATCAAGGGCCTCGTAGACGGCCGGCGCCTTCTCCGTCGTGGAATTCATCCACGGATTACCCGGATTGACGCAGATTCAGATCGGAAAATTCAATTTAATCTGTGTTAATCTGAGAAATCTGTGGATATTCTCTCTCAGGTCGTTCACGGGAAGTTGTTTCGGCAGCGTTCCAAGGGGCGGATGAGGGGAGGCGCGACCGAAAGCCTTGGGAAACGCCTCCCCTCATCCGGCCTTCGGCCACCTTCTCCCACAAGGGGAGAAGGGATGATCGCCATCACTCGTTCTCGAAGGCTTCAACGAAGCGGACCCACCTTCCTAAAGGCACGAGCCGTCCCGCCGACGCCCCGAGGTCAGGCGAGGTCCAGCATGCGCTGAAGCGCCTCGCGGGCCGACGACTTGACGGCGTCGGGGACGCGGACGCGGTTGACCGGCGTGCCGCGGGCGAGGTTCTCCAGGCACCAGGCCAGGTGCGGCAGATCGATACGGTACATCGTGGAGCACATGCAGACCATGGGGGAGAGGAAATGGACCGTCTTGTCGGGGTTCTCCTTCGCCAGGCGGTTGACCAGGTGCAGCTCGGTCCCCACGGCCCACTCGGAGCCGGCCGGGGCGGCCTCGATCGTCTTGAGGATGAACTCGGTGGAACCGACCAGGTCGGCGGCGTCGACCACCGCCATCGAGCATTCCGGATGCACCAGGACCTTGATCCCCGGACGCCGCTCGCGGAACTGGGCGACGTGCGCCGGCTTGAACATCTGATGCACGGAGCAATGTCCGCGCCAGAGGACGATCCGGCTCCGCTCGATCGCCTCCCGGGAGTTGCCGCCGAGTTCGCGACGGGGGTTCCAGACGGTCATCTCCTCCAGCGGCACGCCCATGGCGCGGGCGGTGTTGGCGCCCAGGTGCTGGTCTGGGAAGAACAGGGCGCGGCGGCGGCGGGCGAACGCCCAGTCGAGGACTTTCTTGGCGTTGGAGCTGGTGCAGACGATCCCCCCCTTGCGGCCGCAGAACGCCTTCAGCTCGGCCGTGGAGTTGATGTAGGTGACCGGGGTCACGTCATCGACGTCGATCACGTCGGCCAGGTCGGCCCAGGCGGCCTCGACCGAGTCCAGGTCGGCCATGTCGGCCATGCTGCAACCGGCGGAGAGGTCCGGGAGATAGACGTCGACCTCCTCTCGGGAGAGGACGTCGGCGGTCTCGGCCATGAAGTGGACGCCGCAGAAGACGATCGACTCGCACTCCCGGCTGGCGGCCGCGAGCTGGCTGAGCTTCAAGCTGTCGCCGCGAAGGTCGGCGAACCGGACGACCTCGTCTTGTTGGTAGTGATGTCCCAGGATCAAGAGCGACTCGCCCAACCCCTCCTTGACGGCCTCGACGCGCCGTTGCAGTTCGGCGTCGGAGGCGTGGCGGAAGTCCTCGAACGGCAGGGGCTCGGCGGCGAGGGCGGGCGCGTGGGTGTTCATAGGGTGGGCGGGGGTCCTTCTGTGGGCCGGCGCGGAGCCGCGGTTGGAAATCGGGGCCGGGATTGACCGTCACGGGTATTATAGCCGAGTATCGTAATCAGGGTAACGAAGCGACGACGCGCCGGCGACGCCGGATCGCGCGGGCCGTCGGCGTCCATCCCCGCCCGACGGTCGGCGTCGGGCCCAGTCGAACGAGCCGAGGAAGGTCCCCGTGGAGTCCGAGGCCGCCGTCATTCTGGTCGTGGCTCCCGTCGATCCCGAGCGCTCGACGCTGCGCGCCATGTTGAACGGCGCCGGCTACGGCGTCCACGAGGCCGATCGCGACCGCGCCGCGGTGGCCGAGGCCGTCCGCGTCCGCCCCCACTTGATCGTCCTGGGCCGGAGCCTCTCCCAGGACGACGAGACGCGCCTCTGCCGGGCGATCCGCGGCGAGGCGTCGCTCTCCGGCACGCCGATCCTCATCATGACCGACGCCCGCGCCGACGCGGTTGCGTTGGCGGGGCTGGACGCCGGGGCCGACGACTACGTCCAGTACGACTCGGCGCCCGAGTTGGTCCTGGCCCGGATCCGCCGCTTGATCCATTACCGCAAGATGGCCGGGCTGGCGATGCTCGATCGCCAACTCGTGCAGGTCGGCCGCTTGCTGGCGGGGATCGTGCATGAGATCCGCGGGCCGCTGTCGGTCATCCGGGGGGGGGCGGAACTGCTGAAGCTCGGCCTGGCGGATCGGCCCGACGACCTCCAGTGGGTCGATTCGATCCTCCGGGGCGCGAGTCTGTTGCAGATCCGGCTGGAGCACCTGATGGGCGCGGTGCGATCCGGGCCGGTCCAGATGCAGCCGATCGACGTCGGCTCGCTGTTGACCGAGACGGTCGACCTCTTCGTCCGCGGCCTGCCGCCGAACCATCTGCCGGTGACGGTCAAAACGGCCGACGGCGGCCCCTCGCTCCACGTCCGCGGCGACGCCGGCCGGCTGATGCAGGTCCTCTTCGACCTGCTCTCCAACGCCCATCAGGCGATCGTCGGCGCCGGCAGGCAAGGGTCGATCGTCGTCCGCTCGACGCGGGTCGACGACCGCCGGCGCGCCTGGGCGCGGATCGACGTGGCCGACGACGGCCCCGGCGTCCCCGACGTCTACCTGAAGCGGATCTTCGAGCCCTTCTTCACCACCCGCGGCGGCGGCGCCGGCTACGGCTTGTACCTGGCCTCGGAGATCTGCCGCGAACTCGGCGGCCGGCTGGAGGCCGCCAACAACGCCGAGGGGGGCGCCTGCTTCTCCGTCTTCCTCCCCGCCCACGAGCCTGACGCCCCGGTCGCGACATACGACTGACGGCGGCGGTCACGCTTCGTCCCGGCCCCGTCGCGGTCGTAGCTCGGTGAATTCGCGGGTCCGGCGGGCGACGGCCTGCTCGGTCGGCAATCGCTCCATCGAGCTTGCGCCGTAGAAGCCGTCGAGCCCCTCGACCCGCTCCAGAACGTAACGCGCGTCTTCGGGCTCGGCGATCGGCCCGCCGTGGCAGAGGACCAGGACGTCCGACCGCGCCCCCCGCGCGGCGGTCGTGATAGCGGCGACCTCGCCCACGCAGTCGTCGAGCGTCCTGGCGGTCCCGGCGCCGATCGTCCCGCCGGTGGTCAGGCCCATGTGGGCGACGATCAGGTCGGCCCCCGCCAGGGTCAGGGCGCGGGCCTGGTCGGGGTCGAAGGCGTAGGGGGTCGTCAGCAGGTCCAGGGCGCGGGCGCGGCGGACGAGCTCGACCTCCAGGTCGAAGCCCATCCCGGTCTCCTCCAGGTTCCTCCGAAACGCGCCGTCGATCAGCCCGACCGTCGGGAAGTTCTGGATCCCCGCGAACCCCAACGCCTTCAGTTCGGCCAGGAAACGGTCCAGGATCAGGAACGGGTCGCTGGCGCAGACGCCGGCCAGGACGGGCGTATGCTTGACGGCGGTGAGGACCTCGAAGGCCATCTCCTTGACGATCGCGTTGGCGTTGCCGTAGGGCATCAGCCCGGCGAGCGAGCCGCGGCCGGCCATCCGGAACCGGCCCGAGTTGTAGATGACGATCAGGTCGATCCCGCCGGCCTCCTCGCACTTGGCGCTCAGGCCGGTCCCGGCGCCGCCGCCGACGACGGGGATCCCCGCGGCCCTTTTCTCGTAAAGCCCCTCCAGGATCGATGCGCGCGATTCGGCCATGACGATGCTCCGATGGGTCAAGAGTCCAGCCGCGCCAAGAGCTCGGCCGCCAGCGCCCGAGCGAACTTCGGGTCGTTGACGTGGAGTGGGAGCCGGCGGACGACCCGGAAGGCGTCGGTCGCGACGACCTCCTCGATCGTCTCGAACAGCGCGGCGTCGGCGTCGGGGTCGTGGAACGGGCCGCCGGGAAGGTCGAGCCCGGAGAGCCCCTTCTCGGGGATCAGAAGCGCCACCGGCGAGCGCCAGCGGTTGAGCTTTTCGCCGATCCAGCGGCCGATACGGCGGTTTTCCTCGGGAGTCGTCCGCATGAGCGTGACTTGGGCGTTGTGGACGTGCAGCCGTCGGCCGCGGTACTTCTCGGGGACCGTCGCGAGCGCCCCGAAGTTCACCATGTCGAGCGCGCCCAGGCTCAGGACGCAGGGGATTCGGGCTTCGATCTGGGCGTCGAAGCGGTCCTCGCCGCAGGGGAAGACGCCGCCCGTGAGGAAGTCGGCGACCTCGGTGGTGGTGACGTCCAGAACGCCTCGGATCAGACCGGATCGGACCAGCCCTTCCATCGCTCGGCCGCCGACGCCGGTGGCGTGGAACGTCAGGGCGTCGTATCCGCGGGCCTCAAGCGTCTTGCGCGCCGCGTCGACGCAAGGGGTGGTCAGGCCGAACATGGTCAGTCCCAGGGCGGGGCGGTCGACGACGATCGGCCGGGCGTCGCGGACCATGCCGGCGATCGCGCGCGCGGCGTTGCCCAGGATCGTCCGCGACACGGCGTTGAGCCCGGCGACGTCGACCACCGACGGCAGCATCGCCAGGTCGCTGACGCCGACGTAGGCCGAAACGTCGCCGGCCGCCACGGTGGAGACCATCAGCTTAGGCGCGCCGATCGGCAAGCCGCGCAACGCCGGCGCGATCAGCGCCGTGCCGCCGCTGCCGCCGATCCCGACGGCGCCGGCGAGCCTCCCCGCGGCGTGTTCCTCGCGAAGGAATCGCGCGAGGGCCGCCGACGCCGCGGCGATCGCCTCGCCGCGGTCGGCGTCAGGATCGCGGATCGCGACGATCGAGACGTCGGCCGCGGCGTCCGGCTCCCCCTTGGTCCCGACGTCGACGACCCGGACCTCCGCGCCGGCCTCTCGAATCCGATCGGCGAGGAAGCGCGCCTCCTCCCCCTTGGTGTCCATGGTCGCGATCGCATAGACGGCGGGGGTCATCGTCGATCCTCTCGCGGGGACGGGCCGGGTCGCGTCCGTCACGATCGCTCAAACCTCCCGCCCGGTCAAGGCGCGGGGCCGTTCCAACGGGGCGAGCCGGTTCTTCGACCCGAGGCCGAGACCCTTGCGACGGCTCGCGGCGTCCGCTAGTCTCCCCTTGAAGTGGTACGGTCCTGGGGGGAATTGATGATGACGCGCCAGATCCGCCTCGACGTGCTTCTTGGGTTGCTCGCGATCGCGCTTTCTGCCGTCGCCGTCCGGGCCGAGGGGCCCTGGACGGTCGGCGAGCCGATCGTCACCTACTGGGCCGGTCCCGGCTATCCGGGAGGTGGGCCGCTGGACGACGCCGCGGCGGAGCAAATCGTGGCGGGAGGGTGGAACCTCGCCTGGTGTTCGAACGTCGAGGACCTCGACGCGGCCCGTCGGCACGGCCTTCGGGCGCTGTTCGTCGACCCCTTGATCGCGCCGGCGTCCCTGAACGACCCCGAACGCCGCGAGGCCCTGACCGCGCTGGTGGATCGCGTCCGCGCGCACCCGGCCCTGTACGCCTATCACGTCGTCGACGAGCCCAGCGCCGCGGCCTTCCCGGCGCTGGGCGAGATCGTGGCTTTTCTCCGCGAGCGCGATCCGGCCCACCTGGCGTATATCAACCTGCTGCCGACTTACGCCGACAACGAACAGCTCGGGGTCGAGGGGCCGATCCTGGACGCCTACAAGGAACACCTCCGGCGGTTCGTCGAGACCGTCCGCCCCGGCTTGCTGAGTTACGACCATTACCAGTTCCGCCGCGGCGACGACGCCCCGGACTACTTCCTCAACCTGGCCCTGGTCCGAAACCAGGCCCTCGATTCCGACCTGCCGTTTCTGAACATCGTCCAGGCCAGCTCGTGGGTGCCGGGCGAGGCCGCGTCCCCCGACAGCCCCCGCGTCCCCGGCCCCGACGAGATGCGCTTCCTCGTCTACACGACGCTCGCCTACGGGGCGCAAGGTATCTCGTACTACGTCTATCACTACCCGAAGCACGAGGGGGGGATGATCGACCCCGACGGCCGGCCGTCGCCGCGCTACGAGGCCCTCAAGACCCTGAACCGCGAGTTCGCGGCGATCGCCCGCGAATTGCAGCCGCTCCGCTCCCTGGCCGTGTATCACGCCGGGATGGAACCTCCCGGCGCGGTGGCCCTTCCCGAGGGCGAGCCGTTCCGTCTGGACCCGCCCGTCCCCTCCGAGCCCTTTCACCCCGGCGACCGCGCGCGCGGCGTGCTCCTGGGTTTGTTCGGTCCCGCCGCCGCGGGCGCGGAAGCGACCGCCACCCACGCGGTGGTCGTGAACCTCGACTACAAGGCCGAGCGGACGACGACCCTGGTCGGCCCCGCCCCCCTGGAGGTCTTCGACGCCACCACCGGCAAATGGGGCCCGGCCGACGGCCCTCGCGTCGAGCTTCGCCTCCCCGGCGGGGTCGGAACGCTCATCCGCCTGGCGCGCTGAGCGTCTGCCCCATAAGGGTGAACGACGACCATAACAGTCTTCCCCCCTCGCGGGGGAAGACAGACGCCGAAGGCGTCAGATGAGCGACTGTGTTTCCGCCCGGGGCGATTCGCGATCGTTTTTCGTGGAAAACCCCGAGCTTCAACACCGTCACTCTGGTCCTTCGGACATACAAGGGGGACGACGCGACCGGAAGCCGTCGGAACGTCGAACGCCGGCCCCGGCGGCACGGGATCGCGACGGCCTTCTCGCTCGCCCCCCCTCATCCGGCCCTTCGGGCCACCTTCCCCCGCGAAGGGGGGAAGGCCGTTACGCCGATCGCAATATCCTCATGGGACGGACTCTGACTCGGGGACGCCCGTCCGCGATCGTCGTCGGCTTCAAGCCTCGTTCCGAAGCGAGACCGCCAGCCGCCGCAGCCCCTCTTCAATGGAGACGGTGGGGACGTAGTCCAGGTCGCGGCGGGCGGCGGAGAGGTCGTACCAGTGCGCGGTGGACAGCTCGTGGGCCAGGAACCGCGTCATCCTCGGCTCGCCGGGAAGGCGGAGGACGCGATAGACCGTCTCAAGCGCCCCGCCCAGGGCGACCGCCAGCCGCTTGGGGACCGTCCGCCGCACCGGAGGCAGCCCGGCGACGTCCAGGAAGCGGTCGACCATGTCCCAGAGCGGCACCGGCTCCCCCTGGGCGACGAAGTAGACCTTGCCGGCGATCGCCGAACCGACGTCCAGCCGGTCGGCCGCCAGCAGGTGGGCGAGCGCCGCGTTGTCGATGTACGTCAGGTCGATCAGCGGGTTGCGCCGGCCGATCCGGAACAGCCGCTTCGCCCGCGCCCGCGCGTAGATCCGCGGCAGGATGTTGTTGTCGCCCGGCCCCCAGATGAGATGGGGACGGAGGACGACCGTCGCCAGGGCGTCGTCGTTCGCCTTCAGGACCAGTTTCTCGGCCGCTGCCTTGGTCTCGGGATAGGCGGCCTCGTAACGGTCGGCGTAAGGGGCCGATTCGTCGGCGCCCTCCAGATCGGCGCCGTGGAAGACGACGCTGGGCGAACTGGTGTGGATCAGCTTGCGGACGCCGAACCGCCGGCAGGCGTCCAGGACGTTCCGCGCGCCGTCGACGTTGGAGCGCTGATACTCCGCGCGAGGCCCCCACAACCCGGCCTTGGCGGCGACGTGGAAGACGGCCTGACAACCCTCGACGGCCCGGTCGACGGCGGCGGGGTCGGCCACGTCCCCCTGGATTTGCTCGACGTCGAGCGCGACGAGCCGGTCGTGGCGGCTTCGCGACAGCGACCGGACGGTCAGCCCGCGATCGCGGAGCATGGCGACGATCGCGCCTCCCAGGAAGCCGCCGCCGCCGGTGACCAGGACGGGCCGGGACGGATCGAGGGTCACGGCTTCACCTTCCGCGCGGCCCACGCGGCCAGCTTCTCGCGGAAGATCTTCGAGTTGTGCCGCACGTCGACCGGGAACGACGGATGGAAGAGGATCGTCCGGATCTCGCGCGTATGCTCGAACCGCTCGCCGATCGCCAGAAGTTCCTCCCGGACGCGGCCGCGGTCGCGACGTCCCAGCCGGCGATTCGGCTCGACGCAGAGCGCGGCGACCTTCCCCGACGGCCCGTCCACCCCCACCAGCGCGGTGCGGGCGACGTCGGGATGGACGTCGAAGACGCGCTCGACGCAAATCGTGTGCAGCGTCCGCGCGGGCGTCTCGACGCGGTGGGCCTTGCGGCCGCAGAACCAGAGCCGGCCGCGGTCGTCGAAGTAGCCGACGTCCCCCATGCGATGGTGGAACGTCCCGCGCGCCGGGTCCTGGATCTTGGCCAGGGCGGTCGCCTCGGGCCGGCCGAAGTACTCGCGAGTGACGACCGGGCCGGAGACGACGATCTCGCCGATCTCGCCCGTCGGGAGTTCCAGGTCGTCGGTCCAGGTGGGGATCGGGTCGTCGGTGATCTTGATGACGCGGGCCGTCACCGTGTCGCAAGGGAGGCCGACGCAGACGCCGCGGCCCTGATCGGTCCAGGCGCGGGTCTCGTTCAGGATCTCGTCGCCGCCGATGGAGGCGACGGGGAGCGACTCGGTCGCGCCGTAGGGCGTGAACACCTGGGCCGGCGGGCTTAACAGCGACGCGAAGGTCGCGATCGTCGCGGGGTTCGCGGGGGCGCCGGCCGTGACGACGCGGCGGAGCGTCGGCAGCTTGCGGCCGGACCTCGCCAGCGCGGGGCCGACCCGCCTAAGCAGCGCGGGGGAGCCGAAGAGGTTGGTGGGACCGAAGTCCTCGATCGCCTCGTAGATCGCCTCGGGGTCGACCCTGGCCGGCCGGGTCGGGTCCATCCGGGGGACGATCGACGTCATCCCCAGCGCCGGCGCGAACAGCGCGAACAGCGGGAAGGTGCAAAGGTCGACCTCGCCGGGGCGGATGTCGTACAACTCGCGGAAAGCCGCCACCTGCGCCTCGAAGATGGCGTGGGTGTAGACGGCCCCCTTGGGGGCGCCGGTGCTGCCGCTGGTGAAGAGGATCGCGGCGGCCTCGCCGTCGCCCACCCCGCGATCGACCGGCGCGGCGACCCGGCCGTCGGCGATCGCGGCGCGGCCAAGGGCGCGGAGGCGGTCGAGCGGGCGGCCGGTTCGAATCGTCCGGCGGATCGTCCGCTTGCCCCAACCCAACAGGCGGCGGGCGATCAGGGCCTTGGGGATGCCGATGAACAACTCCGGCGCGGCCTCGTCCAGACAACGACCCAGGCTTTTTATACCCATCCCCGGATCGATGAGGACGGGTACGACCCCCGCCTTGAAGACGCCGAAGACCAGCGCGAAGAAGTCCAGCCCCGGCGGGACCATCACGGCCGCGCGGGCGCCTCGGGGGACGTCCGTGGCGATCAACCCGGCGGCGAGGGCGTCGCTGTCGCGGTCGAGTTGGCGGAACGTGAAGTGCGCGTACCTCATCTTCCCGCCCGCGCCGCGCCCCTGGGGGACGACCGCCGCGGCTTGATGGGGCCGCGACTCGGCGATCGCGCGGAGGTGGGAGGCGATGTTCGCCGACTCCGTCTCTTGGTCAACCGCGGCCATCGACGGAGGGCTCCGAGGGTCGGTCCAGGAAGTCGCGGATCAACGGGACCAGCGCCGCCGCCTCGTCTTCCAGGATGTAGTGTCCGGCGTTGGGGAAGCGATGGACCTCGGCGTCGGGGAACCGCTTTCGCCATTCGCGGAGGAACGGCTCGTCGAAGACGAAGTCCCGCATCCCCCAGGCGATGAGCATGGGGACGTGGGCCAGGAGCGGCAGCCGTTCCTGGGTATCGGTCACCAGGTCGTAGGCGCGGTCGCCGGGCTCCAGCGGGATGTCCTGGACGAAGCGGTGGATGGCGATCCGATCGGCCCAACCGCCGTAGGGCGCGGCGTAGGCGTCTCGGAGCGACTTGGACATCCGTCGGTTCTTGCAGCCGATCCAGGCGGTCCCGCGGACGAAGGCGTTGAGTCCCCGGACCAGCCACGCGCCCAGCGCGGTGTCGCGGCAGACGCGAAGCGCCCACGGGAACGTCTTGTCCGCGGGCATGTGGAAGCCGGCCGTGTTCATGACGACGAGTTTCGCGATCCGTTCCGGCCGCCGCGCCGCGAAGGCCGCGCCGATCATCCCGCCCCAGTCGTGGACGACCAGCGAGACGTCCTCGTCGACGCCGAGATGGTCGAGCAGGCGTTCCAGGTCGCCGACGCGGTTCTCCAGGGTGTAGCCGTAGCGGGCGTCGCCGGGTTTGTCGGAGAGGCCGCAGCCGATGTGGTCCGGGACGATGACCCGGTGGGTCGGCGAGACGGCCTCGACCAGCGCGCGGTAGTAGAACGACCACGACGGGTTGCCGTGGAGCATGACGACGGGGGGGCCCTCCCCCTCGTCCAGGTAGTGGAGGGTCAGGCCGTCGCGGTCCCAGTCGCGGCCGGGGTGGGCGGCGAGGAAGGCGGCGAACTCGGGATTGGCGGCGGTCGTCGTCGTCGCCATCACCACTCCAGGCCCAGCATCAGGCAGTTCAACCCGCTGCCGATCCCCAAAAACGCCGCCCGGTCGCCGGGGTTCAGGACGCCGCGGTCCTCGGCGATGGCGGCGGTCATCGGCAGGGCGACGGTCCCCATGTTCCCCAGGTAGGCGAACGTCGAGAAGTCCTTCTCCAGCGGCACGCCGATGGAGCGCAGGATCGCGTCGCGGTGCGACCCGCCGACCTGGTGGCAGATGACCCGGTCGACCTTCTCGCGGATCCAGCCCAGGCCGCCTAAAAACGCTTGCCAGGTCTTCACGCCCAGTTCGACGCCGTGGGTGAGGACCGCGGCGGAGTCGGTCGCCGTGAACGCCCGCAAAAGCCCCGGCGCCGAGGGGCCCGCGTCCTCCACGCCCCAGCGGCAGAGGCGGTTGAACTGCGGCGCGGTCCGGATCGTCCCGCCCAGCAGGCGGCGCCGCTTCAGCCGGGAGAGCGAGCCGTCGGTCAACAGCACGGCCACGGCCCCGGACCCGCCGGTGAGCGTCGCCAGGGCGTACTTGAAGAAGTCCATCGACGGGTTCTGAAGCATCCGGGCGATCATCGTCTCGTTGATCTCCCGCGCGGTCTCGCAGGCGACGACCAGCCCGGCCTTGATCTGGCCCAACTCGATCCGGTTGGCGACGTCGATCATGCCGTCGATGACGCCCAGGCAGGCGTTGCTCAGGTCGTGGACGACGGCCGCGGGGCTCACGCCGAGTTCCGCCGCGACCCGGCAGGCGGTCGCCGGCTCGTACTCCTCGCGGCAGACGCCGCCGTAGACGACCGCCTCCACGTCTCCGGCGGCGATCTCGGCCGCCTCAAGCGCCTTGCCGGCCGCGGCGATCGCGCCGTCGGCCACCAGGTGCCCCTCCTCCCACCATCGCCGCTCCACGATCCCGGTGAGCGCCTCTAGCTGGCCGACGCTCAGGTGGAGCTTCTCGTACACCGGCGCGAGCCGCTCCTCCAACTCCGCCGACGAGACGACCACCGGGGCGACCTCGTAGCCGATCGCCTCCATGAAGACGTTCCGATACTTCATCGATGCCATGGGGGCCGCCGCAAAGGTGGGAGGGATCGATCGATCAGTCGGGCGCGACTTCCAGCGCGTAGCCGGTCATGTGGTAGATGGGCAGGCCATCGGCCAGGAGCACGCCGTCGGCCGTCACCCGCCTTCGGGCGTCATCGACGGCCGTGATCCACGCCTGGCTCGTCACCTTCCGACGGCTCGGCGGCACCTGGCCGCGGTACGACCAACCGTGCGCCGCGCCCAGGGCGGGCGACGCGAACACGGCGCGCTCGTCCACGCCCCATCGCGATTCCACAAAGACTTTAAGGAGTTGCAGCAGCGATTCCAAGCCCAATGACCCCGGCCAGACCGGGTCGTCCCGGAAATGCGCCTGGAAGAACCACGCCTCGGGGTCCACGTCCGCCTCGCCCGCGACGAACCCCAGCCCGTTCGGCCCCCCCGAACCCAGGAGCGCCGTGATCCGATCGACCATCCGCCAGCGACGGCCGGGCAGGGGGGGGCGGTCGGGGACGTCGAACGCGACCGCCTCGGCGCGCTCGGCGACGGTCGGCTCGTAAGGCTTCACGTCGGTCAGGCCGACCTGGTTCTCAAGCGCCCGCGGGTGGAAGAAGCCGAAGTAGGTGTCGCCCTCCAGGACGATCCCGTGGCGGTCGCGGACGGTCAGATCGAAGTTGTGGATGATCATCCCGCCGGAGCGGCTGATCCTGGTGACGCGGGCGGTGGTCGTCAGCAGGCCCGAACTTCGGTCGACGACCCGATGCTGGGTCATCGATCCGCCCAGGTTGCGGTACTTCAGGGGTTCGTCGCTCAGGAGGGCCGAGCCCATGAAGGCCGAGACGAACCCGCACGGCTGAAGCGCGGCCTCCAGCAAGACGGCGTAGGGCATCCGGGGTTGGCGGTCGGCGTCGAAGTACCAGGCGTCCGGCGGAACGGCGTACTCGGCGAGGACGGTCGTCCCCTCGACCTGCTCGCTGGGCCGCCCCTCCAGGATCGTGGCGCGGTCGAGGAACCGATACGGCGCGCGCGGCAGCCGCGCCATGAACCGCTCCTCGTCGAACGCTCGGTAGCGGTCACCGAAGCACTCCGACGGCTTGCCGTCGGTGAACGCGAGGATCTGGTCCGAGTCGTAGACCAGGGAGGAGGTCGATTCCGCTTTGTCGAGTCGCGTCCGCTCCCAGAGCCCTTGGAGTTCATCGCGGTCGGTCCCGGCCAGGCGGAGGGCCATGTCGGAGATCTCGACGATCGGCTTGCCGTCGGCGTACATGAGCGCGTCGGCGATCGCGAACGGCTCGGGGTCGAAACCGACCTCCTTGACGGTCACCTCGTAGGTGACGACCCGGGTGGACTCGGTCACCTGGCCGCGACAACGCAAGCGGTTGGGAACCTCGGTCTTGGGCTCGAACCGGACGCGGCCGGCCTCGCCAGTCCAGCCCGCGCGGGTCAAAAGAATCCGGAAGGTGTGCGCGCAGCACTCGTACATGAGCGTGCCGGGCATCACGCGATCGTCGACGAAGTGGCAGACGATGAACCAGTCGTCGGGGCTGACGTCGTACTCGGCGCGGACGAAGCCCAGGCCGAACCGGCCGCCGTCGGTCTCGAGCGTCTCGACGCGATGGACCAACTCCATCAGCCCCTTCGGCAAGGCGAGCGGGGACGCGAGCCCCAGGCGGTCGAACGGCGGGCCGAACGCGGCGGCGAGGTCGCCTTCGCGCAGGGCGTCGACCTGGGCGCGGTCGAGCCGGCGCGATCCGGCCGGCGCCAGTCGCGGCCAGTCGTCGGGCTTCCTTCCCGCGCGGGGGATCGCGTCGAGCGGGCGGGGGACGACCCCCTTGCCGGCGGCCAGTTCCCCGGCCGAGAAGAACCCGGCGCAGCCGTCCCGCATGGTCAAAAACGGCTCGCCGCCGACGGTCCCGTCGAACTCGAAGCGGAACAGGTTCGTATCGCCCTGCTTGAAGAAGTTGAGGATTCGGATGTCGTAGCGGATCACGTCGCCGGGCTCGGGCAGGGCGCGGTGGAACGTGACCACGGCGTCGAGCAGCCGATAGACCGACAGCCCCCTGGTGACCAGGTCGATCCCCAGCCAGCCGGAGAGGAACAGGTCGGCCTGCCCGGCCTCCACCGCCACGCACGACGCGATCCGGCCGGAATCGAGATACCAGCCGTCGCGCAGGACGTCGTGCTCGGTGACGACCCGCCCATGACCCAACTCAAACTGAGTCCCCTCCACCGAGACGATCCGGTCCACCAGCATGAGCGGTTCGTCGGGGAGCCGGACGCGGGTGGGATACGAATCCGCCCCGGCGTACTCCGGCCCCAGCACCCTGGCGATCGAGCCGATCGCGTATTCGAGGCACTGGTCGCGATCCATGAACAGATCGGCGCGCCTTGGAGCCCGCAGCGACGGCCGCGGGGCCGGCGGCGGCTCGACCTCGGCCGCGGGCGGAGCCCCCGCGGCGAGGGCGGCCACGGTCTCCGTGTACGACCGCGACAGCCGCAGGAAGACCTCGTGCGCGTCGGCCGCGGCCCGTTGGGAATCGAGGAAGCCCTGGGTGACGGCCGGAAGATTTGGCGCGGGCGTCGGCGACGGCTCGGTCATGATCGGCGCGAAGCTCCGGGGTGGTTCGACGACCGGGGCCGGCGCGTCGTGGGTCGGCAACGGTTCGAGGACGCGGACGGGGGGCGCCGACGGCGAGCGTGACGGCGGCGTCCGGCGCTCGACGACGATCTCGCGGCCGGCGGACGTCCCGGCGGGGTCGCGGTCGTCGCCGCGAAGGAAGTCCAGGTCGACCGGCACGCCCGCGGCGATCAGCTTCGCCAGGCATCGACGGAGGGAGTCGATCGGATCGTCCGTATCGTCGACCGAGACGGCGAGGTGGGGGCGGCCCGCGAGGATCCGGCCGATCAACCGCGTGCATTCCGCGCCCGGGCCCATCTCGACGAAGACCCGGACGCCGTCCTTGTACGCCTGCTCGACGGCCCTGGGGTAGTCGATCATCCCCGCCGCCTGGGCGGTGATGGCCGACGTGGCGGTGCCGTGGTCGGGAAGGTAGGCCGTCCCCCATACGCCGCTGTAGAAGACGACGCCGTCGACCCGCGCGGTCTTCAGGTCGTGCAGCGCGCGATAGGCCGGCTCGACCTCCCGGCCGATCGGGCAATGCACGGTGCTGACCGTCGGCAAGGGGAGCCAGGGACACCGAAGCGCCTCGACCACCCGATGCACGGCGTCGCCGCGGCCGCCGACGACCACCTCGTCGGGCGCGTTTCGGATCAAGACGTAGACGCGCGATTCGGCGCCGATCGCGGCCTCGACCTGCTCCCGCGACCGCGGCACCAGGGCCGCGACCCAGTCGACTGGCTCGTCATCGGCAAGCCCCCAGACCCGGCGCGCCGCCAGGCGGGGGCCGGCGAGTTCGGTGTGGAACAGCGGCGACGCGATCAGTCGCCGAGCCATGTCGTCGCGGTCGTCCCACGCCCCCAGCGACACCAGCGCCGCCGATTCGCCCAGGCTGTAGCCCACCGCGGCGGAGGGCTTCACCCCCAGCTTGAGGAACAACGCCGTCATCAGCGAGCCGACCGAGATTTGACCGAGGATCGCCGGCCGATGGTCGTCGGTCGGCGGGGCGGCCTCGCGGGTCCACCAGACGTCGGCGGCGAACTGCTCGCGGAGGTTGGCGTACCGCCCCTCCAGCTCGCGCATCAATTCCGGGAACCGGGCCGAAAGTTCCGCCCCCATCCCCGGCTTCGCCGCGCCGAGCCCAGGGTAGACGAACGCCACCCGAGGCGGAAGGCCGCCAAGGTCGAGCGTCGGTTCGGGCCCCTTCACGCCGGGCGCCGGGGAGAGCGGCTCGCCCAGACGACCGAAGCGCGGCGCCGATTCGCCGACGCCTTCCAGGACCAGCCCGCAGGGGACGATGGCGCGACGGCGCTCGCCCCGATTGACCGTCCAGAAGCTTCGAAACGAGCCGCCGCGCGCGTCGCCTTCTCCCCTTGAGGGAGAAGGTGGCCCGAAGGGCCGGATGAGGGGTGGCGCGACAGGGGGCCGTCCGGATTCCGAGTCGATCGGCGCGTCGGAAGCCGGCGTGGGTCGACCCCTCATCCGGCCTTCGGCCACCTTCTCCCTCAAGGGGAGAAGGGCGTTTGGCGCCAACGCCGCGCGGCGCGATCCGGCTGGAACGACCGCTTCATGAACCGCGATCGCGGCCGTCGCGACCTTCGCCAATCCCGCGGCCGCTCCGGTCCAGCCCAGGCGCGCGGACGGGCCGATCTCCAGCGCACCCTCCGCGTTTCCGCCAAGGACGGCGTAGACGCGGTCGCCGTCGCGGCGGGCGTCGGAGAGGCGTTTCAGGACCAGGGCGACGGCGCAGTCGGCCGGCTGGACCTCGTCCGTGGGTCGAAGCCGACGGATCGCCAGCGCGACCCGCGGGTCGGTCGTCAGGTCGACCGCGGCGACGACGGCCGCGTCGATCTCGCCGCATCCCAGCCAGTCGGCGGCGATCCGAAGGGCGTCCACGCCCGACGCCTCGTCGCTGGAGACGCTGAAGCTCGGCCCCCCCGCGGCGAACTCCCGCGCGATCCGGCTGGCCACCAGGCCGCCCAACGACCCCATCGTCCGATTCGGCGTCAGAGCCGGCTGGATCGCGTCGCACGCCTCGGCGATCCAGGCTTGCAACTCGGGGTCGGAAAGGCCCCAACCTTGCTCGACGTTCCAGACCGGCGCCCGCGCGGCGAGCCACCAGCGCAGTTGGAAGTTGGTCGTGTTGAGGTCGAGGTTCAGGCCGACCAGCACGCTGGTCCGGATCGCGGCGTCGGCGTTCCACTTCGCGTCGGCGACCGCGTCGGCGGCGACCTGGAGCGTCAGCGACTGCTGAAGCAGCATCTCCTCCAACTCGCGCGGCGGGATTCGGAACCGGCCGATCCGAATCCGAAGCTCGCGCAGCGCGGCCGATTCGTCGGCGGGCCCCGACTCGTCCAGAACGCGACGCGAGAAAGCCTCGGTCCCGTCCTCGCCTCCCAGACGCGCGGCCAGGCCGACGATCGCCACGGGCTCGGCGGCCTCGGGCCCGTCGACCGCGTCGTCCCCGCCGGTCCATTCCTCGATCAACAGATGCGCGTTGATCCCGCCGAAGCCGAAGCCGCTGATCGCGGCGCGCCGCGGTCGGCCGCGCGGCTCGGGCCAGGGCTCGGCGGTTCGGAGGACGCGGAACGGGCTCCCCGCGATGGGGACTTTCGGCCCGGCCTCGCGGTGGTTGGCGGTCGGCGGCAAGGTCTTCGCCTTGAAGGCGAGCAGCACCTTCAGCACTCCCGCCGCGCCGGCGGCGGTCAGCGCGTGGCCGACGTTCGACTTCACCGACCCCAGCACGCGACTCCCCGGCTCGACGGGGCGGGGAAGGTCGGCCCAGAGCGTTCGCAGGCTCTCGAACTCGACCGCGTCGCCCAGGGGGGTGCCGGTGGCGTGGCACTCGATCAGGTCCACGTCGTCCGGCGCCCAGCCGGCCTGTCCGTAGGCGGCGCGCATCGCCCGCAGTTGGCCTTCGGAGGCCGGCGCGAGCATGTCGCCGCGAAGGTCGTTGGAGAGCCCCGCGCCTCGGATCACGCCGAGGATCGCGTCGCCCTGGGCGATCGCGTCCTCCAGCCGCTTGAGGACGAACATGCCGCCCCCCTCGCCGACGATCAGGCCGTCCCCCTCGGCGTCGAACGGCGCGGCGCGGCCTCGGGGCGAAAGCGCGCGAAGCTGCGAGAAGCCCATCTGGGTGTAGAGCGCGTCGGGCCGCGAAACCCCGCCGGCGAGCATCGCGTCGGCGCGGCCGGAGAGAAGCTCGTCGCAAGCCAGCTTCAGCGCGTACAGCGACGACGCGCACGCCGCGTCGAGCGTGTAGGCGGAGCCCCCGAGCCCCAGCGCGTCGGCGACCAGTCGCGCCGGCGCGCCCGCGGGGAAGGCGTTTTGGGGCTCGAAGTCCTCGGCCCCCGACGTTCCGACGCCCAGCGCCCGCTCGACCTCCCGGCCGATCGCGGCGCGAGTGAGGGCCGAGGTCGTCTCCGTCGGCAGGACGATGTGGCCGAAGATCACGCCGACGCGCGCGCGGTCCACGTCCGCCGTCCGCGCCGACCTCCACGCCCGAACCGCCACCCGAAGGGCCAGCCGGAAGCAGGGGTCGAGCCGGGCGAGCGCGTCGGGGTCGACGTTCAGGCCGTCGAGGTCGACGTCGAGCGCGTCGTCGGCGAGGAAGCCGCCGCGCGTGGTGTAGACGCGGTCGACGCGCGGGACCTCCGGGTCGAAGGCGCGCGCCGGGGCGAGGAGCCAGCGGCCGGGAGGGGGCTCGGTCGCGGCGTCGCGGCCCTCGGCGACGAGCCGCCAGAAGGCGTCGGCGTCGGCCGCGGCGGCGAACGTCGCGCCGGCGGCGACGATCGCCACTCCACGGGTGGTTCGGCCGCTCATCGGGTCTCGGCCGCCCCCCGCGCGTGGGCGAGACGGTTCCGCCGGAACGCCTGGTTCAGCGTGGCGTCGATGACGCATTCGTAACCGTCGATCCGGGCGACGACCTCGTCGCGGTCGTCCAGGAACTCGACGTCGGCGACCGCGCGGTGGTCGGCCGACTGGCGGACCTCGACGACGACGCGGACGCCGTCGGCGGGGAACTTGCGGCGGAACTGGCGGTAGGCGCCCAGGGCCGTCGGCAGGGAGCCGCAACCCTTCCAGCGACGGCACCAAAGGATCATCATCTGAAACGCCGCGTCGATCGCGAGCGGGTCGGTCAGCCACTCCCGACGCAGGGGCCGGGCGGCCCATTCCGACGGCGGTGGCGACGTCGACGCCCGCGCGACCATCATCCGGTCGTCGCACCCCTCCACGGCCTCGATCGCCCGCATGTCCGGGCCGTGGAACAGGACGCTCTCGTAGGGCGCCTCGAACTCCTCGTCCGGCGGAAACGCGGGCTCGACGATCGTCCGCGTCCCCTGGAGATGGCGATCGGCCAGGACGACCGAGGCGCGGGCGTGGACGACGCGGCCGCCGCGCATCTCGACGGGGACCACCAGCGAACCCTCCCGCCGCGTCCCCTTGCCGGCCCGGAGCGTCACCGCCGCCGGCCCGCGATCACGCAGCACGACCCCCTTGAACAGCCGCAGGTCCTCCACCGCGGCGAGGACAAGCCCCGGATGCCGGTGCAAGGCGGCCTCGCCCAGCCACTCCAGGATCAGCGCCATCGGCAGGACCGCGTGGCCGTCGATGACGTGCGACCGCAACACCGGGAACGATTCGACGTCGACCGACCGCACGAACGCCGGTCGCAGGTCGGCGTCGATCGGCTCGGCGAACGTGGCCGGGGCCGGGGCCGGCGGCTCGGCGATCAACTCGACCGGCGGATCGGCCAGAACGACGATCTCCACCGGGTTCTCGCGCGACTCCTGGATCTCGCGGGCCACGAGCGCCGAGCCCTCGGCCATGGGGATCAGGCCCATCCCCTCGCGACGGAAGACCTCGCGGAGCGCGGGCGTGACCATCCCCCCCTCCCACGGCCCCCAGTCGAACGCGACGACCCGGCAGTCCGGCAGCCGGCGGGCCTGGACCTGGCACCACTTGTTGAGGGCCTCGTTGGCGACGGCGTAGGCCGCCTGACCGACGCGGCCGAATCGCGCCGTCGACGACGAGTAGACCGCCACCGCCCGCAGCGCCGCGGGGTCGATCGCGTCGAACGCGGACGCCAAACCGTCGACCTTGGTGTCGTAAACGCTGGCGAACTGGGCGTCGGTCTGGTCCTCGATGCGGCGATCGGCCAGGACGCCGGCGGCGTGGACCAGGCCGCGGACGGGGCCGAAGCGCGACCGCGCCCGATCGACGGCGGCGGCGACCGCGGCGCGGTCGCGGACGTCGACGGCCTCGTAAACCGCCTCGGCGCCCGCCTCGCGGACTCGGGCCAGGGTCGCGGCGATCTCGCGGCGGGCGAGGACCTCGCGGGCGCGCTCGTCGGCCCGCCGCGGCGTCGTCTCCAGCCCCTCGCGAAGGATCGCCGCGCGCAGCGCGGGCTCGTCCGCCGCGGCGGCCAGGGCGGCGGGCTCGGGACCGTCGGCGGGCGGGGTGCGGCCCAACAGCAGCAGCGTCGGGCGATACTCCCGCGCCAGCGCGACGGCCGCCTCGGCGGCGATCCCGCGGGCGCCTCCCGTGATCACGACCAGGTCGCCGCGCTCAAGCACCGGGACGCGGCGATGGTTGCCCGAGGTCCACTCCGTCCGCTCCAGCGCGACCTCGACCAGCCCCCGCGAGGAGACGCCGACCTCGGCCGGGCCTCGCGTCAGAAGCTCCTCGACGATCCGACGCGCCGCCTCGTCGTCGCCAAGCTCGCGGGCGAGGTCGACGGCCTTGCAGTTCACCTCGGGCCACTCGCGGCCGGCCGTCTTGGACAGCCCCGCCAATCCGCCGCCGATCGGGTCCGCGTCCGCGTCCAGGCCGCCCAGCCCGAAACCGCCGTCTAGTCGCGACACCGTCAGAAGCGTCGCGGTCCCGCGGCCTCGAAGCCCGGGGCCGGCGGCGCGGACCAGTCGAAAGGCCCGCTTGAGGAAGTCGGGCGCGACCCGCGCCGGGGCCGTCAGGACCAATCCGGCGAGGCCGCCGCCGGATACGGCCTCCACGTCGTCGAGCCCGACCGCCCGCGCCTGAAACCCGCGCCGCTCCAGTTCCGCCCGGATCGCCGGGGACAGCCCCGAGCCGTCTTCGACCACCGCGAACGCGGCCCCAGGCGCGAACGCGATCCGCTCGCGGCGCTCGGCCGCGGCCATTGGTCGCGGCCGGGGCGTCAGTCGCTCCAGCCTCGCGGGCGCGACTGCGGGGATCTCGACCGTCGGCGTCGGCGCCGGCGCCGGCGTCTCGACGGCGGGGGCCGCCGATCCGCCCAGGAAGGCGACGATGTCGCCGAGGGCGTGGATCGATCCAAGCTGCTCGGGCCCGATCGCCGGGGCGTCGGGGAGTCGATCCTGAAGCGCCGAGAGGATTTCGACGCGCTTGATCGAGTCGATCCCGAGATCGGCGTCGAGGCTCATCCCCAATTCCAGCATGTCCGCCGGATAACCCGTCTTCTCCGCCACCACCTCCAGCAATACGTCGGCCAGCCCCGGCGTCGCGACCGTCGCGGCCTGGACCGCGGCCGCCTTGGGGGCCGCCGATCCGCCGAGGAAGGCGACGATATCGCCGAGGGTGTGGATCGATCCCAGTTGCTCGGGCCCGATCGAGGGCGCGTCGGGGAGCCGGTCCTGAAGCGCGGAGAGGATTTCGACGCGCTTGATCGAGTCGATCCCCAGGTCGGCGTCGAGGCTCATCCCCAACTCCAGCATGTCCGCCGGATACCCCGTCTTCTCCGAAACCACCTCCAGAAGCGTGCCAGCCACCGCCGACGACTCCGGCGCGGCCTCGACGACGACCGGGGCCGCGCCCTTCGACCCCACGCCGAGGAAGGCGACGATGTCGCCGAGGGTGTGGATCGATCCCAGTTGCTCGGGCCCGATCGAGGGCGCGTCGGGGAGCCGGTCCTGAAGCGCGGAGAGGATTTCGACGCGCTTGATCGAGTCGATCCCCAGGTCGGCGTCGAGGCTCATCCCCAACTCCAGCATGTCCGCCGGATACCCCGTCTTCTCCGAAACCACCTCCAGCAATACGTCGGCCGTCGCCGATGAGGCTGGCGGCGTGGGCGCTGGAGCGGCGATCGGCGCGACGGGACGAGCCTCGACCTTCGGCGGCGCGGGGGCCGGGGTCGACGTCGGACGGGAGGGGGGGGGTGGGGCGACGGCCGGGGCCTGGACGCGAGGCGGCTCCACGACGACCGGAGCCGGAGCCGGAGCGACGATGGCGACGGGCGCGGGCGCGACGACGGGTTGGGCTTGGACTTGAAGCCCCAGCAGCATCTGGAACGTGCGCTGGACGGTCTCCTGGCCTTCCAGGAACTGCTGGTGCAGTCGGGCCGTCTGCTGGGCGAGTTGCTGAAGCGCCCGCAGGTGATCGGCCGTCGCGGCGACGGAGGCGGGCGCGACGCGGGCGGGGGCGTGGCCGTTGGCGGAGGGGAAGGGGATGCGGTCGGGGGCGTTCATGGTCCGCTCGATGGGGGAGGGGGTCGGTCGCGCGGGGGCCGGCGCGGGCCTGGGCGCGGGGGCGGGCGCGATCGGAGGGGGGGCCGGCTTCGGGCTTGGGGCGGGCTCGACGTCGTGGGG
>ERZ778018.1312-NODE-1312-length-21687-cov-6.097402_pt1 | contig 21687 bp, 25 predicted proteins | sample MGYA00375748_ERZ778018 | MGnify/ENA primary metagenome ERZ778018 (study PRJEB29350, sample SAMN05509839) | bioreactor metagenome | biome: bioreactor; material: wastewater | place: South Africa: University of Cape Town | collected 2014-04-22 ... | reverse complement strand
CGCTTGGCGGCGTTGCCCTTGTCGTGGGATTGCCGAATTCCGTTGGCGAAATCCGGGGCCTGTTGATGATCGTTGGCGGAACTCTCTGCTGGGGCGTCGCCCAGGCGATCATACGAGCCAAATCGACGGAGGCGGGCGGCTATCTCATGGGGGCAATGTCGGCGCTCGCGGTGCCGCAGATGCTGGTGATGTCGGCATTGCTGGAAACCGGGCAACGTCAGGCCGTGCTCAATGCAAGCCTTCTGGATTGGGGCGCGATCCTCGTCTTGGCGGTGGGCGGTTTCGTAGTAGCTTACACGATTTGGTACGGGCTGCTTCGCACCTACCGCGTCGATCAGGTCGCTCCGTTCATTCTCCTGATGCCAATCATTGGCGTGCTGCTGGCGTTTCTGTTCCTGAATGAACAACCGTCGGCCTTAGTGCTTTGTGGAGGCTTGATTATTCTGGCCGGCCTTGGGCTCGTCGTCCGTGCCCCAAGGGAAATAGGTCTTCAAGCCGCATAGGGATTCGCGACAATCCTAGATAACTCTCCGTATTTCGATAGTTTTCGAAATTACCTTGCCAATACGATAGGCGGAGAGTATTGCTATTTCCATGAAACTCGAAAAAGCGGCCTCCCAGCTTGAAGCGCTCGGTAACCCCACGCGGCTCCAGCTCTATCGCATCCTCGTTCGCGCTGGCGATGACGGACTTGCTGTCGGCAGCGTCCAAGAGAAGCTAGACGTTCCGGCCTCGACCCTGTCGCACCACCTCAAGCGGCTTGTCGACACAGGTTTGGTAACTCAGGAGCGCCAGGCGACCACTCTGATCTGCCGTGCCAATTATCCCGGCATGGACGCGCTGATCGGCTATCTGGCCGACGAATGTTGCGCCGACGCCAAATGCGCGCCAGCCGTGAAGAAAGCGATCGCATGACCGCGCTTTTTTTGCCTGATTAATTCGAAGCTACCAGAAGGATCGAAGCCATGGACATGACGACCAACTTTCCCGTAGCGGTGATCGGCGCGGGTCCGGTCGGACTTGCCGCCGCGGCGCATCTTGTAGAGCGAGGCATTCGCCCCGTCATCTTCGAACGCGGCCTGCGTGTTGGTACTGCCCTTCGCGAATGGAGCCATGTTCGTGTCTTTTCCCCATGGACCTACAATATCGATGCGGCTGCGCGCACGCTGCTCGATCGTTCCGGTTGGGCCGCCCCGAACGAAGGGGACCTGCCCACGGGCGGCGAGATCGTGCGGGACTATCTGGAACCGCTCGCGGCGCTGCCGGAGATTGCCCCTAACCTTATGCTCGGGGCGAGGGTGACGGCCATCACGCGTCAGGGACACGACAAGGTTTCGAACGAAGGCCGCAAGGAGTCGCCCTTCGTGATCCGCTATGAGGATGGCGAAGGCGAACACCGAGTTCTGGCGCGAGCGGTGATCGATGCTTCCGGAACATGGTCACGACCGAACCCGATCGGCGTCGACGGGTTGACCGTTCCAGGCGAACGCGAAGCAGCAGGACATATTGCCTATGGAATTCCCGACGTCGTCGGTCTCGCGAGGGGCGACTATGCCGGAAAGCGCGTTCTCGTCATCGGGGGCGGGCATTCCGCGATTAACGTGGCGCTTGCGCTCATGGAACTCCAGGACGAGGCCCCTGACACGAAAATCTTCTGGGCATTGCGGCATAGCAGCGTCGACAAGCTTCTCGGCGGCGGCCTCAACGACCAATTGCCCGAACGCGGCGCGCTCGGACTTGCCGCCAAGCAGGCGATGGAGGACGGGCGATTGAACATGCTCACGGCCTTCGCCGTCGATCGCATCGTGACGGAGGGGGACGGCCTCCTGGTCGAAGCGATGCTTGCGGGCAAGCGGTTCAACCTTGCCGTCGATCGGATTGTGGTGACGACGGGATTCCGGCCCGATCTCTCGTTCCTCGGGGAACTGCGCATCGCGCTCGATCAGGCGGTTGAAGCGCCGCCTGCATTGGCCCCCCTGATCGATCCGAATTTCCATTCCTGCGGAACGGTGCCACCACACGGCATCGACGAGCTTGTCCATCCCGAGCCCGGTTTCACGATCGTCGGCTCGAAGTCTTATGGCCGTGCACCGACCTTCCTGATGGTGACCGGCTACGAGCAGGCCCGTTCGGTCGTCGCCGAACTTGCCGGGGACCATCAGGCGGCGCGCGAGGTGCGGCTGGTCCTGCCGGAGACGGGAGTATGCAGTGGCGTCCCCCTCACGGAGCCTGAAGCTGCCGCCTGCTGTGGCGGACCCGCTCCCGCCGAGGTCGTGGGCTGCTGCGTCAACGACGCGGAGGCGAAGACGAAGGGCGGGTCAGGTTGCGGGTGCGCGTCCGTCGAGGCGGCCGACACCGGCTGTTGCCGGAGCGCCGCGTGACATCCACGGCGATCGAGGACGAGGCGCGAAAGCGCAACGCCGGGGCAGGGCGGCTGATCACCGCTCTCGGCATCGCCCAGATCTGTTCCTGGGGAACGCTCTACTATTCCTTCGCGCTGATGGCCGAAGCGATGCGTATCGATCTCGGCTGGTCGAAGACCGAGATTTATGGTGCGGCGACACTCGGCCTGACGCTTGCGGGGCTTGCCGCCTATCCAATCGGCGCCGCCATCGACCGTGGACAAGGCCGCACCGTCATGAGCCTCGCCTCGGTTGGAGCAGGCCTTCTGCTGTTCGCCTGGTCGCAGGTGTCGAATGTCTTTGTCTTCTACGCCATCTTCGCCGCCATCGGTTGCCTGCAGGCCGCAACCTTTTACGAGCCCGCCTTCGCGGTGATCGCCCGCCGCGTCGGTTCTGGAAATGCGCGGCGCGGCATCACGACCCTGACGTTGTGGGGCGGGTTCGCCAGCACCGTCTTCATCCCGCTCATCCAATTCCTCATCGATGCCATCGGATGGCGGGATACGCTCATGGTTCTCGGCGCAATCAACATTATCGTTTGCGGCGGGCTTTACTTCGTCGCGATCGACACCGCCAAGGACCATGTGGTCCCGGCCCGGCAGCCGCACGAAGCGCCGCCGCTGGCGGGCCGCAAAGCGGTCGCATGGGCGATGCGCCGCCCGGTGTTCTGGGCGCTCATGGTCGCACTCATCGGCTATGAAGCCGCCTTTGCCGCGCTGACTTTCCACCTCTATCCACTGCTGCTCGAACGCGGGCTCGACACCGCTGGTGTCGTCACCGTACTGGCGGTGATCGGCCCCGCGCAGGTGGCAGGGCGCATCCTGATCATGGTGTTCGCGCCCAACGTCCCGATCCGCAGGGTTGGTTCCATCATCGTCATTGCTTTCCCGCTCGCAGTCGTGGGCATTGCGTTGGCCCCGCCGAACGTGGCGATCATCGCGGTGATCGCTGTCTTTTACGGCGGGGCCAACGGCATGATTACCATCGTCCGTGGCCTTATGGTGCCGGAGATGATCAGCCGGGACGCCTACGGGGCGATCAACGGCGCGCTGGTCGCTCCGATGAACATCATGTTGGCGGTTTCGCCCTTGGCCGCCGCATGGATATGGTCGGTGACGGGCAGCTACGATGCCGTCCTGGTTGCAATCGGTGCGGGCGCGTGCGTGCTGTGCGTAGGGTTCTGGACGGCCGCCGCATTAAGTTGCCGGAAGGCGAGGGACTAGCGATTGTCCCCATCGGAAGCTGCTGCAATGTCTACCGTTTGCGCAGCCAAGACATTCCAGAGCGGCTAGTCCGGCGGGTATTCACAATACGGTTAGTGCCTAAAGTCGCGTTAAGTGCAGTGATGACGAGGCATTCTAGGAATGCCGGGTAGCCAGGGCTAGTCTCGGTGGCGCGCGCGGTTGTGGAGGTAATGATGCCCAAATCGGAACAGTACGATGCAGTCGTCATCGGTAGCGGCGAAGGCGGTAAATACTTGGCTTGGCACCTGGCGCAAGCCGGCCAGAAGGTGGCCGTCATTGAACGCCGCTGGATCGGCGGCTCTTGTCCGAACATCAACTGCCTGCCCAGCAAGAACGAGATCTGGAGCGCCGGCGTCGCCCGGATCGTCGCTCGCGCCGGGGAATTCGGCGTTACCACCGGCCCCATCTCGGTTGACATGGCAAAGGTCGTGCAGCGCAAGCGCGCCATGGTCGACAGCCTCGTTGCCTTTCATCTCGAACGCTACAAGGCAACCGGCGCCGAACTCATCATGGGCAATGCGCGCCTTGTCGGCCACAAGACGATCGACGTGGCGCTGAATGAAAGCGGGACGCGGCGGCTCGTCGCTCAAAAGCTTTTCCTCAATCTGGGTACGCATGCCAGCATTCCGTCCGTTCCGGGTCTCGCCGAGGCTGAACCGCTCACCCATATCGAGGCGCTCGAACTCAACCGGCTGCCGGCCATCTGGTCGTGCTTGGCGGCGGTTATGTCGGCCTCGAACTCGCCCAAGCCTACAGGCGCTTCAGTAGCCGCGTCACCGTCATCGATCATGGTCCCCGGCTGTTGAGGCGCGAAGACCTGGACGTTTCACAAGAAGTTCAGCGCGTCCTTGAGGCGGACGGAGTCGAGGTGTGCTTTTGTCCGCCACGATCGGGCGGGTGGAAGGACGATCCGGCCAGCATATCCGCGCCGATATTCGCACGCCCGATGGAGCGAGAACGATCGAGGGCACCGACATGCTGATTGCCGCCGGCCGCACGCCCAATACGCGAGGTATTGGCCTCGAAGAGGCTGGCGTCGCGCTGATGGATCGCGGCTATATCCAGGTGAATGAGCGCCTTGAGACGACGGCGCCGGATACCTGGGCGATCGGCGAGTGCGCGGGAACGCCGCAATTCACCCACGCGTCGCTCGATGATTTTCGCGTTATCCGAGATAATCTGGGTGGCGGCAACAGAACGACAGTAGGGCGGATCATCCCGTATTGCATGTTCATCGACCCACCATTGGCTCGTATCGGCATGAGCGAGGCGGAGGCGCGCACCAACGGGATGGACGTGCGCGTGGCGAAGCTACCGATGAAGGCGGCATTGCGGACGCGGACGACATCGGAGACTGCCGGCTTCATGAAGGCGCTGGTCGATGCCGAAGACCAGATCGTGGGGTTCATGATGATCGGTTCCGAGGCCGGCGAAGTGATGGCCGTTGTGCAAACCGCTATGTTCGCGCGCTTGCCCTACACCGTTTTGCGCGACGCTATTCTCGCTCACCCGACGATGGCGGAGGGGCTGAACGCGCTGTTTGGCAACGTGGCGGTCAAAAGCGGCGATAGGGCAGGGCGGTCGAATACTCGACCCAAAGTGTGAGGTTTCTAGAGGCGCACGCTTTGCCCATAGATAGGTTTGCGAAGCGCGCGAGAGCAAGAAGCGAGGATACCTTGATCGTCACTTTGCAAGCGGCTTGCCGTGGGGCCCCATCCCACGCTGACAGGTTCCACTCGGACGTCCGGCGACAGAAGCCCGGTGGGTCGCGGCGAGGCGAGCCGGCCGGAATAGGCGACGACGGCGGCGACCGGCCAGCGTCCGGAAGCAATCGCGTCGAGCGCCATGATGGAACCCTGCGAAAAGCCGACAAGGACGACTCGATTATGGCGTTCTACTCCGCTGCATCAGGCAGCACGCTGGCGTTGCTGCCGTCATGGACGGCTGACGTAAAGTCGACGATTATCTCCTTGAAGGCCACGTGCCGCTCAATGCGGTAGCCAAGCCTCTGACCGAGTGGTCCGACATTGTGGGTATTGCTGTCCGGGAATACCACAGGATTCGGGGGAGCGCCCATGCGGCCGGAGCACAAAACAGCATCCGAAACCGCGTCATTGTGACGGGTCGTGGAAATCCGACTTCAAAGCCATCGGAAAAACCTTGATTACAGCGGAATGGGCATATCCTACAAGGCAACGATCGTTAGTATGGCCACTTGCGCTCTGACTTCTCTATGGTCGAGCCTGCCCCGCATACATGAAGGCCATCGGCTTGGGGCCTTTCGCGTAACCGGTGTCAATTTGGGCGATATTGAAGCCAGCGCCTTCGATCAGCGTGCGGATCGGCCGATTGAGGTTGCAGCCTCCGCCGATGCGCTTCCATATCGGCGTCAGCCGGTCCTGCCATCCGCGCACATTCGCCTCGGGCGACAGGCCATGCTCGACGAACAGCAGTTGCCCGGCGGGCTTGAGCACTCGGCGCATCTCTTCGAGCGCCTGAACCGCCTGGGGAATGCTGCAGAGCGTCCAGGTGGTTACGACTGTGTCGACGCTGCGATCCTCCAGCGGGATAGCCTCGGCCGAGCCTTCAATGAAGGTAACCGGTACGGAAGCGCCGTCCGCCGCACGCTGGGCCATGGCAATCAGCCTTGGTGATGGTTCGAGGCCGAGTATCTCCCGCGTTTGCGGAGAATAGAATGGCAGATTGAGGCCGGAGCCGATACCGACCTCCAGCACCCGGCCTTCGGCAACCGAGAGAGCACGCTGGCGATAAGGCACAAGGTCGCGGTTGCGCATCGCGAGGTTGATGACGTGCGGCAGAATGTGTTCCTGATAGAAACCCATGCGGAGCTCCTTCTCTGCAGATTCTTCGAGCTACCGTCAGCGTCTAAGATATTTGATGAGCGCAGCGATCCCAAGAATAAGCACGGCGAGGATCAATATCCAGGCCACCACCATGCCACCCATCATCCAGCCCATACCGGCTCCGTTCATCGTATCATAGTTCATCGCGATTCTCCTTTGGTTTTTCTGGGTTTAGCGTCCGCATGACGTTGACCACCCGATAACATGCTGGTGGCGCGCCAATCATAGAGAGATGCCGCGCTGGCCTTTTCGACGCGTTTTCACGTTTTGCACCGCTGCGCCTTCCGGAAACCGGAAGGTCACGCGGTCCGAAACGACAAGCCGCGCGAAGGACGCTTTGCCGGTGCTCCAATTCCGATGTATGTAAGACGAAATGCGTGCTTAGAGAGCGACAATGACAACGCTGGAAGTGACGATCACCTGCCCTGAGTGCGGCTTTGCCGCAAAGGAGACAATGCCGGTCGATGCTTGCCAATATTTCTATGATTGCAAGAGTTGCGAGGCATTGCTGAAGCCGAAAGCAGGCGATTGCTGCGTCTATTGTTCCTACGGCGACCGACCTTGTCCGCCGAGGCAGGAGCAGCGGACCGATTGCTGCCGCGCTCATTGAGCGCTGCACGCCCTCTTGAGCGTGCTGAGGACGCTCTAAGATTTTGAGCCCAAGCAAGATCGATTCCTATTGTTGAACCGCCACTTCAAGAGGTGGGAAACAATTCCTGAAAGGCCGACAGGCGTGGAAGGAACATCGGCACGCGCTGGCGATACTCCGCATAGGCGGCTCCGAACTTTTCTTCCATGCGTCGTTCCTCGCGAGACGCCAAGCGAACGTAAAGCCAGACGATGATAGGGGCGAGGACCAGCGTCGGTATTGTTGGCCAATGGATAAGCTGGCCGAAAATCGCCAGAAACAAGCCGGTATATTGCGGATGTCTTGTGATGCGGTAGACACCGTCGGTGGTCAAACCGCCGCGCGCGAAATAAATGCGCACCCAGCCTCGGACGACCAGAACGACACCGGCAATCACGAACAGGAAGCCGATTAGCATCTCGACCATCGCCCCGGTCATGCCGTAACCCAAAAGCGCCGCCCAGAGGTGACCGCTATCGTGGACCAGCGGAATCCTGATGGGCAGGAACGTCGTCAGGAAATAGATCGTTAGCGGAAATCCGTACATCTCAGCGTAGAGCGCGATGATGAAAGCTTGTACGAGGCCGGCTCCAATCCATTCGCGCCAGCCCGCAGGCGCCAGAAAGTGGTAGAGAACCCAGGAGCCGATGACGATCATCAGCAGCGCATATGGCCAGAGTTCGGTCCACGTCCATTCTTGAAAGGCGACATTCATCAACGCACCTCTCTGCCATGGGCAAGGAAGGTGCGCATTTGCCTTGCGATGTCCGACGGACTCGCCGTCGACAGGAACGTCGAAGCATGGCTCCCGTCGGGCCGAACCACATGAACGGTCGACGTGTGGTCCATGAAGTAATCGTCGCCGATGACGCGCTTTGCGTAATAGATGCGATAGGCCTTCGCGGCAGCGGCAATTTGAGCCGGGCTCCCCGACAAGCCGACTATTCGCGGGTCGAAGAGGGCCGTGTAGTCGACCAGCACCGGCAAGGTATCACGCTCGGGATCGACGGTGACGAATAGTGGCACGATCCGGCCGGCATCCGGACCAAGCTGGTTCATGGCCTCGGCGATGTTGCTGAGCGTCGTTGGACAAACATCTGGACAATGTGTGTAGCCGAAGAAGATGAGCAGCCACTTGCCGCGGAAATCCCGGTCGGAAACCTGGTGCCCGCTCCTCGCATCGATCAATTCGAAGGGTCCGCCGACGGAAGGAGCCGGTCGATGATGGAACCAGAAGACCGATATGATTGCAGCGGCGAGGATGAGACCGCCGACGATCAGCCCCCAGGGAGTCCGCATCGGCGGCAGTTCCTGGACCGTCTCTGTAGCGGGCTGGAATCCGGCCATTTCAGTTGACCGTGCCGGCTTGATTGCCCGGATCCGCCATCGCGGCGATTTTTCCAATGTGCGCCATTGCCTCGACCACACCTGCCCGTTCGAATTTCAGGAACAGCTCAACGGTTTCGCCCTCCCGGAGCTGCTGCTTCAGACCTGTCATCATCATATGGGTGCCGCCGGGCTTGAAAGTGAACGAGCCGCCGGCAGGCACGTCGATCGTCGGAAGCTGAACCATCTTCGCAATCCCGTTGTCGTTCGTTTCGGAGTGGAACTGAATGCGCTCGGCCGCCGGGCTCGATACGCTCAGCAGACGGTCTTCGCTGCTGCCGTTATTCACGATCGTCACATAGGTGGCGCCAGTCACGGCACCTTTGGGTGACGCGCGCGCCCAGGCGTGTTCGATCGCGATGCTGTTGGAACTCGCCGCGACGGCAACGGCGGCTGTCAAAGTGCCTATCGCGAAAACCAAGGCTGCGAAGATGGATTTCATTGCTCTGCTCCTATGTAGAATGCTCATCGATCAGCCTGCGCAGCTTGTCCGCGATCTGATCGCCGGGCGTTGCGCCCTCGACGACGTCCACGAATTTGCCGTCCGGCCCCATGATGTAAAAATATGCGCTGTGGTCGACGAGGTAGTTGTCGCCCTGCTCCTTGTGAAGCTTGAAATAGACGCGATACGCCTTTGCAACCGCGCTGGTTTGCGCGGGCGTGCCGACGAGGCCGATAATGCGGCGGTCGAAGGATTCCAGGTACGCCGCCATCACCTGTCGAGTATCCCTTTCAGGGTCGACAGTGATGAAGAGAGGTTGGATTTTATCCGCATCCTTGCCGAGCTTTTCCAGCGCGACACTCATATTGCCCAGAGCTGTAGGGCATGCGTCGGGGCAAAAGGTGTAGCCGAAATAGACGGCCATCCATTTTCCGCGAAAGCTTTGGTCGGTCACGGCCTTGCCATCGGCCGTCAACAGCGAGAACGGTCCGCCGACATCGGCGACACCTGTTGTGATCCCTTGTCCGGATATGGCTACCTGAGATGATTGCCGTGCGGTCTGTAGCGCGACGAGCACCGCCGCGTTGAAGACAAGCAACCCGATCAAGGCGGTCAGCAGCCATTTGGTGCGGCTGGGCATACCTTCCCTCTTCGATGTGCTCGAACGGGAGGACATCACTGCGACGCTCCCAAGCCGCCTGCCGGCAGCTTCAGGCGTTGGCGAAGCAACGCGACAGTTTGCGGGCTGTCCCATTCAGCCGGTCCGATCTTGCGGCCGACCTCGCGGCCATCGGCATCGACGAGCACCGTGGTCGGCAGACCGGGAGCCCGCAATTGGTTCAGGACGGCGCCGGATCGGTCGACATAGACGCCCAGCGATTTGAGCTCCAGTTCCTGATAGAATTTCCTGACTGCGGGAATGCCTTGATGGTCGATCGACAACGTCAAGACCAGAAACCGGGACGGATCAAACTTTGCCTGCAATCGATCGAGTGACGGCATCTCCCTACGGCAGGGCACGCACCAGGTCGCCCATATGTTGAGAAGGATGGGGCGGCCGCTGAAGTCGTGCAACGAAAGCGGTTTGGCATCGCCGTCGATGAACCTGATTTCCGGCAGTTGGGCGGGCTGGTCGAGGAACGAGAACTGCAGATCCCTGGCGGTCAAGTTTGCCCCGGTACCGCCGTCCTGCGATGAGACCGAAAGCGCCCGAATCAGGCCGTAGGATAAGGCTAGTGCGATGATCGCCGACAAAGCGAGCGAGATGGCGAGCGAAAGCTCGCGCGCGGAAAGGCGGCGAGGCGCCGCCTTTCCGTTCATGTTTTCAGTATCGCTTGCGGGGCTCATTGACATGCATCCGGCGCCGCGGATCGGAGATCTGTCATCCTTTCTTCTCCGGTATGGCGGGCTTGCCGTCCGTGCCGTGCTCCTTATCCATGGAGGCCTGCATCATCTTGTTGCAGGTCTCCATCATCTGGGTCATCTGCGTCATCATTCCCATCATGCCGTTGCCACTCATCATGTTGTTACCACCCATCATCGTGTTGCCATTCATCATGGTGTTGCCCTTAGGCGTGGCGGACGGCGGGGAGGCCTCTTCGGCATAAAGAGGAGCTATTGCGAGGCCACCGGCAACAGCCATGGCCAGAGCGAGAACTTTTAACGATTTGCACATTGGGATTCTCCTTTCAGTGACAGTAATTCAGTGACAGCAGCTTTTGCCCGCAGCCCGACCTGACCCGACGGGCGCTCCGGAAGCAGGCAACGTTCCGGACTGATCGCTCGTGTCCGCGATGAGCGGGAGGGATGTGGGAGAGGCGGCATTCGATGCCGGAGGTTGCGCGGTACTCGATCCTTTCGTCATCTTGCTCATGCAAAGACCAAGCGCGCACATCGCGGCGCATGGAAGCACGGCCAGAAGAAACGGAGCGATGCCCGCCGCTACCACCCAGTTCCATTTGAGCACGAGGCCAAGGCCGATCACGACCGCCCCAAGGACGAGCAGACCGCGACGACTGCCGAGCAGCGCTCGAAGGGCGTTCGTAGCGAGGTTTGGAGGCGAAGGTGTCGAAGATTGAGTTGAGATCGTCATATCATTTTCTCCTTTGGGTATGACAGTTCGGGTCGTTCACGGGTTCCGAGAGGGACGGCTGCACGCGGGTGCTCGCCTGGGGGTCCTTGATTGTCGGTCCAGCCTGAGGAGGGCAGCCACAACATGACTGACCCCCTCTCGAGCTCTGGCGTAAACGCCTGACCAACGGCAGGATGGTTGTCGCAAGCGCGTCCTCGGTCACTGCGCCTATATGCTTGTGAGCAATCACCCCGTCAGCGCCGACCACGAAGGTCTCGGGTACGCCGTAGACGCCCCAGTCGATGGCGACGCGGCCGTCCAGGTCGGCCCCGGTACGGGTGTAAGGATCACCCATCGTGTTGAGCCAGCGCTCGGCATCGACGGGTCGATCCTTATAGTTGATGCCGTGGATCGGCACGGTCATTTCTTGAGCCAGCCGCATGAAGACGGGGTGCTCCTCACGGCAGGCTACGCACCAGGAGGCGAAGACGTTCACTAGCGAAACCTCGCCGTAAAGATTGTCGCTCGCCAGGCCGAGGCTACGCCCACGAACGGGAGGGAGGCTGAACGTCGGCACCGTCTTGCCGATGAGCACCGACGGCACCACCGACGGGTCCCGGGTCAACCCCCAGGCGAGCGGCACGAGGAGCCCGACGAACCCCACGGCGGGGAGTGCCACGAGCAATTGCCTCCGCGGCAGGTTGGCCGGCGGAGCTATGCTCCCCGCCGGTTCTGTCTCGATTGTCGTCGGATTCTGGTTCATGGCAGCTACGCCCTTTGACAATCCCTTCGCGTTACTCCACCGCGTAGACCGTCGGCGCCTTGCCGTCCTTGGTGAAGGCATAGATCGTGAAGGGCTCCGTCTTTTCACCGCCCATGCCAGGCGAACCCATTGGCATGCCCGCAAGGGAGATGCCCGTTATGGCAGGACGTTCGGCCAGCATCTTGTTGACCACGTCGACCGGCACGAAGCCGTCGACCACGTAGTCACCTATGACGACCGAATGGCAGCCCTGCAAATTCGCAGGAACGCCGAGGCCGGCGCTTATCTGGTCGAGATCGTTGGTTGGCTTGATGTCGACCTTGAAGCCGTTCTTTTCCAGATAGGCCGCGTAAGTCTCGCAGCAGCTGCAGCTTGGGTTCTTGTACATCACCGCCTGTATCGGCGCGGCGAGAACCGGCAGTGGCAACGTCGTCAGCAACGCGAGGGCCGCGAGGCGAAGGGTGATTTTCATGTTGGTCTCCTGATTGAATGATGAGATGCAAGCCGCATTGAGCACGGCCATTGGGCTATGCGCGTGCATGGCTTTTGATTAGGCAGTCCAGGTCGCGCCTGTGGTTCGTCAGGAGAACACTCCCGGACGGGATGGCAATTTGCTTGGTGCGCATTTCACGTTTTCCGCGATCCCCGACTGGGTAACGAGGCGCGCCAGCTGACAACTGCCCGATGGCAACCCCGAAGCGGAGCCACGTGCGCAGGCGCGCTCAGACGCGGGCACCAACCGTCAAAACGATTGCTACGGCGTCAGACCAGATCGGTGGATCGAGGAGGGAAAGGCTCGGGAGGAGACGTGCCTCCCACCAGCAAGTCTGCTTTATCAGGGGAGAGCTTGGCAGCGGCAGAGAAGATCACGTGTCCAATTTGAGGAAATGCGATCAACACCGGTGCGACACAGGCCACTGTGCACACCATCGTTTTGCTTTTGCCGAAATTTCCACCATCACAATCGTGACAATCGCCATGACTGTTGACGCTCATGCCGGATGAGGTGGACATCTTTAGCGCCATATCGCTGGCCTGAACGACGGACGCATTCAAACCGACGGTCACGAAAACCGTCAGTATCAATGCAAAAATCTGTCGCAACGACCAGTTCGTCATAGCGCACGCATCGTGCCGCCGAATGTGAGCGAAAGCAAGGCAGGCAGCAGGGCTTGCGACCTTATGCCATCGATAGCCAATATTCCGTGCCGTGGATTTGTCGCCGTTCATCATTGCCTTTGCCGCCATGGTCGAATAGGGCGACAGGAACAGATTGCTCTGTAGGCGTCACCAAGCGCGCCAGGCGCGCAATCTTCCTCGCAAAGACACTCCAGCGCGCAAAGCAGGTGCTCGGCAACTACGGGCCGACCGATCTCCTGCGCCAGCTTGAAGGCTGTCAGAATTTGCCGATCGAGAGAAATGCTGTGCTGGCTCATCGACTTCCTTCCGCTTACTTCCTCACGCTACACTTTCCAGCTACTGGAAGGTCAAGCACTATTTAACTGGTGCCGCCGCATCCGTTGGACAGATTCCAGACCTCAACCACCTGTGCCCCGTTGAACCCGCGTTCTGTAATCAGGAATTTCGCCAGGCCGCCATACATCGTCCAGCGCCAGCACTGGCAGCAGCAGGGCCCTTTCTCGTCCGACTTGTCCATTGCGTATTGATAGGCGCGCTGCTGATCGGCGGTGAGCGTTAGTTTGTAGTACGACATCGCCTTCTGCGCCGTGCCCGCCGCGATATAATAAGGATCGGGCGGGATTTCCGGTATGGCAGCGTATCTGGCAAGCCCTGTCACTTGCCGTACGTAGCGCTTGCGGTCCATTTCGGAGCAGCACGATCCGCGCAGCCGCGCTGTAACCGGCATACTGGCGATCGAGGCGGCGAAGGCGGCCGAGCAGTTGCTGTTGCCCTGCCCGCTCAGGTAGTCGAAGCGTTCGTCCAGGCTTTGCCCCTGAGCGCCTTCGGCAGGCACACCCGCTGCGAGCAGCAACGCGACGGACCCGGCTCCGACGGAAAAGTCACGGCGGGAAACGGTTGCTCCCGGTCTGGATCGTGTCGTCATGGTGCACCTGTCAGATTCAGCCTATTTGGGTGAATACCGGAAACCTCTCGAGCAGCCAGAATGAGAAGGTCGACATCTGGCCCGTGATCATGGCGATGCCCATGGCAATCATGACCGCGCCCGCTGCCGGCTGCAGCATCCTGCCGGCCCGCCGCATGGCCTTCATCCGCCTCGTCAGGCTGTCAGTGAACACGGCCGCAAGCAGGAAGGGAACACCAAGACCGAGTGAATAGATGGCAAGCAAGGCCACGCCTTCGGCAACCGTTGCCGAAGCTGCGCCGACGGTAAGGATGGCGCCGAGGATGGGGCCGATGCACGGCGTCCAGCCAAAGGCAAAAGCCAGGCCAAGAACATAGGCCGACAACGCTCGCCCGCCGGGAATATCCGTATGGAGCCGCACTTCCCGCATCATCCAGGGCGGGCGGACGAGGCCAGTGAGGAACAAACCGAATAGGATGACGATGGCACCGCCGATCATGTTCAGTTCGACGCGATAGCCGAGCGCCAGCCGACCAAAAGCCGTCGCGCTCGCGCCTAAAACAATGAAAACGCTTGAAAAGCCGAAGACGAAGCACAGGCTGAGGCCAACGGCGCTCAAGCGGGTTCCGCCAGTCCGTTCGCTCGGCCCATTCGTCGGCGTCCGACCGGCGACATACGAAACATATCCCGGCACCAATGGCAGCACGCAGGGTGAAAGGAACGAGATGATGCCGGCCGCAAAGGCGGCGACCACGCCGATGTTGGAAATTTCCGGCATCGCTTATCGGCTCCGGGGGTTCGTTCCAAGTGTCACTTCTGATCCGCCCTTGCCTGCTCGATTAGCTTCTTCATCGTCTCGAGATCGGTGGCGCCGGGAAAAATCTGGTCCCCGACGACGAAACCCGGCGTTCCTGATATTTTCAGCGCCTGGGCGAGCTCCACGTTGCGGGCGATCGCCGCCTGGATGGCGGCATCCTCCATGTCGGATTTCAGGCGCGCGACGTCGAGGCCGACGTCCGCCGCAACCTTCAGCACCACCGCCTCGGTTACACGGCTCTTGACCGCGTAAAGCGCCTTGTGGAATGCGCCGTACTTGCCCTGGCGGTCCGCGGCAAGCGCCGCTTTGGCGGCGAATACGGAATCGGGGCCCAGGATGGGAAATTCCTTGTAGACGATCCTGAGTTCCGGGTCGCCGACGGCGGCCTGCTCAACGACCGGCGCAACCTGACGGCAATAGGGACAGTTGTAATCGAAGAATTCGACCATGGTGACGTCGCCCTGGACGTTGCCGCCGACGGGACTTTGCTTGTCGCGATAAAGGTCGTCGGCCCGCGCCGCCAGAGCGGCCTTCGCTTCGGCCGCTTCAGCCGCGCGTTGCTTGGCATCCAGACTTTGCAGCGCTTCCACGAGCACTTCGGGATGCGCCAGGATGTAGGCGCGTACACGCTGGTCGAACTCACTTTGAGACATCCCGCCTGCCGCGATCGCCGATTGCCGCGCCCCTAGAAAGCCTGAATTGAGCAGAAACCCTGCCGTGAGGCCCACCAACAGAAGCAGGCCGGCGAAGCGGCCACCGATGGGTCCCGCCAGGCTTTTCGTGATAATCATGCGTATCTCCTTTTTCGTTACCTTTGCGCGCTACATCCGGGCGGAGGGCGTAGGTGGTCAGAACAGGTTCTTCAATTTCGTCAGCCAGCCGCGCTCCTGGTCGCTTTCCCGCTCATGATGCGGACGCTCGACATTGTTGGTCAGCGCGTTGACGAAGGTGACGAGGTTGATGGGTTCAAATTTCAGGCCATGGAAATTCGCCCGCCAGCGCCCCTCTTCGTCGATCACATGCGTGACGATGCCATGCGTCTGGATGCCGTCTTCGGATTTGGTGAACGTGTGGCCGAAGGACTTCGCCAACTCCCGCGTCGTGCCCTCGGGCTGCCCTTCGACCGTGGTCAGGAACAGCCAGTTGGCGGGATCGAGGCCATGCGCCGGCCCGTAGCCGCTCAATACTTCCGGCGTGTCCCTCGACGGGTCCGTGGTGATGCTTACAAAGACAACCCGGTCCTTCATTGGCGTCGCGTTCACCATAGCCTGGATCGCGGCGATCTTTTCGGCATGGAGAGGGCAGACGTCCGGGCAAGATGTGTAGATGAAATTGAGGACAACGACCTTGCCGCGCAGATCGGCTAGTCGAACCTCTCGCCCGTCGGCGGTGCGTAATGTGAAGTCGGGCGCGGGCTTGTCGATCGTCTGGAAATACTTCTCGTCGCCTTGCAGCATCGCGTCGACTTCGTCGAGCGAGTGCGCTTCCGCGTAAGACAAGAAGCCCGGAATCAGAACGGCAGACATACCGACCCCCGCCAGCAGGAGACTACGCCGGCTGGTGAGACGGTGCCTAGTAACCAAGGGAGCACCCGAGGGGACATCACCGGTCTCCATCTGAGTGGTCATTGCGCATTTCTTTCCTGGTTGGCGGCAAATTGGCTGCGGATGAAGTCGATCATTTCGGGCGCGTCCCACTCGGCTGGACCGACCAGGCGACCGATTTCCTTGCCCTCGCGATCGATCAGCACGGTGGTGGGCAAGCCGAAGACTCCAAGCGCGAACATCGCCTTGCTCGACGGATCGATATCGAGCGCGAGATTTCGGACGCCGATCTCAGCGAAGAATTTCTTCCCGACGTCCGGTCCCGCGCGGTCCATCGACAGGGCGACGACTTGGAAATCCGGGCCGCCAAGCTGCGCCTGCAGCCGGTCGAGTGTCGGCATTTCCTTGCGACAGGGAACGCACCAGGTCGCCCAGATGTTGAGCAGTACGACCTTGCCGCGGAAATCGCCGAGCGTTCTCGGTTTGCCATCGCTGTCCTGAAACGAGATCTCCGGGAGCGGTTTGGGAGGCTCCTGAATGGCAAAACCCTGCGGCGCTCCCTCAGCCGCCGCCGACTGCGGCAGGATCAAGAGCATCGCCCCCAGTATCATTGCCAGTCTGCTTATGATCGCCATGGAGAGGCTCACTCGGTCGCGTAGACGGTCGGCGCCTTGCCGTCCTTAGTGAAGGCGTAGACGGTGAAAGGCCCGGCCTTCTCGCCCCCCATGCCGGGGGCGCCCGTCGGCATTCCCGCCAGCGTGATGCCGGTAATGGCGGGCCGTTCGGTCAGAAGTTTCTTGACGATGTCTACCGGCACCAGACCGTCGACCACATAGCCATCTACCATCATCGTGTGGCAGCCTTCAAGGTCGGCCGGCACGCCGGCATCGCCGCTGATCTGCGAGAGGTTGTTGACCGGCTTGATATCGACCTTGAAGCCGTTCTCCTCGAGATAGGCGGCATAGGCCTCGCAGCAGCTGCATTGCGGGTTCTTGTACATTATGGCGTCGATCGTCGCCGCCATCGCGGGCAGGGGCATCGCGATCGCAACGGCAAGGGCGGCAAGTCGATAGGTCAGTTTCATAGCGGTTCTCCTTTGGTTGAATGGGTTCACGCGACACGGAAGACAGTCATCAGGCCAGCCATCTGGTGATCGACGATGTGGCAGTGCAGCATCCAGTCGCCCGGATTGTCGGCGACAAAGGCGCATTCGACCGTGTCTCTCGGCGCCAGGAGCACCGTGTCCTGCCATTGTCGGTGTGGCACCGGCGCTCCATTGCGGGCGAGCATAAGCATGCTGAAGCCATGGACGTGCATGGGATGCCACCAGGCGGTGTCGTTGCGCATGGTGAGGCGACAGCTGGCGCCCCGTTTCAGGGTGAACGACGGCACCATGCCGGCATGGCCGTCGCCGGTCATCGACATGCCGTTGATGGCCCATGCCGGCCCGCCCATCATGCCGGGAGTAGCCATGCCCATCATGCCGCCCACGCCCTTCAGCATGCCCCCGCCCATCATGCCGCCCTGCAGGACAATCTCCTGAGCGATGGCATTGGCGAGGTCAGGTTTCGGCAGCGGGTTGGGCGGCAAACGCTTTTCCGCGTCGAGCGGATGTGCCCTGAGCGGGGGCTCCCTGGAATAGGCGATGGTCGCAAGCGTATAGGCAAGACCGTCATAGAAATCGTCAATGACAGCGTAACGGCTGCCGGGGTCGCCTTCCATGTCGATCATGACGTCGAGGCGCATGGCCGGCGCAAGAACGAGGCGGCCGTCTTCGGGCTCATGCGGTTCGCAGGGTTGACCGTCGATGGCGACGATGACCGGGCGGTGACCCTCGAAACGCAGCGCCGCGATCCGGGCGAGAGCGCCGTTTACCAGGCGCAGCCTGACGCGCTCGCCGGCCCGAACCGGGTGATCGCCGGTTGGCGCCCCGTTGATGGTGACAAGATTGCCGATGCGGCCCGACATTGCCGCGTCCATCATACTGCCGAAGCCGCCTGCTATCTGCCCATCCTTCGTGAGCCGCCAGTCCTGCAGCATCCACAGGAGGTCGCGGTCGACCGCGACAGGTTCGCGTTCATCGACGATCAGTACGCCGGCGAGACCGCGTCCGATCTGCCGCAGACTGTCGGCATGCGGGTGGTACCAGAAGGTGCCAGCGTCGGGCGGCGCGAACTCGTAGGTAAAATTCTCGGCTGGTTTGATGGGCGGTTGCGTCAGGCCCGGCACGCCGTCCATGGCGTTCGGCAACCGGATGCCGTGCCAGTGAACCGTGGTGTCCTCGTCGAGCCGGTTGTCGACGATGATACGGACCGGTTCGCCTTGCCTGAGTCGAAGGGCCGGGCCCGGAACTGAACCGTCATAGGCCCAAACCGAGGTCTGTGGACTGTTCGGCCCCGCAAGCCTCGCTTGCCCGGACGCTGCGGTCATGCGGCGCGTATCGGGTGAGGATGCCAGCAAGGCCGACGGGTGCATGGACGCCGCGGCGGCGGCAGCGCCTGCCGCCGCCTGGAGAAATCCCCGGCGAGACAGGAAACAACTGAAATCGGTGCTCAATTTTTATCCCTTACGATCCCGGCCTGTGTTCTCGGCACAGGTCGCATTGCAGTCTGCGCCCGGCCGCGCCGCAAGGACACGGAAAGGGCACGCCAGGAATCAGCCGCAGGACGGCTGAAACCGCGTCAGACGAGATCGCTGGATCTTGGAGGGTAAGGGTCGGGCAAGGAACTTTGCCCATGGAGGAGTGGTACCGGCAGGGCCGTAAGCCTGGACGACAGCGTTATTGACGACTGTACAAGGTTAACCGATAGGACGGCAAAGGCTGGAGCGATGCATCCCGGCGGGCAGTGCACCAGCTTTCCGTTGTCGCCGCCGGTTGGGCATATTGCGCAACCACCCTTGCCGGCGACGCCTAGGCCTTGCGCCATGGTTGCTGGCGCCATCTTCATGCCCATGTCTGCCATTGAGCCGGACGCCTTCGTCTTGCCCGAAGTCATGGTCGCCGTCATGGTGCTTGCCTGGACCGCAGAAAGGCTCAACCCTAAGCCGACGAACAGCGCAAGGAATAAAACGACGATCTGTCTCGCCCACGGCTTCATGCGTATAGGCTGACCTCCAAATGCGGCTTTGACAAGTCGAGATTTGGTACTGTGACGTTAAGCCCGGCCTTTCCGGCCTCGCACCGTCGGCTTTTCGTCAACGCTTCGGGCGTCTACCGCCCCAGACGTGCGCCGTTCTCAACGGCTGTGCGAAGCAATCAGATCCTTCGGATCGGCTCCGCGATGAAGGGAAGATTGACGGCGTTTTGATGCGTCCTTAGACATTGCGCCCAGTTCATGCGGCGGCGGGGTTGAACCTCAGGTTGCTATAGCTCCTACATTGTTCATGCGCTGGCCTGGACCGGCCCGCCGAACCACTCGAAGGAGCACAAGATGTCCGATCCAAGGAACGCCTCCCCTCAGGGCCACGGCCCTAAATGCCCCTCATGCGCGGTGGACCTGGTCATGAGCGAACGACAAGGCATCGAGATCGACTATTGCCCCCAATGCCGCGGTATCTGGCTCGACCGAGGCGAACTCGACAAGATCATCGAGCGAAGCCAGGACGCGATTCGCGAGCAACCGACCCCGTCGCAGCCCTATCCGGATCAACAAGCATATGGGCATCATGGCTCTGGCCACGGCAAGCACGGTTATCGCCGCAAATCATGGTTGAGCGAGCTTTTTGACTAAGCGGCGTACCGACAGGCCCTGACAGTCGGGCAACGGTTGAATGGCGACAAGGGAAGGAAACCGAAGATGGGTTCTGGACATTCTCACGCCGCCACGATTGCGGACGCCACCGGCGCCGGTAAACACAAGAACAGGCTGGCGCTCGCGCTGGGCCTGGCGTCCGTCTTCATGGTCGTCGAAGTCATCGGCGGGCTGTGGACGGGCAGTCTGGCGCTTTTGGCGGACGCCGCCCACATGCTGACGGACGCGGGCGGCCTCGCGCTTGCGCTGATCGCCATTCGTTTCGCCGAGCGGCCCGCCACCCCTCAACGGACCTACGGCTATGCGCGGCTGGAGATCCTGTCGGCGCTGGCGAATGCCGTCGTCCTGCTGCTGCTGACGGTCTATATCCTCTACGAGGCCTATGAGCGCTTCCTCGACCCTCCGGAAATCCTCAGCGGGCCGATGCTCGTGGTGGCGCTGGTTGGCCTCGGCGTCAATCTCCTCAGCATGAAGCTGTTGTCTGCCGGCTCCTCCGAGAGCCTGAATGTCAAGGGCGCCTATTTCGAGGTGCTTGCCGACATGCTGGGTTCGCTGGGCGTCATCATTGCAGCCGCCATCGTCATGGCGACTGGATGGAGGCTGGCCGACCCGATCATCGGTGCCGCCATTGGGCTGTTCATCGTGCCGCGAACATGGATCCTGCTCAGCCAAGCGGTCCATATCCTGATGGAAGGCACGCCCCCCGAAGTGGACGTCGCCCTGGTTGAGCGCAAGCTGCTCGGGATCGCGAACGTCGACTCAGTCCACGACCTCCATGTCTGGACGATCACCTCGGGGCTCGACGCGATGAGTTGCCACCTGATGGTCGGCGACCTGACCAACAGCGGTCGCGTGCTAGCCGCCGCCCGCTCGGTGATGAACGATGAATTCAAGATTCGTCATATCACCATCCAGATCGAGGATGTGGCGTCACGCGACGCGGAGGGCGAGACGCGGTTCTGACCGGCGACGCGCTGCTCCGGAAAGCCGGAATATCGCGAAGGAAAAAACAGGAATGGCCCGCCTCATATCGCGCGGGCCATTCTGTAGACTATGCACGGGCAGCCGCACAAGCCCGGTGTTCTGATCTTTCTATTTCAATCCGCGCCAGCCGAGCAGACGCATGGCGTTGCCCGTCACCAGGACGGTCGCTCCGGTGTCGGCCAGGATGGCCGGCCACAGCCCGGTCAGGCCGATTACCGTCGTCACCAGGAAAACGGCCTTCAGTCCGAGCGCGATGGTTATGTTCTGGTGAATATTACTCATCGTCGCGCGCGACAGCGCGACCATGTTGGCGACATCCATCACGCGCCCGTGCAGGACGGCCGCATCGGCCGTCTCCAGCGCGACATCTGTCCCGCCACCCATGGCAATACCGACATCGGCGGCAGCAAGGGCCGGCGCGTCATTGATGCCGTCGCCGACCTTGGCGACAAACTCGCCCGACTTCTGCAGTTCGCCGATGATCCGCTGCTTGTCTTGCGGCATCAGTTCGGCGCGCGGTTCCATGCCGAGCGAACCGGCAATGGCAGCCGCCGTGCGTTTGTTGTCGCCGGTGAGCATGACTGTCGAAATGCCCAGCTTGCTCAGGGCGGCGATGCCGGCGGCGGCGTCATCGCGCGGTTCGTCGCGCATGGCGATCAGCCCGGCGACCTCGTCGCCTGCAAGCAGGATCGATACGGTCTTGCCCTGGTCGTTGAGACTGGCGACCCGGCCCTTGATATCGGCGG